>Ga0209125_1000251_pt1 | contig 80721 bp, 62 predicted proteins | sample BarGraIncub1131A_FD_184503 | JGI IMG/M metagenome (GOLD analysis project Ga0209125, IMG submission 184503) | Arctic peat soil microbial communities from Barrow, Alaska - Barrow Graham LP Incubations 11-31A (SPAdes) (version 2) | ecosystem: Environmental > Terrestrial > Soil > Wetlands > Peat...
AGTCAGTGGGAAAGTTGTAGCTGTATTGTGATTGAGTGTTGATGGACTCCAGGTAGTTACATTGTGACAGGTCTGGCAATCGGTGGAAAACTTTGCTGTTATATGATTTGGATTGGTCGTTGCATTATAGTTGGTCTGGTGACAACTCACACAGGTCGTTGGTATTACTCCGTAACCCGTTGGGTGACAACTGACACAGGCTACTCCAATATGGGCTCCCGTCAGTGGGAAAGTTGTAGCTGTATTGTGATTGAGCGTTGAGGGACTCCAAACAGTTACATTGTGACATGTCTGGCAATCAGTAGATAATTTAGCTGTTTTATGATTTGGATTGGTGGTGGCATTATAGTTGGTCTGGTGACAACTAACACAGGTCGTTGGTATTACTCCGTAACCCGTTGGGTGACAACTGACACAGGCTACTCCGATATGGGCTCCAGTCAGTGGGAAAGTTGTAGCTGTATTGTGATTTAGCGTTGAGGGACTCCAAACAGTTACATTGTGACATGTCTGGCAATCAGTAGAGAATTTAGCTGTTTTATGATTTGGACTGGTGGTGGCATTATAGTTGGTCTGGTGACAACTAACACAGGTCGTTGGTATTACTCCGTAACCCGTTGGGTGACAACTGACACAGGCTACTCCAATATGTGCTCCCGTCAGTGGGAAAGTTGTAGCTGTATTGTGATTGAGCGTTGAGGGACTCCAAACAGTTACATTGTGACATGTCTGGCAATCAGTAGAGAATTTAGCTGTTTTATGATTTGGATTGGTGGTGGCATTATAGTTGGTCTGGTGACAACTAACACAGGTCGTTGGTATTACTCCGTAACCCGTTGGGTGACAACTGACACAGGCTACTCCAATATGGGATCCCGTCAGTGGGAAAGTTGTAGCTGTATTGTGATTGAGCGTTGAGGGACTCCAAACAGTTACATTGTGACATGTCTGGCAATCAGTAGAGAATTTAGCTGTTTTATGATTTGGATTGGTGGTGGCATTATAATTGGTCTGGTGACAACTCACACAGGTCGTTGGTATTACCCCGTAACCCGTTGGGTGACAACTGACACAGGCTACTCCAATATGGGCACCCGTCAGTGGGAAAGTTGTAGCTGTATTGTGATTGAGCGTTGAGGGACTCCAAACAGTTACATTGTGACATGTCTGGCAATCAGTAGAGAATTTAGCTGTTTTATGATTTGGATTGGTGGTAGTATTATAGTTGGTTGAGTGACAACCTACACAAGTTGTAGATGTCCCACCTGAATATCCATTTGAGTGGCAACTTATACAGGTTACTCCAATATGCGCACCTGTCAGTGGGAAAGTGGTTGATGTATTGTGATTGAAAGTCGAAGGACTCCATGCAGAAACATTATGACAGGTTTTACAATCTGTAGAGAATTTTGCCAATGTATGATTCGGATTGGTTGTTGCATTATAATTTGTCAAATGGCAACTTACGCAAGTGGTTGGAATTTTTGCATATCCTTTTGAATGACATTGAATACATTCTAGTCCTATGTGACCACCTATCAATGGAAATTCGGTATTATTGTGATCGAATGTTGCTGATTGCCAATTACTTTCTTTGTGACATAGCGTACAATCTTTTGGAAATTTTGATGCAACATGAGAAGGTTTGGTTGTTGCATAATAATCAGTAGTATGACAATCTACGCATTCTGTACCCATCGGGTCAAATCTTAAAAGAGAAGCTGATTTATGGCATAGAATACAATCTAAATGTGCATGATTGCCAAGTAACGGGAACCTGCTTTGATTGTGAATCTGGGTAATATTTTTCACACTCCATGTTGGTTGTGTATGACAACGACCACAATCAACACCTAACGTTAATTGATGTACGTCTAAATGGCATGATATACATTCAGATTTGGATTTAAGATTATTAAAATTCAAATCTGTATGGCATTTTACACAAGCCAATTTTTGATGTTCAGCTATTAGTGAGAAACCTGTTTTGTTATGATCAAAGAATTCTTTTTTAATTGTTATAGTTGTCCAGTTCTTACTAATATGGCAAACATCGCATTTTAATGTTAACTTATCTCCGTGTGGCGAAGTTTGAGAAAACGCATTTAATGCAATTATTAGTGACAGAATAGTTATGAATGACAGTTTGAACATTCTAAATAATTAAATTTTTAGTATACCTATTTTTCTTTTTCATCATTGACTTCTTTATGGCAAGACATACAATCTCTTTTGACATTTTTAAATTTTAATTCTTCAATATATTTTCTACAATTTGCTAACTTATGTTGCCCAATGAGAATAAAATCATTTTTTAGTCATTCCATTTTTATCGGCTTTATTCTAACAACTTCCCATTAACGGATATCTTCTAACCACTAAATATTAAATGCAAGCTTAATCCCCTGAATCAACATATTAGCCCCTAAAACACCTATGATTAACCCCATTATTTTACCAACTATTACAAACTTTTTATCACCGACAAACCTGACTATATATCCACTATAAATGAATGCATAAAAAGTCATTAAGACAATCAAAGCAAATATGAATATTGTGATTGCCATATTGAGGATGTCAGCTTTAACTACAAAATTCATGGCAGTAACAATCGTACCTGGTCCTGCTAATATGGGGATAGCAAGAGGAGAAATAGCTAATCCATCGTCAAAAGTATTATCCCCTTCCACAGGCATTCCTGATTTCTTTGAATGCAGCATTTCAAATCCGATAAAGAAAATAAGAATTCCACCAAAGACTTTAAATGCCGGAATTGTCAGACCGAAAATCTGAAAAATATATTGTCCGATAAGTATGAAAGAAAAAACAATTAAAAAGGCGACTATACAGGCTGTTTTTGCAATTTCTCTTTTTTTAATATCTGATTGCCCTTCTGTTAGTTTCACAAAAATAGGAATATTCGCTATGGGGTTCATAATAGCAAAAAATGCCATAAATACTGTTAGTGAATATTCCCAGATATTTTCCATAAAAAATAATTTTAAAAATAGAATGTTTAATTATTTAGAAGTTATTGCGTAAAATTCTTTTAAGAAATCATGTTTTTGGAATTCAGTTAAATGACCGGTATTTACATTTTCAATTTTTATACCTTCAAAATTATGATCAAATTCCAACAGATTAAACAACTCGTCTTTTGCCTCATTAGGACCAAATAAAACAACCTGGTGATAGTTCCTGATGACATCACAAATTTCAAGTAAAAATGCAGATGGAATTGGATGTTTCAGCAGATTTTGAGTTGATGCTGCTGTTTTATCGGAATGCTGCTGTATTTTTTCATTTGATTTAATTCCAAATTCAATGTTTCTGGAAATAATCTGTTTATTTATTAGTTCCATTAAAAATGCATTTGTAAAATCTATATAGATACCCAGTTGTTTATATGCTTTCATATTCTTGAAATTAAAATTAATTTTAAATCCGGATTGTATGAGTTTTAAATACTTCATTTACTATCAACATTGAGATCAAAGTATCATATTAATGGTTACCCCGATTTAAATATTGATAGTTATTTATCCATAGAAGGTAAAATCTGCTTTACCTTTTATTTCTGATTTGTTACAGCATCGGGTGTTTTCTCCTGCTCCTTCCGAACCTGTTGTTTAATGGATGTTCGTGGTTTGACAGTACTGGTATTTGCTGGTTTGACATTCTGAGTTTGAACAGCTTTTGTTTTGTTATCCGTATTAGCTCCACTTCTTCGACCGCTATTATTATCCGGTATAGCTGGTTTCACTGGTTTGGTCTGCTGTGGATTATTATTTTGAGGGCTTGTATTCCGTTGTTGATCCTGGCGTGGACTATTGTTTGGAGGTGTCACTGTCTGTTGTGGTACCGGTTGTTGAATCTTGTTTTGTGGTGTCACTGTGCGATGTGGTTCCGGTTGTTGAATCTTGTTTTGTGGTGTCACATTACGTTGTTGTACCGGTTGTTGAATCTTGTTTTGTGGTGTCACTGACCGTTGTGGAACCTGTTGTTGATTATTGTTTTGTGGTGTCACTGACCGTTGTGGAACCTGTTGTTGATTATTGTTTTGTGGTGTCATTATCCGTTGCCGTACCGGTTGTTGATTATTGTTTTGAGGAGTTACTGCATCAGGTCTTCTGATAGGCCTGTTGATATCTACAGGTTTTGTTGTGGGGTATAAAACCGGCTGAGAATTACCATTCGAATCTGAAGGAGTAGATATTCTGTTTTGCGGATTCAGGTTATTGTTCCGTTGATTTACTTCACGTTGTTGAATAGGTTGTGAATTATTATTCTGAGGAGTAACTGTTCTGATTGGTTGTGTGATTGTCCTGTTAACAGGATTTCCAATCTGATTTTGGTTTGTTGAATTTGTTGATTTAGTTCGTCGTACGTCATTCATATTCATAACACGCACAGGAATTGATTGTCTTCCATTCGTATTATTTTTCACAACCTGTGGCCTGTAAATCCGTAATTGTCCGTTACTTAATGCTTGTCCGGGTTTGCTGGCACCACGGATGACTACGGGAGTGATAGTTCTTCCAACTACTTTTTGAACCTGTGTTCTGGTTGGTCCACTAACATAAGTGGTATGTCTCTGGTTATCAACGAACGTATTATTAATAACGGTTGAATTCCTTCCAATCCGATCCTGTTCGGAATGATTTACATAATAATGTTGAATGTTCGATTGTTCAATATCCCTGTCCCTGACAAACATCCAATTATCATTTCGATTATCGTATGATCTTCCAAAACTCAGGCTCAGGCTCATACCTGGTTCCATTGGTGACCAGCCATAATAGCCGTCAGCTTGCCTCCAGTTTACCCAGGCTGGACCCCATTCGTTATCAGGAACCCAAAACCATCCAAATGAGTTATTATAACTCCAGCGTCCATAATGGAAAGTAGCCCAACCCCAATCGAAATCAGAAGCCCAGGTCCAGCCATAATCCGAGAGTATCCAGTGTCCGTCAGTTGAATAAGGAACAAAGTCGGACTCTGCATCCGGAATCCATACATACCCATAGTCAGGGTAATCAATCCATTGGCCGTAAGGGGATAATTGGTCATAAAAAACCTGAAAACTGATATTACTTTCTTGTGCCTGTAACTTTGAAGGATATAGCACAAATGATGATAACAAGACGAGTAAAATAGTCACAATTTTTATTTCTGCTTTCATAACAAATTTATTAAGTGTTTAGGAAACCTGATAATTCAGGTATAAAAATGAGAATATTTAATAGTTCAAAGGTACTGGTGTGAATCACAAAATATGTTACATAATTTTTTAAATAACTTACATGATTCTCACAATGAATTTCAGACTCTTTGATTCATAATCATAATGAGCAGACGAGTAGATGTTTACAGTTTTAATTTAATCATCCTGTTATCTCATTTTAACCGCCAAAAATAAAACACACCACAAATCAGTCTTTATTCAGGGATGAAAAAAAAAACTGAAGTATGCTGTGTTACTTTACCCAAACCGGTAATCGCTTAATTATTTAGCATGTTGTATAGTTCATTCAAATCCGGTGACAGAATAACTTCGGTTCTGCGGTTACTGGCGCGTCCTTCCGGTGAATCATTTGGTTTCAACGGACGAAATTCTCCCCTTCCGGAAGAAGTAATACGTCGGGAATCAAAGCCATTGTCTTTTGTCAGAATACGAACTATGGCTGTAGCCCTGGCAGTGCTTAAGTCCCAGTTATCTTTAAACAACATGGTTTTAATGGGGATGTTGTCGGTATGGCCTTCAATTTGCACATTGATGTCTTTTGTACTGTTTAGTACCAGTGCCAAAGATCTGAGTGCTGCTACTCCTTTGGGGTCGACTACATCGCTTCCCGATTTGAATAGCAATTTTTCCTGTAGGGAAACATATACACTTCCATCTTTTATAGATACAGAAAGTTCGTCCGTTTTATATTTCATCAACGCATCCGAAATGGAATTTTTAAGCCTGCCCAATACATCTTTCTGCGACTGAATAATATTCTGAAGGTTTTTTAAACGTGTTGCCTGATCGGCAATGGTCATTTCGGATGCTGAATGAAGATTCTTCAGATCATTCTGAGCTGTTGAATTCTCGTTTTGCAGGGAAGATTTATCATTTTGCAACGATGCCTTGTCTTTTTGTAATGCTGATCGTTCGTCCAATAGTTTATTAACCTGAATATTACAATCATTTAACTGACCGTGTGTTGAGCTACTGTCCATTTGTAAGCTATTGACATGTACCCGTGATGCTACCAGTTTTTTACCGGGTCCGCATGATATTAAGACCATGCTTAAAATTAAAAAAGTAGATGAGATAACGTAAGTTGCCCTTTTCATTTTATTTATTTTTAAGTGAATTATAAGATACAAAGTTGCAAAACATGAAGAATGTACATGTTACATAACTTTGTGATTTTATTACATGATTCACACATTTCATTAGCCCTATTGAATTTAAAGTGAATTAAAATATTCGCTTGAAAGTATTGCACTTTTTTTAAATCAACAATTTTACTTTTGAAACTTTCATCGAAGTTTGACGTGTATAGTTTAATCCTATTGTCAAAAACAAGCCTGTTTAGTCCCCTTTTATATATTTCGTTTGCTGGTTAACCGGGAGATATAGTGAGGAATCCTTATTATTTTAATATCTTTACCAGGTTTAAGTAGTAAGTAGAACAAGGAATACGATATTGAATTCTCAAATTATTATACAGACTTCAATCCCTATTTCTTTAATTGAACTTATAAAAATTAATTTAGGAATACTTAAATACTAAAAAGGAGAATACAACATGGTGAAAATTGATTTCTATTCTGAATCAATCCGTAAAAAGATTATTGCCATCACGCTCATTGCCGCACTTTCAATTACGTTGTCCTGGATAATTCTGCGGGTTGCATTCAGCAAGGTCGTTAATACCATGGAAGAAGTATCTAAGCCAAACAATAAATTAATTCTTTTAAATACCCTATCCAACGATATCACTCAGATAGGTCAATATCAACGGAAACAAATTCTGAAGGATCCTACGTTATCAAATCCGATCATTTTACCCGAAACAAAAAAACTTCTTAAGAAACTGGATTCCTTGCGCACCCTTTGTTCAGGCAATAAATCACAATTACTTCAAATTGATTCTATTGAACATACCGTAACTCAATATGACATTTTAGTAATAAATTATCTAAAACTTTACGAGGGACTTTTTAGTGATAAGCCCTTAACAGGAAAATTCAAGACACTTTCAAACCTTATATATGCAAATGCCATGAAAATGGACAGTAGTGTCATAACTACAGAGAAAAACGGGATAACAACCACCACATTTGTTGCTCCTCAACAGATTCCAACTACAAAACAACGTGCTTCATTTCTAAAAAGATTTTTTCAGCTTTTTGGAAATGAAATACAGAATGCGAATAAGAATCCGGTTCAACAAATAATTCAAAATGAACACAGTGTTCACACCGATACATTGGTTGTATCTCAACGTGACAGTCTGAAACGTGCAATTGATGAATCGGTACAAAGTATTGATAAATATCAACGGTCACGCAGCATAACACTTGCCAATAGTGAACTGAATTTAATCCGCGACGCCAACTGGTTTATTAACCGGATACGTGGGTTATTACGATCCATGGAAGAGGTAGAAATTGCCAAGGTGAAATTAAATGATGCCATATTGATCCAAAATGTAAAATCGAGTATGACTCGTATTATCATCATACTGGTTTTGTTTATTATTATAACTTCAATTCTGGTTTACATGGTATTCAGCGATATCAAGCTTAGCAAACTTCACAAAAAACAATTGCTTGAAGCCAAAGAAGAAGCAGAATATCTCAGCACAGTCAAACAACGTTTCATATCAAACATGAGCCATGAGATACGTACTCCATTGCAGACTATCATCGGCTTTTCGGAACAGATACTTCAGCAGGATAGTCCTTCAAAATCTTCCATTGAAGCGATACATTATTCATCAGAACATTTATTGCAAATTGTGAATGAAGTGTTGGATTACAGCCATATCGTATCTGGTACATTCACCTTTGAAAAGAAGTCATTTAACATGAATAATTTACTGATGGAAGTTGTCTCAACAATGAATTTGCAAGCTATCAGTAAGAATATTCATTTTGAATACAAAAATGATGAATCTTATCCTATTCTATATCTTGGTGATGCTTTCCGGTTGAAACAGATTTTATATAATCTGATTGGAAATGCCATCAAATTTACCAACCAGGACGGAAACATAACTTTGAAAGTTGAGTCGAGTGTTAAAGATACCGGTACAGAATTTTCATTTCATATCATTGATTCGGGAATTGGCATTTCAAAAAATGATCTGAAACGTGTTTTCAATGAATTTGAGCAGGCAGACATCACGTCACACAATCCAACAAGTGGTACCGGATTGGGATTAAACATTGTAAAAAGATTGGTTGATGTACAGGGAGGAACTCTTTCTGCAGAAAGTACAATCCATAAAGGTTCCGATTTTTTGGTGATACTTATGTTCGGGAATGCTGAAAAAGCTGAAAAACCAGGTATTCAAAATAAACCATCCACAAAAATATACTTTACCGGGAAAGTGTTGATTATTGACGATGATCCTTTTATACTAAAACTTTGTTCGAATATATTCGACAAATACCATGTAAAACATACTTGCCAGGTCTCATCCGTCGAACTTGTTAAACAAGAGTGGGACAAAGACATAAGCCTTATTTTAACTGATATTAGAATGCCGGGTATGAATGGAATTGAACTATGCAGATATCTTCGTGGAACGATTAATAAAAATGTTAAAATCATTGCCCTTACAGCGAATGTCTTACAAAATGAACAATCCGACATCCTGGAACAGGGATTTGATGGTTTAATAACCAAACCGTTTAAAGAGGCCGATCTACTATCTTGTTTAAATGAAAATTCCGGAAATTTAAAAAGTCTTGACCTCACATCACTATTATCCATGTGCATGAATGATCAGGAACTAATTCAAAAGAGTCTGCATTCATTTATCCTGGAGACGTCACAGGATATGGTCATACTACGTCAGTTTGTGGATCAGCAAAACAAAAACGGATTGATGGAAATGTTTCATAAATTAGCGGGAAGAATAGGTCAGATAGGTGATACATCACTATCATTCAAACTGCGAAAAATAGAAATGAATCTCAAACTGCCTGATGGTTACTCAATAGAATCCTCTGAATTAAATGAACTAATGGTTGAAATTAGTGGACTGATAGAAGCGGTAAAATTGCAAGCAGATATTCCTGTATAAATCAGGTAATGGATTTTCAATAATTGATATTGTATTTTTCCATTTTCAGGTAAAGCGTTTTTCTGTCTATATTTAGTAAACGTGCAGCTTTAGATTTATTATATCTTACTTCCTGCAGGGTTTTAATAATCATTTCACGCTCATTGACCTCCTGTAATGCTTTTAAATCAAACTCCGATTGAAATGGATGATTCTCACGTGCTTCCAACAACATTTCTTCAGGTAAAACTTCTTTTTCTATTGTATTTTCCTTTGAAAGTAGAACAGCCCTTTTTATTGTATTTTTAAGCTCCCGTAAATTGCCCGGCCATTCGTATTGACTAAATATCTGCATGACTTCGGATGAAACTGTCTTTACATTTTTCCCAAGTTCCGCGTTGGAGAGCGATATAAAATGTTGAACAAATTGTTCCAGATCATCTTTTCTTTGGCGTAGAGCGGGAACAAATATTTTAAATTCATTTAACCGGTGATATAAATCTTCTCTGAAAGTCCCGTTTTTTACCTTCAGCAATAAGTCCTCATTCGATGCTGCGATAATGCGTACATCTATTTTTACGATCCGGCTACTACCAACTGGCTGTATAACTTTTTCCTGAAGAGTCCGCAATAATTTAACCTGCACTTCATAGCTCAGATTTCCGACCTCATCTAAAAAGAATGTCCCTTTGTTAGCTATTTCAAATTGGCCTTTTTTATCCTGCATGGCTCCGGTAAATGAGCCTTTGGAATGTCCGAACAATTCACTCGCAGCTAACTCTGACGAAAGAGTACCACAATCGATCGCTACAAATGGTGCTTCAGATCGTTTACTCAGGGCATGAATACTTCGGGCAACATGTTCTTTTCCTGTGCCACTTTCACCTTGTATTATAACAGAGACATCGGTGGGAGCTACAAGTTTTACAAATTCCGTCAATTGAACTGATTTTTCACTTTCTCCTTCGATAAATGGAGTGGAAACTGTAAGTGGATTTGCCTGCTTTATATTTTTCTTATGTAATGCATCATGGATGATCATCAGTAATTCATCCGGAATAATTGGCTTGGTAATATAATCAAATGCACCCATCTTGACTGCATTTACCGCAGTTCTGATATCAAGGAAACTTGTTATGACAATGACAGGTATTTTATTGTTTTTAGATCGGAGCAATTGTATTAAATCAAGCCCTATTCCATCAGGTAACCTGTAATCAAGTAAAATAAGCTGATAGTCTTTTTTTTCTATGAAAGTTATGGCATCCTGAATACAATTTATGGCATCCACCTCAAAACCTTTCTTAATCAGAAAGCCTTGCAATATTTGTATAAAGGTTTTATCGTCCTCAACCAGGAGAATATTTGCCATATATATTTTATAAATTAAATTAGTTACAAAAGTACTAAAAAAAAAACAGGACCTGAATGTTTTCAGCTCCTGTTTCTTTAAATAATAACTACTGTATTAATTAAGCACTTTCTTGTTCAAAACTTATTGTTTAACAATTTTCCCCTGGGCATCGATATAAATGCTTTTAGTTTCCCCTGAACTGGTTTTTTTGAAGGTTACTTCATAAAAAGCAATTTCATTTGATCCTTGTTTTACTGACGAAGAAGTTTCTGCAGCTTCCCATCCCTGAGATTTGAAACTTGTAATCAGATCAGTAACAGGTTTTGGAAGTTCGGCTGTTTTAATATCTGTTTTAACCGGTTCAACTTTAGTTGTTGTAGTGGATACAGTAGTCGATGTAGAATCTTTTGTAGATTTAGCCACATCCTGAGCGAAAACCGACGCACCAGTCATCATCATGATGCTTAATGCAAATAACATTACTTTTTTCATATACTTGTATTTTTAAATGAGTTTGACACTTATGTGTCTGTATTGGTATAACCAACTTTCGTACCAATACCATCAAAGAATATATAATACTGATTGTATGCATATTACAAAATATTTGAAACAAAATGGAATTCAAATCCGTGGTTAATTTCTACAAATTGTAGAATTTAACATCACCTTTTTTAGACAGAATTTATTTCTATTGTGACTTGTGAATGTGCAGTTTACCTGAGAGAACCTCAGATTATTCACTTGAAAGGTCAAAAACGAAATGAAACAAAAGGCCCCAGGTCCGTTAGCTAACAGACTTGGGGTTGTTTATTTGTGTCATTGGAACCTCTTAATCTGCCCTGCGAAACAAAAAACGATATGAAACAAACGGGAGTAAACGTGCAAATTGTAAATTGTAAATGAATAAATTGTACATGTTTTTCGGTTTGTTTCAGGAGAGCTGATCAACAATTAGAAAGGATAACCGATGGCTATATTCAGTAACAGATTCTGACTTCTCCAGGAAGAATTTCCGAAGTTTATCTGATTGATAACCCATCGCTGGCTATCCGGCAACCAGGGTTTTCTGAGTGGCATGGCAAGATCAAACCGCAAGATAAAGAAGGATACATCGATTCGTAATCCTACCCCTGCTCCTACCGCCATTTCATTTAAAAATGTCGAAAACAAAAATGGAGTTCCTGTATTGGATAGATTCGTTTTTTGCAACCAGACATTCCCTGCATCTACAAACATTGCTCCTTTTAAAAACCGGTAAATACCAAAGCGATATTCGGCATTCATTTCCAGTTTAATGTCACCTCCCAGTTGTAAGAAATCATTCGTAGTATTTTTCTGAAGATAAGTTCCAGGTCCTAATGAATTAATCTGAAATGCACGAATACTGTTTGGACCACCACTAAAAAATTGTTTACTGTAAGGCATGATAGCAGAATTACCATACGGATCGGCGACTCCGGCAAATAACCGCAATGCGATTTTATTATTATCCGGGAAATTGTAGAATGCACGTCCCTCGACACTCATTTTGGCATATTGCGAATAAATGCTTCCAACGACTTTTGAGGGTTGATCGGATGATATTTTATGACCGGTTATTAAGTTTGCCAATGAAAAGAGATTCCCGGCAGTCTCTGCTGCAAAATGGAAATAAAACTGAATCTTCTTTGCCGGAAGCATCTGCTCGTTATACGTAAACGAATAACTTCCACCTGCTATAAATTGCTCTTCATAGCTTTTCGCCAAAAAAGTATTTCTAAGCAACAAAGTATCAAAAGTTGTTGATCGGTTTCCAATGGTCGTATAGCTTATATTAACAGGGTTAAATTCCTGTTCAATACGGATACTTTCTTTCCATTTAAAACCATATATGAATTGAAAAGTATTCATGTTAAAATAATTGACCCGTTTTAAAAAATTATAGGAAAGCAACAACCGTGTTTTGGGATTATACCTGCTATGCGATTTAATATTAAAGGGAACCAGGAAACGTGGGAAAGTCAACTCTGCCTGGGGATTCAGCGAATAGGAAAACAAATTATTGCCCTGTCCTATTTGCGTTTCAAATGATCCTGCCATGGTTAGGTTCAGAAGTTCAGCGCCTTTAAAGGTATTCCTGTTCAATGCACTTAAACTCAACTGGGGCCCGGTATAATTATTTGATTTAGATACCAGATCCAGTTCGGTCCTGAACGTATATTTAGGCATCGGAGTCATCAAAATGGTGACATCTAAATATCCGTTAGCAGTTGTATCACTATCCGAGAATTTCACCTGAACGAATTTAAAATTACCCATCGACATCAGGCGGTTCAGGGTGATTGTATGATTCTCCCTGGAATAAATTTGTTTTTTTCGGAGGTATACCGATCTTGAAATAACCCTTGGAGTGATATTCTGTTCATCTGCTTTTCCCAGAAAGACTGCCTGTCGATACATAACGGTATCAATGGTAGTGTCTTTAGGCACTTCGGACAATGAATAATTTTGATTGATAATCACATTTCTAATCCGGTAAACTGTCAGGGCATTTTCAGGAATACTGTCTTTCAGGGTTAGCTTTAAAGAAACAGTATGGCTTACATCCGAAGTATCTGCTTTAAACAATAAATAATCGGGATTGAAATAAAAGTACCCTCTGTTTTTTAATACGGCATCGATTCTGACTCTTTCCAGTTTTAACAGATCGAGATTGTATTCATCACCCTCGTGAATAACTGTCATATCCGTACCCGATTGAATAACCTTACTCAGACTATCATCCGGGATTGAATAGACTATAGCTTTCACCTTGTAACGTGCGTGGACATAGCTTGTGTATATGACAGAAGCTGTATGCTTTTTTTCAACAATACTGAATTCAGTCAGACTGTTGAAAATACCAATATTGAATAATTTGGAATCGATGACGGCAGTCGTAACCTGTGGTTTCACAGCACTCATTAACACAGGAGCCTGCCCGATCTTACGCAACCACTTTTTAAATTTACTTGTAGGATTTTCTCCTGCTGACATATACAACATCAATTGAGGACGCATCCCAAAATAACTTGAATTTGGTAATGGACGGACGGATGCTTTGGCCAATGTTTTAATCAGTCCTTTATTTTTACCTCCGGAGGTTTTATCTGTCGATACCAGTTTTATTTCCGCACCGGTATACAGTTTTTCCCCTTTTGGCAAATGCCTCGTACCACTGCATGCAACTATAAGCATACAAATGGAAATCAGAATATATTTATTTAACCTTGATTGTATCATTCTTGTTTTCTGATTTATTTTTCTCTTTTTTCTTTACCGGTGACATAAAGAAATCTTTCCATTTATTGAAGTCGCGTACATACACAACACCTGCACCTGTTTCCACTAACTGACCATCGATGGCACCTTCATATTGATTATGTCTGAATGCTTTAAGCCGATAACGGCCATCTTCTGTCAATTTATATTCTATGGTAATATCACTGGTAAAATCACTTGCCGAGTTTTGTTGAGCCTTTGCTCCCTCAACATCTATATTACCGCCTATTTGTACTGAAAGCCGTTCATTGAACAACTGTTTTTTTAATCCGATCCCTACTTGTGTTCTACCCTGTGCCTGACCTGTTTGATAATCTTCGTACGATTGGATATCAAAATTCAACTCCACTCCCGGCACTACTTTAGAACTTAATTTATTTAATTCGGCAGATAAAAAGTTACCTACTGTCGAACGTAACATTGATTCGGTTCCTCCCGTTTCTGATTGCAATGGATTTTCCTGTACAAAACGGCCTAATACCAACAGGGCGAATACCTGTTTGTTCAAAGCCGATTCGTCAGCATTCAGCAACGTCAGTTTTTGATTTACAGCCCCACCTAAGATTCCTTTATCTTCCGGGCGCAATTGAATCTCAAAACTAATGACCGGGCGAAGAATAGCTCCACGGAGCTTCAGCACCACCAAAAAAGGATACGGTTGTTTATATCCCCCTTTATCCGTCTCACTAAGTCCGGACATCTGATCCGCCACCAAATCAATGGGTGCAGCACGCTGGGTATAAGTTGCATTGATATTTATTTCTGCGTCTACAGGATCACCGTTCCAGATGATGGTACTTCCGGGTACGATATCAAATTTCTTTTTAACGACCGACTGAAGGGAGACCAGATAACTACCATCATTCAGATTATAAGCTCCCGTCAGACTCATCTTGCCACTTCGATCCATGGTGAAACTCAATGCTGCTTCACCCTTCACAACAAGTGAATCGGTTGAAGCCGGATCCATTAGCAACCGCAACGTTGCTTCTTTGTCGATTTCAATAATAGAGGAAAGATCAAATCCTGAAAACCCGGTTTTTTCGACAACTTTAATTTCTTTTCTGTTTAATATCGGATTGAATTTCAATGAATCATTAAATTCAATTACATCAGCTCCCCGATCCGTGGTCAGTTTATCTTCGGGTACTGCAAAAGTAAAGTTTGAACCTTTCTTCATTTTTAACTTTGCATTCACTACCGGCAGACTCATAGGTCCTTTTATATCAATATTGCTGTCGATAATTAAACGACCAAAGAATTCTTTATTCTGTTTTGAAGTGGTATTGAACAACATAAAGTTTTTGGTATTGATCTGCAAAGCAAATATGTAATTTTTAAACTGTTTCATTTGAACGGATCCATTGATAACAGCTGTATGCTGAGTGGCATCCAACATGGTAAAGTTGTTGAAATAAAGTCCTTCCGATTTTAATTGAATCGTTTCGTGTTTAAACTCCAACCGGTTATTTAATGCAGCAGGCTTCATAAAGACATTCTCGAACACCATTTCCCCGGTTATATCCGGTGCACTTGTTTTCCCGTTGATTAAAAAATTGCCTGTCATTTTTCCGGAAGCTTCACTGATTTGTCCCATTGAGAAGGCTTCGACTGTCTTCATAGAAAGCGATTGGATATCCCCGTGGATATTAATGGAGTTATCACCTCCATTGGGAATAAATGTTCCGCTTACTGTCAGGTTATTATCATCGCCTGATAATTTCAATTCGATATCAAATTTTTGAGTGGTTGCATTATCGGCTTTCAGAGTCACATTTCCAATCGGCACATCATGCACTGCCAGATTTCGGATCTGCGCATCTGCAATAATTCCATACGAACTATTGACTCTTTTCAGCAACACATTACCATCAACAGTTCCTGCCACCAGACTGGTATCCTTTTCAACTATTTGTGAAATATCATTCAGATTAAAATTCTTTATGGCAATGTTCAGGTCATCGTTAAAGGTATCGTGCACTGAAGCAATATTGATCTGATTATCTCCATTATTAAAAAACAAATGATGAATTAAAAATCCCTTTGGTCCGAATTTAATATAATTGTCATCGGCAATAGTCCATTGATTATTCATTAGATAGAATTCTTTCGGATCAAGTGAAAGTACATAGTTGCCTTTGTCCTTTGAAATTTGTGAATGTATCAGAATCTTTTTATTCTTGTCATCATCGATGGATGAAATATTGGCAAGCATTTTATTCCCGGAGAGTTTGCCATCAAAGATAAAGTTGTCAAGTGCTATCTGTGGATTGGTAATGCTACTGCTTGAAATCTTATATTTCAATTCCGTCGAATCAGAATTGACTTCCAGTAACAGGTCGTTCAATTCAGTAGTTCCATATACAATTTTAGGAATACTGGCAGATAGTTTAAGATTGTTCTTCAAACTATCATAACTTCCCTGTATAACTCCCGGAATAAATTCTTTCATTTCAGGAAAGAAAACTTCTGAAAGGATAGGATGATTGTGCAATTGTATTTCGAAATTAAAATCCGGCATTTCATTTTTTGCTTTTAACGGTTTAGCATCCGAAAACCTGAAATAATGATCTATAAAACTGCTGAGGAACGCTGGAAGTGCTGCCGGTGAAACCTTTCCATTGTATTTTATACCAATCAGTGAACTTCTGACATTTATTTCACTCCGTTTTGGCTCATTAATCGAAGCGATCAATAATGAATCGAGTTTGTATTTTTTCAAACCATGTGCAAGTATAATTTTCGATATTCCTGCCTTTCCGTTCAGACTCGTTACTGTTCCACCTTTTAAATCAGCAGAAGCATTCATACTAATCCTCAAATCATCCTTTGTAAAGTTTAGTTTCTGAAGGTCAACCCCCTGGACTATCAGATTAAATTTATAGCTTTCTTTTGTTGGATTTAAATTTACCAATCCATCAAAATCTAACACAGCATTCTTGTCTTTCAGGTTTACTTTACCTTCAAACTCCTGACCGGTAACTTTCCCGTCAATATTCAGATTATGATAGGTATATTTATTAAGGTAAATCTGCGGTACTTCTGCCTTAAGGTTGGCATTGATGGTTTTTTTATCCAACCCGTGACCGGTAATTTCTGCTTTTAATGTAACAGGTCCATACATCACTTTATCTTTCATTAATTTACCAAGATCAAAGTCCGAAATATTCAATTGGCTGCTAAAGTTTTCCTGCTGATCGATATTTGCCGTCAGACCGGCATCTCCAAAACTGCTGGTAAGTCCCATGGTTGTTTCGAACGACTTCATTTTCCCCTTAAACGCCACCTGCATGGTGATATCTTCAGGGAGCTCTATGCTTTTGGGGATCATAGGTCCAACCATCTTTTCAATGTCACTTTTTCCGGTTGAAACATTCAGGTCCGGAAAGAAATAAGTAGCCTTTACTGCATCAGGCAACCCGGTGATTATGAAATCGGTTTTCAAAATCGTCCTTTTTCCGGTCGTGACAACCACATTTTTCCCTTTCAAATTTTTCACCTGTCCGGTCAGAATTCCGGTAATTGTGGTGACATTCATTTTGTCTTTAAAGAAATGCAGTTTAATAAGTTGTGGATTGAAATAAAGGATATCCGTATTTTTTATGCTTACAGCCCTCATAGTCACATTCATCTTTAAATTGGGCAATGATTCTTTCAATGACTTTAACGAAGCATACTGCAGGTTCACATCGGCTTCAACCGTAGAGTTTGAAGTTTTCACCTTCAGTTTTTGTGCCGTTATTGAATGTTGATCCATGCTGAAACGAGTTTCAAATTTTGTAATGATAAATTTATTTTTATCTATCGCATTGAATTTGATGATGGTAGCTTCTGTTTTTGCTGTCGAATAAAGTATGTCCTTTGCATTTAATGAGAAAACAGTAAAATAAAGATGGTTTGCATCAAAGGCATGCTGTATAACCGGCATGTCAGTTACCTGATAATCCAGTGAATTGTCAGGCATGTCAACCTGTTTAACCGATACTTTCCAGTCATTTTTGGTAGGATTGAGTGTCACCGCTTTTGTATCGGATGCTACTGAAGATTGGGCACTAAGGTATTGAATCTTGCTTTTTGATAATGATATCTGATCGAGAGATACCTGTTGATGTTCAAGATCTACGGAACCGTTTTTTAATTCAAACTCATTGATAGCGGCAAGCACCGATTGATTTCCAACTAAATCACGGTATCTGACTGTTGCATGGTTGATGAGAATCTTATTTGCTTTTATGACAGGAGAAATACCTGCCTTCTTGTTTTCTTTGGTGTTTTTCGATGCAGACATCTGTACTTCCGCCAAAACCCCATCCATCATCAAATCATTTATTTTATAATTCGATTTTTCAAGATCTACCTGATCCATCTTCAGTTGCAAATTGGTTAAGGCAACATTGGCAAACAGACCACCATATACATCATTGAAATGAATCCGGATATTTTTCAGACTAACTTTACCGACATCAATTTTCCATTTGGAAGGAGTTTTAGCAACAGGAATATCTTTTTTGGTTGTATCGGCAAATGCTGTCAGAAGAAAATTAAAGTTATATAACGAGTCCTGTGATGTACGGTTCAGATTCAAGGTTACATCCTCCAGGACAAATGAACGGATATCAATTTTACTGAAAAGTAAATCATAAAGTGCTATGTTTACTCTTGCCTGGCCTGCATACAACAATGTATCTTTTTTAAGGTCATCCAGATAGAGTCCTTTCAATACCACAGTTTTCGGGAATGAAATGCTTATATTCTTTATCTCAACGCGTGTATGGGTTTTGTTACTCACAAAGGACGTGGCTGATTGTACAATTTTGGTTTGAATGGCAGGAAATTGAATAAGTACGGCCAAAATGATAAATAAAAGTACGAAGATACCGACCACCCATAAGATAGCTTTTAAAGTTTTCTTTAAAAGGGATTTTACTTTACTCATTCTAATTTCTATATTGACAGAAATGGAATTAAAAATCTGGAATTATATCCGGATTTGGGAAACATGTGACGGGTGAATTGAATCAGACCTAACGTATAAATTATCTTACTAATTGAATCATATACAACCTAATCTTCTTTATAACAAGGTTTTCACGTCAGTGAGGACTTCACTTTCTCATTCCTCACCTCTCAACTCTATTCATAAAGTCCAACCCTGTTTCTGAGAGCAACAATTTCATCCTGTAATTCATTCACACGTTGCAACAAATGTGAAATGGTTTCAATTCCTTCTATGTTGATGTCAAGCTCATAGTAGAATCGGATAAATTTCTCCAGTTGCCTGATTTGATCTACCTGAATAAATCCGGCTTCATCAATCGTAGTAATCTCAATCAATCCTGTTTCCTGCAATGAATTGATAAAAGAAACCTCAATGTCATGTTTGACACAAAACTCATCAATGGCTATTAAATATTCTGTTTGCATATCTGTGAATTTTTAATCGGTCGAATTAAATCGAATTATTACCCTTAAGCTACCTACCTTCTACCAACTATAAACTATTAACTACCTACTACCTACCTACTACCTACTACCTCCTACCAACTACCTACTATTTCTCAGTTCTTCAAACAGCTTTTTCTGTTTATCGTTCAGATTTGTTGGTATTTTAATGGAATATGTTATTTGCAAATCGCCAAACTGCCCTTCGTTTTTATAAATTGGGAATCCCTTACCTTTCAGATTTACTTTCGTTCCCTGTTGTGTTTCGGGTTTAACTTTCAGTTTAACTTTTCCATCCAGGGTTTCAACGGTAATATCTCCGCCAAGTACTGCAGTATACAGATCAATTTCGACATTGCTGTACAGGTTATTACCCAATCGTTTTATGGTTGGATGATTTGCAACGGAAAAAGTAATGTATAAATCCCCGTTTGGCCCACCATTTACACCCGTTCCGCCATGACCGGCGATCTTAATGATCTGTCCGTTTTCAACACCTGCCGGAACGGTTATCCGGATATTGTTTCCGTTTACCGATAACGTTTGTTTATGTGTTTTATAGGCATCCGTCAGTTCCAAATGAAGTTCTGTGGTATAATCCTCTCCCCTGTATTTAGCCTGTCGTGACCTGCCCGATCCACCACCACTACCACCACCAAACATTGATTCAAAGAAATCGGAAAAATCACTTTGTGAAGAAGCTCCCTGAAATCCTCCGCCACCCTGTCCTGCATATTGAGATTGCTCTTGCTTTTGTTTTTCAAATTCTCCGGCATGTTGCCAGTCGGACCCATACTGGTCGTATTTCTTCCTTTTTTCAGGATCACTCAAGACTTCATTTGCTTCATTGATTTGCTGAAAATTCGCTTTTGCATCCTGATTATTCGGATTAAGATCAGGATGATATTTTCGGGCCAGCTTCCGGTAAGCATTTTTGATATCTTTTGATGATGCCGTTTTATCGATGCCTAAAATTTTATAATAATCTATGAATGCCATCGCGAATTATATTGAATTGATGAAAGTATGTTGAACTGTAACTATTTTTTTTAATCTCTTTAATTATCCCTTACTGTCCGGACCAGGCTAATTCCTGAAATAAAAAACACAAGACCAAGTATCCCATAAATAATAATTGCACGAATAGCATGTGTTCCATTTGTCATGTTTGCAAACAAAATGGCAGTATATATCAGGGCAAAAATACCCAATACTGTTAGTAATCCTCCAAAGAATCTTTTAATATTCATATCGTTTTTATTAGTTCATGTAAGTAAATTAAAACTTCAAAACAGAAAATGCACGATGTAAAACAAATAATTGATTGACTTCGATGCATTTTCAATTTTCAGTTTCATTGTTTCAGGATGATTCTATCCATAAAATTATTGTCTGATAAAATGATATTCTTTTTTATCTGCTCCATCAATGTAATAATACCAGAATTCCGTTTCCTCCAGTTTAAGTATAAACAGGGTTCTTGAAGTCAGATTGCTTATACCTGTAATCCTGATTTCAGCATCTTTATTTTGAAATTCCCAGGTTCCGGTTCCTCCCAGAATAGCCCATTGATACGAATATGCACCGCCTTTTACATAAGTTTCGGTATATGAAGTTACCAGGGAAGTGTAATCAACCCCGTTTACTTTGTAATTATCCACTTTCCAGGTCCTTGAAATACGATCAACCTTAGATACTAATGTAATGCCGTTATTATCGGGATACTGGCTGCAACTTTGTAAACCGAACATCATCATTGCTGCTAAAACAACAAGTAATGCAAAATTCTTTTTATTTTTCATCTTTTTAATTTTATCCTGTGACTGTATTATCACACGACAAAGATGAGGCTTTTGGAATTTTACCAGGTTACACAATTCTGTAAAAAACTTACATCATTCTCATATTTAGCAGGTCAAAAAAATAAATAATTGAATATCAAATCTAACTGAAACCATGATCAGGTATACGTTTTTACAATATAACAGTCATGAATCAGTACGCAGCTTTATAACAGCAGGTTATTGCTTTCTCCAAATCTATGACCTGTTATTCCTGATATACAGGGTAATCAGTATATCCCTTTGCTCCCGGAGTGTAAAAAAGGTCCGAAAAAAGTACTTTCGATAATGGCAACTTGTTTTCCATCCTGCTTATCAGATCGGGGTTATTAATGAACGGACGACCAAATGCCACCAGATCGGCTAATCCGCTTCTGATGTCTGTCTCTGCCCTTTCCAGGTCATAGCCGCCTGAGAGAATAATCATTTTTTTAAATCGTGTCCGGATAACTTTCTTAATTTCAATCGGAACTTCGGGTGCTCCCATCGAACTATGATCCACCAAATGAAGGTATACAATCCCGAGTTTATTCAGTTCTTCAGCCAGATAGGTATATGTTTGATCAATTTCAGGATAATGGGGCATATCACTCGCCACACCGTAGGGGGATAAACGTATCCCGGTCTTATCAGAACCGATCGTTTCTGCCACAGCCGCAACCACTTCCAGCACAAAACGGCATCTGTTTTCAATGCTCCCACCGTATTTATCCGTCCGGATATTGCTTACCGGGGATATAAACTGTTCAAGCAAATAACCATTCGCCCCGTGAAGTTCTACCCCGTCAAAACCGGCATCAATGGCATGTTTAGCAGCCGCGGCATATTCGGTTAAGGTAAGCAACAAATCATCATCATCCATGGCTTTCGGAATTGGAAAATCCTGCAATTGTTTGGAATCTGTCCACATTTGTCCCTTTGCTTTCACTGCCGAGGGAGCAATTATCTGAGCGCCTTCCGGCAAATTCAGGGAATGACTGATCCTGCCTGTATGCATCAACTGCAAAAAAATCTTTCCTCCTCCTGCATGAACTGCTGTGGTCGCTTTCTTCCAACCATCAACCTGTTCTATGCTAAAACATCCCGGAATGCGTGAATATCCCAAACCGTTCGGAGAAGGTGATGTACCTTCCGTAATAATCAATCCGGCATCAGAACGCTGTCCGTAAAATTCGGCCATCAATTCATTCGGGACATTCCCGATTGCCCGGCTGCGAGTCATGGGTGACATGACGATTCTGTTTTTCAATTTTAATTCTCCCAACCTGACAGGGGCAAATAATTTATATTCTTTCATAAGTTCTGTATTTATCAATTTGTTCTTTAATAACAAGATATGATGTGTAAAGGTTTTCTTATACTTTTTAAATTCTGCTTAGGATTTCAGAATTTCTCTTTAAACTTTATTAAAACAAAAGTAAATACTTTCAGATTATCCAGAGTTACATAAATTTAGCTAAATGTTACATGATTCACACTTTTGGGATACATTTTTCACTTCCTGCAACATTTTACGACAATGTATTCTGATTTTTATAAAGTAATATTTTACCGGTTATCGTAAGCTAATATTCACTTATGGATTAAATCCCATTTAATATATTTTCTTAGTTTACTCTTAGTTTACTTATAGATATATCATAGATGTATTATGTCATTAATAGGTTAATATATTTAAAATACAATGTAAATAAACCGGTAAGTGTTTGATAATAATATATTAAACAGGAAGTAACCGTAAGAAAAATCAATGCTGAAGGAATTAGGATCGTTACATACAATCATCATCCTTAAAATGTTATTGATTTTTTGTAATTTAATTCATTAAGAGAGTTTGTGATCAATTGAAACATAAATTTCTTCATCGTGAAACTTTTTTTTGCGTCGGCTGTTTAGTATGAATAAAAAATAAAATATGCAGATCAAAGCAAGCTCTCCCGATGAGTATATCGACCAATTGCCGGATGACCGGAAAGAAGCAATCGACAAACTCAGAAAATAAATTCTGGAGAATCTTCCGGAAGGATTTACTGAAACGATCGGTTATGGCATGTTGGGATATGTGGTGCCTCATTCTCTATACCCCAAAGGGTATCATGCTGACCCGAAACTGCCACTTCCATTTATAAATGTTGCTTCTCAAAAAAATCATATCGCGCTCTATCATATGGGTATATATGGTAACCGGAAACTTCTGGACTGGTTTTTATCGGAATATGAAAAGTTGTATCATACCAAACCTGATATGGGAAAAGGTTGTTTTCGATTTAGGAGAACTGACCGTATACCCTACAGCCTGATAGGTGAATTAACCACTAAAATCAGTGTATCGGAGTGGATAAAAACATATGAACAAAACAGAATATCAAAGCCAACTCCATAAATCGTACAATATGTCAAATCAAGCTTACCTGCAAAATATTAAAATCCTGACGGGAATGACACCCGAAGATTTTAATTTGCAATTGGAAATAGAAGGATTTCCTTTATCTAAATTAAAAGCTACTGATATTGTAAACTGGTTAAATGACAATTACGAATTAGGTCAGGTACACTCTATGGCCATATGGGCTGAGTTCAAATCAAAAGGGTGGTTGAAAGACACAAAGAAATAACTGACTGAATTTCAGCTTAAAGTGTCATCAGGATAAATATATCGTCTTGTTATAAATGCATTCATCCAAACTACAGAGAAAAATCAAATTTTATGGAGCCATTTTTGATTAGGAATTTATAAGTAATGAAACGAAAGTAACATAAGATTAAAATATAAAAGTATGACTAAACCTACAAACATTGACGAGTACATTGCTTCATTTCCTGATAACATAAAAAAAGTCCTTGAACAATTACGTTCGGTCATCAGACAGTCAGCCCCACATGCTGAGGAAGCTATCAGCTATGGCATGCCATCATTTAAATTGAACGGGAACATGATTTGGTTTGGTGCGTTTTCAAAACATATCGGATTTTATCCAAAAGTTACCGGAACGGATGCGTTGTCAAAAGAACTTTCAAATTATAAAGGGACAAAAGGTTCGGTCCATTTTCCACTGGACAAACCGATGCCATTAAAGCTGATTAGTGATATGGTGAAGTTCAGGTTAATTGGTTATTAGTTAATTGGTTAATTGACTATTGGTTAATTGGTTATTGGTTAATTGGTTAATTGGTTATTAGTTAATTGGGTGATTGGGTGATTGGGTGATTGGGTCAAATGGAAATGCTTCTTTTCAACTAATTAACCAATGAACTAAGAACTAATGAACTTGATAAGTTGACTGGTCTGAACTACAATGATGAACAAATACAAAACGACTTTTTAATTCAACCCTGAGAAAGATATGGGTTCATTTAGAAGTCGTTTTTTATATAAAATCATGTGCTCTTTTGATTCGATAAGTTGCTGATTAAAATAAAACTTACTTATTGCTAAAAGATTAGTTAAATATTAATATATTTGCAACATTATTCTTCAAAAAAAATCTGAGACGAAATGACAAATAAAAAGGTATAAGATACTCTTAAAACCAGGTTTATTTATAAAGTTATACCAAATGAGTATGTTTTTAAATGATACAAAATTCCAACAATAATATATCTACTTAATTTTAAATAAACCGTGAAAAGCAAACTAACCTTATTGATCGTAGTATTCCTTATGAGTTCGTCTATATTTTTCGCACAAAAAGCGAAAGAATTCGAATTAAAATCGCCCGACGGGAACATAACATTAAAAGTAAACGCAGGCCAGAAGCTGACTTGGTCGGTTCAACTTAAAGAGAAACAGATACTGGCACCTTCGGCCATTTCGTTGGAACTAGGAAATGGCGAAATATTAGGTGATAACGCCGGTATTATTTCGGCTACAACAGATAAGATAAACGCCACCATTTCGGCATTAAATTACAAGAAAGCAATTATTTCTGATCATTATAACCAGCTTACCTTAACCTGCAGGAATGATTTTGGTGTAATTTTCAGGATCTATGAGGATGGAGTGGCATATCGTTTTTTTACGAAGAAAAAAGGGGAACTGATTGTAAAAAATGAAGAAGCCAATTTCAATTTCTCGCAGGATTATAAGGCCTTTATCCCTTATATGTGGGATTACAGGGAAGGAAAGATATTTAACACATCTTTTGAAGCACTCTATAAAGAAACGAATATCTCTAAATTTGCCCCTGATTCACTGGCTTTCCTGCCATTGATGGTTGATGAAGGTGATAACAACAAAGTGGTTATTCTCGAAGCCGATCTGGAAGATTATCCGGGTATGTTCCTGAATATCAACCAGACTCACAAAGGGTTTATGGGTGTTTATGCCCCATATCCGTTGGAAACCAAAACAGGTGGTTACAACAATTTAAATGTCATACCCACCAAAAGAGCCGGTTATATTGCAAAGACTTCCGGCACCCGTAGGTTTCCCTGGCGGGCTATCGTGATCAGTCAACATGACAAAGAGTTATTAAACAACGATATGGTTCAAAAGCTGGCATCACCTTCCCGACTTTCGGATGTATCGTGGATAAAACCCGGACAGGCAGCCTGGGACTGGTGGAATAACTGGAACATTACCCACGTTGATTTTAAGGCAGGCATCAACACCGAAACGTATAAATATTACATTGATTTTGCTGCTGCCAACAAGATCAGCTATATTATCCTGGACGAAGGATGGTCGGTTGGCACAGACCTGTCAAAAATATCCCCGGCAGTCAATCTTCAGATCATTATTGATTATGGAAAAATAAACAACGTGGATGTGATTCTTTGGGCTACCTGGTCGGCCATATCCAGTCAAATGGATGTCGTATTTCCGCTGTATTCAAAAATGGGAATCAAAGGATTTAAAATAGACTTTTTTGACCGCGATGACCAAGTGGTAATCGCTTCGACCTATGCCATTGCCAAAAAGGCAGCAGAATATCAATTGCTTGTTGATTACCATGGCATTTATAAACCAACAGGCCTCCAGAAAACGTATCCGAATGTGATTGGATTTGAAGGTGTGAAGGGAATGGAGAATTATAAATGGGCCACCGAAGATCAACCCCGTTATACCGTCAGCATTCCGTTTATTCGCATGATGGCAGGTCCGATGGATTATACTCCGGGTGCCATGCGAAATTCCATCAAGGCTAATTACAGGCCTGTTTCGTCGGATCCTATGAGTATGGGTACACGGTGTAACCAGTTGGCTATGTATGTCATGTTCGAAGCCCCCTTTCAAATGCTGGCCGATAACCCCACCAGTTATATGAAAGAACAGGAGTGCACCGATTTTATCACTTCCGTTCCAACGACATTCGATGAAACGGTTGCACTGGATGGCCAGGTAGGTGAATATGCCGCCCTGGCACGCAGGAAAGGCGAAACCTGGTATGTAGGCGCCATGACCAACTGGAATCCACGTGATCTGACTCTTGATTTCTCTTTTTTACCCAAGGGGAATTACAAAGCTGTCATATTCAGGGATGGAGTGAATGCCGATCGTGATGGCACTGATTATAAGAAAGACCTGAATAAAATCAACACCGGCAACAATTTAAAGATCCATCTGGCACCCGGAGGAGGATGGGCAGCCAGGATTGAGAAACTGAATTAATCATTTATTAGGATTTATTTAATTTATGAATAAATCCCGAAGGTTGATGTCCAGTACACAATAACTAATTTCTTCAGTCCGGGTCATTGATCCGGACTTTTTTTATCCATTCATACTTGTTTCTTTTCAAGCAAAACCGACATAAAAAATTAAAAACATATTCATGTTTTATTTGTTATAAATCAATATAGTTGCATTCCGTTTATTTCCAACAAACTTTCTGAATAGTCTTATCATTTAACACTGAAAATGTGTTACCGAAAACCGGTATTTCTTCCATCATATTTGTAAGAGACAGTATTATGTTTGATAACGAAGTCATAGAATGGTTGTTAAAGGGTGATATTTCCATCCAACATCAGGTATACCGTGACTTATTGAAGATAAACAAGCCCGATTTAAAAGAAAGGATTTCAACTGAAGGATGGGGAAAAGAATTCCTTTCTTTTCGGAATACAAACGGTCATTGGGGGTTAAAGTTTTATCAACCCAAATGGAGCTCGACCCATTACACCTTGCTCGATTTAAAAAATCTTTCAATTTCCAATCACCAGAAAGAGATAAGACTTACAATCCGAAAAATTTTAAATGAAAACAAAGCCCCCGATGGTGGAATCAATCTGACTGGATCAATATCTAAAAGTGATGTATGCATTAATGGAATGTTTTTAAATTATGCCTCTTATTTTGAAACCAATGAAAACGATTTGAAATCCATCGTTGACAATATCCTGTCACTTCAAATGACTGATGGGGGATTTAATTGCCGTCTCAACAGAACAGGGGCATCGCATAGTTCATTGCATTCTACGTTATCTGTAATCGAAGGAATACTGGAATATACCCGCCAGGGTTACTCCTACCGGATTGACGAGCTAAAAAAAGCAGGGAATGAATCCAGGGAGTTTATTCTACAGCATCATTTATTTAAATCGGATCATACCGATAAAATAATTGACCCAAAAATGCTTCGTCTGTCCTATCCTTGCCGATGGAGATACGACATTTTAAGGGCACTGGACCATTTTCAACTTACCGGGGTTGAATATGACCCGCGGATGAACGATGCACTGGAAATATTGATTCAAAAACAAAGACCGGACAAGAAATGGCCCATCCAGGCAAAATATCCGGGACAGACACATTTCGATATGGAGCTGCCCGGAACAGCAAGCAGATGGAATACCTTACGAGCTTTGCGGGTACTGAATCATTTTGGTTGGTTGTCTAAAATAAAATAACGTATGCCAATTCATCCAGGATTGAATATATTCAATAATTTGAGAATAAATGAAATCATTGAAGTGTAATATTCTTCGAATGTGCCTGATTCAGCACACATTACAGGGATCGTTTTTTATGTAATTCGAATTTTTATGACTCTACTCTATTCAAAGCTGGCAACCGTTTATCATGAAATGTACCAACACATTTTTGATTATGACCATGAATTCCATTTTTATGATCAAATACTTTCGGAAAATAACTGTCATAAAATACTTGAAATCGGCTGCGGAACAGGTCTGCTTGCACGTCAGTTCCTAAACAATGGATATGACTATCTGGGATTGGATTTATACCAGGAGATGCTGGATATAGCCCGCGAAGAAGTCCTGAACGGAAAATTTATTCAGGGTGATATGCGTGCCCTGACATTCCATCAACAATTTGACTCTGTATTGATTACCGGACGTTCGATGGCATATATAATAGAAAATAAAGACATAATTGCTACACTAACAGGAGTGTACAATGCTCTTAAAGAAGATGGGTTGTTCATAGCCGGATTTTTTGAGGCAAATGGAATTTTTGATAACTTTGATGATTTCGAACAAACCATCATTCACCAACATAAAAAAATAGTCCGGACCAGTCATTTAAACAAGAATCTTAAGACAGGATGGACCTATGACTGGAATGCAACCTATTCGATTGAAGAAGGAAATGAAACAACTGTTTTTGAGGACTTTTCTACGCTTAGAGCATTCACAAAGGATGAAATATCGTTATTTTTAAAGATGACAGGATTTAAGATGAAAGAAATGATAGAAGAGAAAAAAGCGTTTACCGTCATTGCAGAAAAAAAAACAGGAGAATTATACCCGTAGTTTGATTTACTATTTACCCCCGATAGCTATCGGGATTACAATTTAAATCTTTTAAAATGGAACAGAGATTAACATTCATCACGTTAGGAGTAAACGATCTTGAAAACTCCATGGATTTTTACGAAAATAAATTCGGTTGGGAGAGGTCCGACATGAGTAATGCTGATATTGTGTTTTATCAGCTAAATGGCACTTTTTTATCGTTGTATTCAAAAAAAGAACTGGCAAAAGATGCATCGGTTGACTCTTCCGGAAATGGATTCAAAGGGTTTACGTTATCATACAATGTCGTTAGTGAGAAAGAAGTGAACGATTTGATTCAAGAATTGAAAAACAAAGGGGTCAAAATCATAAAAGAGCCGCAAAAAGTATTCTGGGGTGGTTATAGCAGCTACATTTCCGACCCGGATGATAATTTGTGGGAGATTGCTTTTAATCCTTTTTTGCCACAATAATTGTGACGAATCGATTTAAAATAAGGGTAAAGTAGTTACTGAGATGGATTATCTTAGAAAAACGGAATAAATCGGGACAGTGTCAAATTCCACTTTCCAGAATCCGGAAATGACAGAATGTTCGATTAAATTTGAACATCGAAAAATAGTAAAAAAATTACAGCCTGTGCATATAAGAAATTGATGTTCATTTTTTATATTTTTCAGAATACATAAAACAGAACAATGAAAAAAACAATCCTTCTGTTCGTATTGATAACAAATTCTGTTTTTGGACAAACAATCTATCAGAAAGATTTTTCCGAATTCTGGACTGTTATCCATGAAAACTATGCATATTTCGAACAACAGCAAATCGACTGGAATAAAGTCTGGCAAACGTATGAGCCATTGGCTGCCGGAATTAAAAGCAGGGATGAATTTATCGTTTTTCTCGAGCGGGTAATCAACGAACTTCACAACGGACATATCTCCTTAAATACGAACCTGGAATCGTCAAACAGAATAATTCCTTCCGGCTCGGATTTGTTTGTAGAAAAGAAGGACAATGCATTCATCATTACCGATATCCGGAAAGATTATCCATCCGAACAATGTGGATTAAAACCCGGCATGGAAGTAATCAAATTCAACGGCAAACTTATTGGACCTCAATTATCCGGATTCCTTCCGACTTATACAAAGCATTATAATCAGGAAATGATTGAATATGCCCTCAATATGTTGTTTGCCGGAGCCCATGATAAAAAACGCATGATTACAGTTCTGGATAAAGGAATTGAAAAAGTGTATACACCCGATGTGTTTTTACCACCACATCGTTCATCAGCACTTCTTGATTTTAAAATCTTAAACGAAAATACCGGATACATCAAAATAAACAATTCGTTGGGAGATGACGATCTGATACCGGCTTTTGACACCGTCGTGGATAGTCTACTACACACATCCAACCTGATCATTGATATGACAGAAACCCCCGGAGGAGGAAATTCGGCAGTTGCAAGGGCTATTATGAGCCGGTTTATTTCAAATGAAATGCCTTTTCAAAAACATGAAGCAACTGAAACTTCCTATAGAATAAAACGTAGTTGGACAGAATATGTAACTCCCAGAAAAGAAACCTATCAGAAGGACGTTTTCATGTTGGTGGGCCATTGGACAGGAAGCATGGGTGAAGGAATAGCCATAGGCTTTGATGGCATGTCAAAAGCTAAGATTATTGGAACGAAAATGGCCGGATTACTTGGAGCTATCGAACAGTTTAGGCTATCACAAACAAAAATCGGTTATCAGTTTCCAACAGAAAGGGTTTACCAGTTTAATGGGACGCCGCGCGAAGAATACAGGCCGGGTAATCTGACTGATAATATCTATGATACGTGGGAAAAAGTAAACGCATTCATACATTTGTCAATGTAAATAATCCCTATATTTTCCCAGGATACTATTGATTGACATTCGTTTGAACCAAGTATACAGATGATCTGATCATTTGGATAAGAAATTCGATTCTTAAAACTTTTAAAACTCATATATGTTTTATTCGTAATTCGAAAATATGAACATGTGGAAAAAATCAGGTTAAATACAAATATAAAAGAGAACATTTCATCCGAAGGAAAAATTATGGGCACTACACGGAATACGATGGTTATCCACACATCCAGGGAATCACTTTATCGCTCTTTTACCGATCCGGAAGCATTAGAGGGATGGCTTGCTCCCGGAGATATGACCGGAAAGATTCATAATTTTGATCTTCGTGTGGGAAAAGGGTATACCATGTCATTGTTTTATCCCGCTACAGAGAAAGAATTCCGTGGAAAGACTTCAAACAGGGAGGATCGGTTTTCTTCCCGTTTTGTTGAATTGTCACCTCCATCTAAAATAGTACAAGCAATAATTTTTGATACTGAAAATCAGGAATTATCCGGAGAAATGATCATGGAAGTTTATTTTGAAAGGGTAAGCTCCGGAACGGAAGTTATCATTGTATTCAAAAACATTCCTTCAGGCATTCGACCGGAAGATAATGAAACCGGTACCAGGTTGTCACTTGAAAAACTTGCCCGACTGTTTGGATGATTCTAAAACACCGAAATATGATTATCCATCAATTTAAAAGACTGACAGTTTTGTTATCAGGCCGGTTAATGGTTTTGGTTCAACACAGTCGGTAAAAAGGCCAGTAAACGGTAGGTTCGAATCCAAGTTTTTGAGCCAGGAGATAAGAAGCCGTATTTTCGAGTTTACATCCCCAGACAGGTTTTAAATCATGTGTCAGGCAATAATCAATCAGGGCTGAGCAGGCTGCAAGAGCATATCCTTTCCCGCGATGGCTGTCGGATGTTTCAATTCCTATTTCAAGCTGATCATCAATGATAAATGCTGAAAAAGCAGTGGCAACTACCTTATCTTCTGCCAAAACACTGAATGCTACTGCCCGTTGTGAAAAATCGACACCATTATCCCAAAAACGACCCGGGATAACAGTGCCATGCATTTCTTCGAACATTTTATCTGTGGTTCGGACAATTTTACAGGATTCGATGGGATATTTATCGGTATGATCAAGGTAAACAGCCTTATTGTAATTAAAATTGACCCGCGTATAAATTTCAATTCTTTTATCCATTACCGAATTTACAGGTACATCAGGCTTAATCAAATATTCAGTCCATGATGATGCAATTTGTTGATTCCACGTTTCCGGATAAACCTGTAGCCATTCATCCTGATTCCTGGAAGCAGGATTGTTTAATGCATGTGCAAGCAACCATGAATTGAATTCTTCATGACTTTCATCTCCAAAAAGCAAGGACATACCATAGGGATGAATCACATAAAAAACTCCCGGGCTTATGTCATTATCCACATAAACCTGACCACTTACGTGTTTGCGCAAGACAGCATCGGCAAATAAATGATTGATCCCGACTTTTTGAAGTGGTTCAAGCGCTTTGTCATAGTTGCATTTATCCAAAACTATCATTGCAGATATATATTATTATTCATGGATGGGATTGATATACAAAGATATGAATTTCTTTGTATTAAAGTTAATAATGAAAGAAAACCGGGAATAATACGCTTCGGTCATAAAAATGATGTTTCAACAATCAATTCAGGTTTTGAGTCAATTGAGGGTGTAACCATTAACCCGGGAATGAGAAAAATCAGATTCATTTAATCTGATCAGATTGAAAATATAAGTTATTTTAAAAATTGGTTTATCATTTTTCTTTAAAGAATGCCGGAAAAATTAACCAGTAATTTTATCAGACACTTGGGTCAAAAATCACTACATCCTTAAATTAAATCAAAATAACTATATAATATGTTGTATATGTTAAGTAACTTTTGTACTTTTGGAAAATAATTTCAGGGAAATGCGATGAGGGTTGATTCTGTTTTATTTTAAAATGAATTATACAAATTTAAAATTCACAGATATATTTTTATATTAAAGAAAAATCAGATAGCTAAAGTGTATTAATTGATACCAATTTCATTATGAAGCTTTCAGTAACCAAATTATACCCGACAATAAAGCACATCGTTGAACGTTAATTATTTTTATAAGCCTACAAACGAACCTTTAATTATACTTGAAATGAAAACGAAAATTTTTATCGCTCTTATTTTCCTGGTTGTTATTAGCAGCTGTACAAAGTCAGTAAAACCGGATTATTTGTTTTTACATGCCGATCAACTCAAACGATTAGGGATTGAATTGAATGAAAAAGGTGTATTTTACAAAAATGAAAATCCTGTCTGGGATCAGGACAATGAAAAGTATGCCTGCCTGGCATTTTATTGTACAAACACGAATTTTGTAACAACAAAACATTTCAATTTAAACGATACATTAACAGTTGCAAATAGTTTCGATAGTTTATTAATCGAAATGGAGTTTTCAAAAAATGATTTTTATCCGATACTCATTGGAAATATGAAAGGGATTCAAAGCCTGGACAATGAATCACTTTCTGAAGATATAAAATTAATACCTGTGGCGATAAAAATGGACGAAACAAACCTGTCAAACAGGAAAGATACCGTTGTTGTGTGGTTGCGACCAACTGAATCATTAAAAAAAGCATTGCCTGCAAATATCAATATGAATGATTATTTAAGGGCAATACCCGTCAACATTTAAACTGAATTTACTGAATTTTGATAAGTCATCGATAAATTTACGACCAAAAGGCAGAATATGAAAAAATAACGGTTTTCAGTATCTTTTTCTAATTTAACGAATAACAATAACCAACAAGACATTAAATTTCAACATATTACTATTTTATAAAATGTAAATAAATAAGAATGAAAAAACGAATTACTCTTAGCTTGCTGCACACAGTATCATTTATCGTTATGTTGACAAGTGCAGTAGGATCACTTGCATTTACTCTTCAGGCAGGTCATACGAATAAATCTGTTTTGTTGAGAACACTTTTTGCCGTATGGGTACTTTCTCCTTTCACAGCACTGGTTATTGCTAATAATGTTTCAAGGAATTGGCTGGTACTAAAACGTGTATCGCTTTATATACTTATGTTGGTGTTATCGATAGTTTCGCTGACAATTTACAGTGGTGTAATAAGTACGGCTGTTACAAAACCAGCTTTTGTATTTATTGTTGCCCCCCTGGCATCATGGTTGCTAATTTTGGCTTATCTGTTCATAATTGGATTACAGTCAAAGAGGCAATCAAGATAAGTAAATCTGTTTAAGTTATTCGCAACATAATTAAGGTATAAAACTAATAAATAATTCGTGTGAAAATAAAAACATTCCATATAATTTATTTATCTATACTGATTTTTATCATGATAACCGGAAACTACATCTCGGCTCAACAAGTAAATAAAGAACACGGCATTTTCGACGACCATTCGGATATTGGGAACCCTTCATTGCCCGGGATATCAACCTATGACAATGAACATCAAACGTATACCATGGAAGGTTCGGGTACAAATACCTGGGCAGGCAGTGATGAATTCCAGTACCTGTGGAAAAAGATAAAAGGGGATTTTATCCTTACCGCACGGGTAGAATTTAGCGGAAAAGGAGTCGAGGCACACCGTAAAATTGGATGGATGGTTCGTCAATCACTCCAATCTGATTCTCCGCATATAAGTGCCACGATTCATGGAGACGGACTTACTTCACTTCAGTACCGGTTAAAGAAAGGCGCGGATACGAAAGAACAGAAAATGAGTATCCAGGGTCCTGATATTATTCAACTGGTACGGAAAGGTAAAACTTACACCATGTCGGTTGCCCATTGGGGTGAGACATTTGTTTCGGAAGAATTGACCGATTCAACTATTACAAACGAAGCTTATGTGGGATTATTTATCTGTTCGCACAATCCCGGTGTATCTGAAAAAGCGATTTTTAAAAATGTACGGATTGAAATCCCCGCAAGCGCAGATTTGGTTCCGTATAAAGATTATCTGGGAAGTAATCTTGAAACGTTGGAAGTCGAAACAGGAGACCGTAAAATACTCTGTCAGGTTCCTTATTCCATACAGGCACCTAACTGGACTCCTGAAGGGAAAACACTTATCTTCAACAGCAAAGGATTGCTTTACAATTTTGATTTAACCACCGGGAAAGCCTATGTATTGAATACGGGTTTTGCTACGAATAATAACAATGACCACGTTCTTTCATTCGATGGAAAAATGATTGGCATTAGTCATCACAGCATTGATGACCAACATCAGTCAGTGGTATATTTTCTTCCAGTGACTGGAGGAAATCCAAAACGTGTTACGACAAAGAGTCCTTCCTATTTGCATGGTTGGTCACCCGACAATAAGTATCTGATTTATACCGGTGCCCGCAATGATCAATTCAACATTTATAAAATTCCGGTAGAAGGGGGTGAAGAAATTCAACTCACTTATGCAACCGGACTTGATGATGGTTCGGAATATACGCCCGATGGTAAATTTATTTATTTTAATTCCACGAGAACCGGAACCATGCAGATTTGGCGCATGAAACCGGATGGCAGCGAACAGGAACAAATCACTTTTGATACGTTGAATAATTGGTTTCCACACATTTCCCCGGATGGCAAATCGATTGTATTTATCACATTTCTCTCTGATGTAAAACCATCCGATCATCCATTTTACAAACATGTTTATCTGAGGATGATGCCTGTTACAGGAGGTAAACCAACAGTAATCGCTTATCTTTACGGAGGACAGGGAACCATCAATGTTCCATCATGGTCACCCGACAGTAAAAAAATAGCTTTTATAAGTAATAGTGAATTAAAATAAAAATTTTCGTTTCGTATTTCGTTTAATACTATCAAGTTACTGACCTGACAAAACATTTACCGTCAAATTTTAAGCATAATCTAAATTAAAAAACATGGAAAAAAAACTAATTGTAGATCAGACAGCCGAGTTTATTAAATCGGAATTAGCCGGTGAAGGATCCGGGCATGACTGGTGGCATGTTTATCGTGTGTGGAAGAATGCACTTCATATTGCCGGGAATGAAGAGGTTGATATGTTTGTTGTAGAGCTTGCTGCCCTCCTGCATGATATTGCCGATTGGAAATTCCATGACGGGGATGAGGAAATAGGTCCACAGTTAGCCGGAGAATGGCTTGAAAGTATGGCAGTCGATCAAAAAGTGATTTCACATGTATGCCAGATCATTCAGGACATTTCCTTCAAAGGTGCAGGAGTTGCAACGATTATGAAAACAAAAGAAGGCATGATTGTGCAGGATGCTGACAGGTTGGATGCCATGGGTGCCATTGGTATCAGCAGGGCTTTTGCTTACGGTGGAAATAAAGGTCGTGAGATGTATAATCCGGAACTAGAACCCGAAAAGCATGATTCGTTTGAACAGTATAAAAGCAGTCAGGGTTCGAGCATCAATCACTTTTATGAAAAATTGTTGCTGTTGAAAGAATTGATGAATACATCAACAGCAAAGATAATCGCAGAGAAACGACATAAGGTGATGGAAGATTTCTTAGCTGAATTTTTTGTGGAATGGGAAGGAAAAGATTAATCCATCTAACCACAGAATCTATTCACCGAATTTGAATTAGAAAATGCAAGAATTTATATTTGCAACTGTTTATTCAGATTAAGTGAATGAATTTAAGATGATTATCGTAAAATCAATGTTTTTTAAAAACAGCAAAGGTGAAATAAGGAAAACTATTTCACCTTTACTGTTTTTAACAAGTCAAGATAATAATTTGACAGACAGGCATCGTTGATTTATCAGTCTCAAAGAAACAAGTTAATAAGTTAATTTATAAAATAGATTCGTATATTTGTAAGGAATAAAAAAAAATACCAGAATAAAAACTACATCCATGTTATTCAATTACCAAAAAATACCTGTTGAATGATGTTACAGGTATTCAGTTTAATAAATTATTCAATCCATTCCGGTAAAAGTTCATCTTAATTCAACTATAAAATGAAAAATAAATCCATTTTTCTGATCATCATTGTGATAATGATTCATGTAACAAGCGTCTTTTCGCAGGTGAAAATTATTTTTGATACCGATTTTGGTGGTGATGTGGATGATTTAGGGGCATTGGTCATGTTGCATCATTTCATTGACAAAGGGGAATGCGACTTACTGGCTGTTATGTGCTGGTCAACTGAGCAATACTCTGTGCCTGCAGTGGATGCTGTGAACCACTATTACAAACATCCCAACATACCTGTTGGAACAAGAAAAGGGACATTGCATTATGAAAGCTGGAATTACAGCAAACCAATAGTTGATAAATTTCCACATACGCTAAACAGCAAAGAAGCAGAAGATGCCATTACCCTATACCGGAAAATACTGGCAAAAAGTGATGATAAAAGTATCGTTGTTGTAACTGTCGGCCCCCTTATGAATATTCAAAACCTGATTAAATCGGAAGCTGATTCGATATCAGAACTGACAGGAAAAGAGCTTATTGAAAAAAAGGTGAAAGAATTTGTAGTTATGGGTGGGCAATTTCCGGAAGGAGAACGTGAATGGAACTTTGATGGTGATATGCCGGGAGTAACACAATTCGTCCTGCAAAACATTTCTGTACCTGTTGTTTTTTCAGGATTTGAAGTTGGTGCTGCCATAAAAACCGGCGAAGTATTTAATACGTTAAACAAAGACACACCACTCTATGTAGGGTTTATGCACTTTAGCCAAAATGCACCCTGGATAAAAGCAAATTTCAAAGGAAGCATACTGAACAATTCAACATTTGATCAAACAGCCGTTTTATATGCTGTTCTTGGTGGTGTGGGCACTTATTGGGATAAGATGGAGGGAGGAACATGTGAAGTTCAAAAGGAATTGGGTGCAAGCAAATGGATAACCGGACCAATTACCAATCAGTCGTATCTGAAGCTCAACATGAAACCTGAGAAAATGGCATTACTCATAGAATCTATTATGCTTCATAAATTTTAGAAAGAGTATATTCTCACTAAAAAACACTTTAATTTTCTTATTTAAGCTTATTTATGATCCTTTTATTGTAAATGCGGAGCTATTTATCATTCACGATCAGGCCAGCTAAAAAAGGGCTTAAAATAAGCCGGACTTTTAGATGAAATAATACGTCAGATATCATCCAATCAGGTTGGATGATATTTAAAGTATGCAGTCATGGATGATTTTATCTACACTCAAGCTGAATATTATCAGTTTTCAATCATTTATGATGTTTACAGTCTTTGGATAAAATTATTCCCACTTCAATTTATAAGCGATCACATGATTGTCTAAAAAGGTTGGAACCAATAATAATTTTTCAGATGGGATATAACCCAGATCGGCAGCATTTATTTTCAGGGTGGAAGAATCCAGTATCTTTTCAACTCCTTTACCAATTCGGATAAGTTGTACTTTCCCACTCCAGTCGGAAGTCACAAATACAGCAGGCGCTATTTGTTCAATACCATCCAGGTATCCTACATTTTCAACCAACACATTTATAGCTTTCGTTTTCTGATCGACTGAGATAAAATTTCCTTTCGAACCGAGATAAAGTAAATCATCATGAGCAAAAATGCCATTCATTCCGCCTAATTTATCACTTTCCAAAAAGACTTCCAGGGAATCTTTTCCAACATAAAATATACAATTTCCACTGTCATCCGAGACATATACACGTCCATTAGCGGCAATACTGATGTCGTTTAAACTTTTTATTTTACGATTGCTGTATGTCTTTAATATCTTCCCTGATTTCAGGTCAACTTCCACTACCCTGTCGATATCAGTTACATAAAGTTTTGTTTTGGAGCAATCAATTCCTTTTGGGGCATTTAATCCTTTCACCCATTCTTTTTCAATAAATTCACCCTTGGTATTTAACTTCGAAATAAATCCAACGCCATCTTTTACATTGTGTTTTCCGACAATATTTGATACGTAAATTGTCTGGTCATATTTACTGAAGTGAGAAGATTCAGGCACGTTCAGGCCAGGTTGTGTTGTCCAGGTTTTCTGTAACCGGTTACTTACAAATGCTTCCTGAGAATAGACTGTCACACTTACTAAAATGATGGCAGTGATGAGAATTGTTGTTTTCATAGGATCCCTGTTTATTTAAAAATGAATAGCTTTTATAACAGAATTCGATTTTAAGATAAATTCATAGTTACAATCCACAAAAATACAATACTTTTACAAATTAAATGGTTGAATTTTAATAAACTTAGAACAACCTGACAAATAATAAAAATTAGTTTAACAGAAATCGGCTATTTACGTGATTTAATGAAACTGATGTTCGTAAGTAAGCAGCTGAATGATTGTATGATTTCCGGTATGATCTTTTTTGCCAATTTCCCGGTTACAAAACAAAAAATCCATGTATTAAATTATTTTCATCACATACAGAAGTTAAAGCCAGTGGTTTAATCTTACTTTTCCTCAAATAATAATTCATACGTTATAATGAAAAACTTTCTTTTTATATTGTTGACATTGATAGGGTTATTATCACCATCAGAGTCAAAATCCCAATCGCAACTGCCAGCACCAACAGTTATAAAACTTGCTGATATTCATTGGCGCGATATGTGTATTTATCCGGATCCGGTTACCAAAACGTATTATATGGTCGGTCCGGGCAGACGGGGTGTAAAACTATATACCAGCAAAGATTTGTTAAACTGGTATGGTCCGCAACAAATTTATGAAGCACCCGCTGACGTATGGGGCAACATTCCTATTAAAAGTATATGGGCACCCGAACTACATGCATACAAAGGGAAATACTACCTGTTCCTGACTTTCGATACCCAGAACAAGTTTCAGGAGCAATGGCGTGAATGGTATCCGAGAGTTACCCGTGGATCCCAGGTACTGGTAAGTGATTCGATAAACGGGCCATTCAGGACTTTTCAGAACCATTCAACCCTACCGGTTGATATGATGACACTCGACGGTACCCTTTGGGTGGAAGACGGTGTTCCGTATATGGTTTTTTGCCATGAATGGGTTCAAATTTCGAACGGTGCTGTATGTAAAGTGCCACTCCGGCAAGATTTATCGCAAACAGATGGTGAACCGGTTACCTTGTTTCACGCAAATGAATCATCCTGGAGTAAACCAGACAAAATAATGGGAAATCAGGTAACTGATGGTTGCTTTCTCTACAAAGGAAAAACAGGTAAACTTTATATGTTATGGGCCAGTTTCAGTGAAGGAGGTTATACGGAAGGAATAGCAATTTCAGCAAACGGCAGATTATCCGGTGCATGGGTACAACAGGATGAACCCTTATTCAAACAGGATGGAGGGCATGGAATGGTATTTACAACCTTTGATGGCAAACTGATGATGGTACTTCATTCACCAAACAACAAGGAATCAAGGCCACGGATTTTTGAAATGGAAGATACCGGAAATACGTTAAGAGTCATAAATGAGTTTAAAGAATAAGCCTACATGACATTTTTATTTAAAATGATATTCTGATATAAATGCAATACTTTCGCGACTATGAATAAGAAAACAGGTTTTTATCAACTTCTGATCTCCTTTTTAATTATTTTTCTTTTTTATCCGGGAATAAGCCACTCCGAAAACAGAAAGAATGCAAAACAGGCAGCAAAGCCACTGTTTCGCGATCCTGTTTATGACGGAGCTGCCGATCCAACCATTATATGGAATAATAAAGAGAAAAAATGGTTTATGTTTTATACCAACCGCCGTGCAAATGCCACGGGATTGGATGGTGTTACCTGGGTTCATGGTACCCGTATAGGGATCGCTGAATCCTCCGATGGAGGGGCTACGTGGAAATACCGTGACACCTGCGACATTCAATACAGGTTAACCGGTTATACTCATTGGGCACCCGAAGTGGTTGAGGACAAGGGTTTATACCACATGTTCCTGACTTTTGTCCCTGGTGTTTTCAGTGATTGGAATCATCCACGCTGGATTATTCACCTGACCAGCAAGAACATGATTCACTGGAAATTCATTTCAAAAATAAACTTATCATCCGACAGATGCATAGATGCCTGCGTTTTCCGTTTACCGGACAATACATGGAGAATGTACTACAACAATGAAAAAGATGGAAAATCAATTTATTATGCCGATAGTCCCGATCTGTATTCCTGGACTGACAGCGGTAAAAAAGTAGTAGGAGACCGGGCTGGTGAAGGTCCAAATGTTTTTCGTTGGAAGGGTAAAAACTGGATGGCTGTAGATAACTGGAATGGAATAGGAATATATTCATCAGATGATTTTACAACCTGGAAAAGACAAGATAAAAACATTTTACAAATCCCCGGTTCAGGTACTGATGATCAGGTGATGGGGGGACATCCGGATATTGTAGTCAATGGTGATAAAGCTTATATTTTTTATTTCACTCATCCCGGACGAACTGTTGAAAATCATGGAAAAGATGGATCAGAACAGAGACGTAGTTCCATACAGGTGGCAGAACTGGAGTATCTTGACGGACAGATTACCTGTAACCGGGATAAGCCGGTGTATATCCAATTGAATAATCCAATTACTGATAAATAATTAGTTGTCTGATTTAAAAACTTTGATTCTTTGTAAAACTGATCAGGAAATGACAAGGGAACTATGCAATATTTACTGAAACCGGTCATTCCCGATATATAAAAAGCCAACATTAAAAACATGCTATATGAAAAAGGGAAATGAATTAATTAAAGTTTATTCAGGAACCGAGATTTCGGTCAGTCTACTCAAGGATGAATTAGAAACGAATGGCATAGCTGCCATGATCCAGAATGACTTCCAGTCGGGAATCACTGCCGGATTCTTTGGAGGGGGTACTTCAGCTGTTGACCTGTTCATTCAGGAAGCAGACCTTCAGGAAGCAGAGCCAATCATCACTGATTTTCTTAAAAGTAACAATACACTATGAATTTCACAGAATACGAGTTGGATTCGGATTTCACGGATCAACTTACATATGAACCATTAACCAGAAAGAACTGGGGTCAGTTTGTCGAACTTTTTGGAAATAAAGGTGCGTGCGGAAGCTGCTGGTGCATGTATTACAGACTCCCGAAATCCGGTTTCAAAGAAGGTAAAACAGATGACGGGAACAAAGATGCGATGAAGAAAATTGTGTGGGAAGATAAACCGGCCGGGATACTTGGATTTTATGATGGGCTTCCCATTGCCTGGTGTGCATTTGCTCCACGTGAAGACTTCATAAAACTTGAAAAATCAAGGGTTCACAAACCAATTGATGATAAAAAGGTCTGGTCAATACCTTGTTTCTTCATTGATAAAAAATTCAGGAGACTTGGAGTTTCAGTGGCCCTTTTAAAAGGAGTTATCAGGTATGCCGGGGAGAATGGAATAAAAATCATAGAAGCCTATCCCACAATACCTACTCAGGAAAAACTACCGGACTCATTTGCGTGGATCGGATTGTACAAATCATTCGAGCGTGCCGGGTTTGAAATTGTTGACAGGACATCAGTCAACAGGCCAATGGTCAGATACTATACAGAAATTATTTGATAGAGCTATTGCAGCTTAAAAAAACTCAGGCCTTCACCTCCAGCACATCCATGAGTTCTGTGGTATAGCAGGGTGAAAGTTTCTCATTCTTCAGTTTCCATTTTCGGTCGAATCCCTGGGCAGCAATTTTTACTTTTTGCCGGCCATACGAATTGTTAAGGCTATCCATAACGCTCATTACCCGGTTGTATTTTTCACGGTTACGGGTATCAAACAAATCTGCCTGCAAGGGTCGTTCCGGTATAATTTCACTTACAATGACTCCTGCTTTCTTGAATTTATAACCTTCAACAAAAATAGATTTCAAACCACGTAATGCATAATTTATCAATTCGGTTGAATCGTTGGTAGGTACAGATAATTGCATTACTTTCTGGTTATAATACTGAGCCTGGTTTGTTGCAAAGGGATTGGTATGAATGAAAACAGTCAGTACACACCCGTATGAATGTTGCAGGCGTAATTTTTCAGCACAACCGGCAGCAAAATTTGCCACTGCTTCCGAAACAGGAGCCAGCTCTGTCAGCTTCTCTCCAAAACTACGGGATGTACAAATTGATTTTTTATTCCCCGGTGTTTCCATTACAAAACATGGGATACCGCGTAATTCCATCCAGGTACGTTCACCAACCACCCCCATGGTATGGCGTACCCAACCTTTGGTTCGTTGGGTAAAGTCCCAGGCTGTATGGATGCTGTAATACTGCAATTTCTTGGTATATCGCCGCCCGATTCCCCAAACGTCACCTATATCGGTTAGCTTTAGCGCCTTTTCACGTTTTTCGTCTGTATCGATGATGCAAACACCTTTATAATTTTTGTATTTCTTGGCGAACTTATTGGCAACTTTGGCAAGTGTTTTTGTTGGTGCAATACCCATACTGACAGGAATGCCTGTGTTACGCGTAACAGTACGCACTACTTTCTCGCCGTACTCTTTCATATCAATATTTTCAAACCCTTCGAGCAACAAAAATGCTTCATCAATGGAATATACCTCCATCTCGGGAGCAAACACCGCAATGGTATTCATGACCCGTTGGGACATATCGCCATACAATACATAATTCGAAGAGAAGACATGTACCTGGTTTGTTTCAATCAATTCTTTCAGCTTATAAGCCGGCTCTCCCATAGGTATTCCCAACAATTTTGCTTCTGCTGAACGGGCAATCACACACCCGTCGTTGTTGGAAAGTACCACGATAGGCTTGCCATTGAGTGTCGGATTAAACGCCCTCTCACATGAAGCATAGAAATTATTGCAATCGATCAAGCCGAACATTAATTTAAAGAGTTTGAAGAGTTTGAAGAGTTTGATGTTTGAAAAGTTTGAAGTTTCTCAACTATTGGTGGTCGCTCATTCATTCAGTTTAAACAGAATACGAAACATTGAACGCGGAACGAGAAACACGGAACACTCACCCTTTCCTTTTATGGCTTTTGATAGAATATGTTACGACTCCCCAAATACAAAAATTGTTTTCTTCTGTAATTTTGATCGGTTGATAATTAGAATTAGCCGGAACCAGGTATACCGCATCCGGTTCAATTTTAATGTATTTCAGTGTAAATTCACCATCAATAAAGCAAACGGCAGTATCTCCATCCTGAGGATCTATGCTTTTATCTATCACCAGTATATCACCATCCATAATGCCGGCATCCTGCATGGAAGATCCTTTCACACGACCATAAAAGGTGCTCGATGGGTTAGTTATCAATTCTTTGTTCAGGTCGATTTTCAAATCGATATAGTCTTGTGCCGGGCTGGGAAATCCGGCAGAGATACCTCCTTCCATGATGGGCAGTTCTAATTCGGAACCTGCATTTGCCGAAAAGAAATCCAGATTAGAAGAACTTGCTATTTTACTGGCCTTATGCATATTTAATAGGTTGTGTTTAGGTTCAAAAACAATACGATTATCGTATTACAAAGTAACACATTTTGTTTCAAAAAAATTCCATGAAATCAATTTACATGATCAATAAAATTGAACATTCTGAATTTATATTCAATTCAACAGTCAAACCTGCTGACAATCACATAATACCTTGTAATTATACCGGAATTGGATGTTTTTTGTACATTTGCAATTGTTTATGCTCATAAGCCATTTAATTCAAATGTTGACTTAAAGACGATTAGAGAGTTCAATTTCAAAATAAAACGCTAAGATTAAAAATAAAAAAACATCATGCCAACGAAGAGTAAACTTTTAGTACTATTGTTTTATGTGTGTTGTGTAACAAGCATCTTTCCCCGGGAGTCGGTTTCAAAATCGCCACTGATGGGTTGGGCAAGCTGGAACAATTTTGGAGTAAAAATCAGTGAATCCATTATTAAAGGTCAGGCAGACGGCATGGTATCTTCAGGATTAGCGGCAGCCGGTTACCAATACATAAATATTGACGATGGTTTTTTTGATGGCCGGTATCCGGATGGCACTTTACGGATTGACTCTGTCAAATTTCCACATGGAATGAAAGCATTGGTCGATTATATCCATTTGAAAGGTTTAAAAGCCGGCTTTTACTCTGAAGCAGGTGCAAACACCTGTGGATCGGTTTATAACAATCAGGCCGGTGGTGTCGGGGCCGGATTATATCAACACGATCAGCAGGATATCAATTTATTTTTCAAAACCTATAATTTTGACTTTTTAAAAGTTGATTTCTGTGGTGGAAAAGAACAATTGCTGGACGAAAGAACCCGTTATACTGACATAAAAAAAGCAATTGACAATACCGGGAGGACTGATATAAGTTACAATGTGTGCCGGTGGCAGTTCCCGGGGGCCTGGGTAACAAGCCTGGCCAATTCCTGGAGGATTTCGGAAGACATTCATGCTTCCTGGAATAGTATTATGGATGTCATTGAAAAAAACACCTATTTAGCTCCTTTTGCCAGCCAGGGACATTATAATGATATGGATATGCTGGAAGTTGGAAGGGGAATGACATATGAAGAAGATAAAAGCCATTTCAGTATGTGGTGCATTTTATCTGCGCCGCTGGTATTGGGCAATGATTTGTCAACGATTAATAAACAAACAACTGACATCCTGACAAATACCGAAGTAATTGCTATCGATCAGGATACAACAGGAGTTCAGGGGCATTTAGTTTCGGACAATGGAGCAGGGCTGCAGGTTTGGGCTAAAAACCTGAATGGGAAACAAAGCAGGGAACGGGCAGTCGTACTTTTTAACCGGAGTGCACTGGCTGCACCGGTATCTGTAAAATGGAAAGACCTGAATCTGGCAGGTAATGTAGCTGTTCGTGATGTATGGAAGCATACAGATATTGAAAATAATGATTCGATTTTTACTGCGACTGTCCCTTCACACGGTGTAGTTATGTTAAAAGTGATTGGTGACCTATCCACCTTGCAGGAGAATTTCGAAGCCGAATATGCCTGGATTAACAATTTTAATCTCACTCAATATAGTGTGATTGTACCAAACCAGGGAATAGTTGTTAGCGATACTATTTGTTCCGGCAGGGCAAAAGTAAGTTCTTTAGGCGAAAATGCCGGAAACTTTATTGAATTCCGTGACATCATTGCAAGTAAAACAGGGCATTATCACCTGACAATATCCTGTTTAAGTGCCGATGACAGGAATGCTACATTAAGTATAAATGGAAAAGATACACTATTGACAAAATTAAATTCCGGAGGAATAAATTTGATACGCAAATTTACGTTTCCTGTTAAACTGAATAAAGGCATAAACACGATTCGATTTTCCAATGAAACATCCAAATTACCTGATCTGGATAAAATCCACCTGAATCTGAACAGGATTACCCTGGTTGAAAAAACAACTTTATTCATTAAAAAAATTGAGAAATTGCTAAATCCGGCAAAATCCACTAAATGATTCAGTATGACAGATCACTTAAACCTGTTTGAATTTACTCAATATTGACAAGTTAAATTTTTATTTCTTCTTTTCTATCAAAATTAAATTCCAGTTTGTTTAACAGATATTTATATCGTAAAACAAAATACAAACGGGTTTGTTATACTTACAATTTTAAATTAATTAGTTTAATTATTTAAATTCGATTAGTATGGCACGAACAAGCACCTATCTCAATTTTCCCCGGAATACAGAGGAAGTTTTCAATTTCTACAAATTGGTTTTCGGAACTGAATTTAGCGGAAATGGCATTGCAAGGTTCGGTGATTTTCCACCACCTGCAGGAGCACCACAATTATCTGAAGAAGATAAACATCTGATTATGCATATTGAATTACCCATCACCGGGGGCCATATATTAATGGCCACTGATGCACCCGAATCAATGGGTTTTAAGGTAATTCAGGGGAACAATGTTTATATCATGGTTGAACCGGATACACGGGTTGAAACAAAGCACCTCTTTGATGCCCTATCCGAAGGTGGAAATGTAGAAATGGATCTTCAGGATATGTTTTGGGGTGCATATTATGGAACCAACACGGATAAATTCGGGATACACTGGATGTTTAATTGTTATGAAAAGAAATAATATCGGTTAACAGCACAAACTATGGAAACAAATGAAAGAACAGTCATTCGAATCCAGGCAACTGTAGATAAAGCTATTGAAATTGTGTGGAAATGCTGGATTACTCCAGAAGATATTGTCAAGTGGAATAATGCTTCAGATGATTGGCATACACCACGTGCACAAAATGATTTGCAGGTTGATGGAACATTTAATTACCGAATGGAAGCACGGGATGGGAGTTTTGGATTTGATTTTAGTGGAGTTTACACGAACGTCATACTCAACAAACTAATAGAATACATATTGGATGATGGCAGAAAAGTGAGCATTCAATTTAATCCGCTTGTAAAAGGAACTGAAATTACAGAATCCTTTGAAGCAGAAGAAATCAATCCGGTAGAAATGCAACTGGAAGGTTGGCAATCCATCCTGAATAATTTTAAAAGATATACTGAAAACATGAGCTTATTAAAAGTTATATGACTAATAAAATAACCATATGCCTTTGGTTTGACAATCAGGCCGAAGAAGCAGCCATTTTTTATACTACCGTATTTAAAAATTCGAAAATTGAAAGTATCACCCGATACGGGAAGGAAGGTTTTGAAATTCATGGACAACAAGAAGGAACTGTTATGACCATAAATTTCAATGTCAACGGTCAATCGTTTACTGCTTTAAACGGAGGACCACTTTTCAAATTTAATGAATCAGTTTCTTTTCAGGTGTTTTGCGAAAACCAGGAAGAAATAGATGATTATTGGGATAAACTTACTGCCGGTGGTAAAGAAAGTCAGTGTGGCTGGCTGAAAGATAAATTTGGTGTTTCATGGCAAATAATACCGGATATTTTACCCGTGTTATTGAAAGATCCTGCTAAAGCAGGGAAAGTTACGAATGCTTTTATGCAAATGAAAAAGTTCGATATTTCGAAATTACTGAATGCTTGAAAAGTGAAAGTACTTTCAACATTTTCTCTTTTAAATCTACTCTCAGGTTGCTAAAATGGCAACCTGTTTTATTTACATTGTTTCACAAGATCTGTTGTTAATTTATAGCTTAACTGTAATTTGTTAAGCATTGTTGTTTGTAACTTTGCAAACTCGAAAAAGCTACCTGACACTTAAACGAAATTAAAGGGAAGCAGATTGAATAATGATGCTCCTACAAATGAATCTGAAAATTCAATGATTCAACAAATTGATAAAATCCGCAGTTTTTAAATGTTTATCTTTCGATAATAATATTTCAACAAAAAGAATAAATTAGAATGACGAATAAAACTACCAAATTAATACCGGATGGAAAACCAGATAAACCCAATATATTCTCTGTATTAAAACCTTACAAACTAATGATATTTAGTCTGATTGGTTTTGCATTATTGAGCAATGGGGTGAATCTGGTGATACCAAAACTTATTTCTCATGGAATTGATGATTTTTCAAAAGGGAGTTTCTCTTATGAGCGGCTGATCATTCAGTTTATGGCAGCTGCTTTTACCATCTTTTTATTTACTTTTCTTCAGGGAATATTGCAAACCTATGCTTCTGAAAAAGTAGCGCGTGATTTACGGTCAAAACTGGCGGATAAAATATCCCGCCAGAGTTATGCTTTTATACAACAGGCTAATCCGTCAAAACTACTGACCAACCTGACATCTGATATTGATTCAGTGAAACTTTTTGTATCCATGGCAATTGTATCACTGGCTTCATCTATTTTTATCATTATCGGGGCAAGTATTTTATTATTCTCTATCAACTGGAAACTGGCTTTATCTGTACTCACCATTATTCCTATCATTAGCGGTTCATTTTACATGGTATTCCGGAAAGTCAGGGTATTATTCAAAAAGAGCCGTGAAGTGATCGACTGGCTGAATAAAGTTATCAGTGAAAGCATAATGGGAGCAGCCATCGTACGGGTATTGAACTCGCAAATGCTGGAATACAATAAATTTCTGGATGCCAACACACAGGCTAAAAACCTGGGAATATCAATACTTAAACTCTTTGCCACACTCATACCGATTGTAGTTTTTGTGAGCAATATGGCTTCGCTGATCATTCTGGCCCTGGGTGGACATTTCGTCATTAACGGCGCCATGTCACTCGGTGATTTTGCAGCTTTTAATTCATACCTGGTGATCCTTATTTTTCCCATTATAGTGATTGGATTTATCAGCAATTTTGTGGTACAGGCTTCGGTATCGTATACCCGGATTTATGATGTTTTAAATGCTAAAGAAACCCATGATACCGGTACAATTAATAATCCGTTACAGGGGAATCTTGAATTACAGGATATATCCGTATACTATGGCGATAAGCCCGCTTTGAAGCATGTGTCTCTGACCATTCTGCAAGGAAGCAGGACAGCATTGATAGGACCTACTGCCGCCGGCAAATCACAACTGCTTTATTTGCTTACCGGACTGATTCAACCGGCAAAAGGGGTTATCCTGTTTGACGGCATCAATATAAATGAGTACAACAAAGAAAACTTTCAACAACAAATTGGGTTTGTGTTTCAGGATAGCATTATTTTCAATATGAGCCTTCGCGAGAATATTGCTTTCAATGACAAGGTAACTGATGAATTAATGTCAAAAGCCATTGATACGGCCGAATTAAATGACTTTATAAACAATCTGCCGGAAGGATTGGATACCATTGTAAGTGAGCGGGGCAATAGCCTCTCTGGTGGTCAGAAACAACGTATCATGCTGGCAAGGGCACTGGCTTTGAACCCAAAGATATTGTTGCTCGATGATTTTACTGCCCGGGTCGATAGCCAGACAGAAGAAAAGATACTGGATAATATGACCAGAAATTATCCGGGCATTACGTTGGTTTCCGTTACTCAAAAAGTTGCTTCGGTGATGAAATATGGCCAGATCATTTTATTAGAAGAAGGTGAAATCCTGGCACGTGGCACACACGAATCGCTTATGGAGTCCAGCCCTGAATATGTACAAATTTTTAATTCACAACGCAGCACCAGTAATTATGAGTTATAATCTCAATTTAAAAAAAGGGGTTCAATCCGGCGAAAAGATAAGTACAACCACAACCCTGAAACGTTTGTTGGCTTTAATGGGTCAGGAGCGCAGGAATCTCTATATAGCCATGGTTTTTATTTTTATTAATTCCGGATTAAACCTGGTTGCACCCTATTTGATGGGCCATGCGGTCGATTCATTTATCGTAACCAAACATTACGAAGGAGTGATTCAATACACCATCATATTATTTTGCGTATTCCTGCTGGCATTAGTGAGCGGTTATACACAAACCCAGTTAATGGGCCGGGTCGGGCAACGTATGTTGTTTAACCTGAGAAATATTGTATTCAACAAGCTACAGGATCTACCGATCGATTTTTTCAATCAAAACAAAGCGGGAGACCTGATATCGAGGGTAAACAACGATACCGATAAAATCAACCAGTTTTTTTCGCAGTCGCTGGTACAGTTTATGAGCAGCATATTCACCATGATAGGTGCCGGTGTCTTCCTTCTTTCCATAAACGTAAAACTCGGATTAGCTGCTTTAATTCCGGCATTTGTATTGTGGATATTTACGCGCAGCATTTCACCATGGGTTAAAAACACCAATGCCACCAGTATGAAAAGTACCGGTATTCTGAGTGCTGAAATTCAGGAAAGCCTGAATAATTTCAAGGTTATCGTTGCCTTTAACCGACGTGACTATTTCCGTAAACGGTTTGAGGAGGTGAATGCTGAGAATTATCAGAATTCTGTAAAAGCCGGTATTGCCAATAATATGTTTACGCCCGTATTTGGATTCTCTTCCAACATAGGGCAAATGGTAGTGCTGGCATTGGGAATTTATCTGATAGCTGTCGGACAGTTTTCGTTCGGATTACTGATTAGTTTTTTGGCCTATATCGCCCAGTTTTACAATCCACTTCGCCAGATAGCCGCCCTGTGGGCTAACTTTCAGGTTGCACTGGCAGGCTGGGACAGGATATCCCAGATTCTGGTACTCGAGAACAACCTTTCAGTCATTGAACCTACCGGAATTGAAGAGACACCCTATCTGATGTCGTTCCGTCATGTTTCATTTTCATATATCCCGGGTAGTGAGATTCTGAAAGATGTCAGTTTCGATCTGGAAAGGGGTAAAACCTACGCGTTTGTTGGTCCGACCGGAGGAGGTAAAACAACCACTGCATCGCTTATGGCACGTTTGTACGACCCTACATCGGGACAGATATTACTCGATGGCATGGACATTCGCTCGATGGATATTGATTCCCGGACAACTAAAATTGGATTTATTCTACAGGAGCCTTTTCTTTTCAGTGGTACTATCCGTGATAATATTTTGTATGGAAATGTTGAATACAACGGCATTTCAAACGAGGCATTATCAACCGTGCTCTCCGAATCAGGACTGGATGGTTTGATTGAACGATTTGACGGCGGACTCTCTGCTGAACTTAAATCTTCCGGAGATGGTATAAGCCTGGGTCAGAAGCAACTGATCGCCTTTATTCGTGCGGTGTTGCGCAGACCCGAGTTGCTTATTCTCGACGAGGCAACAGCCAATATCGATACGGTGACGGAACAATTGCTCGATGACATTCTGAAAAAACTGCCTGAAAGCACTACCAGGATCATCATAGCACACCGCCTGAATACAATTGAGAATGCTGACGAAATTTATTTTATCAACTCTGGCGCTATTACCAAAGCAGGTTCCATGCAGGATGCCGTAAACCTTTTGTTGAAAGGGAAGAGAGAGAGTTGATGATGTGATGATGTGGTGATGTGATGATGTGGTGATGTGGTGATGTAATGATGTGATTATGTGGTGATGTGGAAATGTGATGATGTGATGATGTGGTGATGTGATGATGAGATAATGTGATAATATTGATGAGGAAAAGTTGTCGCTAAATAGCATTCAATCAAATCCTGCTTTCGATTTTCTGAAAGAACCTTCCGAAAACAGTTACTCATTAACCGATGGAGAACCATTCAATGATTTAAGTGATACACAATAATTTGTTGATTTACACTATTTCAACATATTCACCTATCAACATAAAAAAGCCACCAAATGACAAGCTACATTTGGTGGCTTTTTATTATTTTTTTGATCCCATACACCTTAAGCATTCAAAGCTAAAAGTTCGGCTGCTAAACTAAAAGCGAATTGGTTTTGTTATAAATTCAATTTAATAGACATTAGAAATTATAATAATATTCTTACTTTTTTATATCTTTAAAATAGTCAACTGATTTTTGATTTTATTTTTCAAAAAGTGATTAAACATGAAGGCAATTGAAATAAATACCAGAACAGATAAACAGGGTCATTTAAAATTAAATTACCAGTTGAATAAAAAGGATAGAAAAGTTCGGGTTATTATACTCATCGACGAACAAAGTGATGATATTGATGAAGAGAAAGAATGGTTAATTAGCATTCAATCAAATCCTGCTTTCGATTTTTTAAAAGAACCTACCGAAAACATTTACTCATTAACCGATGGAGAACCATTCAATGATTAAGAACAGTATTTTGCTTATTAAATAAAAAAACCACCGAATCAAAAGCTTCATCCAATATCCTTTAATTTTAAAATTTACATTTCAAACATTCACAGCTAATAGCTCTTCTCCTAAGCGGTGTAAACCGTCTTCTATCCTTTTACGTTGTGCCGGGCGGGGTTTACGCATTCCGGAAGCATAATGCCAAAGTTGACGTTCATTAATTCCGGTTATCCGTGATAAAGCTGCTTTCGTAAAAATATCACTATAAGCATTTAGCAAAGCTTCTGTTGAAAGAATAAACTCCAACTCATACTCTCCATTAAATACGTCAGGAATGAATTCGTTATCTGTCAGGCTACTTTCTACATGGAATTCAATAGCTTCTTTAATATTCTTTTTCATTTCGTCCAATGTGGCTGCAGTACTTACACAACCTATCAGAACCGGAGCATAAGCATTAAAGTTATTTCCGGTATAATAAATATTTACAACTACTTTTTTCATACTTTTTAAATATCAAAACATTATTTTAAACCAGCTTGCTTTAAAATTGAATTTACCAGAAAATGTTCTAATTCATCATTTTTACCATGATCAGGAATTGTAATAATTCCTTTTTTAGAAGGATGTTTATATTGTTTATGACTTCCTTTTTGGCGTGTTAGAAACCAACCGTCAGCCTCAATTATATCAATCAATTCTTTTACCTTTTTCCTCATGGTATTTTAATTATTCGATATACAAAGATAGTAATAAAACGAACTATCCAACTTTTATTAAAAATTTTTATGATTCACTACATATCCATTCCCGGCATGCTGTTAACCTTACTTACCTTGCTTGCTTTACTTACCTTTTTCACTTGTGGTTCATTGCGATTCATCATGCTTGGTTTCCCTGCCAGTTGTGCAGCTGCATCTACACTGAATGTACCATCGGTTACAATTTCTTCACCATCCGTCAATCCGCTTTCCACTACATAACTGTTGCCTAACATAGGACCGAGTTCAATTTCACGCATTTTGAAATTCACGTCAGGTGTGTTTGGTTGCTTAACATACACCACTGATCGTTTACCTGTCCATAATACTGCCGAACGTGGAATCACCAGTTTATCCCGGTATTCTGTCAGATTGGCTTTTACTGTTCCGTTTACAAACATTTCGGGTTTCAGTTTTCCTCCGGCATTGTTAATCTCTACCCGTACTTTAGCTACCCGGTTCACCGGATCAATCACCGGGTCGATAAACTTAATATTGGCTGAATAATTCACGCCCGGCATAGCCTGAATGGTAAACGCAATGGTATTCCCTACTTTCAGAAAAGGCAAATCACTTTCGTACGCGTCAAACAACACCCAGACACTGGATAAATTGGCCACCTCGAACAACGAACTTCCTTCCGAAACATGATCTCCTGTTGCAACGCGTTTAGCGGTTACAATTCCCGAAGTGTTGGAATACACCTCAAAATTCATTTTCACCTTGCCCGAACGTTCAATTTGTGATATTTGCCTGTCGGTAAGCATCCATTGCATCAGTTTTTCTTTACTTGCCTCGTATATTTCAGGTTGCGATTGTTTGCTTTTTGCTGCTTCGAGCAATTCCTGCTGTGCGGTTATCAGATCGGGTGAATAAATCATAGCCAGCAACTGTCCTTTGTGAACCGGTTCTCCCGTAAAGTTCACAAAAAGCTTTTCAATTCGTCCCGAGACATGGGCCACTTGATTTTGTAACAGGCGTTCATCAGCCTGCACTTTGCCATACAGACGAACTTCTTTGACCGGTCGTTGACGACTGACAATCGAAGTGGTGACATTGGCAAGTTCCATGGCTTCTTTCGAAAATGTTACTGCGTTGGAATCTGTTTTTGTACCACTGTTATATTGATTCAGTGGGATGAGCTCCATGGTGCAAATCGGACATTTACCCGGATGATCCAACCGGATTTGAGGATGCATGGCACAAGTCCAGATCTCTTTTTTTGCGACCTTAGTGGTTTGTTGGTGATCATCTTTTGTCCCACCGGACGAATGAAACAACAACCATCCCAGGAATAATCCTGCAACGACCAATAGTCCATTACGGACATATTTATTTGAAAATATCTTTTTCATATTATTATTTGTATTAAAGAACCCCCAATCCGACAACCGGCGGAGAGTAAGAAGTTCGTAATATTTTATCTATTAATTAGGAAACTATGTCTTACCCCACTTTAGGGGCCGGGGGTATTTATGGTTTCAATCGTTTTATCCTGGCTATCGCCTTATTATAATCGGTTAATGCTTCCACCTGCCTGAATTCATAATCAAACAACTGTAGACGTGTGCGCAAAATATCAGTCATGCTTGAATTCGATGTTGAATAGGTCTTTATCTGAATATCCAACGTCTTTTTTGCCAACTTACTCTGACTATCGTATAACTTCATTCGCCTTTGTGCATCGTTGTACAATTGCAGCGCTTCATAATATTCGGTTTGAAGCGAATTGGCCGTTGCCTGATAATTTTGTTCCGAAGCCGTTTTCAAATAGTTGGTTTCAAGTTGCATGGCTTTGTATTTTTTGCGGTAAACCGGCAATGTCAACGTCACCATGGGCATGATCATATCCTGACCATTCATGGTGGAAGTTGACATTTCGCTTTTATTGATTACCGTATAATTCACTCCTAATCCCACCATGGGAAAGCCCATTTGTTTCTGCATTTTTTTTCGTGCTGTTAGCGATTGCTGCTCATACTCCAGCATCCCCAACATTGGATTGTGACTGAACATCGACCCGGTAACAGTGAGATACGTACTATCCAATACTTCTGCAATCAATAAACCGGTACCAGATATCGGAGTCATTTGCGGATGGTTTAACAAACTATTCAGCCTGGCTATAACAATCTTTTCCTCGTTTTTGAGCGAAGAAAGGTTGTTTTCCAGATCACTCTGCTCAATCTGAATCTGATACACATCGGTTAACCCTGTACCTCCATTGAATGAACCCATTGGTGTAGCAGGCTGTTGACTGGTTGTTGCCGGTGAAGAAGATTCGGAACTTCCTCCACCCATTGTATTCATTCCTGAGGATACAGAACTTGCAGCCGGTGCCTGACTACCTGACATTTTACTTCCGGATGATGACGAACTGCTGCCCACGGAGCCCGACCGGTATTTTACCAAAGTCAGCCTTTCGATGGTTTTTAACAAATTGATATTCTTTTCGGAGATCCGGATATTCTGACGAACTTTGTACAGATCGTACCACGTACTTTGAACATCTAAACAAACCTGCAACTTGGCATCCCTGAAAGTTTCAAACCTGGCTTTTGCCATCAGGCTCATTTCATCTTTTGCATTTTTGAGTACGCCAAACCACGGAAACATTTGCATCAACTTTATATCAGCCACCTGATTTCCACTGATCAATTCCATGGGGCTCAGAAATATCCCTACTTCCAGTTGAGGATCAGGTAAACTGCCGACCTGCGGTACTTTCTGAAGTGCCGCCAGATATTCGTTGTATCGCTGCAAAACTGTCGGATTATTTTTCACTGCTGTTTCAAGATAATACGTAAGCGAATCGGATGACTGACCATACCCAACAACAGAAAACATAAAAGTGCAAATTACAAGTACTATCTTTTTTATATTGGTTGTTCTCATATCATTCAGGAGTATTAGTTAATTGAATAGCTTTTTTTTCTGCTTTCTTCACCGCATTTTCCCTCCACATTGCCTGAAACAAGGGCACAACATAAATAGTCATCACCTGGATGATCATTCCTCCAAATGTTGGGATAGCCATGGGCACCATAATGTCGGCTCCTTTACCGGTGGAAGTAAGCACCGGCAACAAAGCAATAACAGCAACAGCGGTTGTCATCATGGCCGGTCGTACCCGTTTTTTACCCGCTGAAATAACTGCTTCACGCACGTCGTGAACGTTTTTAGGTTTCTTTTCTTCAAATACCTGATGTATGTATGTACCCATAATCACTCCATCATTTGTGGCAATTCCGAAGAGTGCAATAAAGCCAACCCACACTGCCACACTCAGGTTGATAGGATGCATTTGGAATAAATCACGCAGGTTCATACCGGCTACAGAGAAATTCATAAACCAATCCTGACCGTAAAGCCAAAGCATGATAAATCCTCCGGCAAAAGCTACGAACACTCCCGAGAAATGAATAAACGATGCCGTCACCGTTTTGAACTGGAAGTACAACAAAAGCAAAATGAGTAACAGACTGATAGGGATAACAACCGAAAGTCTTTCAGTGGCACGGATCTCATTTTCGTAGTTTCCTGCAAACTTATAGGTGACTCCTGCCGGTATTTTCAATTCCCCGGTATTAATCTTTTTCTGAAGCATGGCTGAGGCTTCCTCTACCACATCAACTTCCCCTTTGCTTTCCACTTTGTCGAAGATGACATAACCGACCAGAAAAGTATTTTCACTCTTTATCATTTGAGCTCCTCGGGTATAATCAATATCCGCAATCTCACCCAATGGAATTTGAGTTCCATTAACTGACGGTATCAGGATCTTTTTTATATCATCCGGATTATCCCTCAGTTCACGTGCATACCTCACCCGCATGGGAAAACGCTCACGACCTTCCACCGAAGTACTCAACGACATACCGCCCATAGCTACCTGCAGGATTTCCTGCACATCACTAACAGTCATTCCATAACGGGCCATAGCTTCACGGTTCAACTTTATCTCCAGGTAGGGTGCTCCTACCGCCCTGTCATAAAATACAGACGATGGTTTGACTGAAGGCACTTGTTTGAGTGCTTTTTCAAATTGCAGGCCTGCCTTTTCGATGGTTTCCAGATCGGGTCCGTACACTTTCAATCCCATAGGTGCACGCATTCCTGTGGAAAGCATAATCAACCTGGTTTCTATTGGTTGTAATTTAGGTGCTGACGTTAAGCCCGGTATATCGGTTACTTTAACTATTTGATTCCAGATATCAGTTGGTTTTTTAATTTGTGGTCGCCATTGCCTGAAATATTCACCATGAGCATCCGCAATTAAACTATCCGAAGGAATAGCACGAAACTTTTCTTTTTTAGGGTTGTATTTTGCTCCGCTTTTAAACAGGAAACTGCCATCTCGATCTACTTTGAAACGCTCACGGTGTCCATCATCATCCAAAATATATTCCGGTCGGTAATTAATCGTATTTTCGAACATTTGTACCGGTGCAGGATCCAAAGCCGAATTAACCCTTCCCCATTTACCAACTGCTACTTCCACTTCGGGAATGGAGGTAAGTCGTTTATCCAGCGTTTCAATATATTGCAGGTTCTTTTCAATACTCGAATGGGGCATACTGGTGGGCATCAGCAAATACGAACCTTCGTTGAGCGAAGGCATAAATTCTTTGCCGATTCCGGGAAATACACTTACGGGTACCCGCCATACAGCTGTTTGCCTGAAAGTAGTCCAACCTGTTTTTTCAATACCGGTTGCTACAAATCCGAATACTTTATCAAATCCCTGCCAGACAAATAAACCAAAGAACAAGGTAAATGCAGGAAGTATCAGAAATTTCCATTTATGAATCAATGCCCAACGCAATATCGGTTCGTAATAATGAACCATGGTCATCAGGATGGATAAAATAAAGGCTACAATTCCGATAACAAACAGAAAGTTAACCAGTGTACTGTTATGTGCCCCGAGAGGCAACCATTCAATCGACAAATAATATACGGCCACCAAAACAGTAATGGCAATGTTGATGTAGTTTGGATATTCTTTGTGTTTCTCTGGCCAACGATAATCCTGCATGTTATTAATTCCAACAGCGATTAATGCCAGTGCGGGCCAAACCTGCCATACTACAATAAATACGATTCCGGCAATTATCAGGCTTCCATTGAAATACTTACGCACTTTTTTGGTATCAATGCGGATATCAAACAGAATATGTACCAATGTTGGCAACACGACGATTCCTAATATAAATGCTGATAACAAGGCAAATGTCTTGGTAAATGCCAATGGATGGAATAATTTGCCTTCGGCAGCCTCCATAGCAAATACAGGTAAAAAGCTGACAATGGTGGTGGCAATGGAAGTAACTACAGCAGCTCTGACTTCGGTAGTTGCCAGATAAATGACGTTCATCAGTTCTTTGCCTCGGATGCCTTTATTCTCGGGCATTTCGAGATGTCGAAGTATATTCTCCACATCGACTATGCCAATATCCACCATCACGCCAATGGCAATGGCAATACCCGACAAGGCTACAATGTTGGCATCGACTTTAAAAAAATGCATCAGGATAAAAGTCATCAATACTCCCAATGGTAATAATCCTGCTACAATGATGGATGCCCGAAGGTTCAGTACCAAGACAATAATAACGATAATACTGATCAGAATTTCGTGCGATAAAGCCGATTCAAGTGTGCCTACAGTTTCTTTAATCAATCCGGTGCGGTCGTAAAAAGGTACAACAGTAACTTTCGATATAGTCCCATCCGGCAATGTCTTTTGAGGTAATCCGGCTTCCGTTTTTTTGATTTTGGCTTTTATATTACTAATCACTTCCATGGGGTTCGATCCGTAGCGGGCTACTACCACCGCACCCACTGCTTCAGCGCCGGATTTATCCAGTCCACCCCGACGGGTTGCCGGACCAAAGGAAGTATGTGCAACATCTTTTATTCGTACCGGAATATTATTACGAACTGTAACAACAGAATTATCGAGATCTTCCAGGCTTTTTACATATCCCAATCCCCGAATGATATATTCCACGTTATTTAGTTCCACCGTTTCGGCGCCAATATCCAGGTTACTTTTACGGACAGCATTCATAACATCCATCACCGAAACATTAAATGCCTTCAACGCTTCCGGATTGACATCCACCTGGTATTCCTTCGTGAAACCACCTACTGAGGCTACTTCCGAGACTCCTTCGGCAGCCGACAAACTATATTTTACATAAAAATCCTGTATCGTTCTTAATTCCTGAGGATTCCATCCTCCATTCGGTTTTCCGGTCTTCGGATTCCGGCCTTCAAGTGTGTACCAGAATATCTGTCCTAATGCAGTTGCATCAGGTCCCAGTGACGGTTGTACTCCCAGTGGCAATGTCCCGGAGGGCAATGAATTCAGCTTTTCCAGGATACGTGAACGGCTCCAGTAGAATTCTACATTATCCTTGAAAATAATGTAGATAAACGACATGCCGAACATAGAGGTACTGCGGATCGTTTTTACTCCGGGAATACCGAGCAAAGCCGATGTTAACGGATAACTGATCTGATCCTGAATATCTTTGGGTGAGCGACCCATCCATTCAGTGGATACAATTTGTTGATTATCCCCGATATCCGGAATCGCATCCACCGGAATCGGATCACGGGGTATCAATCCCGTTTTCCAATTGAAGGGTGAATAAGCAATCCCCATTACCAGAAAGGAAATAAGGAAAATAAAGGTAATCAGCCTGTGCTCAAGAAAGTATTTGACGAGTTTATTAAACATCTTAAGTTTCGGATTACATATTTTACGGCATATTTAGGCAGTAAAATTTTTTAATACTTGTTAATTATAAATTCCATTGTGATAAATCATATGTTGGGAATGAAGTTTAGTCATGTTCCTGAAATAACCTCCTACCAAAGCTGTATCGCTCATCATTTGATTATAACCGGTTGAACCGCTCATCATCTTGCCACCCTGCATCATACCACCACCTTGAGTGTAATTTTGCATCATTATTCCATTCTTATACATATCATTACCAAACATGTTGTAATGAATTGTGAACATAGAATCAGTCTTATGATACAATTTATCGTACTTTATGCAAAGTTGATTATTATGATGTACTTTAGCCGTATCGTAAACCATTTTCAACGTATCATTATAAGCACCAGTAAGACTTAAACTACTTTGAACTTTGGACTTATCGGAATCAAACTGAGCATTATCGACATTACTATTGCTTGTACAACCCGTTAATGCCATGAACAAGGTAAAAACACCTGCCATTAATTCATTTAATGATTTCATTTTCTTTTATTTTAGAAATATTTATTGTAAAGTGAAAGTATTGATTCAGGACAAAAATTAAAATGTCCTGAATCAATATTACTAATTATCTGTATTTACAACATCCCGGTAAAGCATTGTATGCTTTTGCAGTGGCTTTGTATTTAGGAGTATCATGTCCTACAGCTGCCAGACTCTTTTGAATATCATCGCTTTTTACTTTTGAAGGGTTGTAAACCAATGTGAGCACTTTTGTTTTCGTGTTCCATTCTGCTTTTGTAACTCCATCTACTTTAGCGGTCTTTTCGATGCGTGCTTTACACGATTCACATTTTCCCGATACCTTAATGGTTTCAGTTTTGGTCATAGCCATTTTTGAATGGTCCATGGTTTGAGCAGATGTTACTGAACTCATGGTGAATGCTATGATAGCCACCAGAAATAATTTTAATGTTTTCATTTTGTAAATTTTTAAATTGTTTGCACTATATTGATATTTAATAAACTCCGTTTTTAAAATACCTGATGTAAATTAACCTTGTGCCCAACATCTTAGTCGGATAGTTTCATGATGGAACTATCTTATAACTCAAGTTGAAACTTCCGGTAAGAAAACAGGATAATATGGGAATGATGATGCGTTAGCAAAAGGTTATTTTGCTAAAAGGGGAAAAGATAAGAAAAGTCAAATCAGGAATACACAAATATCGGGGAGACTGACAGCACTGGCAAAGTATTGACCCGGTGGCTGGATAGTTGTGTTGGAAGATTGTTGGACGGTGTCAAAAAGAACACCTGAATCAGTTGGAATATAGAAAACCTGTAAAAGTTGATTTACCGGTTTATGATTTTGAATACTTGATGGATTGAAATTGCTATCAACAGTATAAAAAGATATTTCATCCTTGCAGCAATTTTCAGCATTATAACTTTTTCCGGTAGTATTGGTTTGTTGTGCCATTTCCATACCGCATGTTGCTTTTTCATCTGAAAGTGACCATTTTACAGCTGCTACTTCTCCGGCACATAAATGTGTTGCCAACGAAAGATGCATCCCCGAAAGAAGGATCAACGCAGCAAATAATATGGAGAATAGCTTTTTCATTTGATAGTGAAACAAACCTATGAATAAATAGTTGCGTCAAAAGTAGAACAATAAATGATGAATCATTGATATAGTGATGTTAAATTTCTGTAATCATTCCAATAAAGTTTGTTATACATAAGAAACAGATCAATTTTGAACGAAATATCTAATCTGATTAAATTTCTTTTTTATATTTAAGCCTTCTAAAATAAGATTTAAATCACAATCTAAACTAATTTAAAAATAGACTTTAAAACTCGTGTCATTCAATACAATTCTCCTTTAAACAGGACTCTAAGTTCACTTTCGCAAGCCGGATGATACATTTCTCTCAATTCATTTTCAATCAGTATTCTTCCCTTTTGTTCGATAGAAGGTGTATACAGAACAAAAATAGTTAATTCACCATCGCATTTTTTTATCCACAATCCTTTCTTTTCATTATTTTCAATTCTGGATCTTATATTTGTACTTTCACCAACATCCAATAAAAAGAATTCCCGATCAACAATACAAATGATGGCATAAACACCGGGTTTATCTTTCAGCTTATCGATTGAATCGAATGGTCCTGTAAATGAATATTTTCCTAATTTTATGGCCATAAATTCTGATTTAACAAATTTAGATACCGATTTTCTGATTCAGTAGAGATTTTTAGATCATTTATATCAAAGCAGTTGAAACAGCATGACTGAAAATTATTTGAAAATACAGAAATAAATATTTTTATAATGGATTATACGAGTCTGTATTCTAATACATGATAAGAAACAAACACTTCTTATTGGAATAAATATCAAACTTCAAAATAAAAAATAAAATCATCCAACTAACCTGTTTTAGAAACATTTAATACTTCATAGTACGACAACAGTTTTATTTTAAATTTTGTTCACTTAAGTGATAAAATTGATCACTATCAACCAACTAAAATTAAATGTCGGTTGATAGTGATACTAAATATAATTACAGGCTCTATTTTTTTATTAATTTTCGTTCAACTATACCTTCATCTGTTATAATTTTAACTACATACATTCCTTTTGGAAAATTTTCAACAGATATTGATTTACTATCATTCACTTTATTCATTAACAACATTTCACCATTTGCTCCAAACATTTCTAATATGGCAGTTCCACCTAATCCACTTACATGTAAATTACTAATAGTTGGATTTGGATACAAACTAATCCTCTCATTATCTATAATTTGTATAGCTGTAGTTTTTTCAACTATATGCGTAAAATAGTTCCATTCAGAATCTGCCTGATAAGCATTTTTACAACCAAGAGGTACATACAAAGTGCAGGTTGCTAAGACTGTTCTATTTAAACCTAAAATTCCAGTAGGTGGTTTTTCCCCATATACATAAATAGATGTTAAACTGTTACAACCACCAAAAGCTTCATATCCGATAGTTGTAACTGATGAAGGTATAATAAATGAAGTTACACTGCTACAATCTTCAAAGCCTGAATCACCTATGGTTGTCACAGATGAAGGAATGGTAAAGCTGCCATTTTTTGTAATTGGACAAAAATACAAAATGGTTTTATTTTTATTAAATAACACACCATCTAAACTTGAATAATTCGGGTTGTTGGCATCTACAGATATTATAGAACTACTACCTGAAAATGCACTTTCATTGATAGCATCAACTGACGAAGAAATAGTAACAAAAGTCATATTACTGCAACCTTCAAAAGCTCCCGTTTTAATGCTTGTAACTGATGAAGGAATAATGACTGATGTTAAACGTTTACAATTTTGAAATGCATAATCACCTATGGAAGTAATTGAAGATGAAAAAGTAATTTTTGATAATATATAATCTTCACTAAAAGCACCGGCTGGTATTGTATTTGAAGGATAAACCCACGCAACAGGTTCATCAAATGGGCCATCATATCCGGTGTAAGCGGAAATAGAAACATCACTTATATCTACTTTTGTTAATTTAGGCATTTTATCCATCATAGTCACAAAATCACGGGCATCAATTGTACCAGTGATAATAAGGTCTGAAACATTAGCAAGTTCATTAACAGTTAATTGAAATTCCAAAGTTCCAGGGACAATAACATTTATTGTTTTTGTAACCTGTGCTAGTCCTATCAATGTAAGACTTAAAGTAAAGAATAGTGTAATTATTTTTTTCATAATTAGTCAATTAATGGATTATTCAATTTAAGGCAACTGTTTTGACTTCCAGAAGCCAAAAAAAACAGGATGCCACAAATAAATATAAAATTTTTGTTTTCATAACTCTTCATCTTTAATTCATGCCTTATTTTCCGAATTCCACACCATACTCTGTTTCGAATTTCCGGGATTGTTCCGTTTTACATTAAAATAAACATACAACTTAATATTCTAGCTTTATCGACTACTTTTTTCTTAACTGTAAAGCTAAAACCAAAATATTGTGACTGCTCCTGCTCTGCCTATTATCTAAAAGCAATAAAACCACTCCAAGACATATGAAAATAAACACAGACTTGCAATGGTTTTTTTGCGATTAAATTATGGACCATTTAAAAGATTAATTTTATAGAATGACATTACTGTTAATATAAATTACGGTCAAATACAAGCAATATTATTCCTGCTTTATTAACTTAACTATGCATTGTGATTTATCTTGTATAATAACACGTATAATATAAATACCTGCAGGTTGCAAATTCATATTCAAAATAGTTTTTTGTCCTGTGGTACTTTGTTGTAGTACGGTCTCACCTAATAAATTACTCACAATAATCTTCGCTTCTTGTTTAATCGGTTCAACGATGTTTATAGTAAACAATCCTTTTGTAGGATTAGGATATAAAGTATAAAAGTTGTTTGAAACATTATTTTGGATTTCTTTTACTTCTGTATAACTATCCTTGGAATAACTGATAGTATCCATGACATTGAAATAAATCGTGTCTTTTAGCCCTTTATACGAGATTTCGGTATAAGTTGCAAGCGTATCAATACCCACAAAACTATAATTTGAAGCATTGTATGTAACTATTGATGGATCACCAATTGTCACTTTGATGTCTTCACAATTGATTGGTATATTAACTATATTATTATTGTAAATAGCTGTATAAGTGGGATAATATTTTGTTCCTTTATACATCTCTATTCGTTTGGGTGAAACTTCAAAACCTCGTAAGGATGCCAATGTCTGCACATTTACCGAAAGTGTATCGGTGTATGTTTCAGTACCATCTGAAGTATCATAAACAGCTGAAACAATGACCATTTGTTTACCTGTATTTTTCTGGTTATTTTGAATCTTAAGAGTATAAATAGAATCGCGAGCTGATATCATATCCGAGTTACCTTGGTAATAATAACTTACATAAAAGAGATTTGTAGTATCCTTCAAATGATAAGTAAGTTTACATATGCTATCGGAATAAAGTGCTGAATTACGGATAGGATTGATAATTTTTATTTTAGTAGTGTCGAATGTTTCTATTGATGTAGATTTTAAATGTTCTTTTACTAACTGTCGCACTTGAAAACTTGTATTTGTATTATTGGCAGGAATACTATTAGCAAATATATCATCATTTATATTGCTATTAAGTAATTCAAGAACCCGATTACCTACATCTGTCCTATCTACAATTTGTAGATGATTTGCATTCCACCAACTAGAGTTTTTTTTGATTGTAGTAAAAGAAGGATATATAGAATTTGCTGGATTTATAGCAATCTGACTTGCTAATGGTACAATAAAATCACCATCGGCAAAAAAATTTGGATATCCTTTTTGCTTACTATACCATTCTAAAAATGTAAAAACTCTAAGCCCTTTTTCAGCATAAACAACAGCTTTTAGCTCAGAGGATGGATACATTTTTAATGCGATTTCAAATAATTTATCTAAAACATCTAAATATCCATCCATTGATGCAAATGCAATAGCAGTATTTGAACTTATTAAATCAACATCACCAGCTATTAAATGAGATTTTACATTTGTCTCATTAAATTTAACACCATTATTAACTTGCAAATTTTTTACAGCATCAGATGCATCAAAATTCAATACACATAGATTACAATCGGGATCTTTGGGTTGGATAAAATTAAAAATAATACATTTATCAGTTAACCCATATAAATATGTAAAGAATAATTTATTTTTCCAATCAAGATTACTTGTGAATTCAGTTATTAAATCTGCTAATGGAGAACCATTGTGCGGTGTGTCAATAGTAATAGCTTTATGAATAAACCCCATTGAATAATTAGATTTACTAAAATAAGTACTATAACTTTCTATTGCTTCTCTCATGACACACCCACCCATCGAATGACACACATAATCAATTTGATTACATGCATATCCCTTTTCACGAAGTGCATTTATATTGCCTCTAAAATTATTTTTATTAGCATAGATCGAATTTAGTTGCGAAGCATTATAAGAAAACAGACCAATCGGGTCAGCTAAATTAATAGCATGGCGTTGTTTAAATAGATTAGTTTTAATGCCTCCGTCAGTTTCCATATCAGTAAGATTGATATTAGTGCCGTTATATGAATAATTGAAATGTTTAAAACAGTTATAATCACTTCCCAAACCATGCACCATCATAAGTGGAGGACGAACAATTTCGATGTTTTGAATTGTGGTATCTCCATCATAGGCAGTTATCACAGCTTGCACAATTCGATGGTTACTGTATGCATATGAATCGGAATTACCGTTTTCAGCAAAATTATCTGGTGCTACATACCAAAACCAATCTGTTGACGATGCTGTAGAAATAGTCGCTTGCGTTTTGTTTGCACTGTTTGCTTCTTCGCTATAAGCAGTAGGTGCTGTTGACGGCATTATTTTGCCTAACATAGAAATGGATGTATTATTATCTTTATCTTGTAGTTGGATTGTTGCACTTTTTATGGTACTTCCATTTGCATGTCGCACTTTTATAAGAATTCGGGCTACACCATCAGCAGCTAAACCTATAGGATTTTCTACTCCATTCTGCGGGAAACTATAATCCCATTGCAATGACACATCCAATGGGCTGGAATTGTCAGAAATTGAAAATTTACTGGAAGTAATGGTATTGAGCGTATTAAAATTATCGGTTATACGGATTAGGTAATTATCACTCGTTGTAGTAGGTTTAAAATTGATCGTAAAACTCTGTATCTTATCCGATGGAGAAGTACCTGTAACTATTTTTATATCCGTCCAACTACTACCATCTGTAGAATAAGAAGCAGTATAACTGTAATCCCGAATACCATTTTTATCGTGGGCATAAGATATTCCCGCAATACTTAAATACATTTTATCACTCCACCAAACAGGTATTGATTTGTTGACTAAGAATTTCCCTTGAAGGGTTTGCAGATTGAGAGTTGGCTTGTAGGCAACATCTGTTGCTTTTACTTGAAAAGTTTTGGTAATTGTGTTTTTGTTAGTTGTTATGTCGGTAGCCGAAACCTGAACGTAATAATTATTATTCGAAGCTGATGAGGTATAAATATAAGAAAAAATTCCTTGATAATCTGTTTGAACTGTTTGGAAGGATTGTGCTCCATTTATTGAGAAATTGAGTTTTACGAAATCTAATGGACTAAATCCAGAACCGGAAACAATATTTTGATTGCCTACTAATATAGAACCGGAAGAAAGAAAAAGCTGTGGATATATTGTAACTGATAGTTTAGCAACTATTGAAAATAAGCCATCACTTATATCATTCGTTGTTGAGTTCAACGCATCACTTATTCTCATTTTACAATTAGTAGAAATTGAATTAGGAACTGTCCATGTATAACTACCAACGACAGCTGAAGTGCTTGATATAATAGTGTTCCAAGCACTTCCGCCGTTAATACTATATTCAATTCTCACATTTGTCACATTATTACTTTTCCAAAGAATTTGTTTGAATGAATTTACTGTCCAATTCTCACCACCATTGGGTTCTGTAACAGTTACTGATTGAGCACTATTTAATGCTAATTTCCAATCCTGTTGACTACTTGAAGCTCTAAAACGATCTAAAATTCCTTCAAAACCTTGGTCATAACGATTATTAACCCAGAATACTGATTTCATTTTCCCAATAGTTGGATTATCACGTATGCTTCCCCAACTTCCACAGGCTTGTAAAGTTTCTTTATAATTGTTATTTGAAGCAACAAGTTGTCCATCAACTTTTAAATACTGTCCCTGACTTCCATAACTAAATGACACAATATGCCACTCATTAAATCTAAAGGTAGTATTTGATGCTGATAAAGAATGTGAAGTTGGATTGGCTGTAAGTGCAGTACTTAATGAAACGCCTCCTAAACTATCAACTACAAGCCACATTGCTCCTAAATACCACACATCTGAAGGTCCTGTATTAAAAATAAATGCACCTGACTGATTATCTTTGAGAATATAATTATCATAGAAATATCCCTTAGAAACCTTAATCAACATTTCTATAGTACCCTCATGTGGCAACCCCAATGAAAAAGGATATTCGATACGACTTTCAGAAGCTCTTGTAAACACAGCTCCTTGACCATTAGGAGTTGAAGTATAGGTAACTCCTGTTGCATTACCAATTGTTGAACCATCAAGTTCATCCAAGATAACTTGTGCTGAACTACTAAATCCAACACAAAACAGAATAATACAGATAATAAGTTTTTTCATAGTTTTTTTCATGATTTTTCTTGATTAAAACTAATAAAAATATTAAATTCAAAAATTATTTAACTATGACTGTATCTACGGCAACTACACTGCTTGATGAATTTGAATTCTTTATATTTTTAGAATCATTTAATGTTACTATTCGTGAATAATAGCCAGGACTATTTAACAACCACAAACCATTATCCAAATGAATTAATACAAAGTGCGTCCAAGAGACATCTCCATAATGTGAATAATAAATATTAAATTCATTTTCGGATGTTCTCACTTTTCCAACAATTTCAATTCCTTGTTCTTTAATTGTGTTTATAATGCTTATATCAGATGGAAGTTGTATTTCTTTTGCTTCTATCACTGAAGTAACTGTTTGCTTTGAAAGTTGATTATTATTTTTATCAGAATTACAAGAAGACATAACAAATAAAGTTATTAATAGCAAGAAAGAATATTTTTTCATATAGTTAAAATTTATTATTTTGGTATAGGGGTTTCAGAGAGTGCTCTAAACACCTATACCAATATCTTTATTTCTGCCTACTCTCAAGCTTTTCGGCTTCTGCTCTATACTTTATTACAAATATTCGGGTTTATTTCGTTCAAACGAATTTAAACCAACTATTTTTTTATCAATTTACTTTCTAAAGTACCTTCAGAACTTATAATATTTATAATATATACATCTTTAGGAAAATTATTTATATGTATAAATTCATTGTTGTTTACTTGTTTGGCAAGAAGTTCTTTTCCATTAATATCAACAAGTGAAAGCTTAGCTTTCCCTTCTAAACCAACAATATGAAATCCATCGGTTACAAGATTTGGATATAAGCTAATAATTCCATTTAAAATTGCAGGTGCAGCTGTTAATAATTCAACCATATTCGTAAAATCTTTCCATTGATTAGCTGCTTGATATAAGGCTATTGAACCTTTAGGTACATATAATGTGCATGTGGATTTGTTTATGCTACTAAATACAAGAGTTGAAGAGTTTAAACTAATCGGTGTATTTTTATAAGCATAAATTGAAGTTAATGCCGTACAGCCCGTAAATGCTGAATTACCGATTGATGTTATTGACGACGGAATAGAAAGTGAAGTCAGTTTATTACATCCTTGGTAACTATAATTCCCAATAGATATAACTGTAGGAGGAATTACCAAAGCTCCGGATAAACCGGTACAACCTTGGAAAGCATAATTACCTATAGAAGTAATGGTCGATGGTAGTGTGGCTGAAGTCAAACCGGTACAACCATAAAAAGATCCACTTCCGATAGTAGCTACTGATGAAGGAATGACAACAGAAGTTAAACCACTGCAGCTCCAAAATGCTGCATCTCCTATTGAAGTTACTGTTGAAGGAATGTTTAGTTCACCGCCCATACTACTAAAATTTTCAAATGTATATGCTTGTAATGCTGAAATATTTGCAGTCAATGAAATAGATTTTATACCTATACAACCGGAAAAAGCATGATCTCCTAATGTAGTAACTGAAGTAGGAATAACTAATGAATTATTAAGTCCCACACAACCCTTAAATGCTGAATATCCAATTGAAGTGACAGAAGAAGGCAAAGAAATTATTTTCAAACTTGTTTTTGAAAGTCCAGCGCTTGGACTATAAAATGCATTCGTTGGAATATTATTTTCAGGATATCGGACATTAACTGAACTCAGGGTTCCTTCTGTACCGGTATAAGCTCCAATCGAAACTTCACTTACATCCAGGTCTGAAAGTAAAGGCATATTATCCCGCATAGTTTTAAAATCACGGGCATCTATTATTACTGTAATTGTCAGATCAGTAACCGAAGTCAGTTCATTGACAGTAAGAGAAGAAGATAAGGTACCGGCAATACTTACGTTTATCGTTTTAGAAACCTGTGCTCGTCCTAACAGTGTAACATTTAAAATAAAAAAAAGTAAAATTATTTTTTTCATGACAAGTCAATTAATAGGTTATTCAATTTAAAAAATATCAATATCAATATCAATTGGCTACTCTTAAACTATTCAATTTCCGCTACCTACTCTTTTATTTGATTTTAAGAGATACTCTAAAAAAAAGTAATACAAAACGATTTTTAAAAAAATATTATTGAATTATCGCTACAAGTTGTCCCTTTAACATCAAGTTTTTAATAGAGCAATAAAGTTTAATTCTCAAAAGTGTTACTTTTTACAACATTGTATAAATTAAAAACAATGTCTTAGTGCGGAGTCATGCTATTTCTTAATTTGCCACTTTAACTGTTCTAAAGTCAACAAACACTATACAAATAGATTTTAGTACAAAAAAACAAAATTTCTATGGTATATTAAAAAATATTAATTGTATATTTATATGGATTTATCAATTCATAGAAATCAATTAAAAAAGGGGAGGAATAGTAAGTGAAACAGTTGAATTAGTTAGGGTTTGTAACATCCTGTAATTCCTGAATAGTTTTCAGGTAAAAGGCCGGTGTAACACCTACATGTTTTTTAAAGGCCTCGTTAAATACCGAATAGGTATTGAATCCGAGTTGGAGGTATAATTTTTTTAAGGGCAAGTTATTGTTTTTATCAGCTAGCATCAATTTTGCTTCATTTATCCGAAGCATATTGATGAAAGCATTAAAGTTCATATTGTACTGTTCATGAATAAATTGTGAAAAGTAGGAACGGTTGGTCCGGCACTTTACAGCAAGCATTTTTAATGTGAGATTAGAATCGACAAATACTTTTGATTCCAATTCATTTTTTAATAAATTTTCAATCTGGTTTTTTAATCTTTGATCCAACGGAGAATTAGTATATTTTAATTCTAATAGATTATCTTCTTCCGAAATATCATTCAGAATTAACAATGTTGTCTTATCTGTATTTTCCAGACTTTTATAAACCAGGAGTTTGTATGCATGGTTCTTTTTTCCATATAAGATGAAAATAATTATCAAAGCAGCAAGCGTCACACTACCTGCAATAATTGATAAGACAATAAATTGATCTTTCTGTTTGATAATTCTTTGTTGATGATGAATCTGCTCCTCCTTTTTATCTGTAATGTAGTTCAATTGCAAATAAGGCAAGTGTGTAAATAGCACTTTATACGGGACAGGTTTATTCGTTTGAATCCAGTTTTGTTGAATACGATAAATGCCCTGATGTTGAGAAAATAAATGAAAAGAAATGATAACTAAAATAACAGTTAATGTTGTTTTCATTGTTAGAGTAAATTATTTTCATAGTTGGTTACAGTAGGGTTTCATTTACAAAATATAGTTTTAATTATTCACATATATTAGGACAATAGGGAGTTTCAGCAAATGCCAGCCTATTAATAAAACTTGTTGAATAGAAATGCATTTACAATGAATGCTTCATTGAATAAGGATGTTACAGGTTTACTACTGCAAAAATAATGAAAGTTATTTAATATAGAGTTATCTAAATGTTTGTTTTTCGAAATGATTTTTTGTATTTCTTTGTAAAGTACCGTTACGACTTGATTGTAAATGATTACACGATTTCCCAATCAGAAAGGAATATTACTCCGTTTTGTATAACGACTGCAAATTTTTTAAATTCTAACATCTGTGACATTATTTTTTTACTATGAAAACAAACTCGTCCTAAAAGTGGAGATTTTCTGTTGATTTAATCTGACCGACAAAATTAAGTCATAAGAATTTGTAATTTTGAACCAAATTAATTGATATTTGTTTATTTACAAAAACTTAACCATGAACATACTTCGATCCATCGAACAAATCATTGCACCCCCTACGCCCCATTGGGTTGGCAATGCGTTTAAGGTACATAATTTTTTTCCGGGTCAGCTGGAAATGAAACGCATGAGCCCTTTTTTCCTGTTGGATTATGGTGCAAAAATTGAATTTCCACCTGCTGATAAACCACGGGGTGTAGGAGTTCATCCACATCGTGGATTTGAAACAGTTACAATCGCCTATCATGGTAAAGTAGCACATCACGACAGTGCCGGGAATAGCGGGGTTATTGATGAAGGGGATGTGCAATGGATGACGGCTGCATCAGGCGTGCTGCACAAAGAATATCAGGAAGAAGCATGGAGTAAAAAAGGCGGATTGGTTCAAATGGTTCAAATATGGGTTAATCTACCCGCTAAGGACAAAATGAGTGCTCCACATTATCAGGCATTGAAACACGGTGATTTTGGCAGGTATATTTTCCCGGATCAGAACGCCGAAGTGGAAGTGATAGCCGGAAATTATAATGGAATTCAAGGAATTGCATCCACATTTACTCCCATTGAAATGTATAATGTCCATTTGAAGAGCGGCGGTGTTGTTCCGTTTTCATTTCTTCAAAATCACAATACCGGTTTGCTGGTTATTGAAGGAAATGTATTTGTACAGGGGAAAGCTGTTCCAACCGATCACTTCGTTTTATTTAAAAACGATGGGACAGACATTCAACTTACGTCAACTGAAAATGCCATTATTCTGGTTTTAAGTGGTGAACCTATCAATGAACCTATTGAATCATACGGTCCGTTTGTCATGAATACCAAGGAAGAAATTCTGGAAGCATTTGATGATTTGAATAATGGCAAATTCGGGCATCTTGAATAGATGAATTTCGAGCTCTTTAAACTTTAATAATTATCCGCAAATACTCCTTATAAAAAAGAATATATAAACTGAATAAAATTCTTTTTTTTATTTTCAAACTTATATTACTTTTGCAATCTAATTCTTCAAATTATATCCTGAATTCATTTCCACATTACTTTTCCATTGGTTTTAGATTGGTTTTAGATTGGTTTTGGTAATAATAATTTATTCATTTATTTCCGAAATACATGCCATATACCTTTTAAGATATATGGCATGTATATCGTTGATATATCAATGTTAAATGACTGATATATGACAATAGCCTTGGATGTTAAACCAATGCTAATCCGTTCCAAAACCATTCTAAAACCATTCCAAAAACCATACTAAGACATTGCGTATATAGAAATGGATTTGTATTACAAAACTAAAATACAAATCGGAATATCCGGCTTTTTTCTAAAACAAATCATGTAACCCAAATCTGAAGGATTTAAAATATAAACAACTGAATTAACTCTTTGAAAAAACGGGTGTTTTGCAGGATAATCATTTAAACTTTAAAATAAGCGATTCATCCCTCAAAAACCGTATTTCACAAATATATGTTTTGAATTTTGACACTTTTTATATAAATTTGCGTCAAAATCAAATATATGCCAGAATCCACTTCTCCCCGCCTCCATGTAGTAGATGGTTTACGAGGCTTTGCCATTTTTTCAATCATGTTGTTGCACAACATTGAACACTTCGATTTTTATTATGCCCCAACTAATTTACCATCCTGGTTGCCTGCCATTGACAAAGGTATCTGGGATACCTTATTTTTTCTTTTCGGAGGTAAATCGTATGCCATTTTTGCTTTACTCTTTGGACTCACATTCTTTATACAATCAAATAACCAGGAGAAACAAGGGAAAGATTTCAGGAGCCGCTTTGCCTGGCGCTTGTTACTTTTGCTCGGCTTTGGTCTTATCAATTCTGCCTTTTACGAAGGCGACATTCTCATAATTTATGCCTTGTTGGGATTCTCGCTCATCCCTGTTGCAAAATTAAGCAACAAAGCTGTATTTATAATTGCTGTCATTCTTATGCTACAACCATACGAACTATATAATTTTGTTGTTGGCCTGCAGCATCCTGAACTAAAAATGGCCAATCCGGCATCGTGGGCTTATTTTGGAAAAGCCGGTGAATATATTCCGGGAGATTCTATTCTGAAAACCTGGGTGGGTAATTTAACCAATGGAAAAACGGCAGTATTACTATGGTCCTGGGAAGTTGGACGGGTATTTCAAACATCAGCATTATTCATGCTGGGCATGTTGGCCGGCCGGAAAAAGCTCTTTGTCAATTCTGTTGCGAATACGAGGTTTTGGGGTAAGACGCTCCTTTTTGCAACTCTGGCTTTTATACCTCTGTTTATAGTCAAAGAAGGTTTACATAACTGGATACCATTCGAAGCAGTGCGTCGCCCGCTGATCACTGTTTTCACTTCATGGTCTAATCTGGCGTTTATGAGTATCCTTGTTTCGGGATTTGTCCTGGGATTTGAAAAACTGTCGGGTGGTTTTCTGAATATATTTACACCCATTGGCAAAATGAGCTTATCCAATTATATGATTCAATCGATGTTAGGTTCATTTATTTATTATGGTTTCGGATTGGGACTTTATAAATATACCGGGGCAAGCTATTGTTTATTCATCGGAATTGGATTGGCTACATTCCAGTGGTTCTTCAGCAGCTGGTGGTTGAAGCATCATAAATACGGGCCATTGGAAGGGATCTGGCATAAACTGACCTGGATTCACTCTTAAGAGAAAGTGTATCATTCATTTTTATAAACCCAATTGATTTCAAATCGATTGGGTTTTTTCTTTGCTATAATTGGCTTCCTGACTGAACTTTTTGCTCGATAAGTTGTTTTATTTAACAAATAATTATAGGTTAAAAGGGCTGTCTAAGTTATTTTTTATTACATTTGCAATCGTTCTAGTTACAATTTGATTTAAAAATGAGAAATTATGGTATTTGATGAAGAAATGATTCAAAGCATTTATGCTTCCCTTCCCGATAAAATCAGTCAGATTAAAAAAACAGTACAACATCCACTGACCCTTACTGAGAAAATCCTTTACTCCCACTTAAATGTTGATGAACCGTTGGAAAATTACAATCGGGGAACTGATTATGTAAATTTCTCACCTGATCGGGTTGCCATGCAGGATGCAACTGCTCAGATGGCACTTCTACAGTTGATGAATTCGGGACGTAAAACAGTTGCCGTTCCAACAACAGTTCATTGCGACCACCTCATACAGGCACATATTTCCGCAAAACCGGATTTACAGACTGCTGTACTGACGAATCGTGAAGTATTTGACTTCCTGAGTAATGTTTCGGATAAATTCGGCATAGGATTCTGGAAACCCGGTGCAGGAATCATTCATCAGGTTGTACTCGAAAATTATGCTTTTCCGGGCGGAATGATGATTGGAACCGATTCACATACTCCGAATGCCGGAGGGTTGGGAATGATTGCTATTGGTGTAGGCGGTGCCGATGCCGTGGATGTGATGGCTGGTATGCCCTGGGAATTGAAAATGCCAAAGATTATTGGCGTTAAGCTTACCGGAAAACTTTCCGGTTGGGCATCTCCGAAAGACATTATTCTGAAACTGGCGGGTATTCTGACAGTAAAGGGTGGTACCAATGCCGTGATTGAATATTTTGGAGAAGGAACTGCTACTATTTCTGCCACCGGAAAAGGAACAATCTGTAATATGGGTGCTGAAGTAGGTGCTACTACCTCGCTTTTCCCCTTTGATAAAAAGTCATCCGACTATCTGATTGCAACCGGTCGTACAGCTATTGCTTCAGCAGCCAATAAAATAATAGAACATCTTCAACCGGATCCTGAAGTAATAACCAATCCGGAAGAATATTACGATAGTGTAATTGAAATAAACCTCAGCGAACTGGAGCCTTACATTAACGGACCATTCACTCCGGATGCTGCCTATACACTTTCTGAATTTGCAAAAGCTGTCAAAGACAAAGGATATCCTCAGGTATTGGAAGTCGGATTAATCGGATCGTGCACTAATTCGTCCTATGAAGATCTTACCAGGGCTGCATCGATTGTTGTGCAGGCAAAAGAAAATCATATTCAGGTAAAATCGCAGTTTATCATTAATCCGGGTTCTGAACAAGTGAGGTATACTGCAGAGCGTGACGGCATACTTGCTGAATTTGAATCAGTGGGTGGAGTTATCATGGCGAATGCATGTGGTCCCTGTATCGGTCAGTGGAAACGTGAGTCAGGGCAATCGGACCGGCCTAATTCTATCCTGACATCATTCAATCGTAACTTTGCCAAACGAAATGACGGTAATCCAAACACCCATACATTTATCAGTTCACCGGAAGTGGTAGCAGCACTAACCATTGCCGGGGATATGTGTTTTAATCCGTTGACAGATACTTTGCTCAACGACAAAGGTGAAAATATAAAATTGAAGGAACCTGTTGGTTTTGAATTGCCTCCAAAAGGCTACGCTGTAGAAGAAGCCGGTTATCAGGCTCCATCCGGAAACGGTATGAATACAATTATAACAATAGCCGCTGATTCAAACCGGTTACAATTGCTTGAACCATTCCCTGCCTGGGATGGTAATGATTTTATTGAATTGCCGCTTCTTATCAAAACAAAGGGGAAATGTACCACCGATCACATTTCCATGGCAGGAGCATGGTTACGCTTTCGTGGGCATCTCGACAATATCTCTGACAATATGCTTATCGGTGCAGTAAATGCCTTCAATGATAAGACCAATTCAGTTCTCGATACTCAATCGGGCGAATATATGACAGTTCCGGGCCTGGCCCGTAAATACAAAGCAGAACAAAAAGGATCTGTTGTAGTAGCCGAAGAAAATTATGGGGAAGGATCTTCCCGTGAACATGCTGCTATGGAACCCAGATTCCTGAATGTGAAAGCTATCCTGGTAAAATCATTCGCCCGGATACATGAAACCAACCTGAAAAAACAAGGTATGTTGGCTTTGACTTTTGTCGACAAATCCGATTATGATAAAATACAGGAAGATGATAAAATCAGCATTATCGGATTGACAGATTTTACTCCCGGGAAAAGACTGAAAGTGCAATTGGTTCATAAAGATAAATACACTGACATTTTTGAAGTTGCTCATACATATAACCAGGCGCAGATAGAATGGTTTAAAGCTGGAAGTGCTTTGAATGGAATGAGTGAATTGGGTAAATAGTTAATTGGTGATTAGTTAATTGGTGATTAGTTAATTGGGTAATTGGTTGATTGGGTTGATTGGGTTACAGTTAGCATTATTTTATAAATCAACTTAAATAGTTGTAATTCAGAATAAATAGATTAAACGAACCTATGTCAAAGAGTGGTAAATATTCATATTTAACATTTTAATACCTACACAAACCTGAACAATTTGCTTAATTAACTCATTATATTATTAAAAGATTAACTCTAATTTACCAATTAACCTATCACAAATCACCAATTAACCAATTAACCAATTAACTAATTAACTAATTAACTAATCACCATTTAACCATTCACCAATTAACCTCCCGATAGCTATCGGGACAACAAATCAACTAAATATAAAAAATAACACTATAAAATCGAAAGTCATGGAAAAGGATTATCTTATTTATAAGCTATCGGAAACGATAAAAACAACCAGTCGAATCGACAAGGAATTATTTACTCAATTTAATGTAAAACGTGGCTTACGAAATGAAGATCATTCGGGGGTATTGGTTGGTTTAACGAAAGTAGGGGACGTAGTAGGATACGAAAAGCTTCCTGAAGGTGGGTTGAAAGCCATACCGGGCAAATTATTCTATCGGGGTATTGACGTGGAAGATTTGGTTCATGGCTTACAAAAAGAAAACAGGCTTGGTTTTGAAGAAACAGCTTTTCTGATATTGTCAGGTTATTTACCTGATGCAGAAGAATTGATTTCATTCCGTAAAGTTCTGTACAATGCAATGCCGTTAAATCAAAAGGCTACCATGCATATTCTGGATCTCGAAGGACAGGATGTAATGAATATTTTAGCAAGAAGTGTGTTGGATTTATATACCTTCGATCCTAATCCGGATGATATTTCAAGGGATAATTTAATTCGCCAGTCCATTGATTTGATTGCAAAATTTCCGACCATCATTGCCTATTCTTTCAATGCACTACGTCATAGCCAGCAAGGAAGGTCTTTACACATTCGCCATCCGAACGAAGATATGTCTTTGGCTGAAAACTTTCTGTATATGATGAAAGGTCCGGGAAGATATACTGAATTAGATGTACAGATTCTTGATTTAACTCTGATACTTCATGCCGATCATGGGGGTGGTAATAATTCTACTTTTACAGTACGTGTCACCAGTTCTTCGCAAACAGATACATATTCTTCCATTGCTGCCGGGATAGGTTCTTTAAAAGGACCATTACACGGTGGTGCCAATATTAAAGTGGTTCAAATGTTCGAACATCTGAAAACAGCAATTACAAACTGGAAAGATGTAAAAGAAATTGATACCTACTTAAAAAAGATGTTGAATAAGGAAGCATACAACAAGAGCGGTTTAATTTATGGAATCGGTCATGCTGTATATACAGTTTCAGATCCCCGTGCCCTCTTACTAAAAGAAGTTGCCCGTCATATGGCTGAAGAAAAAGGATTGCAAAAAGAATTCGCATTCCTTGAACTTCTTGACGAAAGGGCTGTAAAATGTTTTATGTCATTCAAAGGGAATGATATCAACAAACAGGTTTGTACCAATGTTGATTTCTATTCCGGATTTGTATACGATGCGCTTGGATTGCCAACCGAAGTATTTACTCCGTTGTTTGCCATGGCACGTATTACCGGTTGGACTGCACACCGCATTGAAGAATTGAACTTCGCCAGTAAACGCATTATCCGTCCGGCCTATAAAAATGTTGGTGAACGTAAACCGTTTGTACCATTAATTGAAAGATAATTTCCTATTTAAGGTCAGAAGACTTATTTATAAAAGCTTCTGACCTTTTTTTTAATATAAAAAACTATTATGCAGAAAATTAAAGTAACAAATCCTGTAGTTGAACTCGACGGTGATGAAATGACCCGTATCATCTGGAAATTTATTAAAGAACAACTTATCCTGCCATACATGGACCTGGATATAAAATATTACGATTTAAGCATTGAAAACCGTGATCTGACTGACGATCAGGTAACCGTTGATGCTGCGAATGCCATTAATACCTTTAATGTCGGCATAAAATGTGCCACCATCACTCCCGACGAAGCCAGAGTCGTTGAATTCGGACTGAAGAAAATGTGGAAATCACCCAATGGAACACTCCGGAATATCATTGGAGGAACTGTTTTCAGGGAACCTATTATCATGAGCAATGTACCAAGGTATGTGCAAGGATGGACAAAACCGATCATTATTGGCCGTCACGCATTCGGTGATCAGTACAAAGCAACCGATACGGTGATTAAAGGCAAAGGAACTCTGCGTATGACATTTACCAACGAAGCCGGTGAAGTGAAAAGCTGGGAAGTATTTAATTTTGAAGGTGATGGTGTGGCAATGGCGATGTATAATACCGATGAATCAATTTATGGTTTTGCCCGTTCTTCCTTTCAAATGGCACTCGAGAAAAAATGGCCTTTATACCTTTCCACAAAAAACACCATCCTAAAAGCTTATGATGGACGATTCAAAGATATTTTCCAGGAAGTATATATTAATGAATTTAAGACCGAACTTGATAAAGCAGGTGTGACATACGAACACCGGTTAATCGATGACATGGTGGCTTCGTGCATGAAATGGAACGGTGGCTTTGTATGGGCTTGTAAGAATTATGATGGCGACGTTCAATCTGACACGATTGCTCAGGGATTCGGTTCGTTGGGACTGATGTCTTCTGTTCTGATCACTCCCGATGGAAAAACCGTTGAAGCTGAAGCAGCACATGGTACAGTTACCCGCCATTACCGTATGCATCAACAAGGAAAAGAAACTTCAACCAACCCCATTGCTTCCATTTTTGCCTGGACACGTGGTTTAATGCACCGTGCCAAATTAGATCAGAATCCTGCATTGCTTGATTTTTGTGAAAAGCTTGAACAGGTTTGTATTGAAACAGTTGAATCCGGTAAAATGACAAAAGATCTTGCTGTACTTATATATGGCGAAAAACTGAATCAGGATAATTACCTGAGCACTGAAGGTTTTTTAGCTGCATTAAAACAAAACCTGGATAGCAAACTTGGATAAAAACAAACTCTTACCGTTTTTCTTTCTTAATAGCTTACTTTCAAATTCGAAAGTAAGCTGTTTTTTTTTTTAGGATTATTATTTTATCATGAAAATGCTATTCTACCGATATCCGGGAGGACAGAATTCCGATTCTGTCTTTCTTGAATAACCCCACTAAAACATGACAGAGTCTGAACTCTGTCCTCCCGATCATCACGTTAAAGAATTGAATGAAAGGTTATAGCATTTATAGTTACCTACTTATTCCTTTCTACCTACTACCTACTACCCACTACCGACTACCTACTCATTCCTCATTCCTGCTTCCTCAATCCATCGGGGTGATAGAATTCCGATTCTGTCAATGATCCATAATCATAACAATAATCTATGACAGAGTCGGAACTCTGTCCTCCCGATCATCACGTTAAAGAATTGACTGAAAGAATACAGCATTCCTGACTACCAACTACCCACTACCTACTCTTTCTACCTACTACCCACTACCTACTCTTTCTACCGACTACCTACTACCAACTACCAACTACC
>Ga0209125_1000254_pt1 | contig 80094 bp, 73 predicted proteins | sample BarGraIncub1131A_FD_184503 | JGI IMG/M metagenome (GOLD analysis project Ga0209125, IMG submission 184503) | Arctic peat soil microbial communities from Barrow, Alaska - Barrow Graham LP Incubations 11-31A (SPAdes) (version 2) | ecosystem: Environmental > Terrestrial > Soil > Wetlands > Peat...
CCAAATCGCTAAATATTTTCATGGTAAAAGCTATCTTTAATTCGATAACAAGATACAAAGAAGTTTTTGATAAACCAAAGATATCTACCTGATATTCATATATTTTATATATTACAGACAGACTCTATTTAGGGTCTGCTGAAAAACTCAGAGAAGGTAAAAACGACCTCAGAGAGGTCATATATTTATAGAAAATGATGATTAGAAAGTTGTACAACCCGCTGGGGTTGAATATTCACTCGTGTTATCCATTTTCTATAAACATTTTATCCCTCTGGGATATTTTTTTGGCTAACTGAAAAATTCAAGTGCAAGCTTTTTTCAGTATTCCTTTTAAAATACTTGCACTTCATTCTTGTAAATTGTCTGTTATGCTATTTATTATCAATACTTAAGATGTTTTTAGCAAACCCTAAATAGCAATGATGTTGTAAGTCAGAATTACAGCATCATTGTCATTTCAGTCACCATTTTCGAATTCCCATTTTTCCGGTCTCCCATTTTCCGGTCTCCGGTCTCCGGTCTCCTTTTTCCATGCTCCATGCCCTTTGCCCTCTGCTACAAATATGGGCTCAGTATTTCTTCCAAAGCGCTGATCCAGCGAGGCGAATCATTCAAACTCTCAACCAATTGTAGTTTTTCGCCACCATTTTTGACAAACAATTCTTCGTAATCCAATCCAATTTCGACAGTCGTTTCCAAACAATCTGCCACAAACGATGGAGCTACTACCAAGACATTTTTATTCCCCAATTTGGCTCGGTTAATCAGATTTTTGTCGGTAAATGGGGTCATCCAGTTATTCGATAACCGCGATTGAAACGAGACTGAATACTGGTTGGGGTGAAGATTCAGGCGTTTAACCAGCTCGCGCGTGGTTTGGTAACAAGTAGCTTTGTAACAAAACTGTCCAAATCCGGGAAGCCTGTTTTCGCAATTGCAGGTTTTAAACGATTCAATGGGGTGATTTTTATCCAAATGCCTGTTGGGCAAACCATGGTAAGTGAAAACTATGTGATCATAGGTTTCGGGTTGGTAAGATTGTATTCGTTCAGCAAAAGCCTCCAAAAAAGCAGGATGATCGTAAAACTGGCCAATGGTATGTATCTCCGGAATCGTATTCCACTTGCTTACCTGATCAATCACCGAATGGATTGCCGTACCGCTGGTCGATGAAGCGTATTGAGGAAACATCGGCAGGACAATCAGCTGATCGTAATGGCCTTTCTGAACGGCGGCCAAAGCATTTCCAATCGAAGGATTTCCATACCGCATGGCCATAAATACATCTGCTTTCGAACCAAGTTTCTGCTGAAGCGCAGTTTGAACACCTTCAGAAAAATAAAGCAGTGGGGAGCCTTTCTCGGTCCATAAACGCTGATAAAGTTTTGCCGATTTTGGTGCACGAAAAGGGACGATGATCAGGTTCACCAAAATTTTCTGCAAAATCAGTGGAATGTCGATCACCCTACGGTCGTTCAGAAATTCGGACAAGTAACGGCGTAACGCTTTTACTGTGGGCTCGTCGGGAGTTCCGACATTGATCATTAATACCGCCGTTTTTTTAGTTTTCATACTTCAATTTATTTTATCCTGAACAACTTTGTTGATTGAAGATAACAATTCATTCAACAAATTGATCATGCTAAAGGAGAAATTCGATTTGGTTCATTCATTCACCACCGATTACTCAGATTTACACCGAAAGCCCAGGTTATTATGCTTTGATCTAAAAATCCTGATACCTGATACTTGCTGCTTGATACCTATTTTAAATTAATGCTCACTTTCACTCCTGCCGACTTGAACTTTCCGTTTTCGAAACCTGCTACTGCTTCAACGTTCAGTAATAAAAATAAATTGCTGATACCGTAACCCGTTTCCACATAGTTTTTAATTTCCGGAGTATTGAGGTAGTTCACAAACAGTTTTTCGGAAACTGCAGAGTTTTTAAGTATGGGTAACTGTTTCAGGATAAAACGGCGCGATAACCATTCTGCGTGGCCTTCAATAAATTGTTTGCCTGTTGAGTACTGATAAAATGGAAGCAAGCGGAAACTATTGTCGTATGATGAAAACATAAAATTGACCGCTTTTGTATTAAAATGCTGGAAATCTTCAAAATAAAGATTGCTGTTGCTAAAGAATTTACCTGCATTGACCTGGTAAGAAAAATGATCGTCGATTCCAAAATCAACCTTTTGCCTGATTCCAAGTTTGACCAGATCGAAACGCGAATCACTTCCACCAATACCCGAAAATGCCCCGGTATATGCCAACGAAAATGTTGGGTACTTGCTCCCGGCATACATTTTCACATGGTTCCGGATGCGATACCGGTTGTGTGGTGTATATTCAAGCACAAACCGGCTGATAAACGACTGATGGTTTCCGAGTTGCCAGGGTTCCAGCGCATTGTTTTCAGGAATATTAGGCTGAATTTCCCTGTTTTTGCGATTGACAAAGCTAAATGTCGAATGGTTGCTCAACGGACTGTTGTCGCTGTATTCAACCATTGCATTCAGGTTCAAGCCATTTACCAAGTCGCGGCTAACCGACACTTGCGCAAAATCGCGGCGGTAATAGCGATTGAAATTTTCTTCGCGCCAAAGTGTATATAAATCGTTGGTCATTCGCGACAATCCCGAAATGCGGTTATAATCTTCAGTGGCGCTTCCAAAACTGGCAGCAATCCAACTGTTTGTGATTCCGTTGAGGCGCTGACTGTAAGAAAACGAGGCATCAAGCTTTTCGCGCGAAAAGGTATAAGCCAGGCGCGGTTCAAGCCGCAACGAACGGCCAGTACTATCGGACTTATTATAGCTGAAAGGAAGTTCCAGGCGGAAGCCATCAACTGAATTGAATGAAAGCGAAGTTGGATCAGTCAGAGCCGGGATGGTGAAAAACTCGTATTTTTTGATCGAATCAATGGAATAATTGTATTTTTTGCCAACTATCAGATGCTTGAATTTGAATTTCCGTCGCGAATTTTGCACCGAATCCTTGTATTCAGGAGTTGATGAAACCAAAAGGAACGAATCTTTTTTTGCGAAACTGATTTTCTCCTTTTCGGTTAACGGAATCGGTCTCAGCATTGCCCAATAAGCAGTATCGTTGTTCACCTGTTTCTGGCTAACCTGAAAACTTGACTTAATTTCAAGCGGTTCGGGCGGACTGTTGCGTTTGGCTTCGTTTTCGATCAACCGGTTCAATTTCCCGGTTTCGCGGTTGCTCAGTTCCTTCTTTTCCATCAGTTCCGCAATCCGTTTTTGTTCCTTCGATTTTTCTTCGCGTTGTTTCTGAACCTGTTTGGTTTCTTCCGCAATCTTGTCGAATAGCTGTTGTTCCTGCATCATTTTCTGATTCTGCTTTTCAATGAAAGTATGATCCAGAGCCGGGTTCAGCGTAGTTTTGTATTCGCTGATGGAGGCAACATACTTGTATTTTATCTTCAGGCCAAGTCCTGAAAAGTCCATGTCGAAGTCGAGGCTTACCGGCATCCAGGTATTTTTGTTCACCTCGGCATACATTTGACGAACTTTTACATCGGTCATTGTAATGTGCATGGAGAGATCAGCCGAATGGATATTCCAGAACATATCAGCAATATAAATGTATCCTGAAAACACATCATTTCCCTTGATTTTGGGAGTCACTTTTATCTTATTGATCGTTCGTCCCTGATCTTCAAAAACTCCGTAGAGACTGAAGTCATAGACTTTCAGGGCACTTTTCCCAACCGGCGAAACGACCCCGTATTTATCGGCATCGTATAGATTATTGGTAATCATTCCCATTGGCGAAGTGCTGTTTTGCTTGCCCGACGACCGCATGGCCAAAACTTTTTGGTTCACTTTGTCGGGTAATTCGAAATCAATTTGGCTAACGGTCTCTATCACAAAGGGGTCATTTTCTTTCAGACCGTCTTTTTTCATTTGTTTTTCAAGTAAAAACGGGATTTTCTCAAAGACTCCGGAGCCTTTCAAATATACTTTGCACGAATATTTCGAGACCTGTTTCTGATAATAAGGAGCCATTGCAATTGCCCTGCGCATAATGTAATAAGCAGCGTCTTCGCCCGTGGCCGTTACTTTAATCTCCGGAATCCGGTAATCCTGCGCCATTAGTTGCACATTGATTTCCTGAAATGTCTTCTCGATATTCAGCACCATCGTCTGGGTTTGATAGCCAAGATATTGAAACAGTATTTCCCATTTTCCCTCCGGAAGTTTTAGCTCGTACTTACCATCGATGTTTGAAGTTGTGCCGGTTGACAATTTCGGAATATAAATATTGGCAAACGGAACCGGTTCGCCCTTTTCGTTGGCAATACGACCGCGAATACCTTGAGCAGAGACTGAAATAATAGTAGAAAATAATAGAAACGATAGAAGTAGAAATCTTAAATGCATGGGCGATTGATTTTTGGGATCTGGTGAACAAAAATAACGGAATTTTAATCCGTATAGTATGTTCAAAAGTTAAAGAGGGTTAAGTTAAATTAAAATAGGAGAAATCTTTCCGATGCCAGCGGCATCACATATTTATAGAAACGATTGTATAAAATGAAATACTCCTCGGGAGTCGAACATTCTACTCGAATAGTCTCTCATCATTGGTTTTCTATAAACATACAAATCCTCCGGATTTATTCCGCTGGATCAACATATACGTTCTCCAAGGCAATGATTTTCATTTCCAGCTTGATCATCTTCTCCGCCAATAGTTTCATGTCCATTTCCGGGACCACGACTCCCTTTTTCAATGCGTTGAAGTCCTTTTCTGAAGACACGAACCTCTTTTCTGGCGGTGCGACTCCAATTTCCAGGTGAATGAAGCCCTTTTCTGATGGTTCGAACCTGTCCGCTGATGCGATGGATGCTTCCGCTGAAGATGCAAACCTGTCCGCTGGCGGTTCGAACATGTTCGCTCATGCGATGGAGGCTTCCGCCGAAGATGCGAACCTCTTAGCTGGTGATGCGAACCTGTCCGCTGATGCGATGGATGCTTCCGCTGAAGATGCCACCATGTCCGCTGGCGATAAGACACTAATTTCCAGATGAATGGGTTGCTCCGCTGGCGGTTCGACCATGTCCGCAGATGCAATGGAGGCTTCCGCAGAAGATATGAGTCTGTGCGCGATCTAAACGAACAAAGGCCGGTAAAAACCAGCCTTTTGTTTTTTTTATCTTGATACTTTTATCTTGATACCTGATACATTCCGTTAAAACAAACCTTCGATTGATAAATATCTTTCGCCGGTATCGTAAGCAAAGGTGAGTATTTTCGCTCCTACAGGTATTTCTGCAATCTTTTTGGCAACAGCGGCCAATGAAGCTCCCGTTGAAATTCCAACGAACAAACCTTCTTCTTTGGCAGCGCGGCGGGCATATTCAAAAGCATCGTCTTTCGAAACCTGAATAACACCATCCAATAATTCTTTTTTGCAGTTGACAGGAATAAAACCTGCACCAATTCCCTGTATCGGGTGTGGTCCGGGAGCACCTCCGCTAATAACCGGCGACAATTCAGGCTCTACGGCAAACGATTTTAAGTTCGGGAAGTGCTGTTTCAGTACTTCAGTTACTCCTGAAATATGGCCACCAGTTCCAACTCCTGTAATGAGATAGTCGAACCCTTCAGGAAAATCTTTAAGGATTTCCTGAGCAGTTTTAAATTTGTGCGCATCAATGTTCGACGGGTTGTCGAATTGCGATGGAATCCATGAATCGGGTGTTTCGGCTGCCAGTTCGTTTGATTTGGCAATGGCACCTTTCATTCCCAATTCACGGGGAGTAAGCACCAATTCAGCTCCGTAGGCAGTCAAAATTCGTCTGCGTTCAACGCTCATCGACTCGGGCATCACCAAAATAAGTCTGTATTTTTTTACTGCTGCCACCAGTGCCAAGCCTATCCCGGTATTTCCTGAAGTTGGCTCAATCATCACACTTCCCGGTTTCAGGATTCCCGCCGCTTCTGCATCTTCAACCATCGAAAGGGCGATGCGGTCTTTGATACTTCCGCCCGGATTGGTTTTTTCAACTTTGATATAAACTTCGTATCCTTCAGGAAACAAATTGTTGATCCGGACCAAAGGGCTATTGCCAATGGTTTCCAAAATGTTATTTACTTTCATATTATTGTGTTTTAGGGTTATAAACAAAAAAAGCCTCCCGGTGTTCTGAAGGCTTCGAAATATTATCTTCTTTCTTAATTTTTATAGAACAGCCACTTCGCAATTTCTTTAAGTGTAATTTTTTTACCGTACATCAGAATCCCTGTGCGATAAATCTTGCCTGCCATCCAGATTGTTCCAAAGATAGTGGCTATCAATAAACTCATCGACAGAATGATTTGCCATGCCGGAATCCCATAAGGAATTCTTACCATCATTGTAACAGGCGATGTGAGCGGTATCATCGAAGCCCAGAAAGCAAGCGGTCCTTCAGGATTTTTGGCCACCGCAAACAGTATAATGATTGAAAAGATGAGTGGCATTGTAACCGGTAGCATCATTTGCTGGGCATCTTCATCGCTGTCAACCGCCGATCCGATGGCTCCCATCAGCGATGCATAAAGCAGAAAGCCTCCGATGAAATAGAAAAACAGCGAAAAAATAATCAGCGGAATATTTAAGTTGCCGGCCATCTGGATTATATCGAGTACTATATTTTCTTTTGCAGGAGCGGCAGCAGCCATCTGGCTCATTGCTTGTCCTCCCGACATGATACTTTGAGCCTGAACTGCCGTTTCTGCTGATCCTTGTCCCATAAATGCAGTCACACCAGTAAGTATTGCCGATCCAAGTATCATCCAGATCGCAATTTGAGTCAATCCAACCAATCCGATTCCAACAATTTTTCCGAACAGAAGTTGAAATGGCTTAACCGACGAAATGATGACTTCAACAATTCTACTCGATTTTTCTTCCATCACGCCTCTCATTACCATTGTTCCGTAAATGAATACAAACATGTAAATCAGGAATCCGGCTGCATAGCCAATAGCCATTGCCAACTCGGTCGAGCTTTTTACAGCCTGGCCTTTTTCTCCAACTTTAATGGTGTTCAGCTTGATGTTGGTTTTGATAGATGCCAGTTTCTTTTCCAGATCGGGCACTCCGATTTCAGTAATAACCTGTTGTCGTTTTTCGGCTTCAATGATGTTTTCTATCCGGCCTGTAACCAAATTTTTAACGTCGAAGGTGATCTGTTTGTCCGAAATCAACTCGGCCTGATTGGTTGTCAGGATATTGGTAGGAATAAAAAGCAACGCATAATACTTATCCGATTTGAAATTCTTGCTCACCTCATTGTATTCCTGCTCCGGAATGTAATGAAATTTGGTATATCCCTGATCGCCAAGTTTATCTAATATAAGGCTGGTCGGATCGTAAACAGCAATGGTGCGTTCTTCCTTGTCGTCCATCATGGCCAGGTAGGTCGGCAAAATGGTCAAAGCGGCCATCATAATTGGCACCAGCAAAGTCATGATAATGAACGATTTTTTCTTTACCCTGGTAAGGTATTCGCGTTTCAGTATTAAAATTGATTTGTTCATGGCTTATAACTTGTTTTCGCGGTTTGATTCTTCTACAACATGGATGAAAACCTCGTTCATGCTCGGAATCAATTCCTTGAACGATACGATTTCAAACTGATTCATTAATGCCCCAAGCAATTCATTGTTCGATTGTCCATCGTTAAGCTGAATTTTCATTTGGTTAAAACGGGAAGTCTCAGAATGTTCAAGTATCTTAAATGGAATTCCTGAATGGTGTTTCATTCCAGGTGCTTCTCCCCTGTAAACCACTTCAAACGTATTTGTTTTAAACCGTTCTTTAACGTCGTCAATCTGACCATCGAGTATCTTTCTCGATTGGTTAATCAAAGCAATGTGGTCGCAAATCTCTTCAACCGACGACATATTATGCGTGGAGAAAATAATGGTTGTGCCTTGCTTTTTCAATTCAAGTATTTCATTCTTTATCAGGTTGGTATTGATGGGGTCGAACCCGGTGAATGGCTCGTCGAATATCAATAATTTGGGTTGGTGTATAACCGTGGTAATGAACTGGACCTTTTGAGCCATCCCCTTCGACAGTTCTTCAACCTTTTTTCCCCACCATGCCTGAATCTCAAATTTCTCGAACCAGTATTTAAGGCTTTTCAGGGCATCTCTTTTCGACATTCCCTTCAACTGGGCCAGATACAGCGCCTGTTCTCCAACTTTCATCTTTTTATACAAGCCGCGTTCTTCCGGAAGGTATCCAATCTGGTAAATATCATCGGCTTTTAATGGCCTACCTTCAAAAAACAGTTCACCACTATCAGGTGCTGTAATCTGGTTGATAATTCTGATGAGTGTTGTTTTCCCGGCGCCATTGGGTCCCAGCAAACCGAAAACAGAAGCTTCTTTTACCGAAATGCTGACCGAACTTAAAGCCAAAAAGCCAGCATAGTCCTTGACAATGTTGTTTGCCTGAAATAAATCCATGATAAATTATTTGAAAACTTGAAAATTAGTGTTTATAAACCGACAAATGTTACAGTGAGATAAAATTTCTTTCATTTATTAAAAACCGCATCACCTATGGATTTGGTTTGCGGGTGTAGCGCAGTTTTTCTGATTGCAATGAGCTTGATCTATTCGAAAAATTCGAAGTATTCAAAATGAACCATTTTGTATTTTGGCAAGGAATGACCATATTTGAAGAAACTTTACACCGATGAACACAACAGACTTGATCAGGAATAATATTATAGATAAGCTTTTAACAATTTCTAATGAGGATTATCTTTCAGCGCTTTATCAATTAGTCAATACAAGTTCGATGGGTCAGGATACGGTGCAATTATCTGAGGAGCAAGTCATCATGCTCCAATTAAGTGATGAGGATATTGTAAACGGGAAGTTAATCGCGCAAGACCAACTAGACAAAGACGATTTACAATGGTTAAGCGAACATTCCCGGAATTCATAACTTTATCTAAATTTGTAAAAAAAAAGCGATGCAAAATACAATTGATATTTCCTACGAGCAAATGATTAATTTCATCAGGCATTTGCCTGCCAATCAACTTGCTAAAATAAAGTCTGATTTGGAAAATATTGTTTCAGTTGATGAGGCAAAAACCAGCAAAACAGATTTTCAGGTGTTCATTTCGAAGGGTCCCGTGATGTCTGATGCTCAATATGCGGCTTTTAAGGAGAACAGAAAATCGCTCAATCAATGGAGAAGCAAATAATTTGTTTGGATACTTCGGTGTTGATCGAATACTTTCGCAAGGTAAATAAGTCAAAATCATTCTTTTACCAGCTTACTGACGAATATGATTTGTTTGCGGTGTCGGCTATAACTGAGTACGAAATATACTATGGCAGCAATGCTGATCAGGATATATTTTGGGATGATTTTTTTCGCAAGATTGTTTCTTTGCCATTTAATTCGGAGGCCAACCGTGCAACAATAAGAATTGAGCGTGAGCTAAAACGGAAAAACAAAACTATTGATAAACCTGACTTATTTATCGCAGGAACAGTACTGGCAAATAATATGAAATTAGCCACGCTCAATGTCAAACACTTCGAACTTATTGATGGACTTGAGCTTATTAAAAGAAAGTAGAGTAATTATTCTTCATTTGGTTTAGCAGTAAAAATGCTGAAATGTACGCTTCCATAGCGCCTCAACTCCTGAAAATCAGGATAGCTGGAGTAATCGAACTGACCCGAATGTTCCAGAACGAACACTCCTCCAGGTTTAAGTAAATCATTTTTGAAAATGAGGTCAGCAATTTCAGCAAATTTGGGATGATCGTAAGGTGGATCAGCAAAAATAAGGTCAAACTGCTCTTTGATCCGGGCTGCAAAAACAAAAACATTCGATTTCACCACTCTGATATTCTTTTCTCCCAATTTCTCAATCACTTCTTTGATGAATCGGAGATGATCAAGATTTATTTCAACAGCCGTTACGTTGGTGCATCCGCGTGATGCCAGCTCGTAGCTGATGCTGCCTGTTCCAGAAAAAAGATCAAGCGCTTTAATGTTTTCAAAGTCGGTATAGTTTTGAAGCACATTAAACAGACTTTCTTTAGCCATATCGGTTGTTGGCCGGGCTTTGAACGTTTTACCGGGACTGAATACCCGGCCTTTGTATTTTCCGCCAACTATACGCATGGATAACTATTTAAAAGGCTTACAAACTGGTGTTTATGAATTTTGTCAAAGGTTTTGCTGTAAATAAAGTCTGCTGAAGGTTTCAAAAAATATACATTACTGACATACTTTTTGAGCTGACGGATATAACTTGAATCTTCGGCTACATAGCCTCCAATTAATAATTCGTCGCGTTCCGGATCAATTTGCAAGGTGTGGTATATGTTTAGTGTATAATACAGAAAATCGGATTCATTTTTGAAATAAAAACTGTTGTACAGGGCGATCTGCATGTCTTTTATAGCGATCATCCTGATATATTTCTTTTCAAAATTGATGATCAGAGAATTCTTTTTTTCATCACGTTGATTAACCGCAGACATCAAAAGTGGCACCGATTTGTGTCTGAATTGGAATTCGGTAAACTTTCGGTTAAACAAACTCATTAATTCCTTCGGATAGCCAAAAATGAGTTGTTGGTTGAACCCGGGCAAATCGTTCACTTCAATATCTTCGTTTCTGCTGAAATCATTGGTGAATTCGGCCACTGTGTCAATCGTAAGTGCATTTGAATACGCTTTTGGCAGTAAGGTGGCTTTGTTGGTCGAATAGGTAATCGCGACTGATTGGTAGGACGCGTTTAGTTTTTCTTCCTGATCAAATATGGTTTCAATTTTTTTTGCCAGAAATTGCATTTTGCCTACTATTAACGGAACATGTTGCAAAACGATGTATTTCTTCCGACTTATATCCAAAATACAAAAAGAAAATCCATCCAGACCAACCTGAATGGATATATGGTATTCTGAAGCGAATTTTAAATCGAATGTTTCGTCAACAAAGTTTAACTCATGCATGTGAAAAAATTATTCCTTGTTACTGGTTCATGTTTTTACCAATGAACCAACTTTTATTACTGATAGTGGCAAATTTAGAAAAATAAATTGGAATCTTTGGGATTGTTTATTTGAACCGTGCATGATACAGAAACACATTCAGTCAGAAATACTTAAAAATCTGGGTAAGTCTCCTACAATCGGGCAGGAGGAGCTTTCGCTTAAATTGGCCGAATTTATTGCAAGTTCGCATGATGATGCCGTTTTTGTGCTGAAAGGTTATGCCGGTACCGGTAAAACTACCATGTTGAGTTCGTTGGTTAAAACGTTTAATGCATTTAAATTCAGATCTGTTTTGCTGGCTCCAACCGGACGTGCCGCAAAAGTTCTGTCGAATTATGCCGGACAGAATGCTTACACCATTCACAAAAGTATTTACAGGCAGCAATCCACATCTGATGGAACGGGGAGATTTGTTCTGAATAAAAATTTGTTGAAGGACTCCTTCTTTATTGTCGATGAGGCTTCGATGATCTCAAACTCGAATGCTGAAACTTCAATCTTTGGATCAGGCCGATTACTCGAAGACCTGATCGAATACGTTTATTCGGGTTCGAATTGCAGACTTCTTTTGGTGGGTGACACAGCTCAGCTTCCTCCTGTTGGTCTTGATGTTAGTCCTGCTCTATCCAAAAAAGATCTTGATTTTTATGACAGGTACGTTTATGAATATGAATTAACAGAAGTGGTTCGGCAAGATCAGCATTCAGGTATTTTATACAATGCTACTTTTATTCGTAACCTGATAACCGATGGGAGTTATAATTCTGGCTATTTTCATTTGGAATGCAAGCTGTTCGATGACATTCGCCGGATTTCAGGTGCTGATTTAATTGAGGAAATTTCGAGCTGTTACGGTCGTTTCGGGCAGTTTGAAACGATTGTTGTAACACGGTCGAATAAACGTGCCAACAAGTTTAATGAAGGAATCCGTAGCACGATCCTGTATAAGGAATCGGATATTTCAGTAGGCGATCTGGTTCTGATTGTGAAAAACAACTATTTCTGGCTTGAAGAAAATGAGAAGATCGATTTTATTGCCAATGGCGATATTGCTGAAATTATTACAATTTATAAACATGAGGAATTATACGGTTTCAGGTTTGCAAACGTCAGCCTCCGCTTGCTCGATTATCCTGATATTGAATTCGATTGCAAAATAATTTTGGATACTTTATCTATAGAATCGGCGTCGCTAACCTCAGAGCAGAACCGGAAACTGTTTGATGCCGTTTCTGAAGACTATCAGGATATCAGAAGCAAAAAGAAACGTTGGGAAAAGATTCGGGAAAACCCATATTTTAATGCACTTCAGGTGAAATTCGCTTATGCTGTTACTTGTCACAAAGCACAGGGTGGCCAGTGGAAAGCCGTCTTTGTTGATCAGGGTTACCTGACTGAAGAGATGCTGAATACTGAGTTCCTGAGATGGCTGTACACCGCATTTACACGTCCAACAGAGCGGTTGTATTTGGTCAACTTTAATAAGGAGTTCTTTTTAGACTAGCTTCCTCTTTTCTACTGAAATCACATCACCTTCTGAAATTGCCTTTGTTTCCTGAAAAATTTCCAGTGCTTCGTCTAGAATTGGTTGGTGATCCTTGTACCGGGCCGAAAAATGTCCGATAATTAGCTTTCCGACTTCTGCCTTTAATGCGACTCTGGCGGCATCTTTCCCGGTTGAGTGGAAAGTAGCATTGGCCAATTCCTGATTATCAGAAGCAAAAGTTGCTTCGTGATAAAGCAAATCAACATTTCTGACCGATTCGATGTAAGATTCATCAAATCTCGTGTCGCTGCAAAAGGCAAAGGAGCGCGCTTTAAAACGATTGGAGGTTAGTTCTGAATGTAGGATTAACTGTCCGTCGCTGGTTGTAAAGTCGCCGCCTTCTTTAATACGTTGTCGATCCCTGATCGGAATCTGGTATTGTTCAATTTTTTTGACCAGTAAATTAGGCAATGGGGGCTTTTCTTCAAATCTAAATCCGCAGGTTGAAATGCGGTGTGACAATGGAAACGAAAAGACCGAGACTTTTGAATCTTCAAAAATCAATTGTTCGCGTTTGAAATTCAATGGATGATATACAATCTGGAAGGGAATTTTATCAGGATAAAAAAAATTTAATTGTGCTGATATGTATTTCTGAAGTTCGGAGTGCGAATAGATATGTAAATCTTTTTCCCGGCCAAGCAATACCATAGTCGAAATGAGTCCTATCAATCCAAAGATATGGTCGCCGTGGAGGTGGGTGATAACGATATGATCGATTTTAGAAAATCCGATTTTGAATTTTCTCATTTGTGTTTGGGTACCTTCTCCGCAATCGATCAAAAAAAACCGCCCAAGTACATTGAGTACCTGGGCGGTTGGATATCTGTTTGATGTGGGTAATGCTGAACTAGTTCCGAGTATGGTCAGTTGAAATGACATAAATTTTGTCTGACAACGTCAGATTGAAATTTTTCCCTTTTCATTCAGAAGCATCTCCGCTTCTTCAACCGTTCTGGTGATAATCAAAACAGTATGAAGCATCGAAATCCTGATAATCTGCTCAACATCGGGCTGAAGGCCACATAAAATAAATGTACCTATAGCATTTTCGCACAATCTGTTTGCAACCAAAATAGCGCTTAGTCCTGAAGAATCACTGTAACTACATTGACTAAAATCCAGGATGATGTTTTTTTCACCGTCTGCATTTATCAATACCAATTCTGATTTTAAATCCGGGGCACTATTTGTGTCCAGTCTGTCAACCAAAACTTTAACAAGTGTACAGTTCTTTAATTTTACTATTTCGAAATCCATAGTTGCAATTTATGAAATCTTAATGGATTTGTAATAACCTATGACTAACTTTCTTTTTGTTCGTCAGCTTCCATCTGTGTTCTCAAAGCGGCAAGTTCAGAAATATCTCCCAGTGTAGTTTTTTCAGCACTGTTTTCTTTTACTTGTTTCACAGCCTTGGTTGCTGCCGGTTTTGTCCGGGTGGTTTTTCTTTTTGCTGTTTCTTCAGCTTTTTTCTCATCTTCGAAAACTCTTGAATGAGATAAGATAATCCGCTTGGCTGCTTTAGAGAATTCAATTACTTTGAATTCGAGTTTTTCTTCGAGTTGAGCCTGGCTTCCATCTTCTTTTACAAGATGACGTGGAGTAGCAAAACCTTCAACACCATAAGGAAGAGCGATGGTTGCACCTTTGTCAAACAATTCAACAACGGTTCCTTCGTGAACTGAATCAACCGAGAAAATAGTTTCGAACACATCCCATGGATTTTCTTCCAGTTGTTTGTGCCCAAGGCTTAAACGACGGTTTTCCTTGTCGATATCGAGAACAATCACTTCAATTTCAGCACCAATTGATGTGAATTCTGAAGGATGTTTGATTTTTTTAGTCCAGCTAAGATCTGAAATATGAATCAAGCCGTCAACACCTTCCTGAATTTCAACGAATACGCCGAAATTAGTGAAGTTACGAACGTTGGCTTTGTGTTTTGATCCAACTCCAAACAAATTGTCGATGTCTTGCCATGGATCAGTTTTTAACTGTTTGATGCCAAGAGACATTTTGCGTTCTTCGCGGTCAAGCGTTAATATCTGAGCTTCAACTTCGTCACCAACTTTCAGGAAGTCCTGAGCGCTGCGAAGATGCTGTGACCAAGACATTTCTGAAACGTGGATCAAACCTTCAACTCCGGCAGCAATTTCAACAAATGCACCATAGTCGGCCATTACAACCACTTTACCTTTTACAGAATCTCCAACTTTCAGTTCAGCGCCAAGGCTATCCCATGGGTGTGGAGTTAACTGTTTCAGACCTAAAGCGATGCGTTTCTTTTCGTCGTCGAAGTCAAGAATTACAACATTCAGTTTCTGGTCAAGTTCAACAATCTCGTTCGGGTGAGAAATACGGCCCCATGACAAGTCGGTAATATGGATCAATCCATCTACGCCGCCCAAATCAATGAATACTCCGTATGAAGTGATATTTTTAACAGTACCTTCAAGTACCTGTCCTTTTTCAAGTTTAGAGATAATTTCTTTTTTCTGCAATTCGAGTTCGGCTTCGATCAATGCTTTGTGAGAAACTACCACGTTGCGGAATTCATGATTGATTTTAACAACTTTGAATTCCATAGTTTTGTCAACATACATGTCGTAATCGCGGATAGGTTTCACGTCGATTTGTGAACCTGGCAAGAATGCTTCAATTCCAAATACGTCAACGATCATACCGCCTTTCGTACGGCATTTGATGTATCCTTTGATTATTTCATCTTTGTCAAGTGCTTCATTTACACGATCCCATGAGCGTAATGCTCTTGCTTTTTTGTGTGAAAGGATCATCTGGCCTTTTAAATCTTCAAGGCTTTCAATGTAAACTTCAACTAAATCTTTTGGTTTTAATTCTGGATTGTAGCGGAATTCGTTCAAGCTGACAATACCATCTGATTTGTAGCCAATGTCAATAACGACTTCACGTTTATTCATCGAAATAACCTTTCCTTCAACCACTTCTTTTTCCTGAACGGTGGTAAGGGTTTTCTCATAAAGAGTTTCAAGATCATTTTTTGCCCTTCCGCTGAATCCTTTATCTTCTTCTACCAAAGCATCCCAGTCAAAATCTGCTGGTTCGGCAACAATAGCTTTTGCTGCTTTTGGTTTTTTTGCAATTTTTACGGGTTCAACGAAATCGTTAACTTCTTCAATTGCAACAGGCTCTTCAGCTATTGAATCTTCAATTTTTTCAATAACTGCGACAGGCTCTTCAGCTACTTCATCTTCAATTGTTTCAATAACTTCTGCCTGTTCAACAGTTTCTTCAACTGCGGCAGTTGGTGTTTCAACAGTTTCCTGTTGTTCGAGTTCTTCCCTTGGATCAAGGTTCTCTGAGTTGTTTTCTACCATTTAATAATCAATTAATTAATGAGTTAGACTTTATATTAAAATAATGCGCCGCAAAAATAAGACTATTCTGCTATAAAAAAAAGGTTTTCATTGATTTTTAATGTGACTGGATTATAGGATAACATATTCCTTGTTTACTTTTATGTGATTTTTTAAATGAAAGATTTGCACGACGGAAATATTAAAGTAATTTTTCCGTTTATTCACACTTAAAGTAATATCTTATAGTAATGAAATCAGAAAGTTTATTTTCTATTGCGCTATTTCTGCTGATTCCGTTTCTGAGTTCAGTTATGGGATCAAAAGTATTAGCACAAAGCAAATTTCCTGAAAAGGGGATTTATGATGGTAAAATCGAAAACGAACAGATCATTCTGGTTGTTGAAGAATCGGATTTCGAAAAAGCAAAGGGTTATTTTGTGTTGAACCGTGGAAAAGCGGTTGAAGAAAGCCATTCATTTTCGTTAAGTCAAACCGGAAGTCGTTTGATTTTTCAGTCTGATTTGTATCTCGGGAAAATGAAATCATCTAAAATTACTTCGGATAACTTTTCAGGAACACTTTCACTTCTAAATAGAAAAAGAGTGTTCTTTTTTTGGCGACCGAAGGTGATTCTGAATTTTACTCGTCGTATGGAATTAGTTGTGACACCTACTGAACGTTATAAAAACGAAATTTTTAGCGGGTTTGAAGTCAAGAGAGATCTATTGTATGGAAAAGCCATGGGTTACTGGACACGTTCCCCATACTCGGATGACCCTTATATCACAACATTGAGCAAAGGGTTGATTAAGTCCTTCGATGATCCGGAATTGCTTGATCTTAAATTGGATATATATTATCCAAAGCTTGATGTTTTCAAAAACAGGCCATTGATAATGCTTATTCATGGCGGAGCATTTTATATTGGTAGTAAAGAATCTGCAGCAGAACAAGCCTTGGCAATATCATTTGCCAAGCGAGGTTATGTGGTTGCTTCTATCGATTACCGTCTGGGATTTAAGTTGCTGGCAAGCGATATCGAACTCAGTGCATATCGGGCAGTTCAGGATGCCCATGCCGCCTTGAGGTTTCTTTCACACAATGCATCAGGACTTGGGATTGACCCAAATCAGGTTTATGTTGGCGGTACAAGTGCTGGTGGAGTCGCATCGTTAAGTGTTGCATTTATGGATAATGAGGAGCGTCCGGAACGAATAAAAGAAGCTAACAAGGAAGGTCGGGTGTCAAAAATTGAAGAATCAGGAAACAAATACACCGAGAAGTTTACAATTAAGGCTGTTGCTAATTTATGGGGAGCTGTTGCTGATTTAAATATAATTGACAAGGACGAAAAAATTTCGGTTTTATCGATACACGGCACTGCCGACGATATTGTTCCATTCGAGACTGATTATCCATTTAGAAATTCATTGATGGTTAATAGGTTAATAATGGATAAAATGTATGGTTCAAAATCAATTCACGACCGTCTGAAAATTCTCGGAATTCGAAATCGCTTAATTACTCTTGATGGTCTTGGTCATGAGCCGGAACTTGACAATTATAAAACCCTGAACCGTTGGATGGATACTATCACAAACAATACGGCACGTTTTTTATACGAAGAAACTGCTCCTGAACTTATCTTACCCCAAAATCAATTGACAATTTCCGAGAATGCTGATTTGAAGCCTTTCTATTTTGAAGTTATAAATGGATCCCTGATGCAGATATTAGTTTCCGGCGGAGTTAAGACCAAAGCTGATCCAACTGATCCTTCTGTCATTTGGTTAAGGAATGCTGAAAATAGAAAACTCACTTTTCTTACTACAAATAAGTTTGAAGCCTGGAATTCAAAGATTTTTAATATGATGGTTAAAAAGTGAAAAGATAGTTTTTATTGATTTTCAGGAGGTTTCAATTAGTTCACGGATCACTTTTCTTTTCATTTGTTCATTTAGTTGAAGTATTTTTGGATGTTTTAGAATTTAGAATGTTAAATTTTTATTAAAATCGTTATTGTGTCTGATCAATAATTTAATAAATAAATAACTTGGCATCGTTTTTGGGAGGTATGTGCGATAGAAAAACTGTTCCGATGTTAAAACTAAAACTATTATTTTCGATATTTATTGTAATTGTCTTTCAGCAAGCAATTTTGTTTTCTCAGGATAGAAAAGACCAAACTGAAATAGATATTGAATCTAATCTTCAAGTTCAATTTGTGGCGGATAATGATTTACCTGAGATTTTTGATGAAGTTTTAGTTGGTCGCTTGGTGAATACTTTTTCTACAATTAGAACTTATTGCTATTTCAGTAGTTACAAGTCGAAAGGATTCCAAAAAACATTAAATAATGTTAATAATTTTCTAAAATCCACAAGAAACACAATTTTCGTTTCAGCAAATTGCAGCATTATTTATATTCCTTTATATTTGCAAACCCAAAATTTATTGATTTAGTGTATCGTTACTGAAATAATACGAAATGGGATAGTGTTTTTAGAGATTCTATTTCATATGTATTGTTTAATTTTGGCAGAATGCGTTGGTTTTTAAATAATATTTTTTTAATCATAAATTAACATAGTAAATTAATCTCAATGGAATCAAACAAAAAATCTTCGAAAGGACTAAAGGGAGTTTTTTCAACAGCAGTTATACCAGTAGCATTACTTGCAGCAATTCTGGTTTATCAATTTGTTTTTGGTGATGGATCAAATTTCGTAGGTGGTAACAATGCAAATGTTCCTATACCTGGGAACTATTATGGTATCATTTACAAAGGTGGACCAATTGTGCCAATTATTATCTGTTTGTTATTGACAGTTTTGGCTTTTTCTGTTGAACGCTTTTTGGCAATTAATAAAGCCGCAGGAAAAGGGAGTGTTATTAATTTCATGTCAAGTATTAATGGATCACTTGATGGTGGTAAAATTGAGGCCGCAAAGACTGCCTGTAATGAACAGAAAGGTTCTGTTGCCAATGTAATTTTCAGCGGTTTGGTAAAATACCAGGAAATGGAAAAGGAAAAAATGCTTCCTAAAGATCAAAAAATTGTAGCTATTCAGAAAGAAATTGAAGAAGCAACTTCTCTTGAATTACCTGCATTGGAACAAAATCTGGTTGTATTATCTACCATTGCTTCTATCGCAACGTTGATGGGACTTCTTGGTACAGTAATCGGTATGATCAAAGCATTCTCTGCTTTGGCAAATGCAGGTGCTCCGGACTCTGTTCAGCTGGCAGCTGGTATCTCTGAAGCTTTGATCAATACAGCATTAGGTATTGGAACTTCTGCTTTAGCGATTATTTTTTATAATTTCTTCACCACTAAAATTGACAAGTTAACCTATTCAATTGACGAAGCAGGTTTTACTATTGTTAACACATTTGCAGCTAAAAATCAATAAGCCCAAATAAAAATGCCAAAGGTTAAAATACCAAGAAAAAGTACAACGGTCGATATGACTGCTATGTGCGATGTGGCTTTTTTATTGCTTACATTCTTTATGCTTACGTCCAATTTCGTTGCGAAAGAACCAATTGTTGTAGCTATTCCTTCATCGGTTTCTGAATTTAAGATTCCGGAAAGAAATATCGAAACGGTTCTGATTGATAAAGACGGAAAAGTTTTTTTCGGGGTTGATACACAGCAGGATAGAAAGGAAATACTCTTAAATGTAGGGAAAGCCTATTCTATTGAATTTTCAGAAAAGGAGCTTGCGGAATATAGTAAGATCAGTTCTTCTGGTGTACCAATCGAAAGAATGAAAGATTTTCTAGCATTATCTCCTGAAAGGAGAGACAGTAAAGAAGCGGCATTAGGAATTCCAACTGATTCATTAAACAATCAGTTTGAACAATGGATAAAAACAGCAAGAAAAGTAAACCGCGAATTGCGACTTGCAATTAAAGCTGACTCTGACACTCCTTATAAAGTTATAAAGAGCGTTATGAATACTCTTCAAAAGAATAATGAAAACAGATACAATCTGATCACCAGCCTCAAGCAGGTTTCAACTAAATAAAAAAGTAAAGAACTATGGCTGAAATGCAAGTTGAAGATAAGGGTAAAAAAGGTAAAAAACCAAAACAAAAGAAGCATGCCACACGCGTTGACTTAACGCCGATGGTTGATCTTGGATTTCTCTTGATTACCTTTTTTATGCTCACTACATCGATGCTTAAACCGCAGACGATGGAAATAAGTGTGCCTTCAAAAGATAAAGTACAGGAAGATGAGCAAAATAAAGTAAAAGCTTCTCAGGCAATGACCATTTTAATTGGGAAAGAGAATAAACTTTATTACTACTTTGGCGCTCAAGAGAATGGTATTGATCCTGAATTAGTTGAAACTGACTATTCTTCGGAAGGAATTCGGAAAGTGTTGAGTACTAAGAATGCTGAAGTAGTTAACAATGTAAACCAATTGAAGCTTGATAAGGCAGCAAAAAAGGTTAGTGAAGAAGACTACAAAATAAAATTGTCAGAATTCAAAGCTGCAAAAAGTGCTCCGACTATTATGATCAAAGCAATGGATGAATCGAACTATAAAAATTTAGTGGACATCTTGGATGAGATGAATATTTGTAATATAGCTCGATATGCGATAGTCGATATTACCGACTACGACAAAGAATTAATCAAAAAGAAAGACCCATCGGCCAAGTAATCACAATTTATAGAAACAGTCTATGTCTCAAAAAGTAAACTTGTTTAACGATGCCTGGGTTGATCTTCTTTTTAAGGAGCGGAACCAGGAATATGGAGCTTTCGAACTTCGGAAGGACAGCTCGCGACGTCATAAATGGGGAATTATAATCTCCCTCTTATTTTTAGTATTAATAATTGTTATTCCTATATTGTATAAACAAATTATTGAAATAACTAAAGTAAAGAATGTGGATGTAACAACCCTTTCTAATATCCAAATCGAAAAACCGGTGGAAAAGCCAAAGGATATCATTATTGAGAAACCTGCGCCTCCTCTTAAATCTTCGATTAAATTTACTCCTCCTGTAATTAAACCCGACGAAGAAGTTGCGGACGATGAAGTCATTAAAACTCAGGAGGAGCTTACGAAAACGGATGTCAATATTTCGGTGGCTGACGTTAAAGGTACTGACGAAATAAATGGACAGGATATTGGTGACTTGAACAACCAGATTGTTGGTGAAGACACTATTTCTGCGCCGTATGCCGTGGTGGAGCAAATGCCTGAATTTCCGGGAGGAGAACGTGCTTTGCAGAAATTTTTGTCGAGTTCGGTAAAGTATCCCCGAATTGCAACAGAGAATGGCATTCAGGGAAAGGTATTTGTCAATTTCGTGGTTGACAGAAGCGGAAGTATTTCTAACGTAAAAATTATCCGTGGGGTGGATCAATCACTTGATCAGGAAGCAATGCGTGTTGTAAAATCGATGCCTAAATGGATTCCCGGTAAGCAAAATGGGGAAGCTGTAAGGGTTAGCTTTACTGTTCCTATAAATTTTGTATTGGAATAGCTAATGAAAATTAAAGTTTCCAAAAGTTTATATGATTTATTAGTAATGGTTCTATACCTTGTGCTTGGTACTCTTTTTCTACTGAAGTATTCAGTTTGGGAAGAGGTGCCAAGCATAAGTTTATCTTTATTTAGCGTCGTGGTAATTATCTATGGATTATTTAGAGGGTATCGGGGGTACAAGTCTTTTAAAATCGAAAAAGATGACCGGAATGATATTTCGTAAAAATCCCTTAGTATTTATTCTATTCCTTTCAACTTTTCTCTGGACAGGTTGCAACCGGAGTAAAAATAATGTACCTGATTCAATGTTATCAGGTAAAGCTGAAATTGCTGCCGATGAAGCTCTGATGCCTTTATTGAATGCAGAATTGGATGTTTTCCAAAGCATTTATAAATATTCTTCAGTTGAGTGTAAATTCTTATCTGAGTATGAAGCAATAAACCTTCTACTTCAGGAAAAAATAAGGTTAGCCATTGTTGGCAGACCATTGAACCAAAAAGAAATTGATTATTTTAAATCGAGAGATATTGTTCCGGAATCAATTCCTTTAGCTTATGATGCTATCGCATTAATTGTTCCAACAGAAAATAAAATATTGACATTAACAACTGAGCAAATTCGACTTATCCTTTCAGGGGCGATTTCGGATTGGAACCAGCTTGAAAATTCAGGAAAATCTGGAGATATTCAATTGATTTTTGATGCAAAATCTTCAGGAGTTATCCGTTTCCTTGATGAAAAACTGAAATTGAATAATAAGATTTCTGGTAATGTTAAATTTGCTGGCAGTAGTAAAATATTGATGGATTTTGTCGCTGAAAGTCCTAATGGCATAGGATTTGTAGGATATAATTGGTTAAGTGAGAATGAGAGTCTTAAAGTTCAGGAGACCCTAAAAAAAATTCATTTAATTGCCATTTCGAGTTCGTCAAATGTTGGGGATGAAAAAAGTTTCATCCCTTCGGTTGGGAATATATATAATAATGCTTACCCATTAACCCGAAAAGTTTATGCTCTTTATACAGATCCGTCAGCTAGTTTGGCGCGAGGTTTTCTGGCTCATTTAACTAGTGAACGTGGTCAAAAGATTATTTATAGATGCGGATTAAAGCCTGAAAGTGATTTTCAAAGACTGATTAAAATTAAGACTGATTTTTAGATGAAATAAACCTGTTTGCGGAAGACTAAGAACATTACCTGTTGCAAATATGTAAATTATTTGAGAAAATAGAAATAACAAATTATATAAGGATGAAAAGGAAAATAGCTTATGTTGTAGTATTGTTAGTTCTCTTTGGTGGAATTGTAAATGCACAAAGTGAAAAGGATGGGTTGTCGAAAATAAATCAGAAGGAATTCGGTGCAGCAAAACAAATTTTCTCAAAGATACTTAAATCCGATCCCAAAAATGCAACTGCACTCTATGGAATGGGTGAGTGTTATCGTAACATGGGCAAAATTGATTCTGCTAAAGTGTTCTTTCAAAATGGGATTGATGCAAGTTCGTCAAATGCTTATAATTATGCCGGGTTAGGGAAAATTAGCTTTCTTTCCAATCCTGTTGCTGCTGAAGAGTATTTTAAAAATACCATAAAAAAATCCAAAAAGGATGCGGGTGCAATTATTTCTATCGCGAATTTCTATTATGAATTATCGCCTAAAAAATTAGATGAGGCTAAGCGTTACGTTGAGTTAGCTATCGGCATAGATTCTAAGAATGCTTCTGCATACGTTTTGAATGGAATAATTGAACTGGATAAATCTGATGCCAGTAAAGCTGCGCTACAATTTGATAGGGCAATTTATTTTGATCCCAGCCAAATGGAAGCCTATTTATATGCTTCAAAAATTATGGCCTCAACCAGAAATATTTCACAAGCTGTTGGGTATATTAATAGTGCCATTTCGGTAAACGCTGACTATTGGCCTGCATATAAAAGTTTAGGTGAGTTATATTATGACAATCAGAAATATGCTGATGCAGTAACAAATTTTGCCATTTATTTTAAAAATGTGCCTAACGACAAAGATATTACTCACTACGCATACAGTTTGTTTTTTAACAAACAGTATCAGGAAGCGCGTGATATGATTGATAAACTTATCAAACAAAATCCGAACGACTATGTATTACTTAGATTATCTGGATATATAAGTTATGAAACCAAGGATTTAGTAAATGGAAAAGCAATCATGGATAAGTTTTTTTCGCTAGTACCACCGGATAAAGTTCTTACTGACGATTACTCTTATTATGGCAAAATGCTTAGTGCTGCAGGAAATGACTCTTTAGCAATAGTCAATTATAATCTTGCATTAAAAAAGGATTCAACTGAATTTCAATTATATGATGAAATAACGAAGTCATATAAGAAATTAAAGAAATATGATCTTGCTCTTGAATATGGAAATAAATTCATTAATAAGAAACCGAATATTCTGACAGGTGATTATTTTAATTTAGGTCTATCATATTATATATCTGCCAGTAGTATCGTCATTAAGAAAGATTCCATTAGTCAGGGCAATAAAGTAGATTCAGTAAAACAGATAAATTATTACCATACAGCTGATTCTTTATTTGCCAAGGTTGAAAAGAATTCTCCAGATTCATATTTAGGTCCGTTGTGGAGAGGTAGGGTTAATGCTGTGATTGATAGTGAAAATGCAGGTCTTCCTAAACCTCATTATGAAAAGGCTTTAGCAATAGTAGTTAAAGACACTACTAAGTACAAAAAAGAGGTTTCGGAAATTTACAACTATCTGGGGATATATTATTTTAAACATGAAGAAAATGATAGTTCAATGGTTTATATGAAAAAGCTTTTAGAATTGGACCCGGCAAATACTAATGCGCTGACCGTTATTCAAGAAATAGAGAAGGAACATAAGAAAAAATAAATTTTATTTATTAATCGAGAAAAGCGATAACTCTTATTTTAGAGTTGTCGCTTTTTTTTATAATCTGAATTCTGATTATTCAAACTCTTTTAGGACATATAGTGAGCCAACATAAATATCCTGCATATTGGCATAAACATCTTACATCTTAGCATGGCTATATCTTGTAATCGGACAAAGAGCTTCTGTTAAATGTAAGGAATTAAAATTGCTGTCGATTGATTCTGGTAAGCTTAAATATCAAACCGTATGGCAATCAAGAAACGGAAAAACGGAAGAAATTGCTGCTAAAATGAAAGTTGGTACTGCAATAAAAAAGGTGAATGCCCAAATCGGGAATTCACCTTTTAAATTCTGTGTCTATTCATTCCAGCCCAAATGGAGCCAGAGTTAAATCCTATTTCATGAAATAAGGAATTAGAGTTATAAATAATCCGGTAATGATAGCTGTTGTAATTACGCCCATTATATTGGCACCTAGCGCTTCCTGTAAAACAATAGCATTCGGATTTATCTTGCTTACTTCCTTCTGAACTACTTTGGCAGTAGTTGGCACACAACTAACCCCGGCTATACCTATAGCAGGATTAAAGTTCCCTTTTTTAATAAAAAACATAACATATCCGCCCATAATTCCACCAATACCTGAGAATAACAAAGCAATAATTCCAAGGACTAATAAAGTTAGAATTTTGGGATTCAGCAATAAATGGGCTTCGCATAAAATACCAAGTAATATTCCTAGCAAGAAAGTAGAACCATACAAAAGTGGGCCTACAATGAACTCCTGAATATGTGTAAGTCCAGATTCCCTGATAGCTATACCAATAAATAGTGAAAAAAACAATGGAGAAGCAACTGGAAATAAGAAGCAAAGGATAACACAAAGTACAACAGCTGCGGCTAACTTCATATTTGACGATATTGGTTTAGGTGTTTTGGCGTATTTTACCTGAATTCCTCTGTATTTCTTTGGTACCAGCAAACGGATCAGATAAGGATATCCTCCGTATGTTAAACCAAGATAAAGATAGGCAACAACAGTAATGGGCACAAACAGATGTTTTGCCAATATCAGTGAAGTGTACAATACCATAGGGCCATCCGCTCCTCCTACCATTGCAATTGAAGCAGATTCATTTAAAGTCAATCCCATGGCCATTGCAATCGGGATAGTTGCGAAGGTTCCGAATTCAGCAAAAAGAGCCAATGTCATGCTCGAAAAAGGGCGTTGTAAGATGTAACTAATATCAATCAAGCCCCCGATCCCCATAAAAATAAAGCATGCAATCAATCCATTGCTAAACATATAGGTGTAAATTGGCTGGAGAAAATCTATTTGTAAAATATTAAGCAATTGATTGATGTCAGTTACCAGAGGATCCACAAACAGGTTTCCTTGGGTTCCGTCAGGCAGAAACATGATACTTGCATTAATTGTTGCCATACCCAATCCCATTGGAATCATTAGAAGAGGTTCCAAAATGCCTTTCTTTCCTAGGTAAACCAGTAATATTCCCAAAAGAACCAATGCTACCCGGGTAAATGAAATTAAAGGATCAGAAAGTGCAAGGGTTGAAAACCCTTGAAAAAGTTGATAAAATATGTTCATAAGAAGACTGTAAGTATGAATTTATCATGTTGATTTTATTTTTTTCTGTTTTAACTGTTTCATTTGGCTATAGGAATCTCTGAGAACAGATTTATTGATACCTTTAGCTGTCATGCTTATATAAAGTATCCAAATAATAACAGCCACAAAAAATCCGATAGCAAAAGCCAGAGCATAGATCAACATGATATTGTAAATAACATTCATGGTTTAGAATTTAGTATTAATTAACCGATTTCGATTAGGATATCACCTTCCATAACAGAATCACCTTTTTTTACATTTACCGAAGCAACTTTGCCTCCTTTATCAGAGTTGATGATGTTTTCCATCTTCATAGCTTCTAAAGTGATTAGCTTGTCACCTGATTTTACTGTGTCGCCGACCATTACATGAACGTCCAATATGGTTCCGGGTAGCGGTGATTTTACATAGCCAGCTCCTTTGGGGCCTGAGGGCGAACTGGTTTTTTGTTCTGCGGGCGTAATATCTGTCGAAGGAACAGCCTGTTGTCTTATAAGTTTTGGCGTTTTTGTAGATTCTATCGCACGATCGAATTCGACTGAATATGAAAATCCATTGACCACAACTTCGGCTATATTATCGTCTACATTTTTAACTTCAACATCGTATTCGTTGTTATTTATTGTGAATGAATATTTTTTCATCTGTTTAATTATCTGGGATTTTGACGTAATGTGTAAATTTTCGAGCTCCAGGGTGAATAAATTCTGGAAACTTTCTTTAAAGTAATCGTTAAGCTCTCCATATCATGTATCTCTCTTTTGTACATATGAATAGCTAAAGCTATTGCAGCAGCTTCTTCGTCTGTCACCTCTTCAGTTTGTGACGTATGCACTGATTGCGTTAATGACTGGTTTTTGACCGTGATTATTTTATCCGTACGATACAGGAAGAAGATGAATAACACAACAGATAGTATAATAAATCCCCATAAAAGGATTTTCTGTGATGACGAAAGTGAGTCACCCATGTGTACACCAAATTGCAATATAACAAGGACCATATTTATAATTATAATGGAAGGTTGGAGTGTTTTTTAGGTAGGTTTAGTACCTTTTTCGTAGTTAAACTTTGTAATGCCCTAATGATCCGAAAGCGGGTGTTACGCGGTTCAATAACATCATCGATGTAGCCATAACGGGCAGCATTATAAGGATTAGCAAATTTTTCTTTGTAATCGGCCTCAGCCTGTATTACATATGCTGCACGTTCAGATTCATCTTCAATGGCTTCAATCTTTTTGTGTCGAAGAACTTCGATCGCACCTTTTGGTCCCATTACTGCAATTTCGCCCGATGGCCATGAGTAATTAATATCACCGCGAAGATGTTTTGAACTCATCACACAATATGCTCCACCATAAGCTTTGCGTAAAATAATTGTAACTTTTGGAACCGTGGCTTCTCCATAGGCATACAATAATTTTGCTCCATGAGTAATAATGCCACCATATTCCTGTGTTGTTCCTGGTAAGAAACCTGGTACATCAACCAAAGTTACAATTGGAATATTGAATGCATCGCAGAAACGAACAAAACGGGCAGCTTTACGTGATGCGTTAATATCAAGTACTCCTGCCAGATAATTTGGCTGATTTGCGACAATACCTGTTGAAACGCCATCAAAACGTGCAAAGCCAACAACTATATTCTGTGCATAGTTCCGGTGAACTTCCAAAAATTCGCTATTATCAACAATAGAATGGATAACATCTTTTACATCATACGGTTTGTTTGGATTTTCAGGAATAACAGTATTTAATGAATCTTCCAGTCGATTAATAGGATCTTTACACGGTACTAATGGAGCATCTTCCAGGTTATTTTGAGGTAGATAACTTAATAGTTTCCGAATCAGAAGAATTCCTTCATTCTCGTTTTCAGCAACAAAATGAGTGACTCCTGATTTTGAACCATGAACAGACGCTCCTCCCAATTGTTCGTCAGTTACAATTTCACCGGTTACAGTTTTTACTACTTTGGGACCGGTTACGAACATATAGGATGTGTCTTTCGTCATCAAAATGAAGTCGGTCAATGCTGGCGAATAAACTGCACCACCTGCACAGGGACCAAAAACAGCCGATATCTGAGGGATTACACCTGAAGCTAAAATATTACGTTGGAAAATTTCGGAATAACCAGCCAAAGCAGTTACACCTTCCTGAATACGGGCACCACCTGAGTCGTTGATTCCAATAACCGGAGCACCAACTTTCATGGCCATATCCATTACCTTGCAGATTTTCAATGCATAAGTTTCAGACAGAGAACCTCCGAATACCGTGAAATCTTGCGCATAAATATATACTACCCGACCGTCAATAGTTCCTTGTCCGGTTACAACACCATCGCCCAGAAATTTGGTTTTTTCCATACCGAAGTTTTCACAACGGTGAGTTACAAACATATCATACTCTTCAAAACTACCTTCGTCCAGTAACATTGCGATACGTTCGCGGGCAGTATTCTTGCCTTTTTGATGTTGGGCTTCAATTCTTTTTTCCCCTCCTCCGAGTTTTGCTTCAACACGCAGGTCGATAAGTTGTTGTATTTTTTCTTGATTATTCATTGGTTAAACAGATAGGTGAGTTAAATTATTTATCAGAGCATAATTCGGTTAACACTCCAAGAGTTGATTTAGGATGAAGGAATCCAATGTTCAGACCTTCAGCACCTTTACGGCTTGTTTTGTCAATTAATTGCACGCCATTGGCAGCAACATCATTCAATGCTTCATTTACGTTTTCGACAGCAAATGCCAGATGGTGAACACCCGGTCCTTTTTTCTCAAGAAATTTGCCGATTGGTCCTTCAGGATCGGTTGATTCCAAAAGTTCGATTTTTGTTTGTCCTACTTTGAAGAAGGCTGTTTTGACTTTTTGGTCAGCTACTTCCTCAACAGCATAACATTTCAGTCCTAAAACATTTTCATAATAAGGAATAGCTTCTTCAAGATTGTTAACAGCAATTCCGATGTGCTCAATATGTGATATTTCCATTTTGTGTATGTATTTAATTTGATAAGGAAAAATAATGTTTTCAATGGTTGCTTTTTTGCGCTGCAAAAGTACGCTTACAATAATTCTTTTCTACCCATTTGCTCAAATATTCGAATTTTAGAACGTGTGTTTTTAAACAGCAAGCATATAAATGCAAAAAAAAGGCAGATGATAAGCCTGCCTTTTTTATATTTTACAATCTGCTACTATCTTTTACAAAATGAAAGTGTGATCCAAAACGTTCAAATGCAGCCTTTTCCAATGATTCTCTATGAGCTGGATGTGCTATTGAGATAAGTAATCTTGCACGTTCCTGAAGGGTCTTTCCATACAAGTTCACAGCACCTTGCTCTGTAACTACCCAATGAATATTTGCACGTGTGCTCACAACGCCGGAACCTTCAATAAGTGTTGGGCAAATTTTTGAAATACCTTTTACTGTTACCGAAGGCAAAGCAATAATAGGTTTTCCACCTTTAGAATGACCGGCACCACGAATAAAGTCGATTTGTCCACCAACTCCTGAATAATGTTTGATTCCAATTGAATCAGCACTAACCTGGCCAGTTAGGTCGATGGCTAGAGCTGAATTAATTGCGGTTACTTTGTCGAGCTTGCGGATAACTGCTACATTATTAGTATGAGCAACATCCATCATGGCAACTCGTGGATTATCATCAACAAAGTCGTAAAGGGCTTTTGAACCCATTAGGAAACAGGCAACCATTTTGCCTCTATCGATGTTTTTATATTTTCCGGTTACAATGCCCTTTTCTACCAAAGGTAAAATGCCATCAGAGAACATTTCTGAATGGACACCTAGGTCTTTGTGGTTATGAAGCTGAGCAAGAACAGCATTGGGAATACCGCCAATACCCATTTGCAGACAGGCACCGTCATCAACCAATGCAGCAACATTCTTACCTATGGCTTCTTCAATTTCAGTAAGAGGTACAAGTTCATGCGCATATAACGGAAGATTATCTTCAACAAAAATGTCTATCTGATCGATGTGAATCATAGCATCACCCCAGCAGCGCGGTACGTTAGGGTTAACTGCTGCAATTACAATATCAGCACATTCAACTGCTGCCAAAGTTGCATCCACTGAAGTTCCCAAAGAAACAAAACCGTGATTGTCAGGAGGCGAAACCAAAATCATTGCAACATTCACGTGAAGATAACCTTCGCGAATCAGTTTTTGAGTTTCGCTCAAAAATACCGGAATGTAATCGGCATAACCTGACTGTGTTTGTTTACGCATGTTTCCGGCAACAAAAAATTGTTCTCCCTGGAAAATTCCTTCAAACTCAGGATTGGCATAGTCAACTTGACCTTCGATGTGAATGTGTTGAATTTTTACATCATAAAGTTCGCCGTTGCGACCTCTTTCTACCAATGGTCTGATTAGTACATGGGGTGTGACCGCAACAGAACTCAGGTGAACCCTGTCGCCAGTTTTAACTACTTTTACAGCTTCTTGAGGAGATACATATTTGATTTGCTTCATAATAATTGAATTGAAAAGATTGCTTTTTTTCGATTGGGCGCAAATATAAATATTAAAATTCCAACCGAACTTGAAGATATTCCTATTTAAAACGTATCTGTGTAAATGAACTTGGTATGTAAAGTTAGTGTTAATAAACGCTTTATCTCTTGATGTACAGATACATATATAGAAGTTTAGATGTGTGTGGTTCTTTGCGGAAGATTAAACGGTTAGATTGTCAAATGGTTAAATTGATATTATACCAGCAACCATACTTCCCAAAGCTAGACAACAATGACAGTTGACAAAAACTGTTTTATCCAATTGTTAACAGTGGTCTGTTATTTTCTTTTATAATAGTGTTAAGCCTGAAATATTTATCTTTGCCATGTCCTATTTTCGGTAGTTTACTTTAATTTTTTTACAAATTTATATTCCAAAATGATTCTATTTTTTAAGACTCCACAAAACACATTAATTGCTGTTAACTCAGTCAATACGATCAATCCAGAAGACATTGAAAAGTTAATCTGGCTGTTTAGTGAAGCTGAAAAGCTTGACGATGAAGTTTTGATCGGATGGTTTGTAGGTCCGCGTAAAGAGATGTTAACTCCATGGAGTACCAATGCAGTTGAAATCACTCAAAACATGGGGATTGAAGGTATTCTGCGAATAGAGGAATATATTCAGGTTGCTGATCAGTCTGCAGAATTTGACCCAATGCTGAAAGCTTCGTATCACAACTTAGATCAAACGATATTTACCATCAATAAAAAGCCTGAACCAATTCTTGAAATTACTGATATTTCAGCATATAATGAGAAAGAAGGATTGGCATTGAGTCAGGAAGAAATAACTTACTTGGATTCTGTTTCTGAAAAATTGGGCAGGAAATTAACTGATGGTGAAGTATTTGGATTCTCTCAGGTAAACTCGGAACATTGCCGCCACAAAATTTTTAACGGAACTTTTATCATAGATGGCGTAGAGCAGGAGATGTCTCTTTTCCAGCTTATTAAAAAAACTTCTCAGCAAAATCCGAATGGAATAATTTCAGCTTACAAGGATAACTGCTCATTTGTGCAAGGACCTGTCGTTGAACAATTTGCTCCAAAAACGCAGGACAAGCCAGATTTTTTTGAAGTTACAGATATTGAAACTGTCCTTTCTTTGAAAGCCGAAACGCATAATTTCCCAACAACAGTTGAGCCTTTCAACGGAGCGGCAACCGGTACCGGAGGCGAGATTCGCGATCGTATTGCCGGGGGAAAAGGTAGTTTGCCGATTGCCGGAACTGCTGTTTATATGACTTCATATCCTCGTACCGAAGATGCCCGAAGCTGGGAACAGGCCACCGAAGAGCGAGATTGGTTGTACCAGACTCCCGAAGAAATCCTGATCAAAGCTTCAAATGGTGCCAGCGACTTCGGGAATAAATTCGGACAGCCAATCATTACAGGCTCTGTTTTGACTTTTGAGCATTTTGAGAATGACCGCAAATACGGTTTCGATAAAGTAATCATGTTAGCCGGAGGTATTGGTTTCGGAGCTAAAAAAGATAGCTTGAAAGACGAACCAACCAAAGGCGACAAAGTCGTGCTTTTGGGTGGCGACAATTACCGCATCGGAATGGGTGGGGGAGCAGTTTCGTCGGTGGCAACCGGCGAATTCGAGAATGCCATTGAATTGAATGCCGTTCAGCGTGCCAATCCTGAAATGCAAAAACGTGTTTACAATGCCATCCGCGCATTGGCTGAATCATCTGACAATCCAATAATTACTGTGCACGACCACGGTGCTGGTGGTCACTTAAATTGTTTGTCAGAATTGGTTGAAGCTACCGGCGGAAAAATTGACACATCAAAATTACCTGTTGGCGACCCTACTCTTTCCCAGAAAGAAATCATTGGGAATGAGTCTCAGGAACGCATGGGACTGGTGATGCACGAAAAGGATGTGCCACTTTTGCAGCGGATTGCCGATCGCGAACGTGCTCCGATGTATGTGATTGGAGAGGCTACTGGCGATATGCAGTTTACTTTCGAAAACTCGAAAACCGGTGAAAAGCCAATCGACTGGCAGCTTTCTTACATGTTTGGTAAACCGCCAAAAACGGTTTTGACCGATACCACCCGAAATGAAAAATTTGCTGATCTGGAATACGATCAGGCTAAAATAGAAGATTACCTCGAAGATGTTTTGCAGCTAGAAGCTGTTGCCTGTAAAGACTGGTTAACCAACAAAGTTGACCGCTCGGTAACCGGACGTATTGCCAAACAGCAGTGTGCCGGACAATTGCAACTTCCGTTGAACAATGTTGGGGTGATTACGCTCGATTATCAAGGCGAAAAAGGTTTGGCCACCACTATTGGTCATGCACCTGTGGCAGCATTGGTTGATGCCGAAGCTGGTTCGGTACTTTCGATTGCCGAATCGCTGACCAACCTAGTTTGGGCACCACTTTCCGATCAGTTAAAAGGTGTTTCATTAAGCGCCAACTGGATGTGGCCTGCGAAAAATGAAGGCGAAAATGCCCGCATTTACAAAGCCGTTAAAGCAGCCAGCGATTTTGCCTGCGAGCTGGGAATCAATATTCCAACCGGAAAAGATTCCATGTCGATGACCCAGAAATACAAAGACGGTGTAGTTTATTCGCCCGGAACTGTTATTATTTCGGCTTCAGGAGAAGTTTCGGATGTGAAGAAAGTGGTTGAACCGGTTTTGATTAACGATCCGAAATCTTCCATTTATTTTGTCGATTTCTCGAAAATGAACCGTTGTCTGGGAGGAAGCGCTTTCTCTCAGATTATCAATAAACTTGGCAATGAAGCGCCTTCTGTCGCCGATTCAAAATACTTTGCTGCCACATTCAATGCGATTCAGGATTGCATCGAAGATATAAATATACTGGCCGGTCACGATATTTCTTCCGGAGGTTTGATTACAACCCTTCTGGAAATGTGTTTTGCCGACAACTATTCAGGAATGAAGCTTGATTTAAGCGGAATTGGTGAAGCCGACAGTGTAAAAGTGTTATTCAGTGAAAACCCAGGCATAGTTGTTCAGGTTGCAGATTCCGCTGCTTTTGAAGCCAAGCTGAATGCCGCCGGAGTTCAATTTATCCTGATTGGGAAACCTTCAGGAAGCCGTGCGTTTACGGTAAAAAATGGAACGGATGAATTTAATTTTGACCTGAATTCATTGCGCGAATTGTGGTTCAAATCGTCATACCTTCTCGACCGTAAACAATCAGGCGAAAAACTGGCGCTGGAACGCTACCAGAATTATAAGAATAACGAACTGAAATACAATTTTAAAGGCTTTTCAGGAAAAGCTTCAGATTTGGGAATTGATCTGAAACGTCGCCAGCCAAGCGGAATCAAAGCTGCCATTATCCGTGAAAAGGGTGTGAATGGCGACCGCGAAATGGCTTACATGATGTATCTGGCCGGAATGGATGTGAAAGATGTTCACATGACAGACCTGATTTCGGGCCGCGAAAATCTTGAAGATGTTAACATGATTGTTTTCGTGGGTGGGTTCTCAAATTCTGATGTAATGGGCTCGGCCAAAGGATGGGCTGGCGCATTCAAATACAACGAAGCTGCTAAATTGGCGCTGGAAAATTTCTACAAACGAGAAGATACGTTAAGTTTAGGAGTTTGCAACGGCTGTCAGTTGATGGTTGAATTGGGTTTGGTTTATCCAGAACGTGCCGAAAAACCAAAAATGCTGCACAATGAATCGCATAAATTTGAATCTGGATTTGTGAATTTGGAGATTCTTCCGAATAAATCTGTGATGTTGCAGTCTATGACCGGAATGAAACTCGGGGCCTGGGTTGCTCATGGCGAAGGTAAATTCAGTCTGACTCAGGAAGAATCCGCTTACCAGATTCCGATGAAATATGCTAATACTGCATACCCTGGAAACCCCAATGGATCAGATTATAATGTGGCTTCATTGTGTTCCGAAGATGGCCGTCATTTGGTAATGATGCCTCACCTCGAAAGAGCGTTTAAACCTTGGCACTGGCCATATTATCCGAATGATCGGAAATTCGACGAAGTTGCTCCATGGATGGAAGCTTTTGTGAATGCTAAAAAATGGATTGAACAAAAAACAAAATAAATGAAGAACGGGCTCTTGAAAATCAGGAGCCTTTTTTTATCCACTTTTTTTGAATGACAGCTCGAAAGAAGTACTCTCATTTTCGATACTTGACACTTTAATTTCGGCAGAATGAAGTGCTATGATTTTAGCGACAATGGAAAGGCCAATTCCAAATCCGGCGATGTATTTAACATTGGCTCCTCTTCTAAACGGCTTAAAAATATTTTCTATCTCTGTCGTAGGTATTCCAATTCCATGATCTGTAACCTGGATGTTAATCGTTTTGTCGGTAATTAAAGCTTTCACTTCCACTTCGTCAGAAGAGAATTTGCAAGCATTATCAATTAGGTTTTTTAACGCTATTTCAAGCAATCCTGCGTTGCCAGTAATTAACAGATCGTTTTCATTCTCAGAATATCCAATTTTGGGTAGAATCTTTCTTCTTGTATATTTTATTTTAATTGCTTGGATTGTGTTGAAAATTAGTTCGTCAACACGAACAGGCGATAGTGATATCTGGTTGTCGCGATTAAGATTGGCTAATTCCAATAAACTATTTAATAGTGCGTTGAGTTTACGGAGGTCTTCAACCATTCCTGAGATGTGTTTGATATATTCCTCAGGATTGTGTTCTCTGCCCAGAATGTAATCCGATTCAGCAATCATAATGGCAAAAGGTGTTCGCAATTCGTGTGACGCATTTGATACAAATTCCTCCTGACTTTTAAAAACCAGTTCTAAATCTGATAACATTTGGTTAAAAGTGACAGCTAATTGCTCGATTTCATCTCTTCTTCGACCTTCATTTAATCGACTATTGAGCTTTGACGAGTTGATATTTTTTACCTGTGAAATGATATTCGATATGGGCCTAATGGCCAGTTTCGAAAAGAAATAGGAGGCAGTGATTGAAAGCCAGACACTAAAGAGAATACTCCAAAACAATATGGTACGCAATTCGATTAGATTTACGGCCCGGGAATTATCGTATGCCAAAACAAAAACATGATAGGCTTTATTGTTTATCGTGTGATTGTAACTTACTCCATCTTTTTCTCCAATTGAAAAATAGTTTGGACTTGAATTAAAGGATTTCCCAAGTAAAACTTTGTTAGATAAATAGTGTGGGTTGTTGCTGTATATAAGATTGTTGGCTGAATCAGTGAGTGCAATCTCTTCCTCAGCGAGCGAACTGGTAGTTTGATGGATTTTCTTTAGCAATGTTGAGTCAATTCCCTCAACGTTTATTAATAAAATGGATGTGTTTTGAGCCCGATCCAAGAGGTTTTCCCTGAATTTGGAGCGTTGACTAGTGTATGAAAAATAGTAGGCCAAAGCCGAAAAAAACAGCAATATGCCAAATACTAAAAACGTAAACTGAAAGGATAAGCGTGTCTTGATGTTCATATTACATTTCAGTTTCACTACAATAGAAACCGAAACCAAATTTCGTATGAATTATCTTAGGTTCAAAATTTCTGTCGACTTTTTTTCGTAAGTAGTTCACATATACATCAATAATGTTTGTTCCAGTTTCAAACTCCAAATCCCATACCTTTTCGATAATAAATTCCCTAGAGAGTAATTTCCCTTTGTTTTTCAGAAAAGTTTCCATCAAAGCAAACTCTTTGGATGTCAAATCTATTTTTTTTCCCGCCCGTGTAGCTGTTTTTGTGTCCAGATTCATCTCAAAATCAGCAATTCTTAAAATGTGCGATTGTGGCATTTCCTGACTAGTCCGCTTAAGAAAAACATTGACGCGAGCCAGTAATTCTCTGAAGTCGAAAGGTTTTAAAACGTAATCATCAGCTCCGGCTTCAAATCCAACCAGTTTATTTTCAGGAGTTCCCAATGCGGTAAGCATTATAATGGGTATTTTACTGTTCGTCTTCCTGATTTCCTTGCAGAGTTCATAACCATTTAATAAAGGAAGATTGATATCCAACACGACAAGATCATATTCAGTTTGTTCAATCATTCTTTTTCCAACAAATCCATCATTCGCCACATCAGCCAAAAAACCTGATTCCTGAAACTGTTTCTGAATGATTTCGGCTAAACGCTGCTCATCTTCAACAATTAAGATACGTGTTTCCACCATTTCCCTGAATATTTTTTTACAAAACTACTATACAATTTCATGAAAATCTTATTCTAATGAAATTCTAACTAATTACTAATTGAGTTCTAATCGTAAGTCTGAGAATAGTAGCCTATTTTTGTCATGAAAAATATTGCAAATTAGCTGTATAAGCAATTAAAACATAACTCAATTGGATTGTTCTTAATGGTTTCTCTAAAGTTAAAATTGAACTATAATTATTAGTTCTGATTTTTTGAAATGCCGTGGATTTGGTCACGGCATTTTAATTTTTACACAAATTGTTGGGGAAACCAGGGTGGCTAATGGTCGATATATTCTTCTAACTTAAACTCTTTCCTAACCAGCCATTTGCTGAATATTAAATACCATGAAAAACAGCATCATGGCAAAAAACAACAAGATGTAAAGGCTAATTTTCTGATAGCGAAACTTTATAAATTTCAGTAAAAGGCATACAATTGCATAACCGGAAAAAAAGGCTACTCCTTTAAAATAAGACAATACCTTAACTTGTTTGGGAATAATTCCATTCGTCATTTCAGGAACAAGAATTTGATCGGTAAGCAGAATCCAGGCAGCCATAAGACCGATAATCAAAAATGCAACCTGACCTATTACTACAAAGGTTTCCCGCTTTTCAACCCAACCAAAAAGAATGGATGCAATTCCCAAAAACAATCCCCACTGCGAAACACTGGTGAGGGTAAGCAACGAATTTGAAATCATGCCAATGAAATTTAGTCGCGCAAAATTGTTAATTTTTTCTCCAATCAAAAAATAATAAATCGCATCTTGAGCATTTAATGGTTATTTTTGGCGCAAACAGTGAAATAGGTGATGATAAAAATAGATTTGAAAGTTAATCCGAAAGCAAAAGCGTTGATTTTTGACTTAGACGGAACTTTGGCCGACACAATGCCGATTCATTATATCGCCTGGAAAAATGCCGCTGCCAGATATGGAATTGATTTTACGACAGAATTATTTAGTCAACTTGCCGGAATTCCGCTTTACCCAACTGTCGAAAAGCTCAATGAGCTATTTGGCAAGAATATCGATCCCAAGGAAATGGGTGACATTAAGGAAATGGAATTCGAAAACAATATGCATTTAACGCCTGAAATAAAAGTAGTTACCGACCTTGTGTGCACTTGGCATGGAAGATTGCCAATGGCGGTCGGAACTGGTGGTTCAAGAAGGTTGTCGTTGAAAACTCTCGGAATTATCGGGTTGAAGGATTACTTTGATATTTTGGTGACCAGCGAAGATGTAACCCATTTTAAACCTCATCCTGAAACGTTCGTCAAATGCGCCGAACTCATGGGAGTTGCTCCTGCTGATTGCGAAGTTTTTGAGGATGGCATTTTGGGCCTTCAGGCTGCGCGAACAGCAGGTATGATGGTGGTGGATGTTACACAATATTACGAAGTTACAATAGGGAAATAAGCGATGAGAAAAATTACATGGTTGTTTGTCCTTTTAATTTGGGGACTGAGTTCTTGTTCTACTGTAAAAAGAACACTGCGGCAGGAATACACGGTTGTTTCGTACAATACCGAGAATTTATTTGATACAGTGGATGATCCGAAAATCCCGGATGAAGAATTTCTTCCGGAGAGTGAAAAAAAATGGACCAACGAACGATATCAGAAAAAGCTTGACGATTTGGCAAAAGTTATTTCTGAAGTTAATCCTTTAGAAACGCCTGAAATAGTTGGATTAGTTGAAGTTGAGAACCAAACTGTCCTCGAAGATTTAATCCGCACAGCAGCCCTTAAAGATCACAATTACGCCATCATTCATGAAGAAAGTCCCGATTACCGTGGCATTGACGTAGCTTTGATATACCGAAAAGATGCATTCAAAGAAATTATGCACGAAACTTTGCCGGTAGTTTTTCCTGATGATCCGAATTTTAAAACCCGCGATATTCTACACGTTATTGGCGAGGTCAGGCATAAAACGGTCCATGTTTTCGTGAATCACTGGCCTTCGAGAATAGGTGGCGACGACAAGACTGAACCCAAAAGGGTTTTGGCAGCCTCGGTGCTGAAAAAGAGAGTTGATCTTCTTTTAACACTTGATCCGAAAGCCCGCATCATTATTATGGGCGATATGAACGACGAACCAACCAATAAAAGTTTGGAGGAAACTTTGGGAGTCAAATCACCTGATTCGGGAGCTACACTTGTAAATCTGATGATGCCAGACAAAGTTGCCGGACTTGGAACCTATTTTTATAGTGGAAACTGGAACATGCTTGATAACTTAGTTGTTTCAGGAGGAATGATTACCGACAAAAAGGTGAGGGTTGAAAATAGGAAAGGCTATATTTACCGCAACGACTGGATGATTTACACCACTAAAAATGGCGACAAAACGCCAAATCGCACCTATGTTGGGAATAAATATGTGGGCGGTGTAAGCGATCATTTTCCGGTGTATTTTAAGATGAAGGTGAAGTAATTCTCTCTCTATGGACTTTAAAATTGTTTCTGAATATCAGCCAACTGGAGATCAGCCTGAAGCGATCAGGCAACTGACTGAAGGTTTGCGCAATGGAACAACGTTTCAGACCTTGCTTGGTGTTACCGGCTCAGGAAAAACATTTACCATGGCCAATGTGATTGAGCAAGTTCAGAGACCAGCTTTGATTTTGAGTCACAACAAAACGCTGGCAGCCCAGTTGTACAGCGAGATGAAACAGTTTTTTCCAGAAAATGCCGTCGAATATTTTGTTTCCTACTACGATTATTATCAGCCTGAAGCCTATCTTCCGGTAAGCAATACTTATATTGAAAAGGATCTTTCGATCAACAAGGACATTGAAAAGCTTCGACTCAGCACAACCTCATCATTACTCTCCGGAAGACGCGATGTGATTGTGGTTTCGTCGGTTTCGTGTTTGTATGGAATTGGAAATCCGGCTGATTTTCACGAGAATGTTACCAATGTGCACAAAGGCGAAACAATTGGTCGAAATGTATTTCTACGGAAGTTGGTCGATGCACTTTATTCCCGAAACGAGGTTGAGTTTAACCGTGGGAATTTCAGGGTAAAAGGCGACTCTGTTGATGTTTTTCCGGCTTATGCTGATATTGCTTACCGGATTGTGTTCTGGGGCGACGATATTGAAGAAATATATTCTTTTGATCCGGTAGGTGGCGGAACCATTGAAAATTTGGAGATGGCTGTAATTTATCCGGCCAACATGTTCGTTACCACCAAGGAACGCATGCAACTGGCCATTCGTCAAATTCAGGATGATTTGGTGAAACAGGTTGATTTTTTCAAGGAAATTGGCAAACCTCTGGAGGCCAAACGCATTTTAGAACGGGTTGAATACGATCTGGAAATGATGCGTGAATTGGGTTATTGTCCGGGCGTTGAAAACTATTCGCGGTATTTCGACGGTAGGGTAGCGGGTTCAAGGCCTTTCTGCCTGCTCGATTATTTTCCTGATGATTTTGTTACCATCATTGATGAAAGCCACGTGTCATTGCCGCAGATCAGAGCCATGTTTGGTGGTGACCGTTCGCGTAAAATGAATCTGGTGGAATACGGTTGGCGGCTTCCGGCTGCGATCGACAATCGCCCGTTGACATTCGATGAATTTGAATCGGTGGTTGATCAAACTGTTTTTGTTAGCGCCACACCTGCCGATTATGAATTGGCGAAATCGGAAGGAATCGTGGTGGAACAGGTCATCCGCCCAACGGGTTTGCTTGACCCGATTATAGAGGTTCGCCCAAGTATCAATCAGATTGACAACCTGATGCACGAAATTCATTTGAGAATTGAACGCAATGAAAGGGTGCTGGTAACCACATTGACCAAACGAATGGCCGAAGAACTAAGCAGCTATCTGGCGAACATGGGCGTGAAAACCCGTTACATCCATTCTGATGTGGATACGCTTGAACGAATTGAAATTCTGGAACAATTGCGTAAAGGCGAATTCGATGTACTTGTCGGAATCAATCTGTTACGCGAAGGATTGGATTTGCCTGAAGTGTCGCTGGTAGCAATTTTGGATGCCGACAAAGAAGGATTCCTGCGGTCAGAACGTTCGCTTACACAAACTGCCGGTCGTGCTGCCCGAAACCTGAATGGGATGGTGATTATGTATGCTGATAAAATAACCAATTCAATGCAGCGAACCATCGATTCAACCAATTACCGCCGCGAAAAACAATGGAAATACAATATTGAAAATGACATTACGCCAACACAAATAATCAAGGCGAGCCGCGAAATTGTTGGATATGCAAGTGTTGGTATGAAGGTGAAAGTGAAAGGATACAGTGGCGACGAACCAACCAATCTGGCAGCTGATCCTGTGGTTCAATACATGAGTGTTCCTGCTCTTGAAAAGGCCATTGCCAAAATCAAAAAGGAAATGGAAGCTGCGGCCAAAGAACTTGATTTTTACGAAGCTGCCCGTCTGCGCGACGAAATGTACCGCTATCAGGAAATTCTGAAAGAAAAAGGAAAGTAGTAAATTGCTACAAATCAAGCCATTCCTTAAATCCCGGAACTTTGTCGCGGCTAACGATGATACTTTCCTCGTCTGCCTTTTTCAATTTAATTTTCAGGCGGCTATTCGAATAAACAACAATGTCGGCAATTGACTGATTGCTAAGGATGTATTTTCGGTTAATCCGGAAGAACCGCTGTTCATCAATCATTTCAGAAATACGGTCGAGCGAATAATCAACCAGATAGTTTTTGAAATCAGCGGTACACAGGTAGGTTGCTTTTTCGAGGCTGTAAAAAAAGAGAATATCTTCCACAGGAATAGATTTCAAATGTTCGCCTACTTTGATTACAAACCGGGTTTTATATTGCTTTCGAAGCATTTCCTTTACTTTATTTAGCAGTTCAATCGTCACTGGCGGCACTGCCTGAACATTTTGAACCTGATTGCCGAATTTTTGAAAAGCTGCCTCGAGGTCGTTCCAGGCAATCGGTTTCAACAAATAATCAACACTGTTTACCTTGAAAGCCTTAATGGCATATTCTTCGTAAGCAGTGGTGAAAATTACCGGACATGGAACTTTCACCCGTTCAAAAATCTCGAAGCTGAGTCCATCGGCCAGTTGGATGTCCATGAAAACCAGGTCAGGAGCTGAATGCTGCTGAAACCATTCTACAGCACCAGCCACTGAATCTATCACGGCAAGTATTGAAATCTGTGAATCAAACTTCAGTATTAAATGTCGTAGCCATTCAGCCGCAGGCTTTTCGTCTTCAATAATCAGTACTTTATACATGTAATCAATCGTTTAAAAGAGGAATACTCACCTTAAATTTCTCCGAATTAAAAGTAATCAGCACCTTCTTGTCAGTAAAAAATGAATATCTGTCGCTGATGTTTTGTATCCCAGTGCCATTACCTTCTGTTCCGGCTTTTTTCTGAAGTCGGTTCTCAATTGTCAGTGACTGATCTTCGTTGGAGTATATCTTTATTGTCAATGGTTTCTTGTCTGATATTTCATTGTGTTTGATGGCATTTTCGACCAGCATTTGTACGGACAAAGGAATGACATTGAAATTTCGCTGGTCAATATTTATTTGCACATCCAGATTGGTTCCGAACCTTATTTTCTGCAAGAATATGTATGATTCCAGAAATTTCAGTTCTGTTTCGAGGGCAATCAGTTCACAGTCCTTTTGGTCGAAAACATAGCGGTAAACTTCCGAAAGTTGCTTCACAAAATCAATCGCTTTTTCAGGATTGGTGCTGATTAGCGAAGTCAGGGAATTCAGGTTATTAAACAGAAAATGAGGGTTTACCTGACTTTTCAGTGTTTCGTATTGCAGAGCAAGTTGTTCGCGTTTAAGCTTTTCCTGCTGAACAGCGGCTTCTTTCCAGTTCTTGAAAAACATGACGGCATTGGAACCCAGTGACCCCACAAAAATGAATGTGAACGCGATTTTTGCCATGAAAAATCCGTTTTCGAAGAAGAAAGTGGAAGTGATTCTCTGATTCGTAAAATATCCTGTCAGCAAAACTGTGATAACTATGATTACGATAGAAAAGATGATGGTAACGAAAAATTGCACGATCAACCGCTTCAGGGGAAAATGTAACCAGGGCAGTTTTTTATCCAGGATGGTGACAATCACTGCAAGTCCCAAGGCAAAAGAACCACCTATAAGTACCGAGTTCACAGAAACATACATCATCATTTGTCCAGTATATGTATCGCCCCGAAGAATAATTAACATCATTAGGTTTCCTATGACAAGTAGTAATAGTATAAATGCCGGAACTTGCCATATAAGTTTTTTGAGTTGTATTTGTTTGTCAGTCATTTGTCTAGTTGTATTTTAGTTTTTTTCGAAAGTACAGAATAAATTATTACCTGAATTACTGTTTGACTTGTTCTAATACATTTTTCAGTTCAGTCTCACAGATTTCTTTTCCCCAGTTGGGCGAAAGTTCAGTTTTTGGCTTAAAAATCCCGAATTTTTCACTTGCTGTTTTGTAAATTGGAAGTGCTTTGGCTACTCCACCACCATAAGCTTCAGGCATGTGAAATGTCATTGTAGCTCTTAAGTAGTAAACACGGGGATTATCTGGATTCAGTTCCAGGGCTTTGTCGAGTGATTCATTCATTTTTCCCATGTAAAGACTTCCGCGGCTCATAGGGTCGATGTTTATTCTCATTGGATACAAAAAGCCTTGCAGCATATATAGTTCCGACTCTTTTGGGTCAATTTTCATCGCCTGATCAAGATACTTTTGCGCCTGATCGAGGTAAGTATCTTTCTTCTTATTTTCCGGTTCCTGATAACTGATCATGATGTAGGCATACGAGGCATAATACAGTGGCAACCATTCTGTTTTTTCGATTTGCGAAATTCTGTCAAACTGATTGGCAATTTCAATGTATTCAGGAATGGAGGTTGCCTTAAACAAATTTGCGATCGACTGGCTCATAGCTTTCTGATAAGCTTCGTTCGAATATCCAATACTGAATAACGAAACCAGAACAAGGGTAATAGTTAACTTTTTCATTTTTGTGAGTTTTTAAATTTAATTTTAAATGTATTAGTCATGCCAAAATTTTTGCAATTTTTCACTTTAAAGGGCTTCATTCTCCCGTCTCCCGACTTCTGACTTCCGACTTCAAACTTCCGACTTCTTCACAACATGATTGAAACCAGCATTATAACCTGCCTCACAAAAGGCGATTTGATTGGAGTGGATTCATATTTTCCAGCGGCATTTGGTGTATTCGAAAAGTTGTAGCCATATACATTGTCGAAACCTGCCACATTATTGACCATCAGATGCAAAATCGATTGTTTACCAAATAGTTCCATTATATAAGTCAGGCTTAGGCTGATATCGTTGTAGGACTGAGTTTTTGCATTTATGAAGCCACTAAAATTCGGGTCGTGGTATGGCCTACTGCTTGCAAACGAGTAAGTTATCGAGGCATAAGTGCGGAACTGTTCTATATATCGTTTGCACACCACCGACAAATTATGCGCTGAAACAAAATTGGGGATAGCGGCCTCAGGATAATCTTTGTAATCGCGCCGGGCATTGATCCAGGAATATGAAATCCAGTAATCGGTTAAATCGATGGTTTCCTTGTCACGCCAGAAAATATCAATTCCTTTTGTCCTGCCACTTCCGGTGTTTGAGTAATCAAGCGGATTGTATGCCATCGGCTGGGTGAATTTGACCAGATCAGTATATTTTTTCAGGTAAGCTTCCACTCTGAATGTTTTCAATTCGGTTTGGTATTGCCAGGTCATCACAGCATGTTGCGATTTTTCAGGTTTCAGTTGAGGTGCAAATTTCAGGTAATCATTCTCCGGATTCTGATAGAACTGGCCGCCTGCCAGCGAAAATTGACTGTGGTTGCCGGTTTTATAGGCTCCTGATAATCGGGGAACCAGCGTAGTTTCTTTCAGGAGCGAACTATTTTCGAGTCTTGCACCAACCCGTGTGGCGAATTTTTTCGATAGTTTATATTCAATTTCAGCAAATCCCGATAGTTCATTGTTGGAGAATGGTAACTTGTAATTTTCATCCATCCTGATCTTTTGTTCGTACGAAAAATGTACCCAATCGCCGCCAAATTTGAGTTCGGTTTGCTCATTCAGGAAATGACTGAATCCTATTTTTGCCTGCACTGTTTTCTGATTGGTAACTATTTGATCTTTATCGAGATCAATGTTTTGATTGTCGTAATTAAAAGCAAAGCCCGATTTCAGCATCCATTTTTCACCCAACATGCTGTTGTATGAATTATTCAGGTAAATATTGCTGCTATTCAGTGAAATATTCTGTTTCAGACCAGTTTGTGTGTTGGGGTAGATCATTCCGCTGGTGCTGTTGTTGAATGTTCCGAATACTTTAAACAGTCCGGTTTTACTGACTTTCTGTCGGTACATAATGGTGCCGTCAACTCCGACAGGACTCTTAATCCAGTCAACCTGCTGTTTATTAATTAAATTCGAAAGTCCGGTAGTTACATAGTCACCGATTAGCGAAAGGGAAGATCTTTTCCAGCATTTGGTAGTTGAAGCCATTGCACCAACAGTCATAATCGAGATACTTGATTTATCTTCGGTTTCGACAGAATTGGTTTTCATATCCACAATGGATGACAATGCCTGCCCATATTCTGCTGAATAGGCTCCTGTACTGAACAGGGTTCCGCTAAACAGCAAAGGTGAAAATCGTCCGCGAGTAGGCAGATCGGGCATTTTTGACATATAAGGCGATGCTACCAACATTCCATCCATAAACGTTTTGGTTTCGTAGCTTTCACCACCACGCACAAATACACGTCCATCTTCACCAACCTTTTCGACACCCGGCAAAGTGCCAAGAGCGCCAAAAATATCGCCTTGAGCACTGGGAGTGGTTGCAATATCGAACACTCGTAAAATGATTGCTTTCTTTTCGTCGCTTGCCTCAAAAGCTCCGGCATTGATCACCACTTCGTCGATTTGATCGTCGGTTTCCTGTAAAACTATGTTCAGGGTAATTGTTTTTGCACTGTCCAGATTCAATTTCCGGAGATATGGTTTGTAACCTACAAAACTTACCGACAATTGCTTAAGCCCACTTGTTCTGGTTTTGAAGCTGAAGCGGCCAAGACTATCAGCTGTCGCTCCGTCGTAGGTATTCTGAATAAAAATATTGGCACCGGGAAGTGGCAATTTCTTCTGATCGGTCACTTGTCCTGAAATCCGAACCTGGGCAAATGAATAGGTATTGATCAGCAAAAAAAAGAATAGAATGAAAAAAGCTTTCATGACGATTTATATTTTTCTCCAAATTAACGGCGCAAATGCAGGGAGAAAAAATATAAATGACCGGATCGTAGTTTGATCCTGATGAATCGTAAAATAAGGCGACGAGGTTATGTTAGGCCTCTGTTTCAGGAATTTCTTCTTCAGTAGAGGTGGTATATTTTTCGATCAGATTGGTGATAAATGTGCGGATTGTTTCGGCATTTTTTGAAACAAGGTTGGTTATGCCAAATTGCATTAATACACCCAACAGTTTCACAAATACATTGCTCTTCGAATTGACAATGAATTTCTGGGTTAAATAGCCTGAAATCAGCGAAACAATTGTTTCGAAAAGACTATTTTTTATTTCGGCGGAATTGACAATATCATTTAAAGAATTCTTAATCAGGTTAATCGGTTTTAAACTTTCATACGTGATCTTAAACTGTTCTCTAAGTTGTTCTCCTTCTTCAGCCTGCCTGATTTCGAGCAACCGGATAGATTCTTTGAGCGAATCGACTGCACTTTGTTTTACCATGATGCTTATTCAAGTACTTGGTTGATAATGGAATTGTTTAATGGGTTTTTGACGAATTGTTTGCGGAAAATAATAAATACAATGGCCAAAATAGCATAGAATCCGGAAACGGCAAAAAAACCATAATATGATTTGCCCAACAGTTCGCCTATCCACAAGGCAACCCCAATATTTAGGATCAAAAAGAACAATACGGCAAACACAATTACAATTGCCCATGAAACCATATTTGAAATCACATCGGCCGATTTGTCGAGGGTTTTCAGTTTTATAAGTTCGAGTGTTGTTTTACCGTATTGTTCTCCTTTTTCAATAAGAGATTCTATTAATCCTGATTGTTCGTCCATGACTCAAATTTTCGTGTAATATACAAATCAATCAGGTTTAATTGGTAGAAGTTTTCATGTTTTCAACTTTCGATTTTGCATCTCCTGCCATTTCGTTTGCCTTGGCTTGTACTCCATCCATTTTCTTGGTTAAATCGTCAATCAGACCATTGAATTTTTCTTTGATCCCGTCAACATAATCTTCACCTTTTTTCGTAATTTTTTTGCGTGTTTCTGTTCCTTTATCAGGAGCAAACAGAATCCCAAGAGCTGCACCGGCGGCTACGCCTGCCAATACACCTAATAACAATTTCCCTGAACTCATAATGAAAATATTTAATTGTTAATGACTAATACTGCAATCCGAAACTTAATTTTTCTGCGTTCGTTGCAGTAATGAAATTTAAAAAAATCCAATGACATAACCAAAGAAACAACCGACAGTTTTATTGTGATTATTAAGACTTTAGTCAGTAAAAATTATGCACGAGTTTTATAACTAGTCATCAAGATATTTGGTTGACTGACTGTGCATATTTTGCATTTACAAACAACCAAGTTATCAAATTGTTCAATCAGGCAATTTCAATTGTTTTGCACTTTAAAAATCAGGATTCTAAGTTTTTTTTATCCTCTCTCAGTAAGCGTTTTACAAGTTTGTCCTGAATGTGTTCCTGTTCTCTGAAATTTACCTCCTCGCCAAGCAGAAAGCCATAAGGTTTCATTGATTCGATATTGTCACATACCACCTTTGCCATGCCGGTTAAAGGCATACAGAGTATCATTCCGGGAATGCCCCAAACCAATGCGAATGCAATCAGGGCAATGGTGGCAGTCAATGGATTGATACTAACACTGCTCCCAACCACATAAGGAGTGATAAAATTGTTGTCGAGAAATTGAACAAAGAGGCAGATGCCCAAAACAGCCAGAGGATAACTCATCGAATCTTTGGTGAGCAATGCCATCAGTATGGGCAAAATACTGCCAATTAGTACGCCAATGTATGGAATGATATTGAGAGCAGCAGCAAGTACGCCGAATAGTATGGCGTGGGGTAAACCGAGAATTAGAAAGCCTGTGGAGTTCAATACCGAAAGAATAACGACATCGAGAAAGATCCCGACCACATATTTTTGCGAAACCAACGAAACTTTTTTTACCAACAATAAAGCATGTTCGTGCTTATTGTCTTTGGCTACCAACCGGATAAACTCTTTGAACTTATCCTGATATAGGCTCAGAAAGAAAATGTATATTGGTATTAACGCAAAACTGGCCAAAAAGGAGGTGGTTGAGGAGAAAATTCCCAGTATCAATACACCGCCGGTACTTGCATTTTCCTTGATTTTTGAGGTTAGCCATACCTGTTGTTCAATCCGGCTAATGTGAAATGTTTCACTGATAAACTGCTGCAAATTTTCCCATTTGGTTGCCATTGTTTTTTGCAGAACTGGCCAATCATTTACAAAACCCAGGACCTGCGAATAGAAAAAGTAGAGCATTGCCACAAAAATAGAAAGAGCCAGGACAATACTTATCAATATAGCCAAAGCTTTCGGGATTCGCCATTGCTGTAGTTTCCCCGATATGGGTAAAAGTAAAAAAGTAAGAACGACGGATATGGTAAGAGGGATCAGGATGTTCTGAGCCAGAATGAGGAAGGCGATGATTAAGCCAGTTAGTAAAAGCATTATGGTTGCTTTTATATAAAACGGTTGTTCCGAAACATTCATGATTTCAAGAATTTTAATTTAACAATTCAGGACATAAAAATAGGGGTTTTATTTGGCAGGTAATGAGGGAAGGTGAAAATTGTTCTCAAAATGATAAAATACCTTATTTGTTCGATAATAAGAGCAAACCTTATTTGAAGGGAATATTGATGATATTTAATATCGAAAAACAAATTGGTACACTCTTTGATAAATCTCAAACGGGAAAAACTAGATTTCACGAAATATTTATCCAATTTGTAATACTAAAACCCTCTTTGTAAAGTTTTATACCTGATTGGATTTTAGTAATTCAAACAAAAAAGCTACCGATACAAATCGAAATAATCAATCAATTCTCGGTAGAACCTTTCAAGGGCGGGTTTTCCTGCCCTTGTTTATTTTTGGTAACCGGAGAAATAATTGAATCGGAAGTCCTGAAAATATCTTTTTTCGATCTGGGTCTTATATCTTGCTGCCATTTGAATCCAGGCAATTGCTTATCAGCTTCCTGAATCTCGGCCATGGGTTTTAGCTCACCTTCAGGCGATTTAATAAGGGCTATCCTAACGACCTTGCCCTTCGACAAATAAAGGGTGATGTTGCTGCTCTTGGCACTGTTTAGCCCAATAATACCTTTCTTATCGTAAGCGTAGTAATTCGATTCACCGTTCCCATTTACATCAATTTTATAGAGTTCATTGTTGCGAACAAAACCGGTCATATTTTTCCCTTTGATTTGATTAAACCGGATGCTATCAGCTTCCATTGAAATGATAAAGGCATCATCTTTCATCCTTATTTCGTCAGGATCCTTACTTCGGTTAATCATCTCTATGTAATTGGCTGTTATTTGGTTATTGTCGGACCAGATGACCGGGCTGGTAAACATTTGGATGGTTGAGTCTTTCGACCAGTAGGCCAACGAATCGCATTTGCCCTGAAAATCTTCTCGGAAAAACCTGACTTTATGATAGGCCAGCACTAAACGTGCATCCTTGGGTTTCTTAGTAGCTGTTGTATCCTTAATAAGCGCCTTAACTGCCAATGAATCATTACTTAAAGAGTCGGTTTTTAAAATTACAATCTCTTTTACATCTGAAGTAATAGAGTCTTTCATTGCCTTCTTCGGAGACAATAATTTGGAAACTGTTTTTACTGGAACTGATTTTTTTGATACTGTAGAGGTATCGGGCATTGTTCTTAAAATGTCGGCATGTAAAAAAAGCGAATCCGTTTCTGAATACTGAATTAGCATGGCTGAATCGGTTGCAAAGGCAATTTTGGTGATGTCGTTGTATTCAACCCGGTTTCCCACAACAATAATTTTGTTTTCTATATCCTGAATACGTGCATGTCCCAATGCAAGTCCTTGGCCTTTTGGCTTGTCATAAAAAATCGAATCGGCCTTTACCTTTTGATTTGCGTTCCAAATTCTTGGATTTTTGGTCAGATTTGCATAGTTGGTCATGCTGTTGTACCAGCCATATTCGGCATACAGCGTATCCTTTTCATTGTAAATATAAGTTGGCCCTTCGATATAAACCTTTTTAGTATCGGTAAAGTAAATTAGGGTATCCGACTTGATTTTGTAGTCTTTGGTTGTGCCAACTATATTGGTTCTGAAGTTGGCTTTTTTCTCGTTGACATGATATACACCAATCAGCGAATTCAATACATTGGTTGAGTCTTTCACTGTTCCTGAATAATTATACCAGGCCATGTCGGTGGTCATGGAATAATCCAGTGAATCGGTGGTCAAGGTGACTGTTTTATCAATGAGTCTCACATTCCGGCGTGCTTTGGCCAGTTTTGTGTCACTGTTGTAGTTGATAAAATCAGCATACATGTTCAAGGTATCGCCACGAATGATATGAACCCTTCCGAAAGCGTCCACCATGTTTCTGTCGTTATATGAGTACATACTGTCGCACCACATTAATGCATTATCAACTCTTATTTGCACATTTTTCAGAAGGCGAGTTACGTTCTTGGTTACGACAGACGTATCGCAATTTAGGATATCCACCCTTTTCTTGGTTTGCGCAAATCCGGTTCCTGAAAAAGCAAACAAAGCTGAAACCCAGATTAAAAACAACCGGATTCCTGCTTTAGAGTATATACTTGTTTTTATCATTCAGTTATTTCATCAATTCCGAAATAATGTCTTCAACCGAAATATTCTCGGCTTCTGCCTTGTAATTTTTAATGATCCGGTGACGCAAGATGCTGATTGCCACCTTTTTGATGTCATCAATGTCCGGCGAGAATTTCCCCTGAAGTGCTGCATGTGTTTTCGCGCCCAGAACCAGATACTGAGAAGCTCGTGGTCCGGCACCCCATTTCAGGTATTTGTTGGCGATTGGCGCTGCCAGTTCTGTATTGGGTCTTGTTTTTGAAGACAAACCAACAGCATATTTCAGAACATGGTCGTTCACCGGAACTTTCAAAATTAAATCCTGAAAATAACGGATTTCCTCTTTCGAGATAATCTCGTTCAGGTGAGCAGAAAAATCGGAAGTGGTTTTTTGCACGATGGTCAATTCATCCTGAAACTTAGGATAATCAAGCCATATAGAGAACATAAAACGGTCGAGCTGTGCTTCGGGAAGTGGATAGGTGCCTTCCTGCTCGATGGGATTTTGGGTAGCCAGTACAAAAAACGGCTTATCCAGTATGTATTTCTGTCCTGCTGCGGTAACCGAGCGTTCCTGCATGGCTTCGAGCAAAGCCGCCTGAGTTTTTGGCGGAGTACGGTTGATTTCGTCGGCCAGAATAATATTGGCAAAGATAGGACCACGAATAAATTTGAACTCCCGATCTTTATCCAGAATTTCGGTCCCGATAATATCTGATGGCATCAGATCGGGAGTAAACTGAATGCGTTTATACTGAAGGCCAAGTACTTCGGAAATGGTATTGACAAGCAATGTTTTTGCAAGTCCCGGAACGCCAATAAGTAAACAATGCCCCCGGCTAAACATCGCAACCAACACCTGATTGATGATTTCGTCCTGACCGTAAATACGTTTTTTTATTTCGGAACGCAGCTCGCCAAATTTAAGGCTCAATGCGTTTACAGCTTCAACTTCATTTTTAAAAGTCATCTTTTCAATTATTTAATCCACCCTTTGTATTTGAAATTACAATTCATGTATGTAGGATCAATGCGTACATAAGTTCCTGTTTGTTTTTCACGAACCCATTCATCCATCTTTTTTTCCTTTTTTGAAGCCAGGTACAAGTTGCTTAACTCAATATAATCGTCGCGCAAATTGGCTGGGTGTGCATTGGTTTTGCTAAGGAGTTTTATGATTTTATATACAGGTCGTTGTTTAGCGTCGAGAGTTTTGAAGGGTTTTGATATCTCGTTGATATTCATTGTTGTGATGATCTTACTGACATCGGGGTCAAGCTCTGTCAATTTCCATTTCGAATCGCCTGTTTCAGGATTAATCACCACTCCACCGTTGTTACGTGAATCTTTATCATAGGAATAACGCAAGGCAGCATCTTCAAATTTAAATGTTCCTTTACGGATAAAATCGGCAATGCTGTCAATCTGACCAAACGCTTTTTCCATGGCTTTGGGAGTCACTTTTGGCATCATGATAATGTGGCGGGTTTTGATCAATTCGCCTTTACGGTCCATTACCTGAATGATATGGTATCCAAAATCACTTTTCACAACATTCGAAATTTTATCTCCTTTAAGGTTAAATGCTGCTGCTGCGTAGGCTGGATCAAGATTTCCACGTCCCATGTAATCCAATTCGCCACCATTTTTAGCTGATCCATCTTCCGAATACATGATCGCCAAGGGGCCAAAATTGCTTGTACCGCTTTCAATACGTTTTTTCAAATCTCGTAAAGTTGATTTGATACGGTCTTCTTCCTCGATGCTAATAATAGGTTGAACAATAATTTGTGCATACTCAACTTTAGAATTGATTTGTGGAATTTCAGCTGCTGGAAGATTTTTGAAATGAAAACGAACTTCGGCTGGTGACACGGTTATTTTGTCAAGAATTTTTCCCTGCATTTGCTGAGTCATCTGCTGATTTTTTATAACATCCTGCATATCAGCTTTCAAATCGACGATTGATTTTTTGAAATAGGCTTCCACCTCTTTTTCTGATCCAAGGTGTGAAATGAAATACTGGATACGTTGCTCAAGATTTTGATTAATCTGACTATCGCTTACTATGATAGTTGTATCGAGTTCTGCTTCTGCCAGCAATAGTTTTTCAACCAGCAGATTTTCGAGAATCTCACATTTCATATCTCCTTCGGTGGTAATTCCTTGTGCCTGTTGTTGCTGAAACATACCTTCAATATCCGATTTCAGGATAATATTCTTGCCCACAACAGATACAATCTGGTCAACAACTTTATCTTGTGCATTGGTTTGATTGCTTAAGGTCACAAATCCCGTCAGGATAAATAAACCAATTAGTTTTCTGATCATAAACGATTATTTTTTGTTTTAAAGAGTTTTACTTTTTTTGCATCAAGGCCTTCCTTGTACACATCTTTTTCAATTTGTTTCAGAAATTGAATCTTTTGTTTGCTCAAAATCAGGTTCTTGATGTCATTATAAACGTATTCGTTGGGTGAAACCTGCCCGGCCAACCGGTAATCGCGAATACAAACAATATAGTAGTAATCCATATCGCTGCTTTCAACGTATCTGTTTTTTTCCAGAAAGTGTTGCTGATTGGTTATTTCCATGGGTGTATTTTTCAAAACCAGATCGGCAGCAACCCATTGATCGTTAAATCGATCGTAAGCTTTTGCATAGCTCAGGCAATACTCATTCAGTTTAGCTAATTTCTCCGGACTGTCGGACGAACACAGATCTTTGATGTTTTCAGGACTTGAAACCTGTACCGGAACTTTGATATAAATGGCTTTTACGATATTCCGGTTCAGGATAAAACTTTCCTTGTTTGCATTAAAATATTTCTGAATGTCAGCATCTTTGACCGTGGTATCCATTTTTTGCTTCATCATCTCGTTTTTATAGCGAAAAACGATCAGTGAGCTCCGGTATTCTTCAAGTTCCTTGCTTACATCTTTCATCTCTGGTTTCAAGGTTTCTTCCGCTTTCATTAAAAGCAATTCGCGCTGAATCCATTTTTTGATGTAGTCGTCGGCCCAAAGTGTGCTGTCGGCATTGTCAAGGTAATTTGGGACATTCTTTTTTAACTCGTCCATGGTTAAAACGTTGTTTCCAACCTTTGCAACAGGCTCACTTTTATCAGTAAACAGGCTGCATGCTGTTAAAAACGATGAGAGAACGATGATATGGACAAGCGATTTTTTCATTCAACTGTTGGAATTTTGTCGAGTACTTTATTGTTTATTTTAATCGGATATTTTTTCTTTAACGAATCAATCCATTCATTTTCAACCTGTACCTGAAAGTCTGACGAGTATAATCCCCAGGCATCTTTCAGGTTTTTTTGTTCATTCTGAACAATTTTTCCGTGGACAAAGGTAGTAGTTTCATCAAAACCTGCGGGTTTCGGCCCGTTCCAAATTAAATAATCTACTATCGGATTATCTCCTTTTTCAGCTGCCACATCTGTTATCTGGATATTATTCTCGGTTTTGGTGTTGAAAACATCTGTCAATTCCTGTTTGTTTACTTCTTTCTGGTCGAGGAACGATTCAACTTTGGTTCGGGTTTCATCGTCTTTCGCCTGAATGATCCATCCTTTATAACGATTGGTCCAGAAATATTTCTTTGTTGAGTCATTATAATATTTTTGAAGTCGAACGGTATCAGCCGAAGCCACATCCCATATCTTGTCTTTCGAAATATTGAACAAAAGGATTCCATCGTGGTATTCGGCGATTATCCGGGCGAATTCAGGATATTTACTTTCTAATTGGGTATCTTCATAATCAATCAATTGCTGATTAATGAACTTGTTCAGCATTGTTTTTAACTCCTGAACAGGATTTGGTGCACTGACCGAAAAGTTTTGGGCTTGAAGGTAAGTTATGAATTGTCCGATAGTTGATGTTTGTTTGGCAAATTGCAGAAGTGAATTGTCTTTCAGTGAATTAGCCGAATTTGGCCAGTCTTTTCTCTTAACGCTGTCAGCAACAATTGCTACCAATTTTTCAAGATTGGGTTCATCTACTTTCAGAAGGTACTCGGCTCTAAGTTTCCGGTCGAACGATTCGTCACTGTATTTACTGATTTCCGGGTTTTGTTTAATTTTTGTTTCCAGATCTGGCCGAATTTTCTCAAAGGGTGGGGTAGTGCGCAACTCAATACGTTTGATGATGTGCCAGCCATAAGGAGTTTTGATTACCGGCGAAATATCACCGTCTTTTTTTAGCTCAAAAGCGGCTTCGGCAAACGAAGGAACCATATTGGTCGGGGTGAACCAGGTAAGTACACCGCCTTCGGCAGCCGATTGTTTATCATCAGAATTTGCTTTGGCCAGTTCGGCAAAATCGGTACCATTTATGGCTTTCTGATAAATACTGTCGGCTTGTAATTTTAGCTTGGCAATGGTTTCATCCGAAGCTTGCTGTGGAAACATTTTCATGATGTGGGCAACCTTCATCTCACCGCGGGCCAATCGCTCGTCGTGAACTTTAATAATGTGGTAGCCAAAGCGAGTCCGGATAATTTCTGAAACCTGCCCGACAGGTGTTCGGTAAGTCATATCTTCAAACGGGTAAACCATCTGAAAAGCGCTGAAATAGCCCAGTAGTCCTTTGTTTTCTTTTGCTGATGGGTCTTCCGAATTTTTTTGAGCAATGTCATTAAAGTCAGCTCCGGAGATGATTTGTTTTCGCAGGTCGTTTATTTTGTTCCAGGCAGCCAAGGTATCGGCTGGTGAAGCATCTGGCTTAACCAGAATCAGCAGGTGGCTTGCTTTCCGTTCATATTGTGTTCGGTGATAAGCAGTTTGCACCATTCCTTCGCTATACGAAACGTCTGTCAGGTATGGGCGGGCAAGCTCTTTGCGATAGACTTTCAATTCATCGATGAACGACCTAACAGTATCGTAACCCAATCTCTGGGCTTCGAGTACTTTCAGTTTGAAATTGATATACAGATTGAGATATTCGGCAGGTGTTTTCTTGTCTTTTTCGTCAAGAACATTGGTATTGTTTTTCTGGTAATTGGCTGTAAATTCTGATACAGTAACAGGTTCATTACCAATTGTCAGAACGATTTGATCTTTTTTCTGTGCCGAAAGATTGATGGCAAAAAAAGTCAGAGCAATTAAAGAGAATAATTTGATCATGATTTTCATATTACTTGAAAAGTGGTTACTAATTTACTTGTAGATGTGGAAATTAGGACTTGGCAAGCATCAGCGCTTTTTATCTTTAAACTTACCATTAACGGGAACTATAATTTGGTGATTCACTGGTGATTGTAACGTCGTGCGGGTGACTTTCCTGAATTCCTGAATTGGTTATTCTGGTAAATTTGGCATGTTGAAGCGTTTCGATGTTTTTGGCCCCACAGTAGCCCATTCCTGCCCGAATGCCACCAATTAACTGATGAAGAACTTCATCTAACGAGCCTTTGTACGGCACGCGAGCTATGATTCCTTCAGGTACCAGTTTTTTTACATCGTCTTCAACATCCTGAAAATAACGATCTTTAGAACCTGATTGCATGGCTTCTACCGATCCCATCCCTCGATAAGTTTTAAATTTTCGTCCCTGAAAAATAATGGTATCGCCCGGAGATTCATCAACGCCTGCAAACAGCGAACCAGCCATTATTGAATGGGCTCCGGCAGCAATAGCCTTCACGATATCGCCCGAATAACGGATGCCTCCATCAGCAATTACTGGTACTTCCGATTTTTTGATGGCTTTGCTCACATTGTAAATGGCCGAAAGCTGTGGTATTCCAACGCCGGCAATAATCCGTGTGGTGCAAATCGAACCAGGTCCAATTCCGACCTTAACGGCATCGGCGCCTGCCAAAACCAGATCCGAAGCCGCTTCAGCGGTGGCAATGTTTCCGGCAACAAAATCAATTTCAGGATATTTATTCTTGGCTCTCCTAAGCATGTCTAAAACATACTTCGAATGGCCATGAGCGGTGTCAATTACGATGGCATCAACCTGGGCTTTTACTAGTTCGTCGATACGGTCCATGGTATCGCCCGAAATTCCAACAGCAGCAGCAACTCTGAGCCTTCCTTTTTCATCCTTCGAAGCCAATGGTTTGTCTTTTGCTTTGGTGATGTCTTTATAGGTTACAAGGGCGATTAGCTTGTTGTTTTTATCGACCACCGGCAGTTTCTCAATCTTATATTTCTGAAGGATTTCCGAAGCCATTTCGAGTGAGGTGGACACATTGGTAGTCACCAGATTGTCTTTGGTCATGACTTCTGAAACTAGCTTGTTCATGTTGTTTTCGAACCGAAGGTCGCGGTTGGTAACAATACCAACCAAACACCCCTGACCATCGACAACCGGAATCCCGCCAATTTTATAGGTTTTCATCAGTCCGATGGCATCTCGCACTGTTTTTTCTTTTGAAATGGTAACCGGGTCATAAATCATCCCGTTTTCAGCGCGTTTTACGCTGGTTACCTGCTTGGCCTGTTCGGCAATACTCATATTTTTATGGATCACGCCGATGCCACCCTCGCGGGCAATGGCGATGGCCATCCTTGAGTCGGTAACCGTATCCATGGCAGCCGTAACAATGGGCGTATTCAGCCTAATGTTTCGGGTGAACCATGAAGTCAGTTCAACATCGCGCGGTAAAACTTCTGAATAAGAAGGGATTAACAGTACATCGTCAAAAGTTAAACCTTCGGATACAATTTTATCGGCAAAAAACGACATTTATGTGTATTTTTATATTTTGGTTGAAGGACAAAACTACAAAAAAATCAGGTAGAAAAGTCCGTTATTTTTAGGGCTACAAAGCCTATAAACTTTAATGTTCATTAAAATTTGTTAAGCAGATTCTCTTTGAGCGAATTCACACAAATATTGACCAAATACTGGGGCTATGCTGCTTTTCGGCCTTTGCAGGAAGAGATCATCAAGTCGGTCGCCAGCGGAAAGGACACGCTTGGACTGATGCCAACCGGTGGTGGTAAGTCAGTGACCTACCAGGTGTATTCGCTTTCGAAGCCAGGTATTTGCCTGGTAATCACACCACTGATTGCCTTGATGAAAGATCAGGTTGAAAATCTGAATGAGCGTGGAATCAAAGCGTTGGCTATTTATTCAGGAATGAGTTCTCAGGAAATAAAAATTGCCATGGACAATGCAGCCTGGGGCAGTTACAAGTTTTTATACCTTTCTCCTGAACGTATTTCGACTGAACGGTTTCGTGAGCGCATCAAGCAACTGGATGTAAATCTGATTGCAGTTGATGAGGCACATTGTATTTCGCAGTGGGGATACGACTTTCGTCCATCGTACCTGCGGATTGCCGAACTTCGTGAAATGTTGCCAGATGTTCCGGTTCTGGCGGTAACTGCCACAGCAACTGCACAGGTGATAGACGACATTCAGGAACAACTGAAATTTAAAACTAAGAATGTATTACGGACCAGTTATTACCGCAGTAACCTTATTTATCTGGTCAGGAACGAAGAAGACAAAGTGAATTACCTTGTGAAAGCGGTGCAAAAAGCCAAGGGTACCGGGATTGTTTATGTCAGAAGTCGCAAGCAGACCCGAGAGATCAGTGATTTGCTCAGGAAAAACAATATTTCAGCCGATTATTACCACGCCGGATTAAGCTCAAGAACCAGGTCGGAGCGGCAACTTAGCTGGAAAAGCGGCAAGTGCCGGGTCATTGTTTCGACCAACGCTTTCGGAATGGGCATCGACAAAGCTGATGTTCGATTTGTGATTCACCTCGAAATGCCAGATTCGGTTGAAGCGTATTTTCAGGAAGCCGGGCGGGGCGGGCGCGATGGTAAAACTGCCTATTCGGTTTTGCTTTTCAACAACAGCGACAAGGTTAAATTGCAGAAAAATGTAGCCAAATCATTTCCTGAACCCGATGTGATCCGGCGTATTTATGAGGCAATCTGTAATTTTTATCAACTGGCTATCGGTTTCGGAAAGGATCAGGTTTTGGAATTCAGCATGGCCATGTTTGCCTCCAAATTTTCGTTCCAGATCACCGAGGTCTATAACAGCCTCAGAATATTGCAGCGCGAAGGTTATCTCGAATTGACCGACGATCTGGAAAATCCGTCAAAGGTGTACTTTCAGGTTGACCGCGACGATTTGTATAAATTTCAGGTCGCTAATTCCGATTTCGATGGTTTTATCAAACTGCTATTACGCTCATACACAGGTTTGTTTACCAACTATGTTTCAATTGACGAGCAATTGCTGGCCAAAAGAGCCAGTATAAGTCCTGAATTGGTGTACGATTTCTTATGCCGGCTAAGAACCCAGAAGATAATCGATTACATTCCACAGAAAAAAACACCTTTCATCATTTTTACCAAAGAACGAATCGACATCGACCGGGTTAAAATCAGCAAAGAAAACTATGAGGATCGTAAACACGATTACCTGGAACGGATTGAAGCCATGATTCATTATGCTTCGTCGGTGCACAAATGCCGGAGCCAATTGTTACTTCAGTATTTTGGCGAAACGGAGTCGGTTCGTTGCGGTAAATGCGATGTTTGTATGGAGCGCAACGAGTTGAATGTGAGCAAGTATGAGTTTGATAACATCAGCGAGCAAATCAAAAAAGTGATGGTGCAGCCATGCTTTTACGAGGAATTGCTTCAACAAATTGAAGGTAAACCCGATAATGTGGTGAAGATAGTACGCTGGCTGCTCGAAAACGAAAAGATATCCTACCGTGTTGATAACCGCATGGAATGGAGAAAAGGTTAAGAAATTCAGTTTCCTTAGAACTTCTTATTCTGAAAATGAGTTGTTTTGTCATCAAGTAGAATCTCAAAATAGTAAGATGTATCTTCAAAAAATTATCATCAGTTCTTTGCTGATTTCAGCCATTTCGGTTTCACTTCAGGCTCAGCCAAAGAGAAAAAATAGAGAACAACTCAGTTATTTAAGTAGTTACGAGGATAAAACACTTTCGCCGACTGACAATTCGCCGATGTTATTGCCTTATAACCGTTGGATTGATCCGGCAGGTGTTCAGATATATTTTGGTAATCCTAATCTGGAGAATCATGCTCTGGACGTGGCTTTGTCGCCCGACGAAAAATGGTTGGCAATTGAAGGACGGTATGAAATTGTTATCGTGTCACCACAGACCAAGAAAATTGTTGCCACTTTACAGTTGAGCGATTTCATTAAAAATCAGAATGTAATGAATACCTTCTCAGGTATTTGCTGGATTCAGGAAGGGAACAATTATCAACTATTTTGGGGCGCTGTAGGTAATAATCAAAGTTCGTTTGTTCTGAAAGCAAAGTGGGATGGGAAAGATTTAACGGGTGCCGATTTTTTTCCTTTCGCGGCAATTACACCAGCTAAATCAGCGATTTCGAATGAAGTTCTTGCCCGGAAAGAAGGAGATAAACAATTTCTCTATGTTGTTTTGAACGGGAATAATACGGTTGTCAAGTTGGATCTTGTTACCAAAGAACCCATCTGGACAGCCAAGGTTGGAGTTGCCCCTTTCGGCATTACTGAAGCAAATGGGAAAATCTACGTTACCAACTGGGCTGGTTCATTACCCGACAGTAGTGATCTGAATGTGGCCGGCGTTCCATGGGGCAGTGCAAAAGTGGATTCGAAGAACGGTTCAACCCGCGAAGGTTCTGTCTCTGTTTTGGATCCAAAAACCGGAGTTGTGCTGAAAGAAATTATAGTCGGATTACATCCCAATGATTTGATTGCCAGCCATGACGGAAAATTTGTATTTGTATCGAATGCAAACAGCGATGAGGTAAGCTGCATTTCGACCGGGACTGATCAGGTGACCGAAACAATTTCGGTTCGGTTAAGTCCTGAAAAGAATTCGTATTGGGGAGATTCACCAAATGGACTGGCTATTTCGAAAGACGATCAACTTTTATACGTAGCAAATGGAATGGACAATGCTATTGCCGTGGTGTCATTGGGGCAGAAATCTTCTTCCAGTTCTATTGAAAAAGTCAGCATGGTCAAGGGTTTTATCCCGACAGGCGCTTATCCCGGAGCGATTTCGGTTTCAGGCGAAAACCAAATTTTTGTTGCCAACATTGAGGCTGAAGGTGCGAAAATCTCCACTCAATCCAAAGGTTCAGCAAAGCCATCCTACAACTCGCACCGAATGATGGCTTCTGTTTCGGTAATTACTGTTCCAACTGACAATGAGTTGAAAGCATATACAAATAGGGTAGAAGCATCCAGTCAATTTTTCAGGCTTGCGCTTACTGCCAGGTTGCCCAGAAAACAGGTCAGCCCGGTACCGGTTCCTGACCGGATTGGCGAACCGTCACTTTTCAAACATGTACTTTATATCATCAAGGAAAACCGCACGTACGATCAGGTTTTAGGTGACATGAAAAAAGGAGATGGCGATTCCACACTCACTATATTTGGACGAAAAATTACTCCCAATGCCCACAAACTGACTGACCAGTACCTGCTTCTGGATAATTTTTATGCCTCCGGAAAGTGCTCTGCTGAAGGTCATCAATGGACGGATGCCTCTATTGTGACTGATTACGTTGAAAAGGATGTAAGAGCCTGGATTCGAAGCTATCCGCATGTTCAGGAAGATGCTTTGGTGTATGCGCCAACAGGTTTTATCTGGGACAATGCAATGAGCCATGGCAAAAAAGTGCGGATTTATGGTGAAGCTTCGACTCCACAATACGACAGTCAGCAAACATGGACCTCGATCTATAATGGTTTCCTGAACCATGATAAATTTGAATTCAGGAATAAAACCACGATAAAACCAGTTGAAAAAATACTGAGTGAAAATTATCCTTCGTATGACGATCACAAAATTCCGGATGTTCTTCGTGCGGAAACTTTTATACAGGAACTGAAAGCTCTTGAACTTATGGACGGTGATCAACTTCCCGAACTGATGGTAATGGCTCTTCCGAACGATCATACTGGTGGAACCAGACCGGGACTTCCAACTCCTCGCGCCATGGTGGCCGACAATGATTTGGCTCTTGGACGAATTATTGAAGCAGTAACCAAAAGCCGGTTTTGGAACAATACGGTGATCTTTGTAACCGAGGACGATTCTCAGGACGGATGGGATCACGTGTCGGCTTATCGCACTGTTGGTATGGTGATTAGTCCTTATTCCAGAACGGGTGAAATTCTTCATACCAACTATAACCAACCTTCGATTGTAAGGACCATTGAGCAGATTCTGGGACTTCCGCCTATGAATATTATGGATGCCACCGCCAAACCTATGTTTGACTGTTTCTCTGGTCAATCCGATCTTACACCATACAAATCGCTTGAAAACCAGATTCCTTTGGATGAGATGAATCCGCCATTGTCAGCCTTAAAAGGTACGGCGCTTCATTTTGCTGAAAGGAGTTTAGAGCCGCAATTCGACGGAATTGATTCAGGCAACGACGAACTGTTTAACCAGATTCTCTGGTATGCAATGAAAGGGAAAGAAAGATACCCAAAGCGGTTCTGCGGGAAAGATGAAGATTAAAAATTCTTTGTACTTTTACGACCTATTTTAGAATGATTTTCATGAGCGAAGAAGGATTGAACAGCATTGCTTATTCAAAAAATGTAATTGAATTTATTACTGTTGCCAACGAATTTTGCAGCTTTTTAGAACGATCAGAAGACCTTGAGACCGTTGATTTTCTCAGTCGATTACAAAAAATACTTCCACTTTTATATTTGAAAGCCAGTTTGTTACCCGAATTTGAATTCGAGGCGGAAGATGATCTGGAAAAATTTGTAACTGAAGTTGATTACAGCATGATTCAGCAGAAAATTCTTCAGCATACAGGTGCAAATGATGATTACCAGGAAGTTTTCATTTCAGGAATGCAATTTAGCGAATCGGCGCTGACGGCTAGCATTTCCGAAAATGTGGCCGATATTTATCAGGATATGAAAGACCTGGTAATGTCGTTTCGGATGTTGAACGATGAGGTGATGGAACAGGCAGTTTGGGAATGCAAAAATAACTTTGCTCAATATTGGGGACAATCGCTGGTGAATTGTTTGCGTGCAGTTCATAACCTGATTTATTCTGAAAATAACCGGGATGATCAGGAAACAGAAAAAAAACAACAAACAGAATCAAAAAACAAGAACCGGAAGCCTGATTGGCTGAACGACCGGTTTTCGTATCAGGGAGAATAAAAGATGTATAAAGAGAGTATTGACAAAGATGAATTGGCAGAATTACCTTTGATTCAGTTCGAGGGAAACATAACGTTGGTTGAATCACGGGAAGATTATTTAAGCTCGATTGAATATCTTTCTCGACAAAAGATACTGGGATTTGATACAGAAACCAAACCGGCCTTTAAAAAAGGAGTTGTCTATGAAGTCGCTTTGCTGCAACTGGCTACAGAAGAACGTGCTTTTTTATTCAGACTTAACAAAATTGGTTTACCAAACGGGCTCAAAAACATACTCGAAAATCCTGAAATAGAGAAAATTGGTGTAGCTATCCGTGACGATATAAAAGGGTTGCAAAAGTTAAACAATTTTAAACCAGGTGGCTTTGTCGAATTACAAGACAGGGTGAAAGACTACGGAATCCAGAATTTCAGCCTGAAAAAATTGTCGGCCATCGTGTTGGGTTACCGCATTTCAAAATCGCAGCGTGTTACCAACTGGGAAGCTCCCGACCTGACTGAGGCTCAGCAGATTTATGCCGCCACCGATGCCTGGATTTCGCACCGGATTTACGAATCTCTCAACCAACAATAAACATGACAAATAAATATAGCCGGGTTGTTCTGAAATCCGGAAAGGAGCAATCGCTTCAACGCTTTCATCCGTGGGTTTTTTCTGGTGCCATCGATAAAATTGAAGGCAAGGCTGAAGAGGGCGACGTAGTGGAAGTTGTCTCCAATAAAAATGAGTTTCTTGCCATGGGGCATGTTCAGATTGGCTCAATTGCAGTTCGTATTTTTTCGTTTGAAAAAGTAGAACCCGATTTCGATTTCTGGAAAGGTAAACTGGATCGTGCATTGGATGTGCGCAAAAAACTTGGCCTGGTCGATAACGATCAAACCAATGTTTACCGTCTGGTTCATGGAGAAGGCGATGGAATGCCAGGACTGATTGTCGATTTTTACAATGGAACCGCTGTGATGCAGGCGCATTCAGCCGGAATGTTCCTGATACGGGAAACAATCGCCAAAGCATTGAAAGAAGTGATGGGTGACCATTTGGTTGCCGTTTACGATAAAAGTGAAAAGACCGTTCCTTTCAAAGCAGATCTCGAACCCAAAGATGGCTATCTGCTTGGTGAATCAAAAGTATTCGAAGTTCAGGAATACGGAAACCGCTTTAATGTCGATTGGGTTGAAGGCCAGAAAACAGGCTTTTTTGTAGATCAGCGCGAAAACCGCAGACTTGTACAGGATTACTCAAAAAACCGTACAGTGTTGAATATGTTTTGTTATTCGGGCGGATTTTCATTCTATGCGATGAGAGGCGGGGCGCAGTTGGTTCATTCGGTCGATTCGTCGGCCAAGGCCATTGAGCTGACCAATGAAAACGTGAAACTGAATTTTCCGGAAGATACCCGCCACGAAGCTTTTGTAGCCGATTGTTTTGATTATATGGACAAAAACAAGGATAAATACGACCTGATTATACTCGATCCACCTGCATTTGCCAAACACCGTGGTGCTTTGCCACAGGCGCTAAAAGGCTACAAAAGGCTTAACCTGAAAGCTTTTCAGCAAATTGCACCAGGTGGAATCGTGTTTACTTTCAGTTGCTCACAGGTAGTTACCAAAGATAAATTTCGCGAAGCTGTATTTTCAGCAGCCGCCATTTCAGGAAGAAAAGTCCGCATCCTGAACCAGCTTGTTCAGCCAGCAGATCATCCGGTTGATATGTATCATCCTGAAGGCGAATATTTGAAGGGTTTGGTACTGTATGTGGAATAAATTCCAGGTTCCGGCTTCGACATACTCAGCCACCGTCGCTTTGAACGAACTCCCTTTGGTTATTGGATATTGCGTATTCGATATTGGGACTTATCTCTTTTCAAATTTCCCCAATAATCTGCGAGTATCTATATAATCTGTAGTGAAATTTACTGGCAAGCCGGAACTGTTTTGATCTCTTTTTTATTGGCAAAAAAATCATTCCATTCGCTGGTTTCCCAGTTTGGTCGATTTCCCAGTTCGTCAAAAAGCTGGCAATACATGCACGACCATATTCCGCAATAGACATGGAAATACTTTTTACCGTTGTATTCGATAATGGTCACATCGGTAATTTCGCAAAGGTTCTGATCAGGAACTAGTTCCGTGATTTTTGCCTGAAGCCATTCCGGGAATTGGTCGTTTGCTGAGTTATTATCCTTTTTACAGGAACTCAATCCAATTAGAAGAACGATAAGAATAAAAATAGGAAACTGTTTCATACCGAATTATTTTTAGCCAAATTTATAAATTGTAAACTAACCCAATAGATAGTTTTCAGGATAGACAATGTTTTTTCGGAATTCGTTGCGTCCGTTTGTTCATTGTTGCGTCTTCTTATCGTTAATCAATTTTTATTAATGACTATATTTAAAAATAGAAGTTTAAATAGCGTTTCCAGAGTTGGAAAGTATCCAATAATGAAACAGCTGATATGGCTGGCTTTGCCGGTGATTGGATCATCGTTTATGACCATGGCCTACAATTTTATTAATATGATTTTTGTTGGAAGGCTGGGGAGCAATGCAGTTGCAGCGGTTGGTTCTGCCGGATTCTTCATGAACCTGAGCTGGGGCTTGTCAGCTTTGCTTACAGTTGGTGCCGGCATAAAAGTATCTCATGCCATTGGTAGCGGAGATTCACAGCTTGCCAAAAGCTATGTGCGAAGCGGAATTCTGGCGGTTATCGTCATCGCACTGATTTATTATGTCTTTTTGTTTTTTGCCGGAAATGAATTGATCAGCCTGATTCGCTTGAACAATCCTGAGATTGAAAAAGCTGCAACCAACTTTTTGCTTATTGTAGGACTGGCAATTCCATTTTCTTTTCAGAACCTCTTTTTTACCAGTGTTTTTATTGGTTCGGGCGATAGTAAATCGCCATTCCATATCAATGCAACAGCTTTGGCCATTAATATTCTGCTCGATTACCTGTTAATTTTTCAGGCTGGAATGGGAATCAATGGAGCAGCTTTTGGAACCATTATTTCGCAAGCAACCGGAACCATCTTGTTTTACTTTAAGCTGAATGGTTCAGCAAGCCTGAAACCTATAGGAACGGCTTTTGAAGGTTCGCTTCTGAAAAATATAATGCAAATGGGAATAAGTCCTACCATTCAACGGGTTTCGTTTACCATTGTGGCTATTGTGATGGCGAGGATTATCAGTAACTGGGGACCTACTGCTATTGCCGTGCAGAAAATTGGTGTGCAGATTGAGGCCATTTCGTATATGACAGCCGGAGGATTTTTGGCGGCTTTATCAACCATTTCAGGATTGGCTTATGGTGCCGGCGATTATCGGAAACAATGGCAGGCTTTTCGGTCAGGTATGCTTCTTGCATTCGTCCTCGGAACGGTTACTTCAGCAGTTTTGATTGTCTTTGCTAAACCTCTGTTCTCCATTTTTCTGAGTGATCCGGAAAGTGTGGCAATGGGGACTGAATACCTTGTTATTCTTGGTTTTTCGCAACTGTTCATGGTGATGGAGTTAATGGCTACCGGAGCGTTCTTTGGCTGGGGGAAGACCAATATTCCGGCGATTACCGGGATTGCGCTTACCGTATTGAGAATTCCGATGGCGCTGGCATTTATCAGTCTTTGGCAAAACGCACTTTCGTCAGTCTGGTGGAGTATCAGCATCAGCAGTATGGCAAAAGGAACATTGTTAGCTGTGCTTTATATCGTTCTATTTAAATCATTTATCAGAAACAAAACGCTTTAACGTCCTGAAGGGACAATATATTCTAGCCCAGGGCAAACGACGAAGGAGTGTCGCCCTGGGTTCAAAGGTAGAATGGAAAATCGTCCGTGCGAGAAAGATATTAAAAGAGAAATTTTTGTTTCGGACGAAAAAATGATCTCATGTTTCTTTGGAAATGATGTTCTGCAATCCCGTCCGAAAGAGAGTATTTGCTTTGTTCATCGAATTCTTGCGGACGGAGTTCATTTTTCCCTTTTACCCAGGGCGACGTTTCGGTTCGTTCCTTCCGAAACTTTGCCCTGGGCTGAAATTTATTGGTCCTTCAGACCGTAAAAATATTCTGTACAAGCGCAAGGTAAGCCCCTTCAGGTTTGGACTAAAAAATAAGACAATAAATTTTTCAAATATTGTAAGCTATGAAACATGATCTTTTTCAATCATTAAACTCGTTAAAAGGAAATATCTGGCTCGATGGATTGTTTGGCCTCGAAAAAGAAAATATAAGGGTTGATCAGTCGGGAAACCTGGCTCAAACCCCACACCCGAAAGTGTTTGGCAATAAACTGAAACATCCATACATCACTACTGATTTTTCTGAAAGTCAGATCGAAATGATTACTCCGCCGCTTCAGGAAATCGGGCAGGCAATCGGTTTTCTGGAAACCATTCACGATATCGTCAGTCTGGAACTGAAGGATGAATACCTCTGGCCACAGAGTATTCCGCCGATTCTGCCTGCCGATCAGCAGATTCCGATTGCCCAATATGGTGAGGACGGAAAAGAAGCTCAGCAATACCGCGAATTTCTGGCCGAAAAATATGGTCCGAAGAACCAGTTGTTCTCGGGCATCCATTTCAATTTTTCGTACAGCGAAAAGTTGCTTGAATTGCTTTACCGGAATGCTAATCCGGCGGTTTCGTTCGATGATTTCAAAGACGAAGCCTACCTGAAAACTGCCCGGCAGATGTTAAGGTTGCGATGGTTGTACATTTTGTTGTACGGCGACAGTCCTGTGGTCGATCCATCGTTCGAACTTCAGTGCAAAATGGCCCCTTATCCCATTGAAAACAATTTGATTGCCTTGTCGATCAGGAATAGCTGTTTCGGGTATCAGAATTATGATGACTTGTTCCCGGATTACAGTTCGGTTCCTAAATTCAAAGCGAGCATCGAACAAATGGTAAAAGATCAGAAAATAGCCGCTGCCAAAGAATTGTATTCGCCTGTTCGTCCGAAGTTCCCCAAAAATCCTGATCACATTTCCTATCTCGAATTTCGGTTTATTGATATTGATCCGCTCACAAAGGCCGGCATTTCTCCTGAAACGCTTCGTTTTTTACATGCACTCGCTTTGTATGGGTTGCTCACCAATGAACCTGACGATTTTGATGCCGAAGCTCAGGCTGAGGTTAATAAATATCATACTGGTGTAGCTTTATATGGCCTGAATACCGGAAATTACCTGGCAGATGAGGATGGCGAACGATACAATGTCTGGCTTAGCGCGAAAACGATCATTCAGGAAATTATCGGTTTATTTGAAAAGCTTGACATCAATAACCCTGAATACCTTGATTCACTGAATCAGGCTAAAAATCTGATTGAAAACCCGAAACAGCGTAAGGTTTACGAAGTGCTGAAAGGTATTGTGAAAATGGGGTACATTCCTTTTCATGTCGAAAAAGCCATGTATTATCTGAATGACAGCAGAGAAAATAGCTACAATTTTTGGGGATTGGAAGATATGGAACTCTCTACCCAAATACTATTGCGCGAAGCCGTTAAGCGGGGAGTTTCATTTGAAATACTTGACCGCAAGGAGAACTTTATTCGGTTCCAAAAAGATGGAAATATCCAATACGTCAAACAGGCCACCAAAACATCGCTTGACAATTATGCCAGTATTCTGGCAATGGAAAATAAGCTGGTGACCAAGAAAATACTCGAAGAACATGGTATCCGGACTCCAAAAGGAATGGAATATACCAGTGCTGCTATAGCAAAAGCTGACTTTTTGATTCATCAGGGAAAGCCGGTGGTGATAAAACCGAACCAAACCAATTTCGGACTCGGAATCACCATCCTGAAGGAAAATACGGATGAACTTACCTTTCACCGGGCGGTTGACATTGCTTTTGAACATGATTCAACCATTCTGATCGAGGAATTTATTTCAGGAAAAGAGTTCCGCTTTTTCGTAATCGACAATGAAGTCGTGGGTATTTTGCACCGCGTTCCGGCCAATGTAACGGGCGATGGGATAAAAACGATCCGAGAACTTGTCGAACTGAAAAATCAGGACCCATTGCGAGGGAAGGGCTATCGTACACCACTCGAGAAAATTCAGTTGGGCGAAGCCGAAGCCATGTTCCTGAAGCAGCAAAACAAGGATTTCAGCACCATTCCAGCTTCAGGAGAAATAGTGTATTTGCGCGAAAATTCAAACATCAGCACGGGCGGCGACAGCATTGATTTTACCGACGATATTCCGGATTCATACAAGCAAATCGCAGTACAGGCGGCAAAAGCCTTGAATATAGTGATTACCGGACTGGATATGATTATTCCTGATACCTCGAAGGAAGCAACGGTTGATAATTATGCCATTATTGAATTGAATTTTAATCCGGCCATTCACATACACTGCCACCCGTTTAAGGGCAAAAACCGGAAGTTGAATGAGAAATTGATGGATGCACTGGGATATGAATAATTTGAAAATTTGAAGATGAGTTAATTTGAAGATGAGTTAATTTGAAAATGAGACAATTTGAAGATTTGAAGATGAGGCAATTTGAATATATGATTTTTATGGTAAATTATCCTCGTTGTTCCTCAAAATATTTTGATTTTCAAATTTTCAAATCAACAAATTTTCAAATTGTTTCAGATCAGTTGTCTATGTGGTGAAATATCTCCGTTTAAGCCAGAACGCCACATTCACTAAACCGATCATTACCGGAACTTCGACCAATGGTCCTATAACTCCGGCAAAAGCTTCTCCTGAATTAATTCCGAAAATGGCGATGGCTACTGCAATGGCTAACTCGAAGTTGTTGCTGGCCGCTGTAAATGCCAAGGTGGTAGATTGCTCGTAAGTGGCACCGATTCTTTTGCTCATATAGAATGAGGTAAAGAACATGACCACGAAGTAAATCAGCAGCGGAATCGCAATCAGCACAACATCCAGCGGAATTTTGACAATGTATTCGCCTTTTAGCGAGAACATCACCACAATGGTAAACAACAAAGCGATAAGCGTTAATGGACTGATTTTAGGCACAAATTTGGTTTCGTACCAAACCTTGCTTTTAACACGAGTAAGAATAAACCGGGTCAGAAAACCTGCAATCATTGGAATTCCAAGATAAACGAACACACTTTTGGCTATGGCTCCCATCGTAATCTGCGAAACCGTTTCATTCACCGGAACGCCGAACCAACCCGGTAGAATGGCGATAAAAACGTAAGCATAAACCGAAAACAGCAGCACCTGAAAAACGGAGTTAAAAGCTACCAATCCGGCTGCATATTGCGTGTCGCCTTTGGCCAGATCGTTCCAAACAATCACCATCGCAATGCATCGGGCCAAACCAATCAAAATAATCCCGTACATGTAAGGCAGATTTGCATTGTTTTCGCCCGGGAAAAGTTTGAAAAAGGTAATGGCCAATGCGAACATCAATACTGGTCCTACCACCCAATTCTGAAACAATGAAAGTCCGAGGATTTTGGTGTTTTTGAAAACATCACCCAATTCTTCGTATTTCACCTTGGCCAATGGCGGATACATCATCACAATCAAGCCAATGGCAATAGGAATATTGGTGGTTCCGGACGACATACTGTTCCAGAATTCGGCAACATTTGGACTAATCCAACCCATGAAAACCCCTGCAAACATTGCAAGAAAGATCCAGAGCGTGAGGTAGCGGTCGAGGAATTTGAGACGTGTGTTCATATTACTAATTTGAAAATTTGATGATTTGAAAATTTGAAGATGAGTTAATGAGACTTGGAAGTGCTGATGATTTTAGAAAGGATATTGATAATTGAATGAAGTTTTTCTTTAAGAAGTTCGTTTTTAGGATAATTCTTCGACATCTCACAAAGCATCAGCCAATATTCGGTTTCGTCAGCTTCTTTTGCTGCAATTTTTAATTTATGAATGAAGTCCGCTTTGCTCTCGGCATTTTGGGCTTCCCGAACATTTGCCCCAATAGATGTTCCGGATTTCAATAATTGCCTGGCGATGACATATTTTCGCTGTCCTTCCAGCAATTCCGAATATTCAACGATTTCTAATGCAAACTCAAGTGTGAGTTTAACGATCAAATTGTCTTTATCACTTCTCATAATTTTCAAATTGTCAAATCAACTCATTTTCAAATTAACTTCGTAAAATTTACAGAAACCTTCTTTAATCTCATCTCTTACCCGGATAAACTCGCTCCAAATGAATTCATCAGAACCAGTAGCATGGGAAGGATCTTCAAACCCGATATGGAGACGATGTTTCACCTTTCCAAAAAATGCGGGGCATGTTTCGTTGGCATGGTCGCAAACAGTAATCACGTAATCCCACTCTTCATTGAGGTATTGATCAACCATTTTCGGTGTATGGTTACTGATGTCGATACCAATTTCTTTCATCACTTTCACTGCCTTTTGGTTGACTCGTTTGGCAGGTTCGGTTCCGGCTGAACAAACCGTGATGTTTGGATCGAACGATTGCAGAAACCCATGAGCCATCTGACTGCGGCAACTGTTGCCTGAGCATAGAATTAAGACTTTCATGTTATTTTAATTTGAAAATTAGACAATTTGAAGATTTGAAAATGTGGTAATTCGGCAAAATGCCAACTTTTTTAATCTATAACTTTTCCATTGCTTAGTTTTATCCGGAAACTGCCGTATTCAGCAGCCATTGGGCTATGGGTAACCATTATCACCGTGGTTTTTTGATTTTGGTTAATCTCTTTCAAAATACCCAGTATTTCTTCAGATAAGCCGGGATCGAGGTTGCCTGTAGGTTCATCAGCAAGCAGCAAATCGGGTTTATTGGCCAATGCTCTGGCAATGGCAACACGTTGTTGCTGGCCTGCCGAAAGTTCCTTTGGGTAATGAGTAGTGCGGTCTTCCAGCCCAACCCATTCCAGCAATTCCATGGCTCTTTTTCTATTTTCAGCCGTATTACTGTTTTTCACATTCAGGGCAATCATGATGTTTTCGATGGCTGTGAGATAAGGCACAAGGGCAAAGCTCTGCATCACAAACCCGACATGTTTGCTGCGGAAATTGGCCAAATCTTCATCGTTGTTCAGGTTTAATTCGCTGCCGTTATAGCTCATTTTACCTGAAGTTGGCCGCAATAAACCACCAAGAATCAGCAATAAGGTTGTTTTCCCAGAGCCTGAAGCTCCGGTAATAGTAACAAACGAACCTTTGGGAATATCGAGCGAAAGATTGTCAACCGCATTGATAGCTCCATTATGGCGCTGGTATGTTTTCGTTAGATTATTTAATTGCAACAACATAATAGTAAATCGTAAATGAATAAATCGTACATCCTTTTAATTCTCCTGCATATTTGAAAATGGTTCTATTTTTCCGGCCAGATAAGCAGGAATGACTGAGCCTAAAATTGATATTGAAATTGAAAGGGCAATGGAAACAAGAAGCAGCGTATAAATTGGACTGACTTCGATTCCGGCAAATTGAGGTCCGAGCCAGATTGCGCCTAAAGTACCCAGGATATAACCTGCAACTCCACCCAAAAAGCCAATGATGATGCCTTTCAGAATAAGAATGTAATAAATATGCCTTTTGTGGTAGCCAATCATCCGAAGTATTCCTATTTCTTTCCGGCGTTCGTTCACGTTTGCCCAAATGTAATTTCCAATGGAAATGCTGCCAACAAAAAGAATGATGAAAAGAAATACAAATGATATTTTATTCATCATTTCATTGGTTTCAATTTGGGTGGAAACGATCTGCCCGATGGTGGTAATACGAGTGTCAGGCAATACATTCCGGAGTTTGCTCAATAGTCCGTCTGAAATGGCGGCACAACAACCCATTATTTCAATGGCGCTGATTTGTTCGCCCGTGCCTAAGAGTGCCTGAACGGTATGCAGGTTCGCAAACACGCGGTCGTCGTCAACCGTACCCGTTTCAGGTAAAACTTTTACGATGGTAAAGGTTTTGCCTTCGATGGTCAACGTACCTTTTTCCCTAATATTGAGCCTTTGGGCAACAGCCGAGCCGATAAAACAATCTGCTTCTGCCAGTGTGTCAATTCCTTTGCGTTGTAGTTTTGTATCCAGATATTTTGCAGGTTCGGCACCAGCAGCAGGGGCGCAACTTGCTGCAACTTTTTCAGCCATTAAACCGCCTTGTTGCCAGATTGGTTTTGATGCTATTTCGCTTTTTGGCAAAATGCCCGTCAATACAATATTTTCGATTCCTATTTTCACCCTTCGGGTTAACTTCGGCGATAAATTATCGACACCGGGCAAAGTAGAGGTGACAATTCTTTCTACATAGCTTTCGGGAAAAGTTGGTGCATCAATGTCGGCCGTATAATAATTGTCAACACTGGCGGCCTGCGGAAGCACCAAAACATTTGCCCCTAAATTATCCAGGTTCACTGCTACAGCTTTCTCCGATACTACCGAGAAAGAACGGATTCCTACAATTACTGCAATACCCAAGGTAATGGCCAACAAACCCGATATAAGTTGCGACTTGCGATGCCAAAGCTCCTTTAGTGTTAAATCTGTTAATCTCATTTTTTTAATGTGCAAATTGGCTAATTATCGAATTAAATTTACTTTGCGCAACCAGCAGATCCGGCTCCTCCGGGGCAGCATCCACTTTTGACAGGTGCTGTGGCAGCTTCGGCTAATTTGGCTGCATCAGGCACGCTTGTAGATGTTCCGGCAACTTGTCCCTGGGTATTAATAACCAAAGTGGTGGAAACCGTCGATGTTTTATCAATCTGTAGCTGGTTCATGAAATTTACTTCTTTGATATCGTCCATATCTACTTCAACAATTGCAGCATTGTTTTTTAATTTGGTTACCGCATTTTTACACTCCTGAAGCACTTCAGAACGATCTTTCATCGACTTTTTTGTGAACACAACAAAAGCAGGCTTTTTGGTACTAATAACCGTTTGTAATTCTTCCAGTTTTGGCGTAGGGACAAGGGCAGCGATGTTTTCAGCGGTTGCCTGACTCAGAATATATCCGCCAGTTGGCAAACCTTTGGACGAAATAACCAAAAGCAGCGGAAGTGGTGCTCCTGATAAACGCCATTCAGCTACCAGTTGGGCATTTGCAGCATCATCCCTGTCCAATTGAACTACAGTGGCATTTTTGTAAATGGCATTTGCTCCTTTGGCAATTGTTATGGCTTTATCGGTTTCGGTTACGCCAGTTCCGGTTACGACTACAAAAACAGCTTTTCCTTCTTTTTTAGCCTTTTCCAGCTCGGCCTGAATTTTTGAATTGCTAACTGGCAATATAGTTGATTGTTCCGGTTGAGAGCTTTGTTTCAACTCAGCACTTGATTTTGACTGTTTGTTAACAGCGCTCCCATTTCCACAGGCTGTTAATGCCCAAAGACTAATGACCGAAAACGATAAAAGTGATGTTTTTATTAAGTTCATGATTTTTTGATTTTAACTGGTTCCGGGGTATTTGTTTATTCGAATTCTTCAGATACGATCTGGTAATGCTACTCGCAGACGAAGTTTTCCGGAATCTGAATTTCTTCAAGAAACCCGGTCAAAAGGTTTGTCATTTCTTTTACCTTTTCGCCGTCGAGACAGTATTTCATTTTTACGCCCTCAATATGGCCTTTTATCAAACCTGCATCTTTTAATTCCTTCAAATGCTGGTTAACTGTGGTTCGGCTCAACGGCAATTCGTCGGCAATATCGCCCGAAATACAGTTTTTTGTTGATGCCAGAAACTGAAGGATTTGCAGGCGGGCAGGGTGCCCTAAAGCTTTAAATAAACCAGCTCTTGTTTGAAGCGCTTCGTCGAATAGTTCTGTTTTTGATACCACCATGGCTTTAGAATTAAATTTGACGTAAACATACGTCTTATTTTATTGTAACGCATGTTTACGTCATTAAATTTCAATTAAAATTTTGGAAAAGTTATGGATCAGTTGATCTAGTTGTGGAAAAAGTTATTTGTATTGTTCTCAAGAATTGTATTAAAACGCGAGATTATCATTTGAAATAAAAGATCTAGTCCTCCAGCCGGACGGGCTTTTACTTTTTTTCTACAGCAAAAAAAAGTAAACAAAAAATGCCGCCGCTGAAGGATAAAAAGCTAAAAACAGGATCCGTTTCGCTAATCCGCCAATTGGCGGACAAAACTCCTCCCTTTGGTCGTCAAACAGGGAAATTTTCTTAACGCTCACTTATTCAGTTTTTTTAACGCTTTTTCTCCTTAGGCGGAAGAACACCCGCGCTGCAAGCAATGACAAAAAAATAGAATTGAGAATTGGCTTTTGAATTTGAGTAGGCCATTGATCAGCGCGAGTGCGAAGGCCGTCAAAACGCCCGGCCGAGGGTTCGTTTTGACAAGATTTTTGCTTCCTTTTCATCGTTTGGAAAAGGAAGAGCCAGTCCGGCTTGAGGACAAAATATACTCAATTCCAGGGTATAATTCTGTTTTCCCCTCAAGAAATTGAATTGATCCAACGTTATTTTGGAAATCGGGAGGGGATTAAATAAAAATCAGTTTACACGATCATTACAGAAGCAATGAACATGTAAACTGATTTTAACACAGATAGAAATGTGTGGACTGATATCAATAGCTTCGGTTACACAGAAGAACTGAAATCAGTAAAATGAATTATTGTTTGGGCGTTACATTCCCTTTGATGCTTAAAACCAAAGGAGAATTAATCGCAGTCGAATTAACAGTGATCGACTTACTAAATGCACCCTGGTTGTTTGTGTTATAGGTTACTTTGATGGTTCCTTTTTCACCTGGAGCAATAGGTGTTCTGGTCCATTCAGGAACCGTACAGCCGCACGAAGCTTTTACATCGTTCAGCACAAGTGGCGTTTTGCCTTTGTTGGTGAAATTAAACTCACAGCTACCGTCGCTACCCTGGACAATGGTTCCATAGTCGTGGACGATGCTTTTAAAAATAATTGAATCTTGCGGAGCGGCTGGTTTGTCCTGTGCCTGAATGGTTAACGAAGCAAGAAACACCATGACCATCATTACGAGCGATTTTTTCATTTTGCAAAAAATTTTATATTTATTATTAATAATGCTGTAAACGTACAACATGCAGATTATACAAACAAATAAGAAGCAAAAATAGTTTGCAGATAGTTTGAATTCTGTGATTAAGGCCAAATGATACTGTACCCTTTTATTATCTACGCTGTATGATGGCAAAACCGAAACCCATATTTGAGAAACGCATTTTTTGGGATGTGAACTTTGAGCAGATTGACCATGATGCCAAAGCCAACTTTGTTATTGATCGGGTTTTTGAACTGGGTGATGTAGAAGATATCCGTCAGTGCCGCAGATACTATGGCGACGAAAAAGTAACCGAAGCCTTGCTAAAAGCCAAATATTTGCCACTACACACAATCCATTTTGCCAGTGCGGTAATTGATAAACCACTAACTGATTTCAGATGTTACATACTAAGACAGTTGAACCCCGAACTCTTTCCTTATTGAAGAAGCTGATGGAGTTGCCATCGCTGAAACCCAAAGAATAATCATCCAATAATTTGTAATCTATTGCTTTGTTAAACCTTAGCGCTTTTGTGTTTACTATATTGGTGGTAAACGTATGAATATTCAACCCGTTTCGGGTTGTGTTCTGCGATAAGTATCTTTTCCCCCAGTTGCAACTGGGGGTGATTAACATTAAACTCCTTCGGAGTTATGGGAAAGTCGGTTAATATCAAGGGTTAACCCATAAGGGTTAAATGTTAATGACCTCCAATGGAATTGGAGGTTAATGAGCGACCAAAGGGCGCAACCCGAAACGGGTTGAATATTATTGGTAAAAATTCCATCTTCTGTCTGGATCAAAGTTTAAACAGTCTGGAAACTTTCACAGCGCATTTAGCGAGTGAAAGAGGTCGTCTGGAAACTTTTCGTGCGCGTTTAGCGGTTGAAAGACCCCGTCAGGAAAGTTTTAGTGCGCGTTTAGCGATTGAAAGAGGTCGTCAAGAAAATTTTAGTGCGCGTCTGGAAACATTCAGTGCGCGTCTGGAAAGTTTCAGTGCGCGTTTAGCGATTGAAAGAGGTCGTCAGGAAACTTTTCGTGCGCGTCTGGCGATTGAAAGACCCCTTCAGGAAAGTTTTAGTGCCCGTCTGGAAACATTTAGTGCGCGTTTAGCGATTGAAAGAGCGCGTCTGGAAAATGTTAATATCCTTCTAATACTTTGTAAATAAGGTAATAAGGTTGTTGTATTTGGATAAATGAATTCCTACTGAGGTTTAATAATGTATGATAAGGTTTTAACCCTTATTTTTTAAACCAAACCTTAGTAGGAATTGGAGTTACAGATCTAAATAACCTTATTAACCTGTTGTTTTTCAATTATTATCTTTTCAATTTTATATCGAACTCGGGTTAATCGTGGAGTTTTGGGGAGTATTTGCAGATTGATGACCTAAAAACAGAAACCCAGGGAAAAGAATGACATAAAAAAAGATAAAAAAAAAGCTACAAATAGTTTTGATTTATAAACATAACCGCCTATATTTAGCGATGAAAACAACGAGCGGCACCTTGAACCTGCTTTCATAGAGCAAGAAACTGTTCACATAGCTGGGGTAACCAGCGAAATTCAGCCCACCATAAAGGCTGAACATAAGGGCACAGTCCCTGAAATAGCCGACAAAATTGTTTTTTTAGGTATCAAAGGTAAATCAACAAAAAGAAAGAAGATAAGTAGCAATTTGTTTTGTTCTGCAATCATAACAGGTTGCCTACAAGTATTTTTGGAATAACGAGAAAAATTTATTACAGCGGGGTTGAAAAGGAAAAATACAAAAAAGTACTGTAAACTTTCCGCTATTTACAAGTTGGGTGCAAGCCTAAAAAACCGCTCCGATGATAGTTTACTGCTAAATTGAGAATGATAATAAAAATAACAAATAGGATTAGTGTAACAGAAACCCCATTAACTAAAGATTTTATTTTTTCGCCAAAGCCCTGCTCCATTAATACAATAAGCCGTGATAAATACTACATTTAGTTGTAGTAAACAACTAAATGTAGTGTGTTTACAACTACAAGTAACTGATTTTCTTTGATTCTGGACATGCTTCAAAATACCTTTGTAGCATCAAAAATTTTAAAATTTGTACGTATGTTAGAAACAAAAAAAATTGGCAATAAAATTGCCGAAGCACGAAAGAGAATAAATATTTCTCAAGCTGAGCTTGCTCAGCGTCTATTTATTAGTCCACAGGCTGTCGGGAAGTGGGAGCGTGGAGAATCAATGCCGGATATCACTACTTTTAATCGTATCGCTGAAATTCTAGGTGTTGACCTTAATTACTTTTCAAATAACTTCCAATCCTCAGTTACTGAAACGATATCCGTTGAATCGTTGGAAAAACACTCCGCTGAATTATCAACAGAAAATCAGAAGAAAAAGATTAGTTGGGATATGTCGGGCGGGAATTGGGTGGATGCAGACTTTTCTGGTTTAAAAAACCTGCATGAAAAGTTCAGTTCATCAAATATACAGCGCTGCCTGTTTATCGATTCAGAAATGTCGGGACTTCTTCTAAAAGGCAATCATGTTGTCGGTTGTGACTTTTCAAGTTCCGACATCAGTTGTAGCCATATTCAGGGTTCTCACTTAGTAAATAATAAATTTAAAGACTGTTTACTGAAAGAAACTGAATTTTCAGGTAGTCATATAACAGGCTGCGATTTTACCAATGCGGATTGTACAGGGTTAAAAGTAAAGTCGAGTTCCTTTATAAAAAACACATTGTTAAATACATTGTGGAATCATACATCATTTATAGCAACAGGATTTGAAGATGTTGTTTTCGAGGGTGTTTTAGAAGATTGTTCATTTGACAACTGTGGTTTTACAAAAGTTAAATTTAAAAATGCTACATTAATTAATACCTTCTTTAAAAACAATGAGAAATTAAAAAAAGTCCAGTTTATTGACTGCAAAGTGGACAAAATTACTTATGCTTTTTTACAAAATGGGAAAGCTGATTTAACTGGAGTAACATTACTAACTGCATAAAAAAAAGAAAAAACAATGAGACAAAATAAAATCGCAAACAAATTACTTGCCGAACGTCATCCTATATGGCTGTCAGTTACTTTGCACCTTTTACCAGGTGTACTTATCGTTGCAGCATATTTACTTTTGACTGCACCACTGGCAAAAAGCCTCGGGCTTCCCCCTTTCATTGGTTGGGTAATAGCTATGTGCTTAGCACTTGTACCAACTGAACTTGGCCTGCTTTTGTGGTTGGGCTACCAACGAAATAACCGATTCTCGTTAGATGGAGTTGTTCATTTTTTAGACAAACCAATCTCTTGGAGAAAGCTTTCCGCTCTTGTTGTTCCTCTGATTGTATGGTTTCTTGTTGTTGCGATAGCCCTAATACCATTGGATAAGTTAGTCTACCAGTCATTATTTAAGTGGGTTCCTTTTGAGGGGGCAGGTGGTGGAATGACCACTATCTTAGAAGGCTACCCCCATACCGTTATGATTATTAGTCTTGCAGTTTGCATACCGCTAACCGGCATATTGTTGCCTTTTGTTGAGGAACTGTATTTCCGAGGGTTCTTGATGCCTCGTCTTCCAACCTCCGGCCTTTGGCTCCCGGTGTTCAGTTCTATCCTATTCTCACTTTACCACTTTTGGACTCCTTGGGGTTTTCTATCTAGAGTGGCATACTTGCTGCCTGCATTTTACTTTGTGTGGAGAAAAAAGGACCTCCGTATTTCTATTGGAGCCCACGCAGGTACCGCCTTCATTATGCAGACAGCAGGCACCATTGTCTTAATCTTCACAAAATAATGAAGTTAAGCTAAATATTGTGTATTGAGGAAAAGCACAATGCCTAAAGCTGTACGTGCAACTTGACAAGGTTTTAAAGACCAACCTTAAAAAATTAACGCACCATCCACCTCGGTGGAGTTATAATGTGCTTGGATAATTTTCGATTAGATAAATTGATTTATATTTGACTTTGAAAACGAGAAAAATAAAGGCCAGCACCCAACAGCAAAATACCCGGCAAGTCGGGTTTCGGCGCTTCGTTGACAGGAAATTAGTATTTGAAAAGCAAATCTTCGTAGGAAGTTCATCGGGAAACTCCCGCCCTGCGTGTATTTGCGGAACGTGTGTGTCTTGAATCAACCCGTGAAAACGGAAAGAATGCTGTACAAAAGATGGAAGCCCTTTAGCGGTGATAAAACGAAAGCCGAAGCCGAGCGAACTGTGCCAAGGAATCATTATCATCATCA
>Ga0209125_1000255_pt1 | contig 80010 bp, 55 predicted proteins | sample BarGraIncub1131A_FD_184503 | JGI IMG/M metagenome (GOLD analysis project Ga0209125, IMG submission 184503) | Arctic peat soil microbial communities from Barrow, Alaska - Barrow Graham LP Incubations 11-31A (SPAdes) (version 2) | ecosystem: Environmental > Terrestrial > Soil > Wetlands > Peat...
TCAGGTGACTATAGCGTCGGGGTCCCACCTCTTCCCATTCCGAACAGAGAAGTTAAGCCCGCCCACGCCGATGGTACTGCGCAAGTGGGAGAGTAGGTAGTCGCCGTTTTTCCGAAAGCCTTTCAGTGTAAACTGAGGGGCTTTCCTTATTTAAAGGAAAAGGGTCTGACCCGAAGGGGCAGGCCCCCGTAAAAGCAATGTTGCGGGGCTTCTTTCATTTAACAAGGTTTCTGGCTATCTTTGCCTTTCAAATTGAATGATATGAAAAAGTTGCATTTCGAGACATTGCAGGTTCATGCAGGTTATAAGCCTGATCAAACTGGATCCAGGAGTGTGCCAATCTATCCGAACACAGCCTATGTATTCGACAGTGCACAACATGGTGCGGATCTGTTTAATTTGGATTTCAAGGAAGGTGTTTCACCGTATATCTATACCAGACTCAATAATCCGACCAACAGTGTATTTGAACAGCGGATGGCAGCATTGGAAGGAGGCATTGCTGCAGTTGCCACAGCGTCAGGACATTCAGCCCAGATGATCACCATCCTGAACCTTCTTAAAACGGGTGACAATTTTGTTACCAGTCCCTACTTATACGGTGGCACTTACAACCAGTTTTTTGTTACATTTCGCGACTTGGGAATTGAGGCTAGAAAGTCGAAGGACGATACGGCTGAGGAAATGGAAAAGCTGATCGACGAAAACACAAAAGCGCTATACACCGAGAATATTGGAAATCCGAAGTTCAATGTACCTGATTTTGAGAAGCTCGCCACTTTGGCCAAAAAGTATGACCTTCCGTTGATTGTAGACAATACCTTCGGTTGCGGGGGTTATCTGTGCAAACCCATCGAATGGGGTGCCAATATTGTGGTGGAAAGTGCTACGAAATGGATAGGTGGACACGGGAACAGCATGGGTGGCGTCATTGTTGACGGAGGTAATTATAATTGGGGAAATGGTAAGTTTCCGAAATATTGCGAGCCTTCAGAAAGTTATCACGGACTCAATTTCTGGGAAAAATTCGGTGCTGCAGCCTTCACGATGCGTTGTGTGGCCGAGAATATGCGGGATTTGGGCCCTTGCATCAGTCCGTTTAACAGTTGGCAGTTGATTCAGGGTTTGGAAACGCTCTCGGTTCGCGTTCAGAAGATGTGTGAAAACACGATGGATATGGCCAATTGGCTATCCAACAATGAGAACGTTTTCGATGTTTGTTATCTGGGAATGGAAAACCATGCCTACCACGAACTTGCAAAGAAATACCTGACTAACGGATTCGGCTGTGTGCTGACTTTCAGAGTGAAAGGTGGATTTGAAAAAACGGTTAAATTTGTGGAGCGTCTCCAGTTGGTTTCACACGTTACCAATATTGGTGATGTACGTACACTGATTACGCATCCGGCTTCGACAACACACCGGCAATTGAGTGTGGAAGCACAAACTGCTGGAGGTGTCTATCCGGATATGCTCAGGCTTTCAGTAGGGCTCGAGCATCCGGACGACATCAAAGTTGATTTGGAGCAGGCGTTTGCCGGAGTATAATTAATAAACACGAAACGATCCTGATTGGATCAATCATAAGCATTCGACTATGCCATTAAATTTGCCCGACCAGCTCCCTGCCGTGGAGCTATTGAAGAAGGAGAACATATTTATCATGGATTCCGGACGTGCAACGGAGCAGGACATTCGTCCACTTCGCATCGTCATACTCAATCTCATGCCGTTAAAGATTACGACGGAAACCGATTTGGTGCGTTTGCTGTCAAATACGCCCTTGCAGTTGGAACTTGAATTTATGAAACTCAAGAGCCATACCTCCAAGAATACATCGATTGAACACATGAAACAGTTTTACACAACGTTTCACAAAATGCGAGATCAACGGTATGACGGCATGATCATCACGGGCGCACCTGTCGAACAGATGCCCTTTGAGGAAGTGACCTATTGGAACGAATTAAAGGAAATTTTCGATTGGGCGAAAACACACGTTACATCCACCTTGTATATATGTTGGGCAGCTCAGGCAGGGCTGTATCACGGCTATGGCATCAAGAAGTATCCCCTGGATAAAAAGATGTTCGGTGTGTTCAAACATTCGTTCAATGATCCGCATAACGCCATCTCTAGAGGATTCGACGATGAATTTTTCGTGCCACACAGTCGTCATACTGAAATTCGTGCCGAAGACATCGTGAAAGTACCTGGACTGACACTTTTGTCTGAATCGGAGGAATCCGGTGTTTATATGGTCATGGCCAGAAATGGTCGAGAGTTCTACATTACAGGTCACTCCGAGTATTCACCCAATACGTTGGATACCGAGTACAAGAGGGACTTGCAAAAAGGGTTGCCAATAGAGGTCCCTCGAAATTATTATACCGACAACGACCCTTCCAAGAAGCCGTTGGTGAAATGGCGGGCACATGCCAACTTGTTGTTTACCAACTGGCTTAACTATTTTGTCTACCAGGAAACGCCTTTCGACATCACTCAAATCCGATAAATGACCAAGATCCGTACGATCGAATTACTGGCACCCGCGAAAAATGTGGAGGCGGCCCGGGAAGCTATTCTTCATGGTGCAGATGCCGTTTACATCGGTGCCACCAAATTTGGAGCGCGATCTGCCGCTGGCAACAGTATAGAGGACCTGACTGGGTTGGTGCGCTATGCTCATGAATTCGGTGTCCGTATATATGTGACAGTCAATACTTTATTACATGATGAGGAATTGCCTGAGGTTGAAAAACTGATTTGGGAACTTTGGGAGATTGGTGTGGATGCGCTGATTGTTCAGGATATGGGGGTCACCCGTTTAAACCTGCCACCCATATCGTTGCATGCCAGTACGCAGACGAACAACCGGACACCAGAGAAAGTGCAGTTCCTTCAGGATGCAGGTTTTCGTCAGGTTGTTTTGGCCAGAGAATTGTCATTGGCTCAAATACGCGACATCTCCTCAAAAACAACGGTGCCGTTGGAATGCTTTGTTCACGGAGCACTCTGCGTGAGCTACAGCGGGCAGTGCTTTATTAGTCAGGCTATTAGTGGCCGAAGTGCCAATCGGGGTGAATGTGCACAGTTCTGCCGTTTGCCTTATGATTTGATTGACGCCGATGGAAAGACAATTGTTCGGCAAAAACACCTGTTGTCCATCAAGGATTTGAATCGGTCGGAGGCTTTGGAGGAACTGATTGATGCGGGAATCCATTCCTTCAAGATTGAAGGTCGGTTGAAGGATGTTTCATACGTGAAGAATGTGACCGCTTTTTATCGTGGTAAATTGGATGATATCCTGAAAAGACGGCCTGACCTGAAACGAAGTTCGGATGGTGTGAGTCATTTGTTTTTTAAACCGGACCCGAGCAAGAGCTTCAACCGTGGGTTTACGAATTATTTTCTGAAAGGAAGACCCTCTGACCTAGGGAATCCGGATACCCCAAAATCGATGGGTGAACCGGTTGGCCGCGTGAAAGAAGTTCGTGGAAATCAATTTACGGTAGCGGGTTTGACCTCATTTACCAATGGAGACGGTCTAAGTTTTGTCGGCTCGTCCGGTCAGTTTGAAGGATTTCGGGTGAATCGTGTGGAAGAGAATCGACTGTTTCCTGCAAGAATGCCGGATATTAAACCAAATACGTTGTTGTACCGCACACATGACCAGGCTTTTGAGTCTTTGTTGGAGAAGCCTTCGGCAGAGCGGAAGATTCCGGTGGAAATCAAGTGCTGGGAAACGGCTTTCGGTTTTGCGCTGAGCATGGATGACAAGCATGGAAATAGAGTCTCGTTGAGTTTTGAGCAAGAAAAAGTGCCGGCTTCGAAACCTCAGGAACAACAGGTGAAAAATCAGCTGACCAAGCTCGGAAACACCTTGTTTGAAGCCGTTTCCTGTGAACTGGAATGGTCGGGAGATTGGTTCGTTCCGGTTTCAGCCTGGGCAGAACAAAGGCGTTTGCTTTGTGAAAAGATGATGGGAGTAAGAAAAATCGCCTTTCGCAGGGAAGAATATCGTTTGCCTGTAACGTCACATCTGTATCCGGATCATCAATTGACGTATCTTGGTAATGTGCTGAATCAAAAAGCGGCTGAATTCTATCGATTGCATGGAGTCGATTCCATTGAATGGGGGTTTGAATCCGAGGAACATTTGCGTAAACCCGGTGAAGTGCTGATGTTTAACAAGCATTGCATCAAATATGAGTTGGGTGCTTGTCCACGTGTTCATCCTTCAGCCAAACCACTGAATTCCGGGCGCGCATTCCCCACTGGTTACGGCGGGGTTAGCGCATTAAATGAACCGTTGTATTTGGTTTACAACACCAAACGGGTTCAGTTGCATTTCGACTGTAAAGCTTGCGAAATGCATTTGACGGAAGTGGTTTAAATGAAGTATCGCTATTGTATAAGGGATATCCCTTTAAACCAAGATATCGGTACCTGATAGTGATTTTACTAGAACTGTATAAGAGTCTAGTAGGCTAAACAAGTATGCTGTCTTCTGCGATTATGGACGATAGTCAACACCCTTCAATACGTCTTGCGCTTTCGTTTTCAGCATCAGACTTTGCAGGGTAGCTTTTGGATTTTTTTCCATATAGGCAGAAACGATTTTATATCCTGTCCAGACGGCAGCCCGACCGGGTGATTCAGCGCTGAAGAAGGGTGTATAAGGCGCTTCACGGATGTATTTGGCAATAATGCTGACATCTTTGCTGTACAGATGTTGCAGTTGTGTGATGGTGCCCCACATGTTTTTCTCGTTGCCTACACACCAGTCCAATTGCTCGGTGGTGAAACCGCTCAGGTTTTCCATGCTTTCATTCGGGAGCAGAATTTGCATCAGAAACAGAATCTTGCCTTCGTAGATCATATAATCCAGCAAGCGTTGGTTGTCCATCAGTTTATATTCGGTGAGTTCGGAACGAACCCAACCAGTCAGGTAGTCAGCTGTCAGCTTTTCAGGATACATCCGGACGATCTGATAGGGAGAGAAGAAGCTTTTATAGGCATCGTAGTCTTTTCCAAGGTATTTATCGATGTCGGCAGATAGGATACCAGGTGCTGAAACAATGGATTCACCATAACCTGCAATGTGCATATAAACCTTAGGTATAGGGATGTTTGGGAAGAAATACTGCATGCGGTGAAAGCCCCAGGTCAGTTCTTCTTCAATGGCTGAAACGTCGTTGAATGTTTTCTGGCAATCGGTGTACAGTTTTTTAATATCTGCATCGTTTCTGAAAACAGAATCGAACTGTTGGAACAAAATGCTGCCGGGTTCACCGACCTCCATGATTTGATTTGCGTAGAGGTTTAGGAAGGCAGAGTCGGAGTATAGGCCTGTTTCGTAGAAAGTTTTGTCAAATCGTTGAATGGTGATGTTGTTTTCCGGCTTGCCCGGTACATCGTAACGACTGCCGGCACAACTGACCAAAGTCAACAGTAGGAGAGATCCTATAATTTTTTTCATTCGAAATGATTCTGGTTAAAGGTTAGAACAAAGTTAGGTCATACCATTCGTTCTACAAGCAAGGTGGAAGAAAAAAAATACTTTTTGAAATAAAAAAGAGACTGTAAAAAATACAGCCTCTCTTTTAGCAGGACGGTGAGAGAAGTTTTAAAAGAGTGCCAAGGTCAAGGCGCTGATTGACAGACACCCCGGAGCGTACTTAAGGTACGTGAGGAGTGGCTGGCGAGCAGCAACGCAGAGATTGACGCTCTTTTAAAACTTCTCATTTTTTGGCGTCTAGGCGCTCCTTAAGTTCAGCCAGTGCATCGATGTCACCAAGGGTGGTTTTTTCCATCTTCTGTGCAACGGGCTGTTCGTCAGCTTCGTCTTTCTTGGTGGTTTTCTTGGCACCTGAAGCTTTTTTGGCAGCGCGGGCTTCCGTTTTAGCTTCATCTTCGTGGATACGGCTGTGTGACAGGATAATACGTTTGGCGTCCTTGTTGAATTCGATGACTTTGAATTCGAGCTTTTCTTCTACGACTGCGGTCGTTCCGTCGGCTTTCACCAGGTGTTTGGGGGTGGCGAAACCTTCCACGCCGTAAGGCAGGGAGATAACGGCGCCTTTGTCCATCAGGTCGATGATGGTGCCTTCGTGGATGCTGTCAACAGTGAAGATGGTTTCGAATACATCCCAAGGATTTTCTTCCAGTTGTTTGTGGCCTAGGCTCAAACGACGGTTGTCCTTGTCGATTTCGAGAACGATCACTTCGATGGGCGTACCCAACTGAGTGAATTCACTCGGATGTTTTACTTTCTTGGTCCAGCTCAGGTCGCTGATGTGGATGAGACCGTCAACGCCTTCTTCGATTTCAACAAAGACACCGAAGTTGGTGAAGTTGCGAACCTTGGCGGTGTGGCGGCTGCCAACTGCGTACTTGGTTTCGATGTTGGACCAGGGATCTTCTTTCAGTTGCTTGATACCAAGTGACATTTTGCGTTCGTCACGGTCGAGGGTCAGGATGACAGCTTCGACTTGGTCGCCAACTTTCATGAAGTCCTGAGCGCTGCGCAGGTGCTGTGACCAGCTCATTTCGGAGACGTGGATCAAACCTTCTACACCAGGAGCGATTTCGATGAATGCACCGTAGTCGGCCATAACCACTACGCGGCCTTTCACTTTGTCGCCAACATTCAGTTCGGCACTGAGGGCATCCCATGGGTGCGGGGTCAGTTGCTTGAGACCAAGAGCGATACGTTTCTTTTCATCATCGAAGTCAAGGATGACGACATTGATTTTCTGGTCGAGTTCGACCACTTCCTTAGGATCGCTTACGCGGCCCCAGCTCAGGTCGGTGATATGAACCAAGCCGTCTACGCCGCCCAGGTCAATGAATACACCGTAAGAGGTGATGTTCTTGACGGTACCTTCCAGTACCTGGCCTTTTTCGAGTTTGGCAATGATTTCTTTCTTCTGTTGTTCCAATTCGGCTTCGATAAGCGCTTTGTGAGATACAACAACGTTTTTGAATTCCTGGTTGATCTTGACAACCTTGAATTCCATGGTTTTGCCGACAAATACGTCGTAGTCGCGGATGGGCTTGACGTCGATTTGTGAACCCGGCAGGAAGGCTTCGATGCCGAATACGTCGACGATCATACCACCCTTGGTACGGCATTTCACGAAACCCTTGATGATTTCGCTGTTTTCCAATGCTGAATTGACACGATCCCAGCTGCGTGTTGCGCGGGCTTTCTTGTGTGAAAGGATCAGCTGACCTTTTTTGTCTTCTTGGTTTTCAACGTACACTTCAACGCTGTCACCGATTTTAAGATCGGGATTGTAGCGGAATTCGTTCAAAGAAACGATACCATCGGATTTGAAGCCGATGTTGACCACTACTTCGCGTTTGTTCATTGAAATAACGGTACCTTCGACGACATCCTTGTCCTTAACGGTGTTCAGAGTGTTGTCGTAAGCTACTTCGAGTTCTGCTTTGGACATGGTGCCAAAGACTTCGCCTTTCTCAAAGGCATCCCAGTCAAATGTCTGATCGGGAATTAAAAGATTTTTTTGTTCCATTGATTGATTAGAGAGAAATTAGTGAATTGGACATTATATTGATTTGAAAATCGAGCCGCAAAGGTAGGAAAAAATACCCAAAAAAAGCAAGTGGATTGATTGAAAAAACCTAACTTTGTTTGAAAGTAACCCGAAATACCGATGAATACCCTTAGAAATTCGCTATTTATACTGATAATGATCTTGTTAAGCAGTTCCTGCAGCAATAGGCAGGTATTTCGGATGGATGTTTTACAACCAGGTTACATTGTAGTTCCATCACAGAAAAGTAACATTGTGCTAGTTGACAATACGGGTATCCAGCCACTGGATGCAGGGCATATTGTCAAGATTGGTTTCAAAATTGTTGGTGATACCACTTTTAACCTGGATCCGTTGTCGGGGATGCTGATAAACTCTTTGAACAGTTATTTATTGAGAGAGGGCTTTTATCAGCAAATCAGCCTACTATATCGAAATGAACTTTTGCCGGGTAAGACCGGCGAGGATGATTACATTCGCTCTGACCGCCTTAGCACTTCAAAAATCTTGGAAATAAGCAGGGATACCAGCATCCACCTCCTCTTCAGCTTGGATAGGCTGTTGACCAAAACAACCACGAATACCTATTACACCGGAGAAACGTACACGGCTACCAGGGATGTCTGGGTCAATTCTGTCTGGCGGATTTATGATCTCGATATGGATACGTTGATTGCTCAGTTTCAGTACAACGACAGCCTTTATTGGAAAAAGTTCAGCCAAAATCCATATTTGGTTACTAAAATGTTGCCTGAAATGGAAGTTGTTTTGCCTGAGATCGCGGATGTTATTGCAGAACATCTGAATAAATTCATGGGACCGCATTGGGAAACCGAGAAACGGGAGTATTTCTGTACCGGTAGTTACCTAATGACCATGGCAGCTGACATGGTTCGGAAGGACATGATTGACAATGCCGCCGAACTCTGGAAAGCAGAATTCTCGAAGGGATTTTTTCGCTCCAAATATAGGGCGGCCATCAATATGATGTTTTATGAGGAGGTGAAAGGAAATCCGAAGGAAGCGCTTGCATGGGAAGATAAGGCAGAGGTGGCCATGCTTAAATGTCCGGTTGGTGGTTCTGAATATGACATCAATTTGCTTGAACTTTGGAAGAAGACGCTGGAAGCCCGTATTAAGGACTTTCAAAAGTTGAAAATATACTTTGATGGGAATTTAAATTAATTATTTTTTGTACTTTTGGCGCCATGAAGAAAGAAGCCTTGTATCATTTGTTGGATCGTACCTTCCGCAAAGCCCTGGAGCAATTGGAGGTTTCAGAATCTCAGGCTGCCATTGTCGACCTGTATCTGTTGCCCAATCCGGAGGCCGGAGAGTTTTCGGTTTTCGATGATGAGGATCATGAGCTGATCAAGGTTCCTGTTAATGCTTGGCAGGAAGAATACGAAACGCTTGACAATGAGGCTGAATTGAAGGAATGTGAAATCATCCTCAAGGAGATTGTCCATAAAGCAAAGGATGAAGGCGCTTTTGAAAAGATCAACATTCTCAAGCCGTTCTCGGTGCTGATGGTTGATGAAGAAATGGAAACCCTGGCCGAACTGTTGCTTATTGATGACGAGCAGTATCTGGTCGATGACCATTTTTTGAGGAACATGGACAAGGATTTGGACGAGTTTTTCGAAAAACTCATGGCCGATATTTAATCCCTGAAAAAGCTTTGATTTTTAAAAAATCTGACTAATTTTGCCGCCGCAATAATGTATTGCCGAAATAGCTCAGTTGGTAGAGCAACGCATTCGTAATGCGTAGGTCGCCGGTTCGAGTCCGGCTTTCGGCTCAAAAAAAAGTTCTCGAAAGAGAACTTTTTTTTGAGCTAACCGTGTTTAATAAAGATGCTCATTTGGCTCTTCCTCTTTTCTTTTGGCCCAACCCCACGCAGTGGTTTGAAATAAGGTTCAAGTACAAGGCACTGATTGCGAAATCGTACCGGAGCGTACTTTTGGTACGTGAGGATCGATGAGCAAGCAGTAACGCAGTAATTGAACCTTATTTCAGACCACTTATATTTCAGACCACTGACAAGTAGTGGAGTAGGATGTCCATAAGCTGCGTTTTGTCAAATGGCTTAGCCAAGAAATCATTGCAACCCGCCTGCATTGCTGCATTCCTGTCTTGGTCGAAAGCGTAAGCGCTCAATGCTACGATGGGAACTTTGGGTGAGATGCTGCGGATGATTTTGGCCGCTTCTATCCCGTTAAGTATCGGCATCTTTATGTCCATCAGCACAAGGTCGGGCTCTGAATCCTGAAACATCGTCACCACTTCCATGCCGTTTTGGGCTCTGCGAAGTGTAAAGGTTTGTCCGATCATGTTTTCCAACAGCTGGTAATTGCTATCCGTGTCTTCTGCAACCAGGATAACCACCGAATTGCCTGAATCTGCGCCGCCTTTTCTACTGAACGATTGAATCATGTATTCAACCGGAATAGTGAATATAAACTTGGCGCCTTCACCGTACGTTGATTCCACAGAAATAGACCCCCCCATTTTCTCGATGATGGATTTGCAAATGGGCAATCCAAGTCCGGTGCCTTGTGTAAAATTGTCACCCTTGATGAACCTGTCAAACACTTTCCGGATTTTGTCAGGCGCAATGCCGCTACCGGTGTCGGTCACTGTAAATTCCAGAAACTTTTCGTTCAAGTGATAACCAAAACTGATGGATCCTTGTTTGGTGAATTTGATGGAATTGCCGATGAGGTTGTTGATCACCTGACTAAGGCGGTTCTTGTCGGTATTGATGATAAGATCCGGATCGGATTCTTCGAAAATGAGCTTCACACCGGGTTGACAACGCAGGCTCATGGTCTGTAGTATGTCGCGGGAAAGGGATGCCAGGTTGGTGGGCTCCAGATCGAATTCCATGATGCCAGACTCGATTTTGGAAAGGTCCAGGATTTCATTGATAAGACCGAGTAGTCTTCCGTTATTGGTTTCAACAATGGAATAATAGGATTTCCGTTCCTCAGGATCCGATGTTTCAGCAATGATTTTGGAGAAGCCGACAATGGCATTCAACGGGGTACGGATTTCATGACTCATGTTGGCAATGAAGGCCGACTTTAGTTTGTCGGATTCTTCCGCACGTTCCTTGGCATCGATCAGTTCTTGTTCCATCAGCTTATCTTTGGTGATGTCCCGTTCGATGGAAATGAGGAGTGCACGGCTTTCGTCTTCTACTAGGAGGCGAAGCTGGTCAAAAAAGATGGTGCGGTCATTACTGTCTTTGTCGACGATGATTTTTCGGGTTTCTTCCCTGGATTCGAGTGAATCGATGTCGTCGGAACGCATTTTGGTGGCTTCCTGGGAAGGGAAGAGGTCGAAATCGGTTTTACCGATGATATCGTCCATGACACCCCAATGGATTTTCTTGCCCATGCGGTTGCTGAAAATATATCGGAAGTCGTTGTCCGCATCCTTTACGGCAATATTCATGGGTATGTTGGTCAGAACGGTACTCATGATCTGGTTCAGTTCCTTAACTTGTTTTTCGTATTGCACGCGTTCTGTGATGTCTTTTCCGAAAGTCCAGATTTGGTCGGAACCGCGCGCGTCCTTGACCAGATAGGAAGTACAGTCGAATGCCAGGATCTCGGGCTTGCCTGGAATGGGTTTTGGTAAGACGAAATTGAGTGTCTTGCGGGTACTGATGAGTTGTTGGATGATGTCTTGCCAGCGTACTTTGCCCGATCCACTGACAATGGTCTTGAAGAAGTTGATGTTAGTCAGCACTTCACTTTCATCCAATCCGTGATGTTCCTTAAATTTCTGATTGCCGAAAACCAGTTTTCCGTCTGTCTGCATGGCAAAAATATAATCGGTCGAATTCTGAACGGCCAGTGTAATCATTTCAAGCTCGTGTTGCTTTTCCATGATGTCTGTGATGTTCTGAATATAGCCTTCGACTATCTTATCGCCATCTTCATCCAAATAAGTATCGATGATCTTGATTCGGAAGTGCAGGGATTTTCCGGGTAGAATCATCTGGTAATCAATGTATTCCTTTTCGTGGACGTCGGCAGCTGCGATGAGGTAATCGTTGATCGACAGCCTGTCGTCCGGATGGACCGTTTTCATAAAATCCTGCAAACTGATGCTTTTAAGTTCATTGGTTTCGACCTGGACTGCTGGGAAACTGGCGTACTGCAGTAGTTTTGTACGGTGATTGTAAAGCCAATGACCGATTTTTGCAACCTTTTCGACCTCTTTCAGTTTTTGGTTGATTATTTCTATGCGTTGTTTAAGAAGCACCCGTTGGGTGATGTCGCGGTATTGACAAAGGACATGGGTTTCGTCATACCAGGAAAGGATGCATTTGAAATAATAGTTTTTTCCGGCTACTTGTACCTCATAGTTTTCTTCTGAACGATCTCCAGGTGCAAGAATATTATTGAAATTGCTTCGCAAAGCATCAGAAGTAGGTTGCGGAATCTGATTGAATGTATTTTTTCCTAAGAAATAGGAGGTATCCTGCATGAACCAACGATCCGTATGAATTTCCAAATCAACGCAGACACCGTCCTTGTCCAACAAGAACATGGTATCCGAGGTGAGTTGAAGAATTTTGTGGGCATTTTCAGGATTGTTCAAAAATCCAAACCCGGAGGATTGACTCTTGGACATTGGTTCAGTATCGGTGATTATCATTCAAAAAGCCCCTTTATAAGTAAAAAGTGAGTACTCTAACAAAAGTACACTTTATATGTAAAAATCAAACCGATGCAGTAAAAAAAAGCAAGCACAAACATTTTGTTTCATAATTAGGAAACGAAGTCTTATATTTGTTACTGAACAAAGCTGTTTTTGAACAAAGAAATTTCTGAATTATGGAATCCCAGAGCATTATGCCTGAAATTGACTCAAACGCAAGTGAAAGAATGCATACCATTCTGGTAGCTGAAGATATCGACAGCAATTTTGCACTGGTTAATATACTGTTGCGTAAGGAATTTAATATAGTGCGTGCGTATAACGGTGTTGAAGCCGTTCGTTTGTTTCAGGAAATTCATCCCAGTCTGATTTTGATGGATATCCAGATGCCTGAAATGAACGGACTTGAAGCAACACGATTAATCCGTCAATTGGATGCTACTATTCCCATCGTTGCGTTGACAGCTTTTGCGTACAATTCAGACCGATTGGAGTTTATGGATGCAGGAGGTTCTGACTATGTGGTGAAGCCGCTGGATCCTATGCAATTGAAGGAAAAGGTCAAAGCGATACTTGATTAATGCCACCGGTTGCGGTGTAAGCTTTTCCTTGCCTGCTTCCTCTAATTTTCAGACATTTTTCGACAAAATGAATAAATTCATAGTTTTTCAATCCCCAGTTTGGCGCGATAAGCAATTCCGGAGGTGACTGGGAAACAAAGCGTTCAACAGCGATATCTGGGCGAAGGTGCTCTAGGAAATCACAAACCGTTTCAATATATTCGGAGGCTTCGGGAATGTGGACCAGAGTTGGGTCTACAGCGACTTGTGCAGCCATTTTAGTGCCTTTTATCAGTTGAAGCTGGTGAAGTTTGACGGTTTGAATAGGCAATGAACTCAGAACGTCGGCATGACGGATCTGATCCTCCCTGCTTTCTCCGGGCAGACCGAGTATTAAATGTACACCGGTAGGAATGCCTCTGGCGGCGGTTCTGCGAATGGCGTCTTCGGTGCAAGCGTGGTCATGTCCGCGGTTGATGAACTTTAGGGTTCGGTCGAGAGTGGATTCCACACCATACTCTATCAGAATAAAGGTTTTTTTTGACAATGCCTCCAGATAGTCCAGCAGTTCCTCAGGCATGCAATCCGGTCTAGTTCCGATGACGAGACCTTTGATGCCTGGTACTTGGAGGGCTTCCTCATAGAGGCTTTTGAGTCGATTCAGCTCCCCGTAAGTATTGGTGTAAGCCTGGAAATAAGCCAGATAATACATTTTTGGATATTTGCGGGAGAAAAATCGGATGCCTTCCTCAAGTTGGTCGGTTATGCTTTTTTGAGTTTCGCAGTAGGCCGGATTGAAGGTCTGATTGTTGCAGTACGTGCAGCCTCCGAAGCCTTTGCTACCGTCGCGGTTGGGGCAGGTGAAACCGGCGTTCAGGGAAATTTTCTGAACTTTTGTTTCAAAGTGCTCGTCTAAAAATGACTGAAAGGTTCGGTAAAGGGGGCTGGAGGGCATTTGCTTCAATTTCTTGACAAAAATACACAAAAGGACCTGCAAAGAGACTGCCTACCGATTCAAATTCGTATTTTTGCATGGTATAAAAAAAATTACTGATGAAGAGATTCGTGATTTTATTGGCCTGCAGCTTCTGTGTTCTTGTTGTTCAGGCAGTCAGACCCAAACTGGAACTTGATTCGGTCGTAACTGGAAAATACAATGCACTGACGCTTCCAGAAATGAAGCCCATGCTGGATGCCAAGTTTTATACGTGCCTGGATGAAGCCGGACAACATGTAATCAGCTATCAATTCCTGACCGGTAAGCAGGTGGAAGTCCTTTTTGATATGGATAAGGTAAAAGGAGATGGTCCTGAACGAATCGTTGGATATGAATTCAGCCCTACAGAAGCCAAAATGCTGGTTTGGACAGAGAAAACGCCGATTTACCGCCGTTCTTTCATGACCGAGTACTATGTTTATGACCGAAAGCGGAATACCATCGAGGCCTTGTCTTTGTTTGGGGCCCAGCGCAATGCCAGGTTCTCGCCGGATGGTCGATCCATCGCTTTCGTGCGTGACAACAATCTATTTATCAAGCGTTTGGATTTTGGTACCGAGATTCAGGTGACGACCGATGGTGTTCGTAATTCTGTCATCAACGGTGCAACGGATTGGGTTTACGAAGAAGAATTTATGGAAACGGGAGCGTATGATTGGTCGGCTGACAGTAAATTTCTGGCGTATGTTCGTTTCAATGAAAAGGATATACCGACTTATTCTTTTCCGCTTTACGGGGCTTTGGTGAGCAAACTGAAACATCAAAAGTATTATCCTGGGCAGTACAGTTTCAAATATCCCTCCTCCGGTGAGCCAAATTCAGTGGTGACTGTTTGGACATTCAATATACAGACACGTTCGGCAAGACAGATGGATTTACCGGTTGCGGAAGAGGATTATATTCCAAGGATTCATTTTACCAGAAACAGCAATCAATTGGCAGTTATGACGATGAACCGTTCGCAGAACACCTTTAAAATGTATTTTGCCAATCCGAAATCGGCTCAAAGCACGTTGATTCTGACGGAACAATCTGAAACATATTTGGATCCGATGTATGATGCCATTCGATTCAACTCGAACTATTTCACCTACGTGAGCGAAAAGGATGGTTTCCGCCACTTGTATCTATATGGACCTACCGGTGGTTTGCAGAAACAGCTGACTTCCGGTAAATGGGATCTGACCAAATTCATTGGCTGCGATACCATCAAGAATGTGTTTTATTATCAGTCCGACGAAGACGATGCCACTCGGCGTTCAGTTTACAGTGTCGACTTAAAGGGGAAGAAAGTTTGTCTGACAACGCGCAAAGGTGTAAATGATGCATTTTTTAATGCCGATTTTTCCTGTTCCGTGCAAACATGGTCGGATATAAACACGCCTCCCATGTATACGCTTAATGATCCGCAGGGTTTGGAACTCAGGGTTATGGAGAACAATAGGAAATTAAAGAGTAAACTGGCTGATTTAGGTTTGAAGGACAAGCAATTCATCAAGGTGCCTGGGGCAGAAGGACAGATGCTGAACGGTTGGATGCTCAAACCTTTGGATTTCAGTAACGAACGTAAATACCCTGTCATTTTGGTTCAGTATAGTGGCCCGGATTCGCAGTTGGCTTTGGATACTTATGATTTTGACTGGGAATATATGCTGGCGCAGGAAGGCTATATCGTGGTCTGTGTGGATGGTCGAGGAACAGGTGGTCGTGGTGCCGCTTTCCGGAAATCGACCTATAGCAACCTCGGTTTGCAAGAATCACAAGACCAGATTGCCGTTGCAGGCTGGGTTAAAAATCAGACCTGGGCTGATGGTAGTCGGATTGGTATTTGGGGTTGGAGTTACGGTGCCTATATGACACTGATGTGCATGACGGATGCTGCATCGCCCTTTAAGGCGGGTGTTGCTGTGGCTCCCGTTTGTGACTGGCATTATTACAATACAGTCTATACCGAACGGTTCATGAAGACGCCTAAGGAAAACCCGGACGGCTACGAAAAAACGTCACCACTCCTGAGGGCTGCGAATTTAAAGGGAAATTTGTTGCTGATTCATGGTTTGGCCGATGACAATGTTCGGGCAAACCAATCGATGGATATGGCGGAAGCCCTGATCAAAGCTGGCAAACAGTTTGATATGCAGGTGTATCCTACGAGCAGCCACAGCATTTTGGGTGATACATACCGAAAGCATCTGTACCGAAAGATGTTCGATTTCTTCAAACAGAATCTTTAATGAGCACGTATGTTCGGAAGCCGGAATGGCTGAAAACCAGGTTGGGTGACAATGAGCAATTCGTCCATACCAGGCGGGTCATCGAAGGCCATCATCTGCATACCATCTGCACCAGCGGAAAATGCCCCAATCAGGCTGAATGCTGGAGTCGTGGAACTGCGACGTTCATGGTCCTTGGTGAAATTTGCACGCGTTCCTGCGGTTTCTGCAATACATTGACCGGTAGGCCTCTGGCGCCTGATCCGGACGAGCCACGTCGTGTGGCTGAGTCTGTGAAGCTGATGGCTTTGAAACATGTGGTGCTGACTTCGGTGGATCGTGATGATTTGCCAGATTTGGGTGCTGCGCATTGGGTTCAGGTAATCAAGGTTTTACGGGAAGTGAATCCGACAACTACCATTGAGGTGCTGATTCCTGATTTTCAGGGACGATCCGAATTGATTCAACAAATCATCGAAGTGAAACCGGAAATTGTTTCACACAATCTGGAAACGGTACGACGACTTACTCCTCAAGTGCGTTCAGCAGCTAAATATGCGACAAGCCTGGCCGTTTTGAAGCAGCTTTCCGAAGCCGGTGTACGGGCAAAGTCGGGGTTGATGCTGGGTTTGGGTGAAACCGAAACAGAATTGCTCGAGGCGATGGATGACTTGCTTGCAAGCGGGTGCTCCATTCTGACGCTTGGGCAATACATGCAACCCACCAGGAAACATTTGCCGGTTCAGGCATACATTCATCCGGAGGAGTTCAAACGGTACAAGGAAATAGGATTGAAAAAGGGTTTTGCCTTCGTGGAAAGTGGACCGTTGGTGCGGTCGTCTTACCATGCGGAAAATCAAATTTAAGCCTTGTATATCAAAAATATGCAGGGTTTTTTTGTGAGTTCGACCGAGCTTTTTCTCCAACTTGCGGCGGTTTTGGTCAGAATGCTTTCCTCGGGACCGGTCAGGTCGAAGGCAACGCAGATGCGGGTATGCGGCCGTAACGTGGACATCAGGTCTTCCAGCATTTTTTCGTTCCGATAGGGTGTTTCAATAAAAATCTGCGTCATATCCTCGTTGTAGGAACGAGTTTCCAACCGTCTGATGGCTTTGAGCCGGTCTTCTTTTTCCACTGGCAAATAGCCTTCGAAGGCGAAGCGCTGGCCGTTGAAACCAGAACCCATCAAGGCGAGTAAAATGGAGGAGGGTCCAACCAAGGGTACCACCTTGTACCCTTTTTCCTGGGCGATACGAACAATATCGGCGCCCGGATCGGCAATGGCCGGACATCCTGCCTCAGAGAGCAGTCCCATGTCCTGACCAGCCTTCAAGGCGTTCAGGTAGCCTGCAATCTGCTCTGCAGTAGTATGTTTGTTGAGGGTGTGAAAGGTACAGGCATCAATGTCAAAGCTTTTGTCCGAGGCTTTCAGAAAGCGCCTGGCAGTACGGACATCCTCCACGATGAACTGCCGGATGGGGAGCAACAACTGCCTGTTGTATTCAGGAAGTACGTTCTCCAGCGGGCTGTCGGACAGGTGAACTGGAAAAAGGTAAAGCGTGCCGGGCATAAGGATGAATTATTGGTGCACAAAGATAAAGGAAATTTGCCGTCTTTGAAGAATTCTGGCTTTCTTTGCAGTTCGAACAACGGAGCTATGATTTTACCCGATGCCTTTCTGGAACAAACCCGTACCTTGCTGGGCGAGGAAGCTGAAGCGCTTTTTGCAGCTTTGGACGAACCGTCACCGGTGAGTATTCGGCTGAATCCGCTCAAACCGACAGTTGCTGATGGGATGTCGCGTGTCCCATGGTCTGCATCCGGATTGTATTTGCCAGAACGCCCCGCTTTTACGTTTGATCCCTTACTCCATGCCGGATGCTATTACGTGCAGGAAGCATCCTCCATGTTTGTGGAAAAGGCTTTGAATCAGGTAGTTGAAGTATTGGGCGAGCAGTCTTTGAACATTTTGGACTTATGTGCTGCACCAGGCGGAAAATCCACGATCTTGGCTTCTTTCATGCCAAAGGACAGTTTGTTGATATCCAATGAACTGAACCGTTTACGTGCTAATATTCTGGCTGAAAATCTAATCAAATGGGGCTTGCCCAATGTGGTGGCTACCCAGAGCGACGCCACCGCTTTTTCCGGTATGACCGAATTCTTTGATGTGGTGCTGACCGATGTGCCCTGTTCGGGCGAAGGCATGTTCCGCAAGGATCCGGATTCAGTCAGGGAATGGTCGGTGGATAATGTGAAATTGTGCGCTTCCAGGCAGAGGAATATAGTCGGCAACATCTGGTCAGCATTAAAACCTGGTGGTTTTCTGATTTACAGTACGTGTACTTACAATATTGCTGAAAACGAAGAAAACGTGCAGTGGATTTGTGAAGAGCTGGGTGGTGCTTTGGTTAAAATTCCGGTGGAGCAGGGTTGGGGTATTTCAGGTGCAAAGGGCCCCCATACTGAACTTGCTGTCAATCGGTTCTTTCCGCATCGAACCAAAGGGGAAGGCTTTTTTCTGGCTTTGATCCAAAAGGAGGGTGAACACGAAAGCGGTACGTCCTTTGTCAAATCAGCGCGTACAAAGAATTCCTCCGTGAAAAAAGTACCAGTCATTCCTGCTGAAATCAAAAAACTTTTGTTGAATGATGCTGATTTTGAATTCTATACAAACCGTCAGGGTCAAATATGCGCTTTTCCTTCCAACCATCTTGCTTCGCTAAGACGGTTGGAAGAACACCTTCGAGTGGTACATGCAGGCGTAGTTTTGGGAGAAATCAAGGGTAGGGATTTGTTGCCCGATATTTCACTGGCTTTGTCGATTTCCCTGAACCGTGATGTTGTCAAGTCTTTTGATTTGGATAAGAAGCAAGCCATCGATTATTTGCGACGGGAGGCGTTTGCGTTGCCGGAGGATTGCCCGCTGGGTTGGGTGCTGATGTGTTATGAAGGTCAACCTCTGGGATGGATGAAAAATATCGGTAATCGGGCCAATAATGGGTATCCCAACGAATGGAGAATCCGGTCTGAAAATCCGTTTCAGAAAAGTGTCTACTAAAATTATTTCATGATGGTCATTTTCATCAGAATATCCTTAACCGGTCTGTCCTGTGCACCGGTTTGTACTGCCTGGATTTTACCAACCACGTCCAAACCTTCGATGACTTCCCCGAAAACAGTATAATCGCCGTCCAAATGAGGGGTTCCGCCAATGGTCGAATAGGCTTTCTTCTGTTCGGCTGTGAAACCGCCTTTGGAAGGATTCTTCTTGAATTCAGCTTCCGTCTGAGCGATAAGTTCAGCCTGTAATTTGCTAAGTCCCGTGTTGTCGTTGCTGCTCTGCATTTTTTGGATGCTATCCGAGAGTGGGATAGCTAAGGACTGGAAATAGGACTGCTTGGCTTGTTGTTTTTTCTGGTCTTCCATGCCGGCGAGCTGTACTTCGTTGTAAACATCCCCCCAAACGATATAGAACTGGGAACCGGAGGATGCCTTCAGCGGATTCATCTGATCGCCGGTACGAGCTGCCGAGAGGACACCGCGTTTGTGGAAAAGCTGCGGATAAACAATTTCTGCAGGAATGGTATATGCAGGTCCGCCGGATCCCAAGGATTTGTCGGCAAGTGCTCCTTTGGAATCAGGATCACCACCCTGAACCATGAAACCTTTGATGACGCGGTGGAAAATAAGGCTGTCGTAATAGTGCTGTTCCACCAGTTTCAGGAAATTATCGCGGTGTTGCGGAGTTTCGTCGTACAAACGGATCTTGATGTTTCCCATCGAAGTTTCGATCAGGACGATGTTGCTTTTGGCATTGCATTGCGTGTTCATACTGCAAAAAAGTATTAATAGTGTGTATAAAAGAATGCGTCGTTTCATAGGACTTCTTTTTAAGATTTGGTTGGCAAAGATACCATATTTTTCGTATTTTTGTGGTCGCTAAGAAATCCACAAGAACATTAAATCCCAAGCAATTTATGAAACCAACACTTTTCGTTTTGGCAGCCGGAATGGGTAGCCGTTACGGGGGTCTGAAACAAATGGACGGCCTCGGTCCCAACGGTGAAACCATCATGGATTATTCCATATTTGACGCTTACCGCGCCGGTTTCGGCAAAGTCGTATTCGTGATCCGTCATTCTTTCGAGGACGATTTCAGAAAAATCGTCGTCAACAAATATCAAGGTAAACTACCTGTGGAAATCGTTTTCCAGGAAGTGGATTACTTGCCCGAGGGTTTCATTTGCCCGGCTGAACGCACCAAACCATGGGGTACCAACCACGCCGTGTTGATGGGCAAGGACGCCATCAAGGAACCGTTCGCCGTAATCAACGCTGACGACTTCTACGGTCGTGAAAGCTATGTGGTTTTGGCCGACTGGTTGAGCAAGATGGAAGGAAAGAAAAACGAATATTGCATGGTCGGTTACCGTGTTGGCAATACGTTGTCCGAAAGTGGTTCCGTGGCTCGTGGCGTTTGTTCCAAAGACGCTTCCGGCAACCTCACCACCGTGGTGGAACGCACCTACATCATCCGTGACACAGACGGTCAGGTCAAGTTCAAGGACGAGAACGACCAACTAGTTGCTGTGGACGAAAATGCTCCGGTTTCCATGAATATGTGGGGTTTCACACCCGATTATTTCGACTATTCCGAGGATGCATTCAAAACATTCCTTCAGGAAAGTGAGGGAAATTTGAAGGCTGAATTCTTTATTCCGTTAGTGGTGAACAACCTGATCATTGCTGGAACTGCCACTTGTCAAGTACTGGATACGTCCTCCAAATGGTTCGGGGTGACATATGCGGAAGACCGCTCTGGGGTGGTTGCAAAGATTGAAGAACTGATAAATGCTGGGGAATATCCTTCTCCGCTTTGGTAACGTTGAAAATAGCATTTAAAAGGGGCTGAATTCTGATTTCGAGAATTCAGCCCTTTTGCTTTTGAAACTAGTCTAAAAAAATGTTGAGCAGCGCAATAAGTACCATCGATTAGAAAGACAGCGATTAACTTATTGATAATGTATGAGATATAGTATTCTATTCATTACAATTTGAATGCATCTGAATAATTTCTGCTCATACATGCCTATTTTAAAATGAGAATTAATGTATTTTTATCGGATGAAACAATCCAGCATCGCCTTTAACCCCTTATCATTACCAACATATGTAATGGCGAAGCCCAACGGTTCCAGTTGCAACCTGAACTGTACCTATTGTTATTATCTTGAAAAGGAGAAGCTGTATGAGCATCGGAAGAATTTCCAAATGAGTGATCAAACACTTGAAAAATTTATTGAGAGTTATATACAAGCGCAGCCTGTTCCTGAGGTTTTGTTTACATGGCATGGTGGTGAACCTTTGTTGCGCGATATCTCCTTTTACCGAAAAGCACTTGCTTTCCAAAAAAGATACGACCGTGGGAGGATCATAGACAACACGTTGCAAACCAATGGTACTTTATTGACCGATGAATGGTGCAGATTTTTTAAGGAAAACAACTTCCTTATCGGTATTTCCATTGATGGTCCGGAACATTGCCACGATGTTTACCGAAAGAATAATGGAGGGAAAGATACTTTTAAACACGTGATGCGTAGTATTGAATTGCTGCAAAAACATCAGGTTGAGTTCAATACCTTGTCGGTCATAAACGACTACAATGTCGATTATCCGCTCGAAATCTACCATTTCTTTAAGGAAATTGGTAGTACGTACCTGCAGTTTACACCCATTGTGGAGCAATTATCGAATTCGCGTACCAATGGGCTCCGTTTACTTCCGCCGGAGGGAAGCGACGATTCCGTTTTAGCGCCCTGGACAGTCGATGCAACGAAGTTTGGGCAGTTTTACATCACGATTTTTGATGAATGGGTAAAGAAGGATGTGGGTAAATACTTTGTCCAGCTTTTTGATGCAGCGCTGGCAGGAACGGTTGGAGCAATGCCCGGGATCTGTATTTTTGGTGAAACATGCGGTCATGCTACGGTTATGGAGTTCAACGGCGATGTTTATGCTTGCGATCATTATGTTTTCCCAGAATATAAAATTGGGAACATTCGAACACATACCATTTTTGAAATGGTTTTTTCGCAAAAACAACTTCGATTCGGAGCTGATAAGCATGATATGCTGCCCAGTCAATGTCTGCAATGTGAATACAAAAAACTCTGTAATGGTGAATGCCCTAAAAACAGGATCCTTCACACAAAAACCAGTGAACCTGGTCTGAATTATCTTTGTGAGGGTTATTACGCTTTCTGGAAACATACCCAACCGTATATGGAATTTATGGCAAATGAGTTGTTGTTTAAACGAGCACCGGCCAATGTCATGTTTTGGGAAAAATGACATTCACTTCGGTACAAACATTGATATTAATGGGGGATGGCGTTCTTGTAAGGCTGAATACTCAGATGGAGGATTCAGCCTTTTTCTTTAGATTTTTTTTGGGATTCCCTTATGATGAACCGTACTATCAATAAACAGCCGACTTTAACGCTTTTATTCGCAATGTCCAAAGAACAAATTATGAAACGAATTTTCTTTTTAGTATTCAGCATATTTCCCTTTCTGACCGCATTTTCTTCGGAGTTGTCGATTTACCCGGTACCTAAGGAAGTAGTGTATTCCTACCACAATGATGATTATACTGTTAAGGTGCGTATTCCGGGTGGTGCATGGCAGGATTTATTTGAGTACAAGGTTCGTGTTGATTTGGATGTACCTCAGGTTGCAACGATGGTTCAGTTTGACTTTTCAGGGCAGGTGGAAGTCATGGTCAAAAAGAACGACGGTTTGATCCAAAAGGTGGACGTGCGTCCTTTGGTTTCAAAGGTTGCTCCTATAATAAAAGGGAATGTCATTTTTTTTACATTAAACAAACCACAGAAACTTTCCATTGAATTCAACGGCGATCGTTTGCATAACCTTCATCTTTTTGCCAATGAACCGGAAAAGGAAAAGCCGCTGGAAAGTGATACCAATGTCATCTATTTTGGGCCTGGAGTTCATAAACCAGCCGATCAGCCCGGTATTGAATTCAATATACCATCCAATAAAACGGTTTATCTGGCTCCTGGCGCGATTTTGAAGGGGAAATTGGTGGTGGACAAAGCGGAGAATGTTCGTATTGTCGGGCGAGGCATCATCGATCAGGCCCAACGTGGGGTGGAAGTGACTCATTCTAAAAATGTACTGATAGAAGGTATTACGGTGATCAATCCCGATCATTATACGGTTTATGGTGGAGAAAGTCAAGGGATGATCATTCGAAACCTGAAGTCGTTCAGTTGCAAAGGCTGGAGCGATGGGATTGACCTAATGTCTTGTAAAGATGTATTGATTGAGGATGTATTCATGCGCAATTCGGATGATTGCATAGCCATTTATGGGCATCGGTGGGATTTTTTCGGAGATGTCAGGAATATTGCGGTACAGAATTCAGTCTTATGGGCGGACGTGGCACATCCGATTAATATCGGACTACACGGAAATACCGAGGGAAGGAGTGAAGTGATTGAAGATTTGACTTTCAGAAATATTGATATTCTGGAACACGATGAAGATGATCCTGAATACCAGGGTTGCATGTCAATTTGTGCCGGTGATAATAATCTGGTGCGGAATGTCGCTTTTCAGGATATTCGAGTGGAATCCATTCAGGAAGGTCAATTACTGCATTTAAAAGTGGTTTTTAATTCAAAATACAGTGCTGCCCCTGGTAAGGGTATTGAAAACATCCTATTCAGGAATATTTCGTATCAGGGTTATGGTGAAAGTCCGTCTCTAATGGAAGGGTATGACTCCATCTGCATTGTTCAGAATGTCAATTTTGAAAATATAATCATAAATGGTATTCGGGCCCGTACACTTATGGAGGTCGGGATAGTTACGGGAGAAGGAGTAAGGGATATTCATTTCAAATAAGGTTTTCAAAAACCGGAAAGCATATCCTCTCTGACGTTATGCCTATTTGTCGTTGTGGAAGATTCTAATTTATCAGTACATTCGTCCTATTAATTGATTATTGAAATCGTTGCATTTTCAAGGATGAACACGAAACACCTCCTTTTGCTTCTTTTTGCCATCATGGTGAATGCGACAAGTTTAAGTTCGCGTAATGAACATGTATTCAGGCATATAGATAGCAGTGATGGCTTGTCAGACAATCAGATCAGAGGAATTTTTTCTGCACCTGACGGCCGGATTATGATCCGTACAGTGGGCATGATTAATTTCTACGATGCTACCACCTTCAAATACAGTCGTTTTAATGCGGGTAAAACTTATAAATGGAACTATTCAGGCTTTGAACTGGAGTACATGGATAAGGAAGGTCGAATCTGGATGAAGGAAAACGGACAGTTGTTGTTGTTCGATCTGAAAACAAATCAATTTGTCTATAACATAGCCGAAATCCTGTTGAAGTATGGTATAGGAGAATCCTTGAAAGATGTTTTTCTGGATCAGGATAAAAATTATTGGTTTCTGACTCAGAGTGATAAACTCTATTATTGTAAATGGAATTCCTCCACATCCAGGTTGATGGCGGATCGGTCATCGCAAGATCCTCGTTTTGATCGAGTTATGTGTATAACACAATCAAATTCAGACGTTTATATACTATATCGGAGTGGGTGGATCCGTGTTTTTGATGCAACAAAAGAACGGTTTACAAGGAGTATCGGTTTTCTTGAAAACAAAGTCACTACAGAGACTTCCCGTTATATGATGAAATGCGATTCCACGGGTAAACTTTGGATCATGTTTAATGGCAGGAATGGCGGTCTTTACAGATATGATAGTCCTACAGCGAGGTGGGAAACAGTACTCCCATCGGGCGATTTTTATACTTCCTTCGATATTGATCTTCATGGCACTGTTTGGGTTGGAACCCGTAATGGACTATGGTTGATTGAAAGGAATGGCAAACCGGACAAGCTAGGTTCCTTCAAATTGTTGGAAGGCGGAAATCTTACAAACGATATCAACTCCGTGTACGCTGATCAGCAAGGTGGTATTTGGTTGGGTATGTTCAATCAGGGAATTTTGTATTATCATCCGAGCATTCTGAAATTTCGTCAATTCAATAAAAAATCGTTTGGGAATCATATTATGCTGGAGGACGGAGTACGTTGTCTTTTTGCTAACCCTTCAGGTAGCATCCTGGTAGGTACTGTGAGAGGATTATTGGAATTTGATCCGGTAAAAGAACAAATCGCTCTTTTTTCACCGGCGTTAAGGGATGCTTTTTGTTTGCAATTGAGTCGTGACCGATCAGGAAAATTATGGGTGTCAACCCTCAATCAGGGCTTGTTTTGCCTGGATGGTACTAAGGTTCGAAATTATCTGAAGGGTCAGGTCCCCGATGGTATTCCTGATAACAATGTGCGGACTTTTTTTGAAGATGTAGACGGAGCTTGTTACATCAGTACTGAAACCGGTGGTTTTGGGCGTTTTTATCCGAATAATGGGCGATTTGTAGCACTTAAAAACAGGTTCCCTGCGATTAATCAAATGCGGTTGATCACACATATCGTTCCGTTCGCGAACAAACAATTATTGGTCGCCTCGCAAAACGGGCTATTTATTTATAATCCTAAAAGTGGTGGAATCCATCTGCCATCTTTGGGCACCTCCCCTATGGACAGTATGTTCAGGCACAGTAACAACAAGTACAACTGTGTCTTTACAGATAGTCGGGGCTATATTTGGTTTGGTACCCAGGTCGGTTTAAATGTTTGGTGTCCTTCAGCAAAGAAACTGTATAGTTTCTATCTGGAACAAGGACTTTCAAACAATTGCATCCAAACAGTGCTGGAAGATAAAAATCATGATATATGGGTTTCGACTTCCAATGGCTTATCTCGAATCAAATTAAGTATTAAGGATGAAATCCCGGAATTTTCATTTGTAAATTTCAATCAGCTTGACGGATTGATCGAAGGTGAATACTATGAACGTTCTGCATTGGTTACCAGCAATGGCATGTTGTATTTCGGAGGGATTAACGGATTTAACAAAGTGGATCCCAATCACATCTCGTTCGGTGTAGACAAAATGATTCCCATTTTTGTAAAGCTGAAAATCTTCAATACCGAAATCCTTGAAAATGAAGTGTATAAGAATAAGATCATTCTGAAACAGTCCATATTCCAGACAAAAAAACTCACCCTTGCTTACAATCAAAACTTTATAACCCTCGAATTTTCTGCTTTAAATTTTATCAATCCGACTCAAACGTATTATAGATACCAACTGGAAGGGCTGGATAATTTATGGACTGAAGTTCAAGCGACTGACGGAACCGGCCGTGTCACCTATACAGGGTTACGCCCGGGCAGATATCGGTTGAAGGTCTATGCCGCGAACAACAGTAAAAATTGGAGTCAAAAATATAACGAACTCGACATTTATATCAAAGCACCGTTTTGGGCGACTCCATTTGCCTATCTTGTTTATATCATACTGATTCTTTCACTCATTTATACCTTGATTGAATGGAGAATCAAGACTAATAAACGAAAATTCCTAAATAAGCAAGAAGAGGAGCGCAGGGAGGAAAAGGAAAAATTAGACCAGATGAAGTTCCGTTTTTTTACCAATATCAGTCATGAATTCCGGACACCACTCACATTAATTCTGACACCATTGGATTCCATTCTGAAGCGATTGACGGACGAAACGCTTAAAAAACAACTGACAACAGTATACAAGAGTTCGCGAGATTTACTGGATTTGGTCAACCAATTGCTCGATTTCAGACGGCTTGAAATGAAAGGTGAAAAGTTGTCATTATCGTATTGCGATGTCATGGAGTTTCTGGATACCATATATTACTCGTTTCGGGAAGTAGCTGCAGAAAAAGGTATTGCATTCAATATTGAACATCGCAAAGCCAATCTGTATATGTATGTTGACAAGGATAAGCTTCACAAGATTATCAATAATTTGCTATCCAATGCCTTCAAGTTTACACCGAAAGAGGGTGTCGTAACAATTCGTATCGGTGAAGATTCACCTCCACCCACCTTAGATTCCATGACTGAATTCCTGCGTATCGATGTATCGGATACGGGAGTTGGTATTCCTGAAAAAGAGGTCTCGAACATTTTCAATCGTTTTTATCAGGCCAATAATTATTCGGATACGAATACCGGGAGTGGCATTGGACTTCATCTGGTAAGAGAATATGTGCGTTTGCACAATGGGGATGTTTTTGCTTCGAGTACATTAAACAAAGGGTCTGTTTTTACACTATTCATACCTCTAGACCTGCATCCGATTGCTGAAATTCAAGAACCCCACACCAGTGAAGATCCCATTCCTGAAGAAACAGTATTGCCCGACGTAGAAGCAAACAAACTCACTTTGATGGTGGTAGAGGACAATCTTGAATTCAGACGTTTTCTTGCTGAATCCCTTGAAGAGTTTTATAACGTCGTGGTTGCCTCTGATGGGCAGGAAGGAAGTGATAAAATTATACATCTCCTACCTGACTTGATCATCAGTGATATAATGATGCCAAAGATGGACGGAATCGAGCTTTGTAAGCGAATCAAAACAGACATCCGGACGTCGCACATTCCTGTCATTCTATTGACGGCGAAGATTTCAGAAGAATATCAGTTGGTTGGATATGAAGCTGGGGCGGACGCTTATATTGCCAAGCCGTTCAACATGGATATTCTTTTCCTGCGTATACGTAAGCTGATTGAACAACAAGAAAGCCGAAAAGCCCTTTTCCATAAAACGATTGATGTTAATCCAAGCTCCATCACCATTACTTCCTTGGATGAAAAATTGGTTCAGAAAGCACTGGATTGTGTGGAAAAGAATATGGATAATCCGGAATATTCGGTCGAGGAACTCAGTACGGACATTGGTATGAACCGGACGCATCTGTATCGCAAATTGCAATCCATCGTTGGAATGACACCGACGGATTTCATTCGGTCCATTCGACTGAAACGAGCTGCACAATTGTTGGAAAAGAGTCAGTTGAATGTTGCTGAGATAGCAGATATGGTTGGTTTCAACACACAGAAATATTTCAGTAAGTATTTCAAGGAAATGTTTGGGGTGTATCCTTCCCAATATGGTAAAGACAGACAGGCTGAAAGGGATGTCGATAATCAATAATACTACTTTTATGACGCGATTACTTGTTCACTTTTTGCTGATGCTGACATTGGCTTGTTCATCGAAATCTGTTGCTCAAAACGCGATATACTCCAAAACTCCGGCATGGAAGGAGTTGAATCCAAAGGATTGGTCGAACTTGACCACTACACAAGATGGTTATTCCCTTAAGCTGCCTGGTGAAGCTGTCTATACGGTTCCAGATGGGCCAAAAGGCTGGTACACTCGTGGATTGATGGGCGAAAACGATGGTGTGATCGATGCACGGTTGTGGTATGGTCTTCGCTTCAACCTTTTTCTGGAAAACGATGTGCTGTTTGAAGCACAGTTGACGATATCCTTACCTAATCGGACCGGTCGTCATGATTTGCCCGATTCCACTTCAACCAAATTGACGCTGCAAGGCAAAGGCTGGCATACGGTTTCAGTACCTTTTCAATCGTTTGATTATAATCGGGGGCAGGAATATATGCTGAAATATGTCAAACAAATTCGTTTGACGGGGAAATATGTCACATCCTCAGGTCCGGCCACAATCGCCATTTGTACGGTCAAACTCATTAAAGGCAATCCATTGTATATTGATGCTGAAGTGCGTTCCAAACCAGGAGATGCGGACAGTACGGTGCGTTATGAAGCAACTCTTGGTAACAGTTCGGATCAACTACAGCAAGTGAATCTGACCATTCAGCGGAAAGGTTGGGAAGCAATGAATGCTGTTGTTACTCCTGCTTTTGTGACGCTTCAGCCCGGTGAAGAAAAGAAAATTCAGGTAATGGTTACCGTTCCTGCCAATATTCCGCAGGGTTCTCAGGAGAAACAGACATTAGTTGCTACCACGTCCAGTTCAACTGAAACAATGGATTTCATAACGTTGCGACGTATGACTGGCCCCTATTTGATTCTTACGGAAGCAGGATGGCAGGAAGTCAGGGATAAAGTAATCAAGTATGATTGGGCAAAAGAGGCTTTGAAACAAAAGCTGAAGACAGCAAATGAATTGGTCGTTCCCGAGGTTCCCGTCGGTGGAATTCGGGGTGAAAACTCCAATGCCATTTATTCTTCCAGCATAGAGCCGAAACTCTTGTCCCTGAACATGGCTTGGAAACTGACTGGTGATAAGAAGTATGCTGAAAAAATCGCCCTGCTGCTCAAACAGATTTCAGCTCCTGGTGCTTATCCTACTACTTTACATGCCGGTAGCCAGGGCATACCCCAGGAGGGAGCCATGTTTGAAGGTCTGGCGCGGGGATACAACCTGATCAAGGATGAAGGAATCCTTACGGAGGCAGAAAAAGTGCAGATTGAGCAAACCTTCCGACTATACATCTATACCATCGAAGACGGCTTCGGCAACGGTGGAATCTCCAACTGGAGTGTATACAATTTGGGGCCTGCCGCCCAATGCGCATTAGCCATTCAGGATATGCATTTGTTTAATGAACTGATGGATAAACCCTGCGGACTTCGTGACCACTTGAGGTATGGTTTGATGGACGATGGTTGGTGGTATGAAGTTTCCTTGAGTTACAATTTAGGTTGTGCTGAAGTCTATACCCAACTGGCATTGGCTGCCAAACCTTTTGGCATTGATCTGCTAAATGAGAAAATGCCGGTTTCACTGACTCAAAATGTGGGCCTTCGCCCGTTTGAATATGAGAATTTTCAGGGTATGGCATTCGGGAAATTTGGTCCGATTAAACGCAACTATCTGACAATAAAAGACATGTGGGATGCCATCGTGATTTATCCGGATTATCGGGGTGTCATGTTTGGAATGGGAGACGGTCATGAACACCAAGTGGGTAGTGGACCATTTGAATTGGCTTATTATGCTTTCCGCGATCCGTCGTATGCTGCTGTTTTGAAACAAAGCAAAACGCGAGATTTGTTGTATGGTGTACCCGAATTGCCTGTCAATACGCCGATTCTGTATACTCAATCCACCCATTCGGACAATGCTGGTGTTACCATATTGCGTTCGCAAACCGATCAACGAGAACAACGGGAGCAAATCCAGGCTGCCATGAAGTACGGAACTCATGGGAGTTATCACGGGCATTTCGATCGGTTGAGTTTGTTGTCATTGATGCGGTTTGGTCGTAGTTTCTGGAATCCCGAAACTTCCTGGTTTGGTTATGGTTCGTATATGTACAAATGGTGGGTACAGTCTTCGATGGCAGCAAACATGGTCGTTGTGGATGGCAAAATGCAGGAGCCACGAGAAACCACACCCACCCTTTTTCATAGTGGGAAGATGATGCAAGCAATGGTGCTTGAAAATACGGCCCGTTGGAGCAATCCTCCTTATTTTGGCGGATATGAGCAAATTGAGCAAGTGAAACGTGGCGATGCACCCTATGTGGAGGTACCAGCTAATCATCCGATACCTACAGCAGTGACGGAATACACCGAACCTGTATTTCAGCGCAGGTTGATGGTGGTGACGGATGATTATGTATTGATAGCCGATTATCTTAAAGGCAGTAAAGAGCATGTTTTTGACAATCTGCTGCAATTACGCGGTGCAAAACCCGACCTTTCTCTGAAGTTGACAGGGCATGATGCTCAGTTTGACAACAGTCCGCTCAGCAGTGGACAATTTATTACCAGTGTCGACAATTACAGTACGACGAAGGGGGCAAAAATTCCGTCTAGAATGGTGGCAAAGCCCGGTGGTGAATGGGAGATGGGCGGGTTTAACGCTTTTCAGGAAACGGGTGATTTGAACATCGATGCCTACCACATCTGGCCTCAAAAGGCTGAAGTCCGTATCGGGAATTATGCCGAGGGCAGAAGCATGAATAAGAAACTGGTATTTCAAGTAAAAGTCGATGGCAATGTGCTTGCTGCAGATAGTATGGGCGCTTGGATTTTAGGCAACAAAGCGGTGGATGTCATAGTAAAAAACAAGAATTCCTTGCAACTTCTAGTTTGGACTAATCGCGGAGGAAACGTCAAGAACACGCTTTTCTTTGCCAATGCCAAAATCATCACTTCGAAAGGAAAGGAACTTTCAATAGCCGGTTTGAAACCTGAGTTTATCAACGTCATTTCAACGCCGGAAAAGGGAAAGGATTACGAAGGTGGTCCTGTTAAAATCGGAGGAAATCTTTACACCGATGTGTTGCCGGCTGAACCACAGAACACTAGGGAAATGGCTGTAATTAACATCAATCTGACTGGATTGGATGCCGTAAGATTCAAAGCGAATATCGGCGGAGATTATCCCATTGGTGATGAAGATCAGATCCGTAAAACCGTCAGTTATCGGACAACAGGTAGGGAAGCTCGTTTTCTGACCGTGTTGGAACCCTACGAAAACAAAAGTATGGTAGTTAAAGTTTCAGCTGTATCTGCCAAGGAATTGGTTGTAGAATTGGCCGATGGAAGAACTCAACGCCTAAGCATTGAGCATTTTGATAATCAGTCTGAGAGAGTCGTTGTAATTATTTCAGAAGAAAAAAATGATGAGTTGATCCGTACGGAAAGAAGCACGAACTAGAGATGCTTAACGGGTATATTTCTTTAGAAAATCATCCAGGGAAAGTTCTGGAATTTGTGCAGGCAAACTCCAAACAAGCACGTCCTGCAATTCCTTTTCATTTATAAGTCTTTCTCGGTTTTCCATAGTGGATTCCGCCCATAGAATCACTATGCGGCTTTCCTCGGGCGTTGTAAGACCCTGGACAAACTTGTATAGTAATTCTTCTTTCATTCGTTTGGCTTTAAGAGATATACGTTTCAGTATTGAGGAATCCTTTTAATTACCCCCCAAATCTTCTATTTTTTCAAAATATCTGAACCAGATGTTCGGATTAAAAACGTATTCATGTCTATGTTGCTGATTAACAGTGATGTAGTGTGTTGTTGAATTTTTGTCATTTGAACGATTTGTACACTCATCTGCAACCATTCGTCCCTTCATCGAGCTATGAGATACGTATTTTTGTTAACCTGAAATCATGTCAAAACACAACCATGTCAACCATAGACTCATTTTTCAAGGATTTCTACAACGAAAACTATAGTAAGGCGTTCCGATATGCCAACTCCTTGGTTTTTGACAAAGAGACTGCTCGGGATCTTGCTTCCGATGCCATGCTCCGAATTTGGGAAATGAGAACGGAAATTGATCGTGAAAGAAACCTTTGTTCGCTGCTTTTTGTTACCGTTCGAAACAAATGTATGGATTATCTCAGACATGAAACTGTCAAGTATAAAGCTCATCAACAAACTTCAGCTTCTGCAGAATTGAACCATTTGCACGAATTTGTACTGGAATCGACAGTCCTGTCTGATTATTATACACAAGAACTTACTCAATTGATGAATAAGTCGATGGATTCCATGCAGGAAACCACACGCAATTGTTTTCAAATGGTCCGTCTGGAGGGCAAAAGTTATCAGGAGGTTGCTGATGCATTGAACATCACCACGCGTTCGGTTGAATATGAATTAAAAAAGGCAACCACGAGAATGCAACTTTTGTTGGGCGATTATGTGTGTGCCTGATCCCATAATTAAAGATAAAGGTGGAACCGGAAACGATGTGGTTTTGCTGGATGAACGCAAATTACCGGCAACCATTACGAGTGCTTTGACCGATACGGCGAACATCGGCGAAGTTTTCAGCTATGTTATCACTGGTATGAACAAGCCGGTCCGTTTTTCAGCGACCGGCCTTCCAGATGGGCTTGCACTCGATACATTGACTGGAGTCATATCAGGAACGCCTACCATTTTGGGTACGTATGAGGTTGCCTTGACAGCCTCCAATACCATTGGTACCGGAACATCGAATCTGATTATCAAGGTCTTGCAATTAACAGGACTCGAGAACGCAATACTTGAAAATTCATGGAGGGTTTATCCGACTCAGGTGACGGATGATGTTCATCTGGTTTTTTCCGATGCCTCAGAAATACCAGAAGAAATACAACTGATTGACAAGAGTGGACAAATAAAATTGCTAGATATGAACGGAAATAAGAATGCATATTCGTACAATATGAGTAACTTAGCGCCCGGCATATACTTTCTGAGAGTCGTTTTTGACAAGACCAGCAGTGTGAAAAAGATTGTAAAATTGTAACTGAAAAAGCATGAGTAGAATTGTTGTATTAATCATTGGATTAACCTGTTGGATAGGTTCAATCTTGGCGCAAGTGCCAACCGTCAATGTTGGTGTCTACACGCCTGAAAAACCAGTTGGAATTAAACCGATGACGCCACGTGTCCCGAGATCCGATCTCGGAATTACACAGCAGGAGAACTCAAAAATGGATTGGTTGCTGAATGCCAAATTCGGGATGTTCATCCATTGGGGTATTTATGCAAGCTTGGGCAAGGGCGAATGGGTGATGGAAAATAAAGGCATGTCCCCCGAGGAGTATCGAAAGATGGCATATCCGGAAAGCGGCGATTTGTATTTTGCCGCTGATAAATTCAATGCCGATGAATGGGCGACTTTGGCCAAGGAGGCAGGTATGAAATACATGACCATGGTCACGATGCACCACGACGGGTATTCCCTTTTCGAAAGCAAATACATGAATGCCTTTACCAGCAAACAAACACATAATCGCGATTTTGTCAAGGAATACGTGACTGCCTGCCGGAAACAAGGCTTGAAAGTGGGGCTTTACAAAACCCTGATTAATTGGCGCTATCCAGGATATTACGATGTCAACGGAACGGGTTGCAAGCCCAACAAATTCGGCTATAAAACCGATATTTCCCATAGGGAAAATGCCCGTTTGATGAAGGAAGAACTCTATTGCCAAACCAAGGAACTGATGACCAACTACGGAAAAATCGACCAAATCTATTGGGACGGAGGCTGGCTTGGACAACAGGGTAGTGATGCCGATGGGGCTTATTTCTGGGAGTCCGGTAAGTTTCAGGATCCAACGAGTCCATGGCCGGTGAATTCCTATTTTCAAGATCTGGACGAAAAAACCGGAAAGCCGTTGGGTTTGATGGGCATGGTTCGCAAATATCAGCCCGATGTCCTAGTCAATCCACGTACTGGTTGGTATGGAGACTATAAATGTGAAGAAGGTGGTCAAGCCATCACTGGTCCGATAAGGACCGAAGAAGTCTGGGAAAAGAACATGACCATGGCTCCGGGATGGGGCTATACACCTGCCCACAACGATACCACTAAATTGATTTCTTGCAATGGTGTAAAACGTATGCTGGCCGATTGTGTGATTCGAAACATGTCACTGCTGCTGAATGTTGGGCCGGACAGGCATGGCCAGATAACGCCCGAAGCTCAGAACGTCCTGAGGCAGACCGGAAAATGGCTTGAAAAAGTGGGCGAGGCAGTCTATGGCACCCGTGGCGGTCCCTGGAATCCAAAGGACGGCGTGTATGGTTATACCTACAAAGGCAATACCATTTACATCTATCTGCTTCAGGATTTTAAGGATTCAGCGTTTTTGCTTCCTGCCGTTAATAAGGGCCAGAAAGTCATTCGTGCGTATTCGGTCACAAGCGGTAAGAACATTGTCTTCAAGCAAAACGCGAAGCGGGAAACCCTTTTGAAAGGTTTTAGCAGAGAAGATAAAGTGGTGACGATTCTTGCGGTGGTATTGGATAAAACAGTGCTGTCTAAATAGCCATTCTGACGCTCCGGATACCTTTCTCGAATTCGATACACACAAGGTAGATGCCCTTTGAAAGTAAGGAAACCTCTAGTTCCAGGTTGTTCTCACCATACCCATACTGCACCGGTTTCTTCTGGTAAAGCATGCGTCCCATACTATCAAAAAGTCGAACGCCAACTTTAGCTGGTTCAGACAAATTGAAATGTAGTGTTTGAATAGTTGAATTTGAAGGATCCGAAACCACAGTCAGTTCACCACCGATTTTGTTCGTCTTGATTGGATTCAGCGCATTTGGGTCCTTATATTCGAACGCTCCGAAATCTGGTGCGCTGCCGCTGAAGGCGAAACCCAGATTCATGCCTTTGTTGATGAGGTCGCTCGTGGATTTCAGCCTTAAAAAATCAGTGATTGGTAAGCTGCCGTCTAAGCCACGCGGGGCAATCAGCAACGCTTCGTCTGTACTCAGGAAATCAGTTGCATCCACTGTGACGCCGCTGTTTGGTGTGAACGAATTAAAGCTGAAGTTGCAGGAACCCATGTTCAACGTATCCCTGTTTGTTCGGAAGGACAGGTTGTTATGAAGCACATGGTTGTAGCCAGGGCAATCCACCGAAGTGTCCGCCCCCGAATACGGGCTCTTTGTGATTTTCTGACTCAGCATGTTGAAATTGGTGCTGTTTCTATAAGCCGTGTTGTTGTAGAAGGAATTGCCTGTCGTAACATGATGGTTGGAATAAAAGCCGTTGGCCTTGTTGCGATAAGCCATGCAGAATTGTACCGTATTGCTGGGTATGGGATTCGGCAAACCTGAAACCACCGGTGCCGCACCGTAACCACCCACTTTGAAACCATTTCCATCGCCTTTGCTTACAAAAGCTGAAGTGTATCCGTTGAAAAAGGCCCAGCAGTTTTCAAACCTGGTTGCTTCCGAGGCGTTGATGCAATCGTACCCGTCGTCACTGTTGAACCAGGCGCGGCAGCCACGAATGATGTTTCCTGTATAGCCTTTGGCATTGGGGTGGAAACCGAAACCGTCGGTGTTGCCCCCAGCACCGTTTTCGGAAACCGAATCCCAGTTCCGGTAGGCATCACAGTTCAAGACTAAGTTGTTGGAACCTTTGGTCAGGTAGAAGCCGATGGCCATGCCGTCGTGCATGCTTAGCTGTTCGTAGATATTGTTGCTGCCCTCGTTGTGAAAACATTCGGACTGGGTATGCGCCAGAATGGTCACTTGTACGCCAGTCACTTCCAAACCTTTCAGATGGATGTAGGAACCGGTCACCATAAAGGCGAAAACACGGTAAGTGGCCGGTTTGATGTTGGTGTATACAAAGACTGGTTTTTCGCCCGGATACGCCCAGTAATTGATGCGTTTGCCGGCTGTTCCGCTCTTGGTGAGATTTGTTACGTAAGCCCAGATGTTGTATTTAAGTGCGATTTGGGCTTCGGCCATGACGTAGTTTCCACCACGGATGTAGACGGTATCGCCTGCGACGACCGACGTTTGGGCTCTCTGAACCGTCAGAAAGGGCGCCGTGATGGTGCCCGCATTGGTATCGACACCGTCCGTGGCAACGTAATAGATGTTGGAAAAGGCTTGTGAAAAGTTAAAAACGAAAAAAAAGGAAATCAAAGAAATCTTCTGGCGCATAGGGCTAAACAATTTCTCCAAAAATACCGCTTTTTCCGACAATTGACTGAAAAGTATTCGGATAATGCAGATTTTAAATACGTTCTGTTGGCGTTTTTGTCCGTACCTTTGAATTCGAAACAAAAACATTTGTACATGAAAACATCTTGGCTATTCGTCGCCTATCTCTTTATAAGCAGTTTTGTGTTTGCTCAGACCAAATTGACGCTTGACGTCAGCAAGCATGGTATCTCCATCAGTCCCACCCATTACGGCATTTTCTTCGAAGACATCAACCACGCAGCCGATGGTGGGCTATATGCGGAGCTCATTCGAAACCGTTCCTTCGAAGACGGTACATCCTTTGATTTCTGGACAATAGCCAGTCAATCCGGAGCCTTTATGTCTGCCACCATCGAAACAACGAATCTTCTGAATGCTGCCCAGACGAAAGCACTCAAAATGGTTGTTACAGCCGCTTCGCCTACCGCCCGTGCCGGAATGGCGAATGCCGGTTTTTGGGGCATCAATGTCGTAAATGGCAGGCAATACAGCGTTTCATTCTTTGCCAAATGCATAGCCGGTTTTTCGGGTACGGTAACGGTTTCCCTCGAAAACGGCGCCGGAGTTAAATATGCGGAGGCAACCGTGAGCGGTTTGACAACAACCTGGCAGAAGTTCAGTTGTACCATGACTGCAAGCGGAAACGATCCCGTCGGGCGCTTTGTCCTTGCCACAAATTCAGTCGGAACGCTTTGGTTTGATATGGTATCGTGTTTTCCACCTACTTATAAGAATCGCACCAATGGACTTCGTCCAGAACTGGCTCAGTTGCTGGCTGATATGAAGCCTAAGTTCATGCGTTTCCCCGGAGGCTGTTTTGTTGAAGGCAATATCCTGGCCAACCGATTCCAATGGAAAAATACCATCGGCCCCATCGAAACACGTCCAGGTCATTGGAACCTGTGGAACTACCGCACTTCCGACGGAATGGGCTACCATGAGTTTCTCCAGTTATCCGAGGACCTGAATGCAGAACCACTGTTTGTAGTCAATGTCGGATTAGCGCACGATGACAACCAACCGTCGAACAACTTGTCCGCCTATATTCAGGAAGCCCTGGACGCCTTGGAGTACGCCAATGGTGCAGTGACGACCACCTATGGCGCCATGCGTGCCGCCAACGGCCATCCGGAACCATTCAACATCAAGTATTTGGAAATTGGCAACGAGAATTTTTCCGGCAACAACTACGGCGACCGCTACCTGCAGTTTTACAATGCCATCAAGGCCAAATATCCATCCATGAACTGCATCGGCGACGTGGCTGCCTGGGGTACGGACAGCCCGACCTGGCCCTTCACGCATCCGGTTCAGCTGCTGGATGAGCATTACTACCGGAATCCGGCCTGGTTTGTCAACCAGTATAACAAATACGATACCTATAGCCGAACGGGTCCGAAAATCTATGTCGGCGAATATGCCGTGACTTCCGATTGCGGTTTGGGAAACCTGAACGCAGCAGTCGGTGAAGCCGTTTACATGGCAGGTATGGAGAAAAACTCCGATGTGGTTACGCTGAATTCCTACGCACCCATTTTTGTAAATGTGGACGATCGGAAATGGTCGCCCGACATGATTGATTACAACGCTTCGGCAGTGTATTGCACGCCTTCTTATTATATCCAGAAACTGTTTGCCACCAACATAGGTACGGTCAACATTCCAGTGAATGACTCCTTGTGCCGGAAGTCGGCAGACATGACTGGAGCCATTGGTTTGGGAACGTGGTCGACATCAGCCAATTATTCCGATGTAACGGTAAAGAATGGCTTGGGGACCACCATTTTCTCCGATAATTTTGCGAATACGACGAACTGGAAGCCAGGTGCCGGTACGTGGACTGCAACAGGCAATATCTACACGCAATCATCAACGTCATCGACCGATTGCCGTTCTATTGGAGCCATCGTTCAGGATTCGGTCTATACCTATTCGCTGAAAGCCCGTAAGACCGGCGGTGGAGAGGGCTTTCTCATCGTTTTCGGCTACAAGGATTCCAACAATTTTTACTGGTGGAACATTGGTGGTTGGGGCAATACCCAACATGCCATCGAGCGTTGTGTGGGCGGAAGCAAAACGACTCTTGTGACGGCAGCAGGCAGCATAGCTTCGAATGTTTGGTACAATGTCCGAATAGACGTGACCAAAACCAAAGTGTTGTGTTATCTCAACGATGTGCTCATTCACTCCTTGACCACGGATGCTCCGTTGCTGTATACGGCAGCCTCGTTGAATGAATCGGATAACAAATTGTACTTCAAAGTGATCAATCCGTTAGCCAATGATGTGACCTCTGCCATGAATGTGAAAGGCGTGACCAGCACCTTTACCGGGCAGGCCACGGTATTGACTTCAGCCAGTGGATTGGATGAAAACTCGCTGGCGACTCCCACCAAGGTGGCACCGGTCACAACCAACCTGGGTACAGTCAATTCGAATTTTAATTACACGTTCAAAGCGAATTCAGTGACTATTCTTCAGTTGAATGTAACTCCGAACAGTGTCGGTAAGCTTGTGAGAGCATCTTCAAGCCTAAACTTCGGGTCGAATCCGGTGGGCAATTCGATGGACTTTGATGGATCTGAAATATCTTCCATTGAGATTTTCAGTCTGCTCGGCGAGTCGGTCATGAAACGGTCGGTCGGTGTTGAGAAAAGCATCGATGTTTCCCGTCTCAAATCAGGACTCTACATGGTAAAAGCGTGTACTGCAGGCGGATTTACTACTGCCAAAATGATTAAAAAGTAACGAAATGTTCGGAGTCCATTCCCTGAAAAAAACTATTTATGAAAAAGGTCTTTTTCTGATTTAATTGTTGTATTTTCGGGACTTAATTTATGAAATTGTTGATTTCATGAAAAAAAGTTTGTATTTTCTGCTTTTTTTTCTCCTACTAGCCCCTAGTGTTTTCGCTATCGATAGAAATGATTATTACATCATGGATTCGGTCACTTACAAGGGTGTCCGTCTGGTTGATTTCGGTATCAAGGAGAACGTGCAGTTTTGTCATGAGTTGACCAGTGGAAAAGTGACAACATTCACTCCAAATCAGGTTAAGGAATACAGTATCGGTGGGGAAATCCTGTATGTGGCAATGGATATTAATCTGGATTATTCCCTTAAACGTGTGTTTTTTGAAAAAAGGGTATTCGGTCTGTATTCTTTATACCATTATATGGACAAAAGGCACGATTTATTCTATTTGCAAAAAGGTAATGGTCCGCTGATGGAATTGCCCAAACAAAACCATTCAGCATCGTTCAATAGGGAGAAATTGGCTGAATATACGAAGGAATGCTCCGATGTTGTTGCTAAAAGCCGTCAAGTAAACTATTCCGTGAAGGACCTTTCCTTTTACCTCCAGCAAGTAAAAGACTGTCGAATCAATCCTTTTCCACCGTTGAGACTGGGAGTAAGTGTCGGCATGAATCTTACAAAACTACAGCCCTTTGCAGGCCATTTTGACCCTGATTATCAGATTTTTAATTACAAGTATGACGAAGGTTTATCGCTGGGTTTTTTTCTGGATCAACCCGTTTTTCAATTCGGTTTATCGGTTCATGCAGCGGTTTGCTATTCGAACACCGTTTTTACCTACCAAAAACGTGTTGAACACACGTATCCTGGTTTTGTTTTTAGTTCGGACTATAGCTTTGTAACAACACTTCATACCTTAGAATTGCCGGTTCACCTACGGTATACGTTGCCTTTAAGCACCCTTCGGCCTTATTTGGAATTTGGAGGTTTTATAAACTTGAACTTTTATAATGACAGTTATGTAGATCGGATTTTTACTGAAAATGGTGTTAAACATGATTTTGGAAGTTTTCACAGTATGGTGCTTGATAACTTGAATGTTGGCCCATCCATCGGGCTCGGAGTCGAATGTCCAATCAATGGCAGACATAAGGTTTTTCTTGAATGTCATTATACCCGAACTCAAGGACTGACGAATCCTGATCTCAGCAAACTTACGAGGATAACTGTAACAACAGGGTATCAATTTTGATCATTAGAAAATCGGAGATTTTGCAAGGATATCGGATATTGTAGTTCTTACAATAATCCAATTGCTTCTTGAGCCTGTTTCATAGGCGTTTAGTGAATAGGCTTATTGTATATTAGTCTAATTATAACAGCTTAATAATCAGGTAAATAAAGGTTAAATACCAAATAATGTTTGGTGTTCTTGATTTCCTTTCACATCTTTACGGAACTTTGTTGAAAAACACGTTCCACCATGAATACGCCCATTGTTTATCCACATGTTTCCGTCGACTGTGTCGTACTCGGTTTTGACGGCATTCATCTGAATGTTTTGCTGTTGAAACGGACTGGAAAGGAAGGAGCATTCCGTTTCAATGACCTGAAATTACCAGGAAGTCTTATTTTCGCGGAGGAGGATCTGGATGAGGCTGCTCAACGGGTTATGGGTGAATTGTTCACCAAGAATATTCTTTATCTGCGACAATTCAAGAGTTTTGGTTCGCCCTCGCGCACCAGCAATCCCAGAGACATCGGTTGGCTTGAGAATGCCGTTCAGCAGAAAATCGGCCGTATCATCACCGTTTCCTACTTGTCCTTGATTCGCATCGACGATAAAATGAAGCTTAAGTCTGACAAAGTGCAAGCAGTCTGGACCGATCTTCCCGAAATAAAAGAACTGGCTTTCGACCATGCCCAGATCATTCATGAAGCAGTGGATGAAGTCAGACGTTTTGTCTCCATGGATGCCACCTTGGTGTTCAATCTGTTGCCCAAAAAATTTACGGCCGCCCAAATGCGGGTATTGTTCGAAGAACTGTACGGCGAAAAAATGGATGTGCGCAATTTCCATAAGAAAATGAGCCGGATGGACTTTGTGATGCCCCTTGATGAATTCGAGATCGGCGTTTCGCACCGTGCGGCCCGGTTCTATAAATTTGATAAAAAAACCTATTCCAAATCACACGCGAAATTCTAATTTAATACCAATTATACATGTATCTTTTAGGTTATGACATAGGCAGTTCGTCTGTCAAAGCTTCCTTGGTGGATGCCCAAACCGGAGAAAGAATTGCAACCGCATTTTTTCCCAAGTCCGAAATGGAAATAAAGTCCGTACAGGTCGGATGGGCTGAACAAGACCCGGAAGCTTGGTGGACCAATTTGCAATTGGCTACAGCAGAAGTGCTTAAAGGGCGGAACGGTGCCGATGTTTCTGCAATAGGAATTTCCTACCAAATGCACGGATTGGTGCTGGTGGATAAGAACCAAAACGTGCTTCGTCCTTCCATCATCTGGTGTGATTCGCGTGCGGTTCCTTACGGTGCAAAAGCGTTCAATGAAATCGGCGAGGATTGGTGTTTGAGCCATTTGCTCAATACACCTGGCAATTTCACAGCTTCCAAGCTGGCCTGGGTGAAAGCAAATGAACCGGCTTTGTACGAAAAAATTGACAAACTGATGCTTCCAGGGGACTACATCGCCATGAAGCTGACCGGTGAAATCTCCACGACCGTTTCTGGCTTGTCCGAAGGCATGTTTTGGGATTTCAAGGAACAAAAAGTTTCGGATGTTCTTTTAAAATATTATGGTTTTGAAGCTTCTTTCATTCCTGAAATCAAACCAACCTTTTCCGTGCAAAGTCATGTTTCTTCCAAGGCTGCTTTATTGTTGGGTCTGAAAGCAGGCATTCCAGTGAGCTACCGCGGGGGTGACCAACCAAACAATGCCCTGTCGCTTAATGTATTGAACCCGGGAGAAGTGGCTTCGACCGCCGGTACGTCCGGTGTCGTCTATGGCGTCAACGGAACCCCGAATTACGATCCGAAATCGCGGGTGAACAGTTTCGCCCACGTGAACCATACCGCCGGAGTTCCAGGCGCATCGGACAGCACAACCCGCATCGGCGTGTTGCTTTGCATCAACGGAACAGGCATCCTCAATTCCTGGATGAAACACAAGGTAGTACCTCATTTGGATTATGCAGAAATGAACGATTTGGCTTCTTTGGCACCCATCGGTTCCAAGGGGCTGTCCATCCTACCTTTCGGAAATGGTGCCGAACGCTTATTGGGCAACGTCAATTCCGGCAGCTCCATTCATGGCTTGCAATTCAACACCCACGGGCAACCCGAATTGCTGCGTGCCGCACAGGAAGGCATCGTATTCAGCTTCGCCTACGGCATGGAAGTGATGAACGGCATGGGTATCGAAACCAAACTGATTCGAGCAGGCATGGCCAATATGTTCCTGAGCCCCATTTTCAGAAGTACGTTGGCCGGAGTAACTGGTGCGACTATCGAGCTTTATGACACAGACGGTTCCGTCGGGGCTGCCAAAGGTGCAGGTATCGGTGCTGGCATTTATGCCAATGCAGTTGAAGCGTTCTCCTCCCTTCGCAAACTCAGTGTGGTGGAACCCGTGGCTTCAGATGCTGCAGCGTATCAGGAGGCTTATGAACGTTGGAAATCGAAGTTGTAGTATATCGGCAAGCGCAGCCCGTCTGAATACTGAAAGAACTTCAATTTGTCAGTCAGCATTTTTTAAATTTCTATCACTTATTATTCTCTATAAATCTTTAAAATACCCATTAAAATGGCTACAGAATTTTTCCCGGGCATTGCGCCCATCAAATTTGAAGGCAAGGACAGCAAAAATCCGATGGCTTTCCGTTTTTACAATCCCGAACAAGTGGTTTACGGCCGTCCCATGAAAGAATGGTTCAATTTCTGTATGGCTTGGTGGCACAGCCTTTGTGCCGATGGCGGTGATCCTTTTGGCGGCGGTACGAAACATTTGCCCTGGAAGGCATCGAAAGATGCACTCGAAGCAGCTAAGGCCAAATTGGACGCTGGATTTGAATTTATGCAGAAAGTAGGCATCGGTTACTATTGTTTTCACGACATCGACCTAGTAGACGAAGGCAAAAACATTGCTGAGTACGAAGCCAACCTGAAGGCCATCGTTGCTTATGCCAAGCAGAAACAGGCTGAAACCGGCATCAAACTGATGTGGGGAACCGCCAACGTGTTCAGCCACGAACGTTATATGAACGGTGCCAGCACCAACCCCGATTTTGACTCAGCCGCTCATGCCATGCTGCAAATCAAGAACGCGCTGGACGCCACCATCGAACTGGGTGGCAAGGCTTATGTATTCTGGGGAGGACGCGAAGGTTACATGAGCTTGCTCAACACCAACATGAAGCGCGAAAAGCAACACCTCGGCATGATGCTTGGCAAAGCTCGCGACTATGCCCGTGCCAAAGGATTCAAAGGCGTGTTCCTGATTGAACCCAAACCCATGGAGCCGATGAAACATCAATACGACGTGGATGCTGAAACCGTTATCGGCTTCCTCAAGGAATTCGGCCTGGATAAGGATTTCAAATTGAACATTGAAGTAAACCACGCCACACTGGCCGGCCACACCTTCGAACACGAACTACAATGCGCTGCCGACGCCGGCATGCTCGGTTCCATCGATGCCAACCGTGGTGACGTTCAGAATGGTTGGGATACCGATCAATTCCCCATCGACGTGATGGAGCTGACTTCAGCCATGCTTGTCGTTTTGAAAAACGGCGGTTTGCAGGGTGGTGGCACGAACTTCGATGCTAAGACTCGTCGCAACTCCACCGATGCCGATGATTTGTTCATCGCCCACATCGCCGGCATGGATGCCATGGCGCATGCCTTGTTGGCTGCTGCCGATATTCTGGAAAATTCGCCGTACGAAATGATGCTCACCGACCGTTATGCATCTTTTGATAGCGGAAAGGGCAAAGAATTCGAAGAAGGAAAGCTATCTTTGGAGGATGTTTATGCGTATGCCAAAGCGAAGGGTGAACCCAAGCAAGTCAGTGGCAAGCAGGAACTGTATGAAGCGATCGTGAACATGTACGTATAACATTTATTATGAGCCTATTGCCTGTAAAAATCAAACAATTTTTTGCCCTACTGAGTTTTATCGTTTTAACAACCACCTCAACTCAAGCGGCAAACCAGGACAAAAGGCTCGTTCTTCAACAAGCACGGATTACCACCGGACGGATTGACCGTCCGGTGCGTCCCGTGAAGAACATCATTCTCCTCATTCCCGACGGCTGCTCCCTTTCAACCGTCTCGGCTGCCCGCTGGTACCAATGGTTGCTGAACCCTGAACTTCCCGCCCTGTACATAGACCCCTATCTCTGCGGAACGGTTCGAACCAATTCTTCCAACGCGCCCATCGGTGACTCCGCGCCCACCACTTCCTGCTACATGACGGGGGAACTCTCCCGAACCGGCTTTATTGCCACGTATCCGCCAGCTGACTTAGCAAACGATATTTTTACGGTGGATTCCACCAAAGCCTATCAGCCAATGATGACGGTTTTGGAAGCAGCACGGATCGTTTATGGAAAATCGACCGGTCTTGCCATTACCTGCGAATTTCCGCATGCCACGCCTGCAGATTGTTCCTCACACGATTATTCCCGTGGAAATTATAAAAATATTTCTGAGCAAATGGCTCACAATCAATTGGATGTGGTTCTCGGTGGCGGTATCAGCTTTCTGAAGGCCGAAGAACGCGCCTACCTGGCTCAAAACGGTTACACCGTCCAATCCGATGATTTGGCCGGATTGCGTACTTTCAAAGGAAATAAGATATGGAGTCTGTTTGGTGCACGGGATATCCCCTACGACATCGATCGGGACACGGCAAGCATGCCGGCTTTATCCGAACTGACATTGAAAGCCATCGATCTGCTTTCCCAAAACAAGAAGGGTTTCTTCCTCATGGTGGAAGGCAGCAAGGTAGACTGGGCCGCCCACGCCAACGAGCCGATAGCCATGATCACCGAATTCCTGGCATTCGACCGCGCCTGTAAAGTGGCGCTGGATTTTGCAAAAAAAGACGGCAATACAGCGGTTATCATTTTACCCGACCATGGGAATGGAGGTATGAGCATCGGAACCAAGCGCATGCCCGGTTATGACAAGCTGACCAAAGACGAGCTCTTCAAATCGGTGCTGGAAACCAAAGTCACAGCTGTTCGCTTGGCTGAAATCCTGAACGAAACCAGCTATGAAAACCTTCGGAGTACGTTTAAAGAATATACAGGCGTGGACCTGACGGATGCCGAAAAAGCCGAGATAGACAGCTGCAAAGATTATTTGAAAAGTCCGATACCATTGGCACAACGTTCAAGCGGAGGCCTCTTGCAATTGTATATCACCCGGATGCTGGCCGACAAGTCTTGCTTTGCGTTCACGACCACCGGCCATACCGGTGAAGAGATTTTTGTGGCCAATTACCACCCCAAAAGCGATATTTTCAAAGGTGTGCACTTTGGTTTCGAAGTGAATGACTACCTTTGCAGTCTGTACAAGCTGGACGGAAAACTGCCCGGATTGACCAATCAGTATTTTGCCAAACATACGGAGGTTTTTAAAGGCATGGATTACCTGCTGAAGCCTTCTTCCACCAGCGTGAATGCTGAACTGACCGTCACTTCAGGCAACAACAAACTGACAATCAGGCAGAATTCAAGCATTGCGACATTAAACGGCAAAGACAGACAGCTTCCCACGGTCGTCGTATTCGTGGACAAAAACCAGACTTTTTACTTGCCGGCCTTTTTAGCCGACTGGATGAAATAATTTTTTAAAGGTATGAAACGTTTTCTTAGGGGATCAATTTTCGGGTCCCTCTTCCTGTTGATAGGGGTTTTCAGTGTACAAGCAGGTGGCTTTCAGTCGAGCTTCAAGAACCCCCCGATGAAGTACCGCCCGCAACCCCTTTATTTTTGGAACGATTCAGTCAAGGCTGAAGTCGTGGCCGAACAAATGAAACAACTTCGGGACCATGATGGTTACGGTGGTTTCTCCATCCTAGGTTTCAGCAAGAATTTCAAACCTGAATACCTGAGCGATGCCTACTTCGATTTGTATGGAAAAACACTGGCAACCGCTAAAAAGCTGAAACTTTCCCTATGTCTGTACGATGAATATGGATTTCCAAGCGGCGGGGCAGGAGCAAAGAATGCCGATGGCGTGACACGTTTCAAGAATAAATTCCCAGACAAGACTATTAAACGGCTGGACAAATTCGAAGAATTTGTCACCGGCCCTTCCGTGGTTTACCGTCCCATTCCAGCCGGCAAGATCATGGCCGTGGTCGGTATGGATACGGTCACCTTCGAGCGTTACGACCTAACCAATCAGGTGTATGCCAACCGTTTGAAATGGCATGTGCCTGCAGGTACGTTTAAAATCATGTATTTCACCCTGGTGGAGGATTCAGACCCCCTAGTAGATTATCTGGATCCGGCTGCGGTCAAAGACTTTGTTTCCATGACGCATCAAGCCTATTTCGCGTGTTTTCACGCATCTTTTGGTAAAACGTTGGTGCGCAGTTTCTTTGACGAACCCACCATGTATCGAGCTAAAGGGCGGATGTGGACTGCGAAATTCAATGATGAATTCCGTGATCGGTACAGTTATTATCCCTACTTGCTGTATCCAGCGCTTTGGTACAACATCGGACCGGATACGGAGGCTGACCGTAATTTGCTTTTTGGATTGAGGACGGAACTTTACGCATTGGGTTTCACCAAAGTGGTGAGCGATTGGTCAATAGGGCACATGCTTCAGGCAACTGGTCATCAGGACCAGGAAGAAGTGGTGAATCCCGTGAGTGTTTCCGGTGATTTGATGAAGGTTTTCAAGTATTTGGACATTCCAGGCATCGACAAAATCGGTGGCAACCGCCCGGCAGAGCGTTTCTACAAAATCGTGTCCTCGGCCGCCAACAATTGGGATAAGCCGTACGTGATGTCTGAAACCTTCGGGGCGATGGGCAACCTTTCCATCGATACTATGTATGCCATTGCCATGGATCAGTATGCCAAAGGGGTGAACATGCTGCTTCCGCACGCCGTCTGGTACAACGATAAAAACGTGACTTTCAAACCGGAACTTTCCTACCGAAACCCATTGTATTCGGAAGGTTTGCCCGCATTCAACAAATACCTTTCCCGTCTGAACGTCGTCTTGCAGGCTCCTGCGCGGCACGTGGCCGATGTGGCCGTGTTGTATCCCATCAATACTCTCCAGGGCGAACACCATTTTGACGGACCGCTGAAATCTACGTTCGGCGGCATGCTGATACCGCGAACGGATTATGTGGATGTATCGAACCTGCTCATAGACTCGCTCGGCATAGACTTCACCTTCTTGCATCCGGAAGTTTTTTCCAGTAATTGCACTTCCGAAAACGGTTTGTTGAAACTCCATAATAAAATGAATCCGGAATCTTGGCAAGTGTTGGTTCTTCCCTCCGTGAAAACCATCATCACGACAAATATGGTGGATGTCCGGAAGTTTTATGAAGCCGGTGGCAAGGTGGTCTTTACCACCCGTTTGCCCTGGAAAGCCATGGAACTGAGCGGGGATTCCATCGTTCAGACCGCCGTTCGCGGCATTTTTCCGGAGTTGGCCAAGTTCGCTCCAGGCGATTCTTTCCCCGAAATTGCGATGGAAGTGAGCAATGCGGCCGGTGGTAAGGCCTACTTGATACCGAATCCGACAGCAGCAAACCTACGGGCCGTGATTCCCTCCGTGGTCGTTCCGGACGTGGCTTTTGAAGCCGGCAAACCACTGGAATATAGCCACAAAGTACGTGAAAGAAAGGATATTTATTTCTTTGCCAACAACCGCTTTAAATCATACGCTGGTGTGGTTGCTTTGAAAGGGGAACACCTCCTGACTTGGATGGATCCGCATACCGGTAAGTCTGTCAAGGCTTTGACCAGCAGTATAACGCGTCAGAATCAAGTTTATACGCTGGTGGATATGAAACTGGAAGCCAACCGTTCCATCTTTCTGGTTGCTAAATAGCTCTTTCCCAGTCCAGCAGTGCTTTTTTGATTTCAGGCCCCCAGTAAAAATGGCCTATTCCACCTGATGCGGGCAGCACCCGATGGCAGGGTACGGCGTAGTAAATGGGATTATCGCCCACGGCTGAACCCACTGCCCGAAAGGCCTTGGGTCTGCCTATTTTAGTGGCGATTGCACCATAAGTGGAGGTTTCTCCAAAGGGAATTTCCAACAACGATTTCCAAACATCCAGTTGGAAGGGGGTGCCCAGCAAGTGAAAATTCAGGGAAACCGGTTTTTTATCCAGGAATTTTAGGAATTCAGCATGCTCCGGTTTGGCCGATGCTTCAATCGTGGCTCCGGGAAACTTTTTCTGCAGGCTTTCCAGGGCTTGTGCGTCGGTAGCCCCTGCAAGGATGAGGTTCACCGAACAGAGCCCTTTATCGGTGGAAGCCAAGCATAATCTGGCAAATCGGCTATCTTCAAAACTGTAGGAAATGTGCAAGTTCCGGATTTCTCCTTTTGAAATGGGTTGAAGGGTGTGTTTCATGAAGTTTGATTTTGTACTGCCAAAGTACAACCTTTTCCCGTAACTAGAAATTCTTTTTTGTAGTATCTTCGTGGTAGCGATTTCGAACGTGAAAGCATCTTATAAAGAATGTATGAAAAATCATGAATACTATGAAACGATTTCTGCTTTACCTTTGTTACGCATTGACAGTATGCTTTTTGACTGGATGTAATAATCAAATTGTTACACCCGACAATACAAATCACGATGAATATCTTCCGACCGGCGGATCTGGTCCGATTCAACTGCGCGCCGCTTTGTTGCCACAGGTTGCCAGAGACAACACCTTTGCTTTGCAACTGTTCAGTAAGATGGCTGCCAATACAGGCGATTCAAACATTGTGATATCTCCTTTAAGCATCAGCATCGCCCTTGGTATGGCTTGGAACGGTGCTGCCGCCGAAACCAAGGCTGAAATGACGAATTTGCTGGGTACGAATGGCATGGCTGACTCCCTGGTCAATCAATATTACGAAGTGATGCAAAAGTCCCTGCCGGTGGTGGATTCTTCCACGGTTGTGAATCTGGCCAATTCGCTTTGGTACGCACCCGATTTCATCGTCAAACCCTCGTACCTGAAACTAAATCAAGATTTTTTCGATGCTGAAATCCGTAAAATCGATTTTCACCAGACTTGGGCCAAAGATACCATCAACGCTTGGGTGGATGTCAAAACCAACCATTTGATCGATCAAATTCTGAACGCTACCTCCGATGAACGAATGATTCTAATCAATGCGGTTTATTTTAAAGGTGTATGGGTGAAACCCTTCGATCCTGAAAAAACGTTTACCTCCACCTTTACCAAACAGAATGGTGGTACGAAGCAAGTCAAGATGATGTGCATGCTGGACACCTTGCGCTACGGAGAAGATTCCAACGCCCAATACCTGGATTTGCCGTATGGAAACGGTGCCTATAGCATGACGCTGGTTTTGCCGAAGACCGGGAAGACTACGACGACTGTTTTGTCTGCGCTGACTCCGGAGTTGTTGAACACGACGGTCAGCTCGCTTTCCACACAACAGGTTCAAGTCTTTCTGCCCCGATTCAAGGTGGAATGCGATTTCAGCCTTGTCAAACCGTTAAAAGCGCTGGGTATGAAGCTGGCCTTCACCGATATCGCTGATTTTTCATCCATCTCACAGGAACCGGTGATGATCAGCAATATCCTTCACAAGACCTTTGTGGAAGTGACCGAAAAAGGGACCAAGGCTACAGCGGTAACAGTCGTCATTTTTGTAACCACTTCTTTACCGAATTATCCCACTTTCAGTGCTGATAAGCCATTCCTGTTCTTTATTCGGGAAAACGGGACGAAAGTCATCCTGTTTGCCGGTAAAGTCGGTGACATTGACAACTACTAACAACAATCTATGAGTCAGAAGAATGAAGTTTGGGGCACCGCAACTTTTGGCGGAAAATTGATGAAGAAATTGCTGGCTCAGCCGGCCAGTCTGTTGTTGGTTTTGTGGGGATGGACCCAGTTTCTGAGTTACTTCCGCTATTTTTTTGTGCGCGCGGTTTCGCTTTCATTTGTCACCTGCAAAACACTGGAGTACCTCACGAACGGATTGTCGCTGTTGGTCCTGCTGTTTACCCTGTATTACCTGTGGGTGCACCGTGCGTGGTTTAAAAAGCCGGAAGTTAAAACCATCGCGACCATTTGGATCGGCTTGCTTTTATCCATGGTCTTTATCAACCTGATCCAACAAAATGTGCTGCATCACATCGTTTTTGAATTGCAACATGCCTTGTTCATGTTGTTGACGGCTGTGGCCATCCTGGTGACGGGAAGTCTGATACGCAACCGATGGATGTTTGTCGGCGGTGTGATTTTTGTTATTTTGGCGTTTGGCGCGTCCTATATGTCCTTGAAAAACCAAATGTTACTTGAGGCCATCGGTTGGGTGGTGGGATTTGTGATCCCTGGTCATTTATTGATGCGGCGCAAATAAAAAAAGTTTCCTTATACTTTAAAGACATTTCCGAATAATCCAAAAGGTCATTTCTGCTCCCCATTATTTAGACCACCAGTTCTGTTTTCTTAGTTGTAATTTAAAATTTAGTCTGTGGAATTCTTGTTTCGAAAATCATAGTACTTTATTTGTTTATTATCTGCATAATGAATGTAAGAGTTTGGATCAAATTTAAGCGTGTAATGACCATTTTGGGAATTATTCTTTGTGTCGTTTTTTCTACAGAATTAACACTATCTCTGATTACACAGCATCATGTAAACAAACAACTCGGTTTTAATTATGCTACACCCGAAACCCTTGAAGGTGAGATATTTGAAATTATAAAAGTTGTTCCCGGGGGAACTATGGACATGGCCGGATTAAAACGTTACGACCAGGTTCAGATGTTTAGAGTTACCGATTTATATGAGCTGCTTATCAAAAATCAGGGTAAAGTAGTGAGTATCCCAATCAAAAGAGTTCATCAGGATATGGTAGTCAGGGTCACGGTTCCTAAGTTGGATGTACCACTGGCACTATTTTATTCCGTTTTTTAATGCTGATATACGTATGCGGTGGAGATCCTCAAATTTGTTAAATGTAAATAAAAAGCTATTTTTACTACAATTTTAAAATAAATGCCATGAAAAAAGTACTTGCCTTATCCCTTACACTTATTTTGATCTTTGGTTGCAGCCTGTCTGCTGCGGATAGTTTAAAATCTAAAATTGTCGGTACCTGGCAACTATGCAACAAGCAAACCCTGCAAGTTGATACTACCTTCAATGATTTCAACCAAATGCGTTACAAATTGATAACGCCAACCAATTTCATGCTCACAGAGGTAAAGTACTACAATAAAGTGTTGTACGGTGGATTCTTCGGAACATATACCTTGGAGGAAGATATTTATACTGAAACAATTGATTTGGCCGCAGCTGGTTATAAACTCTTTCTAGGCCAAAAAAATAGTTTCCAGATCAAGATCGAAGGGGACATGATGTACATTAAAGGCCTCAATAATCCATACGATGAAGTTTGGAAACGGGTTGCCAATAAGTAGGCAGCATTGATTGGGGTTTACCCTTAAAAAGTGTACCTTTGCAGTCGAATTATAAATAGGTACTGCAATGATTTCGGTTGATGGTTTGACGGTGGATTTCGGCGGGTTTACGCTGTTTGATTCCGTGTCGTTTGTGGTTAATAAAAAGGACCGCATCGCACTGGTGGGAAAAAACGGAGCCGGGAAATCGACCATGCTGAAAATCTTTGCCGGTGAGCAAGCGCCCACCCGAGGCATCGTGACAGTTCCCAAAGACATCACCATCGGCTATCTGCCTCAGCACATGATCCACAACGACGGTCGAACCGTTCAGGAGGAGGCTGAAACCGCTTTCAGTGCCATCTTTGAAATGCAGGCTGAAATCGAAAACATCAATCTGGCCTTGGCTGAACGCGAGGATTACGAATCCGACTCGTACCACAAGCTCATCGAAGATCTCACCCACAAGAGTGAGCATCTGGCTATGTCGGATGTGAACAACTACAAAGCCAATGTGGAGAAGACGCTGTTCGGCCTGGGTTTCGTCAAGACCGACTTCGAACGGAAGACCGAGGAATTCAGCGGCGGTTGGCGCATGCGTATCGAACTGGCCAAGTTGCTTTTGCAGCGACCGGATGTTTTGTTGCTCGATGAACCGACCAACCACTTGGACATCGAATCCATCCAGTGGCTTGAAAATTTCCTGGCCAATCATGCCAATGCTGTCATACTGGTTTCGCACGACAGAGCCTTCATCAATGCCGTGACCACTCGGACCATCGAGATTTCGCTGGGCAAAATATACGACTATAAAGTTCCCTACTATCAATACCTGGAACTTCGCAAGGAACACCGCGAACAGCAGATGCGGGCTTACGAGAATCAGCAAAAAATGATAGCCGATACGGAGGATTTCATCTCGCGTTTTCGCTATAAGGCAACGAAATCCATTCAGGTGCAATCGCGCATCAAGCAGTTGGACAAAGTAGAGCGGCTGGAAGTGGACGACGAGGACAATGCATCGCTGAGCCTGAAATTTCCACCGGCACCGCGTTCAGGCAGTTTTCCGGTGATCATGGAGGAATTGCGCAAGGATTACGGGCACCATACGGTCATCAAACACGTCACATTGACAATCAACCGTGGCGACAAGGTGGCTTTTGTAGGCAAGAATGGCGAAGGCAAGTCCACACTGGTCAAATGTATTTTGGGCGAAATCCATCATACTGGTACGTTGACACTCGGTCACAACGTCAAAATCGGCTACTTTGCCCAGAATCAGGCGAGTTTGCTGGATGAATCACTCACGGTTTTCGATACCATCGATCGGGTGGCCGTGGGAGATATCCGCACTAAAATCCGTGATATTTTGGGCGCGTTCATGTTTGGCGGCGAGGCTTCCGACAAAAAAGTGAAGGTGCTTTCCGGTGGCGAACGTAGCCGTCTGGCTATGATCCGTTTGCTGCTGGAACCTGTGAATTTGCTGGTGTTGGACGAACCGACCAACCACCTGGACATGCGTTCTAAGGATGTGCTGAAAAAGGCCATCAAGGAATTCGACGGTACGGTTATCGTGGTTTCGCACGACCGTGAATTCATGGACGGATTGGTGGACAAGGTCTACGAATTCGGCGGAGGCAAAGTCAGGGAACATCTGGGTGGCATTCAGTACTTCCTGGAAAAGAAAAAGATGGACAGCCTCAAGGAAATGGAAAAACAGGTCGCCGTTCAGGCTGAAACCGGCACGAAAGCTCCTTCCGAAAATAAGCTTTCGTACGAAGCCCGCAAGGAATTCAACAAGCAGGTCAAACGCCTCGAAAAGCAGGTGGAGGAGTGCGAAAAGCAGATTGAAATACTGGATAAACAGGTTGCTCAGACCTTGTCCATGCTGGCAACGCCCGAAGGCGCATCCAATCTGGCGTTGGTTCAGTTGCATCAAAAATCCAAAAAAGACTTGAATGATCAGATGGAAGCCTGGGAAAAGGCAACCACGGATCTCGAAGAGTTGAAAGCCCAAGACTAATTCCGGTGAGCGCCGCCCTGCTGCTTGCGGCGAGCGTTTTCATGAGCTATTTCCCAATTTGTTTGGTTTTCCCGAAAAAGTTGCGGATTTTTGCGTTAACCAAATAGAGGAAACCGTGGAAAACAAAATCAGAGTTTATAAGTATCGTTGGGTGGTCTTGAGCGTATTCATGCTCATCGTGGCTACCAGTCAGTTGTTGTGGATCACGTTTGCGCCGATTACCAAGGATGTGGCGCAGTTGCTGAACGTTACCGACTTGGAAATCGGTATTCTGTCGATGTGCTTCATGCTGGTATTCATCGTATTCTCCATACCTGCTTCCTGGATTATCGACAAGTACGGCATTCGAGTCGGTATTGGCATTGGAGCCTTGTTGACCGGACTATTTGGCCTGATGCGAGGCTTGGTCACGGAAGATTACACATCCATACTACTTTCGCAAATCGGTATTGCCATCGGGCAGCCTTTTCTGCTGAATGCCATTACCAAGCTGTCAGCAAGGTGGTTCCCCATCAACGAGCGTGCTACGGCAGCAGGTTTGGGCACGCTTTCCATGTACATCGGGATTTTTGCCGGCATGGTGGTGACGCCGTACCTTGCCGGAAAAATCGGCATACCAGCCACCCTCTATTATTATGGTATTTTTGCAGTGATTGCCGGCCTGGCATTTCTCTTCTTTGTTCGTGAAAACCCACCGACGCCTCCTTGCAGACCCGATCAGGAAGAACGGGCATTGGTGCTGGATGGACTCAAAACCATTTTTAAATTCAAGGATTTCAATATTTTACTCTTCATCTTTTTTATCGGACTGGGCATTTTCAACAGTGTTACTACTTGGATTGAAACCATTCTCGAACCACGCGGATTTACTGCGGTGGAAGCCGGAACCGCAGGCGGTGTGATGATCATGGCAGGCATCATGGGCGCTTTCATCATGCCAGTCTTATCCGATTACTTCAAAAAGCGGAAACCGTTCATCGTCGTGGCCATTGCCGGTGCCACATTGGGTTTGGCCGGCGTTGCATTTGCCACGAGTTACTGGATGCTGATGTTTTCAGGAGCGACACTTGGATTTTTTCTGTTGAGTTCAGGGCCGATCGGTTTTCAATATGGGGCAGAAGTCACCTATCCGGTTTCGGAAGGCACTTCCAATGGGTTTTTACTAATGATGGGGCAGATTTCGGGCATCGCGATGATTTTTGGAATGGACGCCTTTAAAGATCCGGTGACGGGTTCCATGCAGATTCCTTTGCTGGTGATGCTCGGTTTGTTGTTCCTGGTCATTTTCATTTCCATGTTTTTGAAGGAATCGAAATTGATTGGAACAAATTCCAATGAGTAAGCGGCTGGTACTTGCTGTCCTTGGCTTGTTGCTATTCTCGGTGACTTACGGAGCTGAAAGGATGGTCGTAGATATTGTGTCAACAGATGCGATGGTGAACGTTGATGATTCATTGACGACCGCTCAACGAACTTTTCAGCTGAATCTTCTCGAAAAGGTACTCCATTCCAACGAACAGAGCGCGGAAAAGTGGTGGATAACCTGGACCGCTTTGTACGCAGCTGCCACAGTCGGACAGGGAGCCGTCGCCGTGGCTACTAAAGACCTGTCAACCAGGCAAGATATGATCGTGGGTGCTGGCACGACGGTGCTGGGTATGGCCAGTCAATTGTTCACACCGGTTTCGACCGATTTCAAATTCATTGGAGCTGATTCCATTGCCAGGCTTTCTGATGCAGAAAAGCAGCTCCGATTGACCCAAGGAGAAGAAATCCTGAAGAAACAGGCTCAAATCGCTCAGGCAGGTAAAGGCTGGCAAGTGCATGCACTCTCCGGAGCCGTCAATTTAGCCAGCGGTTTGATCACTTGGATCGGTTTCAAGCGTTCATTTGGAGAAGGAGTCTTCAATTTTGCCTTAAATACAGTCATTACGGAAACGCAGATTTGGACACAACCCATCCGTGCCAAAAAGGATTATAAACAGTATCTTCAGGCAAAGAACCGAGGTTTTGGGCCTTTCATAGCACATACCCCCGAATGGTATGGCCAAGTTTCCCCAGCCTCCTGCAGCTTCGGCATCCGTTTTTGATTTTTTTTGCCTGAAATATGCGTAGAAACCACTGCTGAACCGTATATATAGGAGTAGTTACCCCAAAGTATGCCAAAAAAAACACAATGAAAAAAGAAACCTCCCCAATTTCCAAAGCCTTACCCGTTCTGTTCGGGTTTTTCGTCATGGGATTCTGTGACGTGGTCGGCATTTCGACCTCTTATATGAAAGACGCCTTTAGCCTTAGCGAAAGGGCTGCCGGCTTCATTCCATCCATGGTTTTCTTCTGGTTTCTGTTGTTTTCGGTACCGACCGCCATCATCATGAACAAGATCGGTCGCAAAAAAACGGTTCAGGTGAGCAACATCGTGACCATCATCGGTATGTTCATCCCGCTGTTTTTCGCTCATTCCTTTCCCGCTTACATTGCCGCCTTCATCATGCTGGGTATTGGCAACACGATTCTGCAGGTATCGCTGAATCCGTTATTGACCAATGTGGTCAAGGGCGATGCGCTGACCAGTTCGCTCACGGTAGGGCAGGTGGTCAAGGCTGTTTGCTCCTTCCTCGGCCCGATTATTGCCGGATTAGCCGCCACATACTTGGGCAACTGGATGTTCATTTTCCCGATATTTGCAGCTATAACAGTGATTTCTTCGCTGTGGTTGCTGTTCACCAGAATTCCGGAGGAAGAACCCGGTACAGAAATTGCTTCGTTCGGCAATACGTTCAGTCTACTTGGGGATAAAACCATTTTCCTGCTCTTTTTGGGTATTGTTTTTGTTGTAGGTACCGATGTGGGTATGAATACGGTCACTCCTAAATTGTTGTTGGAACGCTGCGGTCTGGATCTGAAAGCCGCCGGTATCGGTTCGAGCGTCTATTTTCTTTGCCGCACGGCTGGAGCGTTGATCGGTTCGATCCTGTTGGCTAAGATGGTGCCTGTCAAGTACTTCAAAATCCATATCCTGATTGCTTTGGCTGCCATCGGACTATTGTTCTTCATGCCTGGCAAGATTGCCATCTTGGCCATGGTCGGCGTCATCGGTTTTGCCTGCTCCAGCATTTTCCCTATCATTTACGGAAAAGCCATCACTGCCCGCCCGGACAAGGCCAACGAAATTTCCGGTCTGATGATCACCGGCGTATTCGGTGGAGCCATTGTGCCGCCGCTCATGGGATTCGCCACCGAAAAAATGGGAAATCATCAGACAGGTTCACTTATTGTTATTACCTTGTGCATTTGTTACCTCACCTTTCTGGCTTTCGGCCTCAAAACTGCTAAGAAATAATGTACAAGCACGATAAACGGGTTGTTATGACCCTCGACGCCGGTGGAACGAACTTCGTATTCTCGGCCATGCAGGCCAATGAGGAAGTTGTAGAACAGTTGACGCTGCCTTCCAACGCGGATAATCTGGAGAAATGCCTGGAAACGCTGGAAACAGGTTTCTCAACGATTTTGCATCGCCTTCCTGAACCGACTGTGGCCATCAGCTTTGCTTTCCCCGGCCCTGCCGATTATAAGAACGGCATCATCATGGAATTGCCCAACATGCCTGCCTTTCACGGTGGAGTTGCCTTGGGCCCGTTTCTGGAAGCTAAATTCGGATTGCCGGTGTTCATCAATAACGACGGAGATCTGTTCGCATACGGGGAATGCATTGCCGGTGTTCTACCTGAAACAAATGCCATGCTTGCCGAAGCAGGCAGTTCCAAACAGTACAGCAACTTGATCGGGTTCACACTCGGCACCGGTTTTGGTTGTGGTATTGCCCGCAACAAGGAACTTTACCTGGGTGATAACGGTGCAGCCGGAGAAGTCTCGTTGTTGCGCCATAAGCACTACCGCGATGTGGCTATTGAAGAAGGTGTAGCCATTCGGGCCATTCAACAGGTTTATCGGGAGCAGTCCGGTGACAAACGCACGCTGACTCCCAAAGATATTTTTGACATCGCTGAAGGCACGGCCGAAGGCAATTCCGAAGCCGCCAAGAAATCCTTTGCTGAATTTGGTGAAATTGCCGGAGAAGGCATCGCGTTGGTTTCCACCATGTTGGATGGCCTTGTCGTCATCGGCGGAGGCATCGCTTCAGCCAAAAAGTATTTCATGCCTGCTCTGATGGGTGAATTGAATGGAACCATCAACTTGATGGACGGAACACCCAGACCCCGTTTGGAAATGAAGGCCTACAACTTGGACGATCCTTCTGATAAAGCCGCTTTCCTACAAGGCACAGGTACCAAAATCAAGGTTCCCGGTATAGACAAACTGGTGGATTACGATCCGGTAAAACGCTTGGGTGTCGTATTCTCGAAACTCGGTGCCAGCAAGGCGATTGCTTTGGGTGCATACTCTTTTGCCTTGAACGAACTCGACAAAAAGTAAATAACCTTAGGCTAAAAAACGCTATCTTTGTCCCTGCCTTTTTAATTAGCCTATGGAATTGTATCCTTTGAAATTTGAACCCATCCTGAAGAAAATTATTTGGGGCGGTTCTGAAATATGCCGATTCAAGCAATTGAAAATTCAGGAGTCTGGAATTGGAGAAAGCTGGGAACTCTCGCAGGTGCCTGGTTCGGTTTCAGTCGTTGAGAATGGCCCGTTGAAAGGCAAAAGTCTGACGGAACTGATGGAAGCCGCTCCTGAAGCGCTCCTCGGCAAAAAGATTTTTAAACGCTTCGGCATGGAATTTCCGTTATTGGTTAAATTCATCGATGCCCACGAAGATCTGTCCATTCAGGTGCATCCGAATGATGAATTGGCTCGCAAACGACATAATTCCTTTGGAAAAACTGAAATGTGGTATGTGGTGGATTCCAAACCAGGTTCCAAACTGATATCCGGATTCTCGCAACAAATAGATGCAGCGGAGTATACCCGCCGCATTTCGAACAATACCATCGAGGAAGTCCTGCAAACCCATGAAGCAAAACCCGGCGATGTCTTTTTTATTCCTGCAGGCCGTGTGCATGCTATCGGAGCAGGACTTTTCATTACCGAAATCCAGCAAAGTTCCAACATCACCTACCGGCTGTACGATTACAACCGGAAAGATGCGCAGGGCAACGGCAGAGAACTGCATACCGAACTGGCCAAAGATGCCATCGATTACAAGCTTTACGATAACCTCAAAACCAACTACGAACCGTTGGAGAATGATTTGACACCGCTGATTTCCTGTCCCTATTTCACCACCAACCGAATTCACCTCAAAGCAGACGAATCGGGATTTGAAACCATAGTCACTTCGGAGGGTCCCAAGCGGGTGCCCATGATCGAAACGCTCGAGATGGACAGGAGCTACGAAGGTTTTGACAGCTTCGTCATTTATGTTTGTATGAAAGGAGAGGGGCAGGTTCAGTATGGTAATGATCAATTTCTGGATATCCGTCAGGGAGAAACCGTTTTGTTGCCGGCAGTGTTAAATAGCACCGTATTGAGTACTTCCAGCGAATTGCTGCTGCTGGAAACCTACATTTTGTAACATGAAACGAGCATGTTGTACTAAACGCCCAAGTTTATGAACATTTGGCATGCGAGTTCCTTACGCCCTTCTATTAAATTTTTTGTTCGTATGAAATTCGTTCGATCCTTCCTATCGGTTTTGCTAGTGCTAGTCTTAATGACAGCCTGCAAACCGACCCCGAAATCAGGCTATGTAGCGGTGCCCACGGTGACCAAAAACGCGCTTTCAGGCGTCTATACGCTTTCGCCCACCCATCCGACAACCAAGTTGTATTACGAAGAATTGGGGCAAGGCGAGCCGGTGATTTTGCTTCATGCGCATTCCGTGGATTGCCGGATGTGGGACGATGTGTTTTATCAGCTGGCAAAAAAGTACCGGGTGATCCGCTACGATTTGCGGGGCTATGGAAAATCGGGCATGCCTGAAGTCGGTTTCGGCTTTCTACAGGCAGACGACCTTTGCAACTTCATGGATGGACTGGGCATCAAAAAAGCCCATTTGGCCGGACTTTCGCTGGGTGGCATGACCTTGGCCGATTTCGTGGCACTCTATCCTGAACGCGTTCTGACAGCGACCATCACTTCAGGCGCCATCAGTGCCTTTCCAGATCGCAGTTCCGCTCCCAAACAGCTGTTGAAAATTTACAACGATACCATTTTTACGCTAAAGCGGCTGGAAGTAGATAGAAATATGAAAAGGGGTGTGGACACTATGAAAATGGAATGGAAACGGGCCATGAAAAGTGTCAGTGGCAAACATTACCGCAGCATCAAAAAGAAATTGAATCGGATGATTGACGATTGGCAAGCCTGGCAGTGGACGCATCCGGAAACCGATGCCTTTATCGGAGCGCAGGCAGACAGCCTTCTGTCCAAACAAAAGACGCATCCTCCGGTGCTTTTCCTGATTGGTCAATACGATTCCAAGGGCAGCAAACGTTCCATGCAAAAGATGGCGGCGCTGTGTAAGGAGTCGCGCATCGAGATGCTTCAGGATGCAGGTCACTTTACTGCGATGGAATGCCCCGACGAGTTCGTGAAGCGGATGGAACGTTTCATCGATGAACATTGAATCTTCTTATGCCCTGCATTGACTGATTTTTCGGCCTGAGTGAGGCTTTTTTTTGCTTTCTTTGTATTGTTTTTATTTTTTACCTCCTATGCTGAAAAAACAATTGTTGGCCACCCTGGCATTGGGACTTATACTTTCAACCTTCCATTTGTTGGGACAGGTTCAGCTTACCAATATTCCTACAATTTACATTAATACGGTCGATAGTGCGCCTATAACCAACAAAACCGTTTATGTGCCCGGTTTTCTTACCGTCGTTGGTGGTGATTCATCCGATGTGCAGGTAAACGATACCATCGGAATTCGTGGTAGAGGAAACTCCACTTGGAGCGCTTCTAAAAAACCGTACCGCATCAAGTTCAACAAAAAGCGGCATTTGCTGAATATGAAGGCCGACGCAAAGGATTGGGTATTGTTGGCCAACTATTACGATAAGACACTGATCCGTAATGCGGTAGCTTTTGATATCGGGCAATACGTCGGAATGGAATTCACCCCATCGATAAAATTTGCCGATGTCTATCTAAACCATGTATTTGTAGGCAACTACATGGTGACCGACCAGGTCGAAGTGGGTAAGAATAGGGTGAATATCGAGCAATTGGATACTGCTGATGTTGCTGAACCCACTATTAGCGGCGGCTATCTAATCGAACGCGACGGCTTCGCTAATCAAGAACCTATCAGCTATTTTATTACAAGCAAATCCGTTCCTTTCTCGGTAAAGGATCCAGATCCTGATGTGATCAAACCCGCTCAGATGACCTATCTGACCACGTTTGTCCAAAATCAAGAAGATACCCTTTTCAGCACGAATTGGAAAGATTCTTTGACGGGCTATCGGGCCATTTTGGACACGGCGTCCTTCCTGAGGTGGTATATTGCCAGCGAATTGACCGGAAACATCGATTGTTTCTGGAGTACTTCGATGTACAAGCGACGGAACGATCCGAAACTCTATTACGGACCGCTTTGGGACTTCGACATCGCCTTTAACAACGACTCACGCAAGAATGACGTTTCCAAGGTTCGTATGCTGACGACGGCTTTCGGTGCTGGTGGCGATAATAAAGCGTGGATTACGCAGATGGCCACCGATCCTTGGTTCAAGATTGGGGTGAACAATATGTGGAAAGGTATTGTTGCCAAAGGCGTTAAAAACCACATTCAGAACTACATTGATTCATTAGTAACCGTAATGAGCGCTTCCATTAATAAGAATTACGAAAAATGGCCGACCCTCAACACACTCATTTACAATGAATGGTATAAGTACCCGACATACCAGGAATACGTCAATGTGCTGAAAAGTTATATAGATACACGAGTGGATTTTCTAACCACCAGCTTCGAAGAGGATGCTTCGGGTGTGATTTTACCGACCTCACCGTTTACACTTGAAAATTACTATTATTCGGTGTCGAACAAAGCATCTGCGACGCTATTGGATGCTCAAAATCAATCTATAGCGGACAGTACTAAAGCTGTTCTTTATGCGCAGGTAACCGACCGACTAAGCCAACAATGGAAGTTAATGCCAATGTCCGATGGTTCGTATCAGTTCATCAACCGCTATTCAAACAAAGCGTTGCGCTCCAATGGCTTGAATCATACTGCCCGTTTGTTCACCATAAATGCTACCGATACCCGCCAGCGCTGGAAAATTATACCGATGAACATGGGTCACGGAACCTACAAACTTGTAAATGTAAGTACGGGAAATGTACTTGAAAACACTTCAGGTTCAACTGCCAATAACCTCTCGGTGAATGAGAACCCGGCCGCCGCAGTTGAAAAAACGAATCAAGCTTGGTTGCTCAATAAAATGGCCGCTTTGCCTGTCAGTTTGAACGATGTCCCCTTTACCCTGAATTTCCAATACGGGCCGAATCCGGTTTCCGATCGGCTGTTGGTACATATCGACGGCATCTGCGCAGAAGCACGCCTGGAAGTGTTTGACCTGCGTGGTACACGCCAGTTGCAACAGCAAATGGACACTCAGGAATCCTCTTTGAATGTACAAGGTCTGTCCGACGGTCTTTACATCTTAAAGTTCACGGCCGGTCAGCAATGCAAGACGGTGAAGTTCCTGGTAAAACACTAAATGCATTTTATTTAGTGATTTGAAGGCTTTGTTCGTATAATAGGCATACTATCTTTGCCAATTATGAAGAAACAAATTCTTTTTCCGCTTCTGCTTTCCGTTTTGTCGCTGAATGCGCAAACCATTCCTGTTCCAGCGCAATTGCCACAAGCGCATCCAAGAGTTCTGACCAATCCTTCCGGAAAGGAAAGTACCAACAAACTCATAGCGACTGAACCCTGGGCGAAAGGTGTTTTTGAAACGCTTCAAAAACGAACGGATGTCTATACGGAAAAGGTAGCTGTGGATTCAACTTGGTTGTTTTCCCGATTGCAAATGTATTGGAATTCCCATTTCACCGATGTTTTTATCAAGGGTGAAGTGTTTGATCATGCAGGTGGGGAAAAAGCACCTGCTCCGACTGTTCGCTATACTGGTACACGAGGTACGGTGACTAATTATGGGCGTCCAAAACTGGAGGACATACTGCCGTTTATGGACGATGAAAAGGGGCTTTTCTTTGTGAATACTACCAAAGAAGGACGTCCAATGGAATGGGTCGAACCTGCTAAAACAGGACGAAACATTGAGTCCATCAATGTGGAGATCATGGATATTGCCATGAATGCAGCTTTTCTGTACTGGCTCACCGATGCTGCTAAATACGGAAAAATGGCCGCGGAGGTGTTCGACACATATATGACCGGCATTTATTATCGGAACGTTCCCATCGATCTGAATCACGGCCATCAACAGACACTGGTTGCAATGACTTCCTTCGAGGTCATTCACGAAGATATTATCAATCAGTTGGTTCCATTATACGATTTCTTGTACGATTATTTGAAGGTCCATAAGGCGGAAAAAATGCCAGTGTACGCTTCTGCCTTTAAGAAATTTGCCGATAACATTATTGACAGAGGGGTTCCGCACAACAACTGGGACATCATTCAGGCGAATTTTGTGATGAACATCGCGCTGATTCTGGAAGACAATGCAAATTATGCGGACGGTAAAGGGCGTGCCTATTATATGGATTACATCCTGAATCAATCGAGCATCCGGCAATGGTCGATGAGCAAGCTGGCCGCTTACGGTTTCGATTCCAAGACTGGCATCTGGGCCGAATGTCCGGGTTACAGCATGAACGTTGTTGGTGATTATGCGAACTTCATCCGCTGGACAGACAACAACATGAATGCGGACATTCTACCGCAACTTCCGGTCGTGGAAAAAGCAGTTTATGCGTTGCCACAGTATCTGTTTCCGAACCGCAACATCATTGGTTTCGGAGATACGCACCCTGGGCCTTTGAAAACGGAAGCCATCGTGAAGATGATACAGAATGCCCAGCAATGGGGACGCAAGGATCAGGAACGGAAATTCACGGCTATGCTGAAATGCTTCAACCCCAAAGTAGCTGAGACTTCTGAAACTCGCGGTGGCAGAGTCTCCATCAATTCCTTCTTTGCGGAGAAACCGATGTTGCTTGATTCGACGGTTTCAGCCGGAAAAATTGAGGAGTATGTTTCACCGACGTTCTGGGCGCCGAATATAAGCTGGTTTGTCCAACGCAACGGCATGAATTCGCGCAACAGCCTGATGATTTCGCAAAATGCCTCCTTAGGCAATCACATGCATGCCAACGGTATTTCGATGGAGCTCTATGGCAAAGGCTTTGCGCTGGCTCCGGATGCAGGAATCGGTACCGGTTATTTCTCATTGGATTATGCAGAATACTATGCGCAGTTCCTTTCGCACAACACGGTTTGTGTGGACGGCATTTCCAGCTATCCCGTTATGAAGAGCAACCATGGCTTTGAACTCAAATCATGCTATCCGGTGCCTGAAACCAAAAACTATCAGGGCATTTCCTACAGTGAGGTGGCTTTCCGTGAACCGGAAACCCGTGCCGACCAGACCCGGACGATGAGCATTGTGACAACGGGCCCGACCACAGGTTATTACGTGGATGTTTTCCGCAGCCGTAAGGAATTGGGTGGGGACAAGATGCACGATTATTTCTACCATAACTTGGGCCAGAACATGACCCTGACCGCTGCCGATGGCAGTTCGCTGGATCTGAAACCCACCGAGGAACTGGCTTTTGCGGGGGCAAATCTGTATGCTTATTCGTATATTTTTGACCAGAAAGCGGTCACTACTGCCCAGGATGTTCGTGCAACGTTCACGATGGGGATGCCAGATGGCGATGATATTGCTATGACGATGTGGATGAAAGGCTCCACAGACCGTACGATTTTTTCAGCCTTGTCACCCATGTGTGAGGGATTGAGCCGGGAACCGGGCATGCCGTATTCCGTGAAGGATCAGCCGACCCTGACCTTTGTAGCCAGGCAGCAGGGCGAAGCATGGACGAAACCATTTGTAGCCGTGTTTGAGCCTTCAACCGTGAAGGAACCCTCCAATATTGCATCCGTTACGTTTTTCGATGCCAAGACGCAAGCAAAAGATTTTGCCGGGATTTGTGTGAAAAACAAATCGGGTAGGACGGACTATATTTTCAACTCTGGAAGTGCTGGAGTTTTAGCCAACTATGATGGTATGTATTCTGATGGCACGTATTCAGTCGTTGGCAAGAATGCACAAGATGAACCTGTCCTGATGTTTTTAGGGAACGGCAAGCATTTGCAGGCTGGTAACATAACTATTTCAACGGATAAAATTGCCAATGTTCAGTTGGAAAAGAAAGAAGACAATTTGTTCTGTTCGTCATCGGTTCCGGTGACCATTCAAATAGGAAAGAAAAAGATCAGATTGCCTGCATCTGCGGTGATGATGACAGTGGCAATTCATTGAATTCGATTATAGAACTGTTTTTTCAGTAGATTTTTGTTACTTTGCAGATGTTTAATACCGAAAATTTATGAGCACCAAAAATTGGATGGCCGCCCTGGCTACAAGTATTATTTTTTCGAGTACGCTGCAAGCGCAAATCGAACCCATGGCAACGGGTACGTTTGAACCGACCTGGGAATCCCTTTCTCAATATCAGGCGCCTGAATGGTTCCGGGATGCCAAATTCGGAATTTGGGCGCATTGGGGTCCACAATGCCAGCCTGAACAAGGCGACTGGTTCGCCCGTTTCATGTATGTGGAAGGCAGTCCTGAATATAAATGGTTTACGGAGCATTATGGTCCACAGTCAAAATTTGGCTTCAAAGACATTTGCAACGACTGGAAAGCCGAAAAATGGAATCCGGAACGTCTGGTTGCCCTTTACAAAAAAGCAGGAGCAAAGTATTTCTTTGCCATGGGGAACCATCACGACAACATGGACTTGTGGGACAGCAAATACCAACCTTGGAATTCCGTCAATATCGGACCTAAAAAAGATATCATTGGTGGTTGGGCTAAAGCTGCCCGGAAAAATGGCCTGTATTTTGGAGTCAGTTTGCATGCAGCCCATGCTTGGTTGTGGTACGAAACCGCTCAGCGGGCCGACAAGACCGGTCCTTATGCCGGCAAATCCTACGATGGCAAAATGACGAAAGCCGATGGAAAAGGTACTTGGTGGGAAGGTATGGATCCTCAGAACTTGTATGCTCAAAACCACGTTTTAAGCCGTTACAGCGATGATGTCAATGCCATCCATCGCCAGTGGCATTGGAACGCCGATGAGGGTGTAACTCTGCCTGACCAAGCTTATTGCGATAATTTTTACAACCGCACCGTTGATATGATCAACAAATACAAACCCGATCTGCTCTACTTCGACGATACAGCTCTGCCCCTGTGGCCTGCCAGTGATGCTGGGTTGCGGATTGCCTCTCATTATTATAATTCGAGTGCCAAAGACCACAATGGCGTGGTGAACAATGTCATTTTCGGAAAAATTCTCACTTCTGAACAAAAGCAAGCCTTGGTTTGGGATGTTGAAATGGGTGCGCCCGACAAAATCCAGGAAAAACCCTGGCAGACCTGCACCTGCATTGGTGGCTGGCACTACAAACGGTCCATCTACGACAATAAAGGCTACAAATCGGCCACGACAGTCATCCGGATGCTTGCCGATGTGGTGAGCAAGAATGGCAACCTGTTGCTTAACATTCCAGTTCGTGGTGATGGAAGTATTGATGAACAGGAAGAACAAGTGGTCAAAGAAATTACTGCCTGGATGAAAGTGAACCAGGAAGGCATCTTTGGAACTCGTCCCTGGAAAATTTTTGGAGAAGGGCCCATAGCTGAACAGGCCAATCCGATCAATGCCCAAGGCTTCAATGAAGGTATGTACCGTAAATTCACGGAAAAAGAAATCCGTTTCATGACCAAAGGGAATGTACTTTATGCCCACGTACTGGGATGGCCCACAGAAAATGCTGTTACGGTTAAATCCCTGGCAACCGGCAGCCCGTTCTTTGATGGAACCATCCTTTCAGTTGAAATTCTGGGAGCAGGTAAAGCAAAATACACTCAGTCTGCTGAAGGATTGACGGTTCAGTTACCTGCAAAGCGTCCGAATCCGATTTCCTTTGCGCTGAAAATCACGATGAAATAAAATTGGTTCATCCTAGGGTGAAACGATTCAGGCATTCGTATTAAGGGTATTACCGTAAGGTATGCCCTTTTTTATTTTATCGTAACCTGAAAAACGTCACGGAATCGAACAATCATCGCTGAATGCGGTGAGGCACTTCAATATTCGGGATTAATGTTTCTCAGTGATGTATAAGGCGACTCCACCGCTGGCCTTAAGATCAAAGATGAGCACCGTTTTAGCAGTGATTGATTTCTCAGTGACGCTCACCTTGGTGGCTGTCTGAACGGCATCATCGTCCTGATACATTTTCAGCGTGTACTTTTTCCCCTTTTCCAGAAAGTTCATTGGAATGGTGACCTGTCTGGCCTGTTTGTTCGTGATGGCACCAACAAACCATTCGTCACCGCTTCGACGGGCAACAGCAATATACGCACCAATTTCACCACCAAGGGTACGACTGTCGTCCCAAACCGTTTTTACACGATCGAAGAACTCAATTTCTGGTTCTCCCTGATACATTGAAGGTTGATCGTACCAATATAGGAATTGGATGGGGCTGTAATAAACGACTGAAAGCGCCAGCTGATGGGCATGCGTATTCTTAATCCTGTTATTGTAATAGCAAATGGTATAGTCTGCCGGTCCTGCCAAAAAGCGGGTAAAGGGCAGAATGGTATTATGATCGGCGTCCGGCATTTCCTCGTTGCCCCTGATGCCTTCCTGTGTCATGAGATTGGGATAGGTTCGACTGAAACCCGTAGGGCGGTATTCATCGTGAATGTCCACCATGATCCCATACTCAGCACACTTTTTAACTGCTTCATGCATCCAGGTTGACCAACGTTGGTTCCCCACCTGCACAAAACCGAACTTAATACCTTTTATGCCCCATTTCCTAAAAAGTGGCAAAATGCTGTCCAATTGCTGAATCAACGCCCGTTGGTTCACGTAAAGCCACACACCGATACCTTTGGCAGTAGCGTAGTCCACCAATTCTGGCATGTTTAGGTCACGAGTCTCACTCGTTTTCAAAGCCGAAGAACTCATCTTCATCTCTGGACCATACCAACCTGCATCGATGTGGATGTACTGCAGGTTCCTTTCTGCGGCAAAATCGACACATTTTTTTGCATCCGCTTGTGTCATTTTCGCTACCCGAATGACCTTCCCTGGTTTGATCCAGGAAACATCCTTCAGTTTGTTTTCCGGATTCAGGTTTAATATAAGCTCTTTATGATCAACTAAATCCGTTGATTTTTCACCAACCATGATGACACGCCAAGGGGTGGAATAGGAGGGGATGACGTCTACACTTCCGTATAGTTTTGCCAACAAAGCGTTTGGTGTTTTCGGGTCCAGAATAAATTTCATTCGGGCAAAGTCTACCATTTGCGCTTCTGCCAATGCCACTTGAAGCCCGTTCTTCAACTTTAAAGCCAATGGCCTTTCGCTTTCGCCAGCCCAATCTTTCAAAGGTAACAGTGAATAGGGGCCTTGTGCCCAGGATTCGTAGTAGGCCAGCGTACCTTCGGGCATTTTAAATTGTGTCAGTTCACCAACTAGGTGCAGGAACAATCCATTGCTTTGTTCCGGAAAATAATAGCGGAATGCCAACCCTTCATTGTAGGCACGAACCACGAAATCCATGGTATAACTCTTGGTTTTATTATAACCGTCGCTGTTCATTGTGAGTGCATCACCCTTGCGGAAAGAAAGTACCATTTCGTTGTACTTATTGCGGATTTCAGCATGTTCTCCATAAACTGGCTTCCAAGTATCGTTGCAGGAATCTTTCTGAATGCCCGTGAATGCAAGGTTTTCAATCCAAATGGCGCAGGTGTCGTTGGGTATTCCCAATGCCGATTCGAACGTGTTGTTTTGAATCTGAACGCCCAATTCCGAATCAAGAATTACCGGTTTTCCCTTATAACTCAATGAATAAAAAAGTTGCTTGACAGTATTGCTGATACCTTTCTGATAGAACGTAAACTCGTAAGAACCATCTGGTGAGTAAAGCTTCTGTAATGTTCCGGGAACGATGGTTTGAGCATTGACGGTAGCTGAGAGAAATAACAACAAACCCAGTATTCGTACGATTTTCATAGTAGTTATAGTTAACTGTTTACAATAATATACGAACACGGTGGACAAAATACTAAATTCATCAACGATTAAATCGCAAAAATTGGGCTAGAAGTTTCTATTTGACGACAAAACTCAACCGAATGACAGTAAATGAGTATGGAGGTAGATCACACGGGAAATCGGAGCTCACAGCAATGTAGTCCACCACTGGTTTCAAATTCCTTCCATCCGGTTTGCCGGTAAGAATTGATCTTTGTGCCTGGGCAACCAGAGGGCTTGAATTATCTAACTTCACCATCGTTTTAACTTTGACAGGCAACAAATTGACCATTTTCACAATTAAATCTCCTGTTTTACTGTCCCGTACCACCGATGTAGCGATGCGTTTGCGAACCTTGTCGTCCTTGGTGGGAAGAGAAAGATTATGGGTAACATACTGGTCGCCGGCATTTTGTCCGTAAAATTTTTGAACCTGATAGCCCGTTGTTGGTTTTACTTCCGAATTGTTGAAATAAATCAGGTTCGGATTCCATTGAGTGTGCCCGTCTTTTGCCAACAAAGGCGCGTAGGAAGCCATGCTCACCACATCGCCGTTGCGTTCCAGGGTGGTCATGTACAGTGCTTCAGCCAAGGCTGTTTCAAGGTTGTTCGGACGGCCGGGCAGGTGCGCCGCATATTCACCCAGGTAAACCTTGGATTTGGAACGGTCGTAGTTGTCGTAATAATCTTGATGGTTGATGAACCAGCCCGGGGACTCATAATAATGTTCGTCCACCATGGGAACCTGAAGTTTCGTGGCAATATCCCAACCTTCCACGTAATCGGTTCCTTCATAGAAGGGTCCGACGGTGCCGATGACGACAATTTCCGGATACTTTTCTTTGACCGCCTTGAAGATCATGGTAAAACGTTCTTCAAAAATGTCGGTGATGAGGTCTTCGTTCCCAATTCCGAGGTATTTCAAGCCAAAGGGTTTCGGATGACCGTTCTGAGCACGGATTTTTCCCCACTTGGTTGTTTTGGCATCTCCGTTGGCCCATTCGACAAGGTCGAGGATGTCTTGTACGTATTGGTTCATGTCACACATGGGGACACCGCCTTGTTGTCCAGCTCCCCCAGTATGAGAATTTTGACAGGGCACTCCGGCTGCAATGACAGGAAGCGGTTGTGCACCGATATCTTCGCAGTATTGGAAGAATTCCTGATAACCCAAGCCCGCAGTTTGATGGTAGTTCCAAATGTTTCGTAAGGGTTTGCGAGCTTCCAGCGGGCCGATGGTGTTTTTCCATCGGTAAATGTTGCCCAATCCATCGCCATGCGCCACACAACCACCCGGGAAACGGATGAAGCGGGGGTGAATGTCTGCAATGGTTTGTGCCAAATCTTTTCGAAGCCCATTTTTCCGGCCCATGAAGGTATTTTGAGGAAACAAAGAAACCATGTCCAGCGCCACTTTACCTGCAGCTTGCGGTTTTATTTCCAGTTTGGCTTCAGTCGCATCCGCGTTTGAAGTAAGTATAAAGGCCTTTTTCTTCCAGACAGCTGGTAGGCTTCCGGTTGAAGTCTGTGCAAAGACTTCACCGTTTTTGCCGGTCAAGCGTAGGGTCAGACTAGCATTCTTTCCTTCCAACTGTTTGACAAACAGGCTTAAATCATATTTCTCACCTTTTTTTAGCACGATGCCCTCCCAGCCAGTATTGAGTAGACTGGCACCAATCTGTGTCGTATTCAGTACGGCAAAGTGGGGATTGTTCGGGTGGATGGGCAACAGGGTATCGATGGAGAATGTACTGCCGTTACCCTGCAGGTTCCAGGAATGGGTGCTGTTCCAGCTTCGGTCACGACCATCTTTGTCGCTTAATGCGTACTCAAAATCACGGTTCTGCAGCAGTTCCGCATACAAGCCGCCGTCTGCCGCATAATTGATATCTTCAAAGAAAATACCGGTCAAAAGGTCACTGATGGCTTTACGTTGCCCAGTCTGAATGGTCAGATTGGCTTCCAGCGGTTGCAGGTTTGCAAAACGGATAGGGTCTTCGGCGGTACGTTCACTATTGAGCGACTCTTGACAACGCTTCAGTTCCACGCTCTTTTTCAGTAAATCAATTTGTGACCAAGCGACCTTATGAATGGTTCCGATGGCCTGACCTTCAGATAGATCCAAGGTAATTCGATCGTTCTTTCGGTCGGTTGACTCGACGAGTCGGGAAGGTGTATAGGTTTTGAAATCGTTGGTTTCACATCGGTAACTTTTCTTGTCATCGCTGTTTTCCCAAGTTAAGATGTATTGGTTTTTAGCAGCATCAAAGCGGATTTCGGGATTCAAACAATTTCCTTTTGAAACGACAGGATACGATTGGCGTTTCCAATTGACAAGGTTGGCAGATGCGGCATGCGCCAATGCAGGTTCCGTTTCATTCAGGCTCCAGACCGCGTGCCAGAGGCCATCACCACCTTTTGTCAAATAAGGTGTCAGCATCCGTTTTTGTGAGCCCCAGGCACCGAAATCGGAACTGACGAAGCCAAATTCGGGGCCGATGGTCTTCCAGTCTTTTCCGTGCAGACTCCAGGCAAAATGCAGACCGTTGTGGCCGGCATTTTTAGTGGTGGAATAGGAAAATAGGTAAACGGAATCGGGTTCATTGGCAAAAAGCTGAAAGCAACTGCTTAACAATAGGAGCAAAGCGAATGAGAACTTATTCATGAACAATTAAAGTTTGATGGTGTTTCGTTTCATGTAGGTATGTTTTTCAATGTGGATCCAAAGATAGAACATTTGAATCTTTGGGAAGGCTAATAATTCGTCATGAAAGGCAGAAAAAATGCAAACAAGGTGATTTTTTTGAAAATCAAAAAAAATTCCACCTGTTGATGGGTAAAAACGCTTTTCATACGTATATTGATTAAAAGAAACAAAATAGAATGCATTTATTTAAAACAACAGTACTGTCTTGTATCATCTTTTTGTGTTGTGGCAGTTGTAAGAGCAGTATTCCCGGTTTTAATACGGACAAAGCCCTAGATTATTGTTCAATTCAGGTAAACCGTACATTGAAGGAACTGAAACCCATGGATTTCTCAATGATGCCTCGAAACATATCGGATACTTCCTCGGTCTGGCATTGCCGGAAGGTTGATAAAAGTGAATGGTGTTTAGGTTTCTGGCCAGGTATTCTTTGGTACGATTATGAATATACGAAAGATTCTGTCATTCTTGATATTGCAAAAAGATATACGGCTTCCCTTAAATTTCTTTCTGAAATTCCTGCTTTCGATCATGATCTGGGCTTTCTCCTGTTTTGTAGTTATGGAAATGGCTTTCGTCTGACGAAAGATGCTGCATACAAAAAGGTATTGCTTCGTGCTGCCGATACATTGGCCACATTATTCAATCCCAAAGTGGGGACACTTTTATCTTGGCCACGTGAAGTGAAACCAAGGAACTGGCCTCATAATACGATAATGGACAATATGATAAACCTGGAACTTTTGTTCTGGGCGGCTGCCAATGGTGGGGATCCTCGCCTCTACGACATTGCTGTTTCACATGCCAATAAAACGATGGAGAATCAATTCCGAAAGGATTTCACCTCCTATCACGTGGCAGTTTACGATACCGTAGATGGTCATTTCATTAAAGGGGTGACCCATCAGGGTTATTCAGATCAGTCCATGTGGGCGAGAGGTCAATCCTGGGCTATTTATGGTTTCACCGTGGTTTATCGAGAAACAAAAGATCCGAAGTTTTTGGATTTTGTTCAGAAAGTTACTGATGTGTACCTGAATCGCTTACCAAAAAATGGTATCCCCTACTGGGACTTCAATGATCCTAATATACCCAACGCACCGCGCGATGCTTCGGCTGCTGCAGTCACCGCATCGGCACTTATCGAATTGTCGGGTTATGTTAAGGATCCTAAAGTATCTTTACGTTATCGGTCGGCTGCCTTAAATATGTTACGTTCATTGAATTCAGCTGCTTATAAAGCTGGAAAGTCAAAACCTGCTTTTCTGTTGCATTCCACTGGGAACAAGCCCAAGGGTTCGGAAATTGATTACGCCATCATTTATGCGGATTATTATTTCATAGAAGCCTTGATACGGTTAAGAAATTTGGAAATGCTGAAATCTTCATCAAAATGAAAAAACGATTTAGAAGACCCACCATGAATTTCTCAAAGAACGTTAGGATGCTGGCCCTGTTATTTGCCTTGCTTTCGCTTACCATTCAGTCACAGGTAAATTTCAACCCCATCATTCCAGACATGATTGCCGACCCCAGCATCGTGAAATTCGGAGACACGTATTATTGCTACGCCACCACCGACGGATATGGACGCGGCTTAGCCACTTCAGGCCCACCTGTAGTCTGGAAATCAAAAGATTTCGTGAACTGGAGTTTCAAGGGAATATTCTTACCCTCCATGAAAAATAAGTTGTATTGGGCCCCCAGCAAAGTGGTCAAGGCTAATGGAAAATTTTATTTGTATCCAACACTCAACAACAATATTTACGCTGCCGTTTCCAAATCGCCCGAAGGCCCTTTCCATCTGGTCAATGGTGCGGATACGCTAGACGGACCGAACGCACCTAAACCCATGGTTTATATGAGAGGCCCGCGCAACAGCAAGGGTATTGATGCAGAAGTATTTACCGATGACAACGGACAATCCTACATGTTCTGGGCACAACGGGGAGTTTCAAAACTAAACAAGGATATGATGACCCTCGATACTATTGTCAATATTATCGACACCAAGCGCCGCGGTTATTCCGAAGGCCCCATCTTTCTCAAAAGGAAGGGTATTTACTATTACCTTTATACGATGGACGGGAATGAAAACTACAAGTATGCATACGTATGCAGCAAGGTGTCGCCTGTTGGCCCATTTGAATATCCTGAAAAGGACATTATTTCCTCCACATCGCGCAGTTCAGGTATTTTTGGACCTGGTCACGGCTGTGTGTTCAACGAACCAGGCACCGATAAGTATTACTTTGTTTATCTGGAATTCGGAATTGGAGGAACCAACCGTCAGGTTTGGGCCGATGAATTGCATTTTAATGAAGACGGCACTATTGAACCGGTCAAACTGACGACGACAGGAGTAGGGGCGCTTAGCAAAAATAAAGCCAAACCGAATCTTGCGCTTGGAAAATCGGCGACGGCTTCTTCCGTGGCTCCTGATTATAAAGTTCGGCCAATCAAGGACCCTTTGATGTACCGAGTGGAAACCTACAACCCGTCCAATGCCATCGATGCCTCCAACGGTACCCGCTGGCTAGCTGCGTCAGGCGATTCCACAGCGACATTTACACTGGATCTGGGAACTGTTACCAAAATCAAACAGACCGACCTTTACTTCAATATGCCCACTGCCGGGCATGCCTACCGTCTGGAATATTCCACGGATGGTTCAAGTTGGTTCCGTTGCGGCGGTCACACCGACGTGCGCATTCAGTCGCCCCATATCGACAAACCCGGAGTCAAAGCCAGGTTCCTAAAAGTCTCCATTCAGAAAGGCAGACCGGGTATCTGGGAAATGAAAGTCCACTAGCGTTACTATGAAACGCCTTGTCGGAATCGACGCTTTAAAAGAATAGAATCAACCCAGAAATTTGCTGATTTTTTGCTTCAGAACCTGAATTCGAAGGGGTTTTGTCATGTAATCGTCAAAGACGGAACGGTACTGCTCAATTTCATAATCGTTGGCATAAGCCGTTTGTGCCAGAATCGGCAAATCCGGGCGGAATTCCTTGATGGCGATGGCAGCTTGGTATCCATCCATGACAGGCATTCGGATATCCATCAGGATCAGTCGAATGGAATTGTTTTCACGAGCCATAGCTACTGCTTCCTGTCCATTTGTGGCACGAATCAGCTTCCAGTTCATGGGTTGGAGCAACGTCTCCAGAAACAGGAAATTGATGTCTTCGTCCTCAGCAACCAAAATGGTGAACCCTTTGTTCCATCCGATGGGTTCAATAGGTTCCGCTTCCATTGGACTGGCAGCCTTGTAAGGTAGCGTGAAATGAAAAACAGAACCTTTTCCGGGTTCGGTTTCCACACCGATCTGACCGCCCAACAGTTCGACAAACGCTTTGGAAATGGCCAGGCCCAGACCGGTTCCCCCGTATTTTTTGTTGATGTCTTCGTTTGCTTGTCTGAACCGTTCAAAGATGGTTTCCCTGCTTTCTGGGTTGAAGCCGATGCCCGTGTCCTTTACAAAAAAGAACAGGTTTTCCTTTTCACGATGACAATGCAGTTCGATGGATCCTTCTTTCGTGAATTTCAGTGCATTGGTGAGCAAATTGGACAAAATTTGAGTCAACTTGGTTCTGTCCGTTAATATAAATGCCTGCTCTTCAGGTATGCTGGTAGTATTTAGAAAGTCAAGTGATAAACTGGTCGCCGTTGGACTAAAAACATGAGTGAGTTCCTCCAACAGCTGATTCAAGTTCACTTCCTGAATATTGACTTTCATCTGTTTGGTTTCCACGGATGAAATGGTCAGCACATCGGTGATGATGGTGAGCAGTTGATCGCAGTTGCTTCGGACGATGGAACTGTAGTTTTCCTTTTGCTCAAGGCTCAGGTCCGGTTCCATCATCAGACTGGTGAAGCCACAGATGGCATTCATCGGAGTGCGAATCTCATGTGAAATATTTTGGAGGAAAGCGTTTTTCAAGCGGTTGCTTTCTTCCGCTTTCTCTTTGGCATCAATCAGCTCCTTTTCGGCCTCTTTTTTAGCAGTGATGTCCTGAGATACACCCAGCAAAAACTTGGGCTTCCCGTTGTGATCCAATATTGATAACTTCTTGGTGATGAAAATCCGAAGGCCGTTTTGAGTCGGAAGCGTTTCCTCCCTTTGAATGATAATGTTGGAATCCATGGCCATCTGGCCCTCTTTGATCAATATTTTGGCTATTTCAATCGGAAACAGATCGGATTCGTTTTTGCCGATCATGAATGCTCGTTTCCAACCCATGTTTTCTTCTACTGCCTTATTCACTAGTAGAAAATTCGATGTTTGCGCATCCTTTACGAAAATCATGTCAGGTATGTTTTCCAAAATGCCTGTGACAAAATTCTCATTTTCCTGCGCCAAGTCTTTAGCCAACTTCAGTTCATGGTTTTGCGCCAGAAATTTTTCATACAGTATCTTGTAGTCCTGAATTTTATTTTCCAATAAATCCCTAGCTGCTCGGATTTTTTTCATATAATCTCGAACCAAAATAAAAAGCAGCAATGCGGTGATAACAATAAACGAAAAGCCTTTGTAGGTTTGAATTTCAGTGAGCGTTTTCAGATCTTTGATCAGAAAATTCAGCAATTCATCCGATAAAAGTATCCATGTTAAACCGAAAACCAGGTAAAGAAGGGTAATCCTATACGAGAATTTTTCCAGAAATACTTTTTTCTTTTTCATCCGTGGTAGCGTTGACAGAATAATTCTTTAAATCGGAAGTTGATGGTTGCGAAATTACAACAATGTGTTCATTATCTCAAATAAAAGTTGTTTTTTTAAATTCAGTAGTATCTGGTTAGTTAATTCTTGAAGCTAAAATATAGGGAAACAATTCTTGGGAAATAAGTCAGGTTTTCACTGATCGATATTGTCTGTTTCAGCCCTTGATTCGCACAACTACTGTTTTAAAGGAATTGTGAAATAAAATATGGTGCCTTTTTCCACCTCGCTTTCGGCCCAAATTTCCCCACCATGTTTTTCTACAAATTCTTTACATAGCAATAACCCAAGTCCTGAACTGGGTTCTCCATCAGTACCAATACGGTTTGTTTGAACATCAATTCTGAATAACTTGTTCATCATTTCGGAGGTCATCCCAATACCTGTGTCTTTTATTGATAGTTCAACACCTTTATTATCGGAGGATTTAGCCGAAACACGTATTGTTCCTCCACGAGGGGTAAATTTCAAAGCATTTGAAACAAGGTTCCGGACTACTGTTTGAAGCATGTTTCTGTCGGCAAAAACTTCTAAGCCTTCTGGTATAGTGATCCTAATTTCAATTCCCTTGTTCTTGGCTGTATCCAATGCCACGACAACGCATTCATCTATCACAGGATGTAATTGTAATAATTCCGGGTTAAAAGAGATCGATCCTTGTTGCATTCTTGACCACTGCAACAGGTTTTCGAGCAGATTGAATAGATTAGTGGCAGAGTTCCTCAAACTTAACGAAAACTCCTGGATTTGGTCAAGAGTATAACGTTGAAGATCTTCTGCCATTAATTCTGTAAGACCCAAAAAAACGTTGAATGGACCTCGTAGGTCGTGTGCAATAATGGAGAAGAACTTATCTTTAGTAGCATTGAGCTCCAATAATTGTTCGTTTTTTAACTTTATTTCGGTCTCGGCCTGTTTGCGCTCGGTAATATCGGTCAACATGTTTAATGTGGCTGGGGAACCTTCCCATTCAATTGCTATCCCATTCATCTCGATGCTTCTTGTGCTCCCATTCTTCTTCACAATCCTGAATTGATATCTGGGTACAAACTGCTCCCCTTTTAGTCGTTCCATGTGATTGTTTATCACTATTTCCCAATCATCGGGATATACATATTCAATAAAAGGAAGTGTCAATAGTTCCTCTTGGGTATAACCTGTAATCACTTGCATCATTGGATTAACAAATTTGAGAAAACCATTTTGAGCCACCAGAATTCCTTCATTGACGGTTTCAATCAATAGACGGTATCGACGTTCGCTATCGCGCAGGGCTTCTTCCATCCGTTTGCGTTTCGTGATATCCATCGATCTGCCGAAAGTGCCGATAATAGCTCCATTCTGATTCCTCAAAGGAAGTTTGGTAGTAGAAACCCATGTATCAGGTTGATCATTCCAGGTTTCTTTTTCTTCACTTGTTACTATTTTCCCCGATAAAACTATTTCCTGTTCATCGTTGTAAGCTCTCCGAGCATGTTCTTCGCTAAAAAAATCAAAGTCGGTTTTTCCGATTGCATCCTCTGCCGAACTAAGTTTAAACAATTTTGCGTGTGCCTCATTTATTTTAATAAATCGACTCTCTTTATCTTTGAAATAAATATAATCCGGCAGGTTACCCATCAGTGCATTCATCAGAGACTGCTCCTGAGCAAGTGCTTCTTCTGCCTGTTTGCGTTCGGTAATATCCCTTCCTACGCCATGAAAACCAACAATTTCACCTTTTTCATTCATGATACGAGCACCATTTGATGAGTGCCAACGCCACGACCCATCAATGTGTTGCATTCTATACACAACATCCTTTTGTGTTTGACCCGTTTCTAATAGCTCCTGCATTAACAACATATAGGCCAACAAATCATCTGGATGGACAAATTGTTGGAATGATTTTCCTAATACATCGCAAACAGGCTGTCCTAAAAGGGTTGTCCACGCAGGAGAGACAAAAGTAAATATCCCATCCAGATTGATGGTATAAATGATATCTTGGCTGTTCTGAACCAAAAAGTGATATTTTTCTTCGCTTTCCAGTAATGTTTCTTCAACTCGTTTTCGCTCTGAAATGTCAGTAGCAATAAAAACGATCCCTCTTACATCACCTCGTTTATCTTTCAAAGATGAAGCTGAAAAAAGAACAGGTATTTCGCTTGCATCTTTCGCAAGCAAATTAGATTCATGACTTATAACGATCTCTCCTGCGCTAATTTTTCCTAAAATAGATTTTATCAGGCTATTTTCGTTGAAAAGTATTGCTACTGATTGTCCCGTTAATTCTTTGTGTTCATATTTCAAGGAATCTATTACTGCATTATTTACATTTAAAATTTTTCCTTCATCATCGGTAAGAATTAACAACTCTTCCATGTTTGATATAATATTCTCGGCGGCAATAGCAAATGAAATAGTTAAAAATTCATATTTTACAATGGCATAAACAATCCCCCCTGCAAAAACGAATAAGACAATTTTACCTATTTGAGGAATTACATGAATATCAAGTAACGGCATGATTATGTCAGTAATTGTTGCCCCAATTAAACTGATAAAAGCGGTAGCAACAATAATTTGGGACTGTTTCTTTTCTGTTATTTGTTTTGTTTGTGTTCCGTGCCGGTATATAATATAAATACCTGCCAGCATAAATGAACTATAATAGACATAAAAAAGATAGGCCCAAAAAGTTTCTTTCCAACTAAGATACCAGCCAAAGTCTTCCATAGTTGGGGTATTCATAAGACCCGTAGTCCATTGTTGGTATAAAAGAATTATTGGAAAAATGAAAATGAAAATTAGGACCCATTTCTTCTTCAACAGCTTCTCCCTTTTGGAAAAAACCAAGGCAAAACAGACAAAAAAACTTGCAAAACTAATCCATCCGATGGAACTAATATTCCTAAAAAGAATTACTGTTTCTTTCGTGACATCTTTACTTAGTGAGTCCGGGTCAGCAATAGTCCATATTGCAAAGGAAGATAGTAATAAGGCACAGGTTATATTTAGCAATGATTTTGGGTTTTTACATAAAATATAACCCGCCATAATTGCATACACCAGGAATCCGATAAACCGAAAATATTCAAGTAAAATCATTGTAAATGTATGGGATTTAAACATACAACTATTCTGTTGAATTTCAAAAAATAATTTCCAAAAAAAAGAGGATGCATTTGCATACATCCTCTCCTAAAATTCAACTTGGTACTTATTTTTTCTTCAACCAAAGCTTGGTCATGTCTTCCAACGTTTTACCTTTTGTTTCAGGCACCATTTTCCAAACAAAGATGGCTGAAAACACACTCATGACGCCGTAAAGCGTATAGGTAAACGGTACGCTGAAAGCCTCCAGTGCAGGGAAGGTGGCTGAAACGATGAAA
>Ga0209125_1000256_pt1 | contig 79974 bp, 79 predicted proteins | sample BarGraIncub1131A_FD_184503 | JGI IMG/M metagenome (GOLD analysis project Ga0209125, IMG submission 184503) | Arctic peat soil microbial communities from Barrow, Alaska - Barrow Graham LP Incubations 11-31A (SPAdes) (version 2) | ecosystem: Environmental > Terrestrial > Soil > Wetlands > Peat...
TCCATCGGAGAAACACAGATCGAATTGATGAGACAGATCAAACATACGTTCGATCCCAACGGTATCTTGAATCCCAATAAGATCATCGATTGACAGAAGTAAAAATCACCTGATTTAGGTGATTTTTTGATGCGTTGCGAATTCTGATTATCATGTGCGTTATCTTTCAAATGGAATAAAAAAAGATCGGAATTATTTCCGATCTTTTGGATGACAAATTTTATTCTCCGAACAGATTTTCAATCTTCGCTTCATCAAAGGCGAAGAAGTAAGTCAGTGCGAAGCCGGCTGCATACGCTGCCAGTATACCGATTACGTAGTATACTTGGAATCCCGGCACGATGATCAACAGTCCGAACAGACCTGAAACACCTTGTGAGATGGCACCGACATGGAATAATTGAGCAACGACGCCACCGACACCGGCACCTAAACAGGCAGTGATGAACGGTTTACCGAGCGGAATACTTACCGCATACATCAACGGTTCACCGACACCCAAGATTCCAACCGGAATCGAAGCGCGGAGAATGTTTTTTAAGGCTTTTGATTTGGTACGAAGATACAAGGCGAAACCTGCTCCGACTTGTCCGCCGCCGGCCATCATAAGGATCGGAAGTAAGTAGTTGATACCTTTTGTAGGACCGGTAGGGTTATTCAATAAAGTATGGATCGGAGTCAATACACGATGCAGACCGACAGAAACCAAAGGCAGGAATCCGGCAGATAAGATATAACCGCCGATAACACCCATCTTATTGTATAAGAAGTCCATACTTCCATAGATCGCTTGACCTAAGAATGTACCTAACGGCTGGATCAACAATAAAGTAACTATTCCACCAACGATAACGGTAATAAGCGGTGTGAGGAATGTATCCAGAATTTCCGGAATATATTTACGAGTGAATCTTTCCAAATAAGCGAAGAAGATACCTGCAAACAAGGCTGCTAAGAGTCCGCCGTTGGCAGGAACAAACTGCGCATTGGTCAAAGGAAGAAGGATCACTGATTTAGCTGTACCGAACGTAGCCAGTAACGGCATTGAGGTGACGGAAACGGATAACGCACCGGCCAGAGCACCGAGTACCGGTGAACCTCTGAATTCTTTGGCGGCGTTCTGTCCGACCAAGATCGGTAAGTATAAGAACATTGCCCAACCCATCGTAGCGATCAGTGCAAACCACCATTCATTGTTATAAGCACCGGCTGTTTGGAATTTAACGACATTCAAGATTCCGTTGATCATACCGGCAGCGATAATACCCGGTAATAATGGAACGAAGATATTAGCGAAATGTTTGAAGAAACGTTGAACTGGCTTATCATATTTCTTGTTGAGCTCGTCTTTTTTGGCACTTGCCAATTTGTTGACGTCAGTTGATTCCGAACCGATCGCAATGCCGGTCAGATCGGAGAAAGCATCACCGACTTTGTTGACTTTGCCAGGTCCGAATACGATTTGGATGGTTTCCCCATTAACGACGCCCAAGACGCCCTCAACTTTTTTTAAGCCCTCCATATCGACTTTGTTTTGGTCCGTAACACGCACGTGTAACCGTGTCATGCAGGTAGCGTTGGCAGTAACGTTTGATTTTCCGCCTAACTTTTCTAGAGTTAACTGAGCGACTTCTTTGATTGTAGCCATTTAATCCCCTTTCTTGCGTGGTCCCTTTGAAAATACAAAAGAGCCAAAACAGATTTCTCCGTCTTGGCTCTTGCTCTTTCGATAACACGCCGTACATAAACTTACTTTACCGTAAGCGTTTGCAGTTGTCAACACCCAACTTAAATAATTTTTATCAGGTGGACAGTCAGATAAACAACTTCACTTTGCGATACTTTCTTTTTCAACTCATCCTGAATGACAATAATGATTTTTTCGGAGATCGCCATCTGGCGCGGATATTGTAAGCGGATCATCGGCTCGAGTTCATTTCCATTGAGATCCTGTGAGCTTAATACACGTTCGACCACAAAACGCAGATGAGTCAGGAATCGGGTATAATTCAACGAACTTTTATCTCCGTTGAAGTGACCGTCTGCACTCAGAATCTCATCGACCAGATAGATGATCGCATTTAATTTTTCCGCTTTTAAACGTGGGTTTTTCGAAACAATGTTGTGAATATGCATGGCGACGAACGCGATTTCCGATTCCGGAATCAAGATGCCCGAGCGCTCGCTGATTCCCTTACAGATATGTTGTGAACGGGCGAAAGAGTCAGGATATAGGGCTTTGGTTTCATAGAGGAAAAAGTTGGCGATCGGTTCGTTTGTTTGGATTCGAACTAACATGGCTGCGATATGGTCACTGAAAGCAACAATGGCTTCACTGCGTATCTTATCATCGATATTTTCATGCAGAAGCGTGATCGCTTCGGCGACCCATTTAACGATATTCGGGCTGTAGCCGTTGATGATGTCTTCAAACTGCGCCGAGACTTCATGAAGATTGAATTTCTTTTCGATCTGCGTGCCTTTGATGATCTCTTCACCGGGTTTTTTCCCGAAACCCAGTCCGTTTGACAGAAAAATACATTCTCCATCAGAACATTTCACGAGGACAGAACTGTTGTTTAGAACTTTTACGATCGTATACGATTTTTGTATTTCTTCCATTGGGAATCCTTCCTACAAGAATGAAACCAAACCGGCTTCGTTACGAGTAACATCGCAGCCGATTTTGTGACAGTGGATTTCTTGGTTATCAGTGAAAATAATCGGAGTGATACATGTTTTTCCGCTGGCTTTGATCGCATCGATATCGATTTCCAAAAGCAGATCGCCTTTTTTTACAGTGGCACCTTGAGTAGTGTGAATCGTGAAACCATTGCCTTTGAGTTCGAACGTGTTGAGCCCGACATGGATCAGTACATTGAGTCCTAAACCGTTGCTAAGACCGATCGCATGGCCTGTCGGAAACAGAACTTCAACGAATCCGTCAAATGGGGCTACGACTTTTCCTTCTGTCGGATCAATGGCGAAACCATCCCCCATCATACGTTGTGAGAATACGGGATCGCTTACCTGCGATAAGTCGATCATATGTCCGGTGATTGGACTTGAGAATTGAAATTTTTGTTGTTTTTCCATGAGAGCCGTCCTTTACTGCTTTACTTTTAAGATTATTACACAATCACGTCCCATGTCAATACATACGAAATTAATTAAATTTATCCTTTTACGGCTTGACAGGAATATCCACTACGATATAATACTACTAGAAACAGGCGTGTCATCATTTACTGAGCAATAGCCAAAACTTTCGGGTTTTGGTTTTTTTCACGGAGGTAAAACATGAAAAAAGGACTTGGAATCTCATTGTATGTCGGTGCCGGACATGAATATAACGAAAAAATACTGGTAAAAGCTAAACAAGCCGGGGCATCGATCGCATTTACATCGCTTCATATCCCGGAAGAGAAGTCCGGTGATTATCGCCAAGAAGTCATTTACTATCTGGCTCTTTGTCATGCAGCCGATATTTCGCTGATGATCGATGTCGGACCCAGAACCCTTGAAAAGCTCGGACTCCAGACACTTCAACAATTGAAATCACTGTATGTGACGCATATCCGAGTTGATTACGGTTTCAGTATGGAAGAGATCGCAGCGTTGACCAAGGATTTTACCGTTATTTTCAATGCGTCAACACTGACACGAGATGAGATCAGTGAACTTCGTCGTTATCAGGCTGATTTCACACATATCCAAGCTTGCCACAATTACTATCCGAAACCTTATACCGCATTATCGATCGAACATGTAAAGGAAATCAATACATTTCTTCATCAACAAGAAATTGCGACGATGACCTTCGTGGCCGGTGATAAAGATCTGCGAGGACCGTTATATGAAGGACTTCCGACCATCGAAGAACATCGTCACCAAGATGTATTACTGAGTATTTTGCAAGCCCAACAGGCTGAATCAGATCTTGTTTTGATCGGTGATCCGGATGTCAGCGATAAAGTCTGGCAACAGATGGCGGATCTGAATCAGAATGTGGTCAGACTCAGTGCCACATTAAATGACAATGAAAAGCATTTGTTCGGTACGTTGCATCATGATCGTCCTGACAGTAGTGCCCATGTCTTCCGTTCGCAGGAATCCAGAACTTATGCTACAGCGGGTGAAACTGTCAAACCCGATAATACGATCTTCCGTTCGGCAGGAAGCATCACGATCAGCAACGAACTATTCCTTCGCTATTCAGGGGAATTGGAAATTGCCCGCAAAGAATTACCGGCGGATCAGCGTGTCAATGTCATCGGACATCTCAGTGAAGAAGCAATGAAATATCTGCCATATCTTACATCAGGACGAGGAATCATCCTCGAAGGAGAAAACCATGAGTGAAATCAATCTACAAGCATTAACGACCGAACATCGCAATTCAAAAACAACATTATTGGACACATTAAGTGTGCATGAAATCGTCACCTTAATGAACGAAGAAGACGCAACCGTCGCTCTCAGTATTCGCAAAGAATTACCGGCGATCGAAAAGGTGATCGAATTGATCGTCAGTCGTCTTTCAATCGGAGGTCGCGTTGTCTATATCGGTGCCGGAACCAGCGGAAGGCTGGGCGTCATCGATGCTTCGGAATGTCCTCCGACATTCTCAACGACCGATGAGTTCATGGGTATCATCGCAGGCGGTGATTCAGCTCTTCGAAAAGCTCAAGAAGGGGCAGAAGACAGTTGGACATTAGCACGTGAAGATCTGATCAAACTCGGTCTCAGAGAAAATGATGTGTTGATCGGAATCGCTGCCAGCGGACGCACGCCTTACTGCATCGGCGGATTCGGGTACGCTAAAGAAATCGGCGCTACGACCGTCGCTATCACTTGCAATAAAAACAGTGAGATGGCTAAACACACAGATCTTGCGATCGAAGTGGAAGTCGGACCTGAGATCTTGACCGGATCGACACGTTTAAAAGCAGGTACAGCACAGAAACTTGTTTTAAATATGATCTCAACGGTATCAATGATCCGTATGGGAAAAGTATTCGGAAACCTGATGGTCGACGTAAAACCTTCCAATGCGAAACTTGTAGTTCGTGCCCATAAGATCATTTGTGAAGCTACCGGATGTGAATTGGATGTCGCTCGAAAAACACTTGAAGAGAGTCATCAACAAGTCAAACCGGCGATCACGATGATCCTATGCGGATGTTCCTACGAAGAAGCACTCGAAAAATTAACTTCAGCCAAAGGACGGATCCGCGAGGTCATTCGGTGAACCAAACCGCCGATCTGCACAGTCATACTTTATATTCGGATGGCGTCTGTTCGATCGAAGAAGTGTTGACGCTTGCCCAACTAGCACAACTTACCGTATTTTCAATCACCGACCATAACCATTGTTTTGCGTATGAGCATCTTCCTGTCGACTCTCCTTTTACCGGAACGCTGCTTTGCGGGACAGAGATCGCGACCTCGTATAAGGGTCGGATCATTGAACTGTTGGGCTACGGAGTTGATCCGAAATTGATCAACGTTTGGTATCGGTCCGAATTCAATATCGATCAACTCACTCAAAAAGAACATGAATTGTTTGACCGCTTGATCTTGATCTGTCAGAAACTCGGTTATCGGCTCACTGACAAGTTAGTTCTGCCGGAGATTCGAAAGGGGATCAGTAAAAAGATCATCTATCAAGATTTGATCATCCACTCGGGAAACCAATCAAAAAGTGAAGGTTTATTGAATAGTTATAAAAAATTCTTACGTTTTGGGCTAAGTAATCCAAGCAGTGTTTTTTATTTGAATGAAGCTTCAACATATCCGAGTCTGAGCGAAGTAATAAGATTAATTCATGATGCAGGAGGGCTTGCCTTCTTGGCTCACCCTTATGAATATGGGGTAGATCATGTTAGTCAGTTTATCGAAGAACTGATCACTGAATATCCTTTAGATGGAATCGAGACCTATTATCCGACCTTCACTGTCGATCAAATTGAGTTGCTTGAGAAACTTGCTGCGAAACATCAGATATACATGTGCGGCGGCAGTGATTTTCATGGAACAGCCAATCGCAAATCAAAAATCGGCCAGTGTGTAAACGGTCTGCCGATAGCACTTGAGTCGATGAGTGCGTGGATCGATCCATACATCTAGAAACATTATAATTTAATGGTGATCTCTGTCGGAATTGCATTCTCCCTGCAATTCCGATTTTTTATAATAAAAAGTACAACATTGAATCGCGTTGTACAGGGTCGAACTATTCGTCTTTGATATTGATACCGAACAGGGAAATCAGAGCTACTGCCTGTTCGGAACTGACGGTGATACCGCGCAGCTGATTGGCACTGAACAAAATGTGATTGATCGAACATGTGGAAACATCAAGTCCGTTGAGTGGGGTATCCATGAGTTCGACTTCATCCAAATTACAGTAAGATAACGTCATTGAACTAAGGACAGATTGGCTCAGTGCCCCCATAGTAAAATCACATCGTTTGAAAATAACATTTTCCATCTTGGATGAAGAAAAATCGATATAAGCCAATTTACAATTATCGAATGTACAATAACGAAGTGAACTTTTCTTGAAATCGGCACCGATGCCCTTACAATCGATAAATTCACTTCGATAAAGAAGAGCCGAAGGCGCTTTTAAATTCGAGAAATCACAATTTTCAAATCGACAGTCGATGATCTGAAGTTGTTTGAGATCACATTCGAAAAAGTTCACGTTATTGAATCGGACTCCGTTGAATTCCATGCGTTCCATCGATAAAGTTTTAAGTTCGGTATTATTCAACTCCAGATCGCGCAGACGACCGTCTTCCGGTATCGATCCGTCGTAGTCATCAAGGACCGATGCCAATATAGGTTTAAAAGGGTTTTTTACTTTCATGTGAAATTTACTCGGTTTCTAGCAAACATTTAATAATGTATGTGCTTACATGGTCAGGATTAACAAACTACTTTCCTGTCCTTCCTTGATTTTACCAAACTTTGTGCAATAATTATAGAGTATAAAAATCCAATTTGGAGTGGGAGGATATTATGAGGGGACTAGCAACACCGATTACATATCTGCGTCGGGAAGTATTCAAATCTGTAGCCAAAGCAGCCTACGAAAATTGGGATGTTGAACAAATCGAACAAATACCTTATCAAATGATTGAAGGTGATGTTCCGCAATATCGTGAATCAGTCGAACGCGAACGGCAGATCGTTCGGACACGCGTACGGCTCGCAATGAATATGGATCTCGGAGAAAACTGCGATGATGGTTTTGCTTCGGATTTCGACTTAGAAAAACTGAGTACGCAGGTCGTCAGTAAAGATCTGCTTAAAGTAATACCGCATGCGTGCGAAGCATGTGAAGAAAAGAGTTATTTCGTATCGAATACCTGTCACGGTTGTTTAGCCCATCCGTGTATTTCAGTTTGCCCGACGCATGCGACAAGCATGCAAAACGGTCATTCATTTATCGATCAACAGGCTTGTATCAAATGCGGCAAATGTTTTGACGTCTGCCCCTATAATTCGATCATGCGCAATGAACGTCCTTGTGTAGCTGCTTGCGGCGTCAATGCATTTACTAAAGATGAACAGAATCGCGCGGTCATTGTGACCGAGAAATGTGTTGCGTGCGGTATGTGCATGGTCAACTGTCCGTTTGGGGCTATCATGGATAAGAGTGAAATCTATCAAGTCGTCAAATGTATCGAAAATCACGATACCGTATCTGCAATCATCGCACCGGCATTTGTCGGTCAATTCGGTGATAAGATCAGTCCTGATCAAGTGATCGATGCACTGTCGGCACTTGGATTCACCGATGTCAAAGAAGTTGCCTACGGGGCTGATATTACGGCCGTCGATGAAGCAAATGAATATATCAAACATGTGCCGAATGTGATCCCGTTTTTAGCGACGTCGTGTTGCCCGGCATGGAAGACACTGGCCAAAAACGAACTTAAAGAACAGTCGAATTGTGTTTCCGATTCATCTTCTCCGATGATCGAAACAGCGAAGGCCATCAAAAAGAAATACCCTGATACAAAGATCGTGTTTGTCGGGCCCTGTTCGGCAAAGAAACTGGAAGCAGCTTACGGGGATCTTCATGACTATGTCGATTACGTTCTGACGTTTGAAGAAGTCAATGCCATGTTTTTAGCGAAAGAGATCGATCTGAGTAAAATGAAACCAACCTCTCACTTAAATGATGCATCCGGTGACGGCCGCGGATTTGCGGTCGCCGGAGGTGTTCTTAAAGCAGTCGAAAATTGTATTCGCACATTGGATCCCGAAAAGGAAATTCTGATCGAACGTGCAGAGAATCTGCAGAATTGTCGCAAGATGATTCTATTGGCGAAAGCCGGTAAGAAAAACGGATATCTTCTTGAGGGCATGGCCTGTCCGGGTGGATGTGTCGGCGGTGCAGGAACGATGATCAATCAAAATAAAGCCAGCGGACACGTAAAAGCATATGCTCGTCAATCTGAAAAAGCGTCAGCCTTTGAATCTTACGAAGAAAAAAACAAATAAGAGGTTCAAACGAACCTCTTTTACTTAACCATTCAGAAAGAAGGACCCATTATGATACAAATCAACAAATTGATCACTGAAAATACCGAGTATGTGATCAACCTGAGACGATACTTCCACATGCATCCCGAAAACAGCGGTGAAGAATTTCAAACAGCCATCAGAATCGAAGAAGAACTCGACAAAATGGGAATCTCTCATCATCGATTCGGAACAACGGGCGTGATCGCAACACTAAGAGGAAATCCCTCGTCAAATCGAACGATATTGCTTCGTGCCGATACGGACGCATTACCGATGCAAGACGAAAAAACATGTGACTATGCGTCGCAGACACCGGGTATCATGCATGCTTGCGGTCATGATGCCCATACCGCTTCGTTACTATTAGCTGCGAAGGTTCTTAAATGCACAGAAAGTGATTGGAAAGGAAACGTAAAACTCGCTTTCCAACCGGCCGAAGAAATCGGTCATGGTGCACTGGAACTGATCAGCGCAAATGAATTAGCGAATGTGGATGCCGTTTTCAGTCTTCATGTCGCATCAAGTATGGACAGCGGTCTAATCGGAGTCAGAAGCGGTCCGATGATGGCATCCTGCGATAGTTTCGATATCACAGTCACCGGCCGCAGCGGTCACGTCTCCGCTCCCCATCTAAGTGTCGATGCGCTATACACAGCCTGCAGTATCGTCACCCAACTTCAGTCGATCGTCAGCCGCAAGGTCGATCCAATCGAATCAGCGGTAGTCGGTGTCGGTGTCCTGCGCTCGGGAACTTCCTACAATATCGTTGCGGACAATGCTTTTATCCAAGGAACTACTCGTGCTTTTACCCATGCGACACGAAAATTACTGAATGAATCCGTTACACGGATCGCGGAGAATACTGCCGCTGCTAATGGTGCAAAAGTCAATATCGTTTTTAAAGATGCTAATGCTCCGCTGATCAATGATCCGGAATGGACAACACGAATGATCAATGCATGCAGACGCGAATTCGGTGAAAAATCGATCCGATCCGATGTACCGCAAAGTTTAGGAGCGGATGATTTTGCGGAATTGTTGGCACTGCGACCTGGCGTTTATATGAGAATAGGAACACGAAATGCGGCTGATCCGAATACAGCCGTATCGCACCACCATCCGCATTTCGACATCGATGAAACAACACTCATCAAAGCCGCCCGGTTATTTATTTTAGCCGTCGAAGAGAATAGCAATTTATGAAAAAATATAACGTACTCTTAGTTTCGGATACCGCAAATCCTCTTTTATTGAAATCCCGAATTGAACAAGCAGGGTTGAATGTTGTGATGCTGAGTGATCCGAAAGAAACGTACGATTCACCTGAGAATATCGATATCGTTATCGGCGGCAGTTATTTTATTCACCATGATTCTGCTTTGTTTACACAATTGAAATGGGTTCAGATCAACAGTGCCGGTTACGACAGAATTCCGGTCGAGAAACTGCGAAAACAAGGAATTCTGCTAAGTAATGCCCGTGGAGTTTACAGTGCCCCGATCGCTGAATGGATCGTCCTGCAATTGCTGACTTTTATGAAAGAAGCTCATTTTTTCTACGAAAATCAAAAAGCGATCCAATGGAAACGTCGCACGGATCTGCGTGAATTCGAAGCTCAACACATACTGATCATCGGAACAGGTAGCATTGCGTATGAAACAGCTATCCGACTTAAACCATTCGGGGTGATGATCACCGGTGTCAATCGCAATGGTCATTCGGCTGAAGGGTTTGACACAACGATTTCAATGGATAAGATCACCGGTGTAATATCAACTGCGGATGCAGTCATTATCACTTTACCGCTGAATGATCAAACTAAAAATCTATTCAATAAACAGATGATCGCTCAAATGAAAAAAGGGTCGATCCTGTTGAATATCGGCCGCGGCGGTGTTGTGAATGAAGAAGATCTTTGCGAAAGTTTAAAAAATCATCATCTGGGTCATGCGGCTTTAGATGTATTTGAACACGAACCTTTACCTTCTGACAGTCCGTTGTGGAACTGTGAGAATCTGATTTTGACACCGCATAATTGTTTCTCAGGTAACCATACGGCTGAAAGATTGGCCCAACTGATTGAACAAAATGCGAATCACTTCATTGCGAATGAGACACTAGAAAATCTGATTTGAGAAACTTGCAGTTGTTTCGTATCTGACTTATACTGAGATTAAGCAGTACATAAGGAGTCATCATGAACAAAACACCTGAACAGATCAGTGAATTTAAAGCAATGTTGGACTATTACGATAACTCATTTGCATCGACGGATCAAAGTGAACTGATACTCATTTTAAAAGAAACCCAACGGATCTTCGGATGTATCCCCAATGATCTGATGCCTGAAATCATGCGCATCATGAAAACATCGGCTCCGATCATTAAATCACTCATTCATCGTTTCCCGAGTCTGTTGGCTGAAAACGCAACGCATGTTATCATCATGTGCAACGGCGAACGTTGTGCTAAAAAAGACTCTGTCGAACTGATTCGCAAGGTAGAAAAATATCTAGGTATCTATGTGGGACAAACGACAGTAGACAAGAAATTCGAATTACGTACACAACACTGTCTGCATCGTTGCGTGACTTCACCCAACATGCAGGTCGATCAAGATGAATATGCGAATATTGATTTCGAAAAAGTAAAAGAAATATTAGCTGCCTATAAATAGAAAAAAAGAACGTGAGTTCTTTTTTTTACTTATTTTCGTTACTATTGAGGTGTTGTCTGATGCGCGTCAGAGCACGCGCATATTTAGCGACTCGATCTAGGTCGACAGTTCCAACGGTAGTCAACCGGCTCAGATCACTGTTGTCCATGAGGTCAGCCAGTTTTACTCGGCACGCTAATTGATTGGTAAGCACCCGGGAAATAAACATATCATAATCTTCACCTTTTGTTTTGGTCAAACAGCGCAACGCCGCTAGTACTTCTGACGGAAACCCTTCCTTTTCCAGATCTTCGAATGTGATCGGGGAATCTTCAACGACATCATGAAGAAGGGCTGTTACCTGCGAGGTTTCATCGTCAAATTGGAGCATGACGCGAAGCGGATGCAAAATATAAGGTTTATCAGCTTTGTCGGGTTGCCCATCATGAGCTGAGATAGCTGTCCGTAAGGCTTTATTCAATTGTGTTTCCATAGTATATTACCTCCAAAGTCACAGAGTTGACTCTGTTTAACGATTATTCAGAGTTCCGATCAGTGCGATCAACTCTTCGATATCGGAATCCGACAGGGAACAATCCCGAAAAAACCATGACTGAAAATCAGTATAAGGTTCACTCAGGAAAGTGGGGAGTTTTTCCCAATAGCCACGATCCATCGTGATTCGCAGAAAGAAATAGAAGATCACGGATGCGACGGCGCTGAGACGTACATCCAAAAATCCAACGGCAATAGCAGGAAGGATCGAGACAAGCGGTGCGAACAAACCATCATCAAGGGATTGTTTCGGAGCTTTCTTCACTTCTTCGACACTCAACGGCAGAGCTGTCTGAAAAGCTTGGTTTAATTGATGACTGGTCGCAGCCGTTGCGAAACGAACATCATTTCGTGATCGAAGTAATAATCCGACTCCCGCGATCACTGCGATAAGCAGGATCACCAACAAGAATGCGTATTGGATCAGGATAACACCGAATACCGTGATCATTACGATCATCACCAGATCTTTGGGAAGAGATGAAGTCGGAATCGTTTCATAGGTCATATTGACACCGTTGGCTTTTCGCCAGACAATGTTGACGGTGTCTGTTTTGATCATGATCGATCCGGAAGCAGCTCGTGTTTTAATCATGGTCATAGGCAGTATATTTCAAGTTTTTGCCTTTGGCTTTTTCTACCGGATATTTCTTTTCGTTTTGATCCATTTTACGTTTTAACTCTGTGATCAAATCAAAATCATTGAGATCCGCAAACCGCAAAAGATAATAAAAAACATCGGCCAGTTCATCACCGACTGCGTCGCGGTTTTCCTTTAATAAAGTCTCTACATCATTTTCGCTTTTAAAACGGAAGAGTTCCAGTAATTCATTGGCTTCGGTACTGACACCGATGGCCAAATCTTTAGCGCTGTGAAACTGCCGCCAGTCACGCTGGTCGCAGAATTCCCGGATCTGCCGGGTCATTTCAACTAATTCTGAGTCTTTCATGGTATCACCTAGGTACTATTATCAGACAAAAAGAGAGAAATGTCCATTCTCGCTTGAAATATCATTCATCTTATTTTCACATTTTCAGAATAAAGTGCGAGTACTATTAAATTATATAAGTATGTTTAAACTAGTGTGCGACTTGACTTTGACGGTGTTACTCCCTATCATTTGTTTATAGAACACGGAGGAACCCCATGGAAAAAATTCTGATTGTTTATTACAGTCACACAGGAAATACACAGATGATGGCCGAAGCGATTGCCGAGGGTATCAGTAAAGCAAAAAAAGAGACAGAAGCAGATGTTTTTTTAGTTTCATTGATCAATCCGAAACGAATCGCAGAATATGATAAAATTGCCTTTGGGTGTCCGGCCAGCGGAACCGAAAATCTGGAAGAAAACGAATTCGAACCTTTTTTCACACTATGCGAAAAATTTCTTAAGGGAAAGAAAATTATCCTTTTCGGATCTTATGGATGGGGTGGCGGACCTTGGATGAAGGAATGGGAAGAGCGTGTTAAAAAAGACGGGGCTGAACTGACAGCAGATGGATTGGTTACGATGGATACACCGGGCGGTGAATGTCTGAATGCATGTATTGAACTGGGAAAGCGGTTTGCCGAACTTTAAGGAGAAAGGGGATCTAGTGAAAATAGAATATATATACCACAGCGGTTATATGGTAGAAACTGATGATGCACTGTTGATTTTTGACTATTATAAAGGAGGATTGCCGGAGTCAATCGATAATTACGGTAAAAAAGTAATCTTTTTTGTGTCTCACAGTCATCCGGATCATTTTAATCCCGAGATATACGATCACAAAGGAATCTTCGTTGTTTCTTCGGAGGTTCCGGTACCGGCCGACATAAACGCATATAGAGTCGATCCGGGCGATCACATCACGATCGGAGATATTAATATTCGAGTTTTGGGAAGTACTGATGCCGGTGTCAGTTTTTTAGTCAGAACTGAAAGAACAAATCTGTTTCATGCAGGTGACTTAAATTATTGGCATTGGAAAGAAGAATCGACTCCCGAAGAGATAGCGGATGCCAAGAAGTCATATTTGAGCGAACTTTCGGGTTTAGCTGAAGCATCGGTCGATGTAGCAATGTTTCCGGTCGATCCGCGCATGGGAAAAGATTTTGATGAGGGTGCCAGAATGTTTGTTTCATTGATTCGACCTGAAATTTTTTTACCGATGCACTTCGGTGATCATCCGGAACGATTGATCGTTTTTAGAACTTGGTTGAAAGATTTCCAACAAACAAAAGGTTTATTTCCGCAAAAGAATCATGAACGTTTTGAGATATAAAAAGCTGGCGTGAGCCAGCTATTCTTTTGGATTCAACAGAGCATAGATCATATGATCTTCCCAAATGCCCAAAACGTTGACGCTTTTGCGTTTGGTTCCTTCAAATACGAAACCATTCTTTTCAAGTAAAGTAATGAACAGCTTATTAGCCGGCATCACTTCACAGGCAATACGATGAAGCCGTTTCGTTTCAAAAGCGAATCTGATCATTGTTTTCAGCACCCGATCACCGTAGCCTCGATTCTGATAGCGAAAATCAATTACGATGGAAAAATAAGCATCTTGATAATTCAACCCGGATACTCGATAAAATGATGTTTTACCGATCATTTTCTTTCCTTTATTCAGAAAGATTGCGAAAGAATAGCCGGTTTCTCGTTCGAAATTCAACAACGAATCCAAAAGCTGTTTCTGGTGATTTTCCAATGTAAAGAAGTCATCATTTTTTGTAGGAAAATTGCGGTCAATATTAAACCGATTGGCGCGGTTAAAGTCCATAAGAGTCTGAACTTTTATCTTATACATCGGAAACAACGTACATTCATCACAGTATAGTTCCATTTTTCCCCCCACAATTCCCCTTCGTTAGTTATCACTATTATATCAAATTTAGTTTCATTTATAGCAATGATTTCAATAAATTTCACAATCTTCACAACAGTCGGCAAAAAAAAACAAAATGTTTCCTTTTATGTAGTGCCAAATCATCGATTATGGAATAAAATAGTAGTGCGGACTAAAAGGAGATTTTTATGACAACTGTACCTAATGATCAGAATACTGTTTATGTCACCGGTCACAAACATCCTGATACCGATTCGATCTGTTCGGCGATCGCGTACGCGCAACTGAAAGAAAAACTGGGAGTTCAAGCAGTGGCTTGTCGACTGGGAGATATCAACAATGAGACTTCTTATCTGCTGAAAAGATTCGGGTTCGAGTTACCTGAATATCTTGATGACGCAAGATCACAATTGCAAGAGATCGAATATGACCGACCGATCAGTATCATGCCCGAGACTACGATCTTTGAGGCCTGGCAATTGATGAATTCAAACGGCGGAAAACGCGGTTTAGTCGTCACTGACGAAGCGAATCATCTTTTGGGTATGGTCACAAATTCAAATCTGACAGCGGTCGCGATGGGCGATACGGCCAAGAGTATTGAACTGTTAAAGAAGACACCGATCGAATATATCGTAAAAACAATCAAAGGGAAACTGATCTATGCGCCTGAAACGACTCGTTTGAACGGTAAAGTCAGTATTATCGCGGTTGCGGAACATAAACTGGATAATTATGAACTTTCCGACAGAACGGTCATAGTCGGAAATGATTGGGAAGCACAGTTACAGGCCGTTGAAAAAGATGCTGCTTGCTTAGTCGTTGTTTGGGCTGATTTCATTCGTGATGAAGTCATCGAAAAAGCCAAAGAAAAAGGCTGTGCGATCATCATCTCCGGGCACGGAACACTGAATACTTCGCGTTATATCTTCTATTCTTCACCGGTCAAAGATCTTATGACGACCGGTCTAATCACGTTCAATCGAAATGAATTCGTTGAAGATGTCAGTAATAAAATCATCAAGACTCGTTATCGGAGTTATCCGGTCGTCGACGATAAGAATCGCGTCCATGGATTGATTTCGCGCTATCATCTGCTGAATGCGAAAAAGAAAAAAATAATTCTGGTAGATCATAACGAGATTTCACAGAGTGTGGAAGGCATACTGGAAGCCGATTTGCTTGAAATTATCGATCATCATCGTATCGGTGATATTCAAACGACGAAACCGATCATGTTCAGAAATCAACTGGTTGGAAGTACATGTACGATCATAGCGAATCTATATGAAGAAACTCATATGAAAATGGAAAAGAACACCGCCGGACTTTTATGCGGTGCGATCATTTCCGATACATTGAATTTTAAATCACCGACCACAACCTCTATCGATTTTCACACTGCTCGGTGGTTGGCGCAGCAAGCGGATGTTCAGATCGATGAGTTGGCTAAATCGATGTTTACCATTGGTGCCGGTCTGCATGAGAAGACACCGATTCAGATTCTTGAACACGATATTAAAGAGTTCAATATATTCAAAACAAAACTGACCGTCAGCCAGATGAGTCTGTATGATCTTAATCAATTAAAACCGATCCGCGTTCAGTTATTGGAAGCGATGGAAGCTTATGCGCAAGAAAAACAACTTGATTTGATGTTGATGCTTTTTACCAGTTTGGAACAGAATGGATCCACGATGTTCTATGCAGGGAAAGAAAAATGGATTGCCGAAGAAGCCTATCCGGGAATCAGTAACGATGATCTATATGTGTTTGCGGATGTGATTTCCAGAAAGAAACAGGTCATTCCGAAACTTTCTTCGGTAATTATCGAGAATCACCGTTAATAGTAAATAAAATCATTTGAGAATACGGGAGGTTAGTATGACACCAATATTGATCATTGTAGTATTTTTAGTTTGTTGTTCTATTTTTGTTAATGGCTGGACAGATGCACCGAATGCCATCGCAACCGTTGTTGCGACACGTGTATTGCATCCGAAAGCAGCGATCGTATTGGGTGCGGTCTTTAATTTCTTAGGTGTGTTTCTGATGGGAACAGCCGTTGCTACTACGACAGCGAGTATTATCACAATCGGATCTGGGCCGCAGGCGTTGATCACGTTGGGGTCAGCTCAGTTATCGATCGTTATCTGGGCAGTCAGTGCGTGGATCTATGGAATTCCAACCAGTGAAAGCCATGCTCTTATTGCAGGTTTGATGGGAGCCGGAATGTCGCTGAACGGATTAGATGCATTTAATGCAGGTCCGCTCGGAAAAGTTATTTTGGGAATCTTTATTTCTTCTGTCGTCGGCTTTCTGTTGGGTTTATATGCAACCAAGTTTGTTGCTTTTCTGTTCCGTAAATCGAAACGTCGAAATGCCAATAAGTTTTTTTCCATCGGACAGATCTTCAGTGCCAGTTTAATGGCATTCAGTCACGGAGCCCAAGATGGTCAGAAATTTATGGGAGTCCTTTATTTGTCGTTGATCATCGGGGGAATTTATCCGGCTCTCGGTAGCGGAAACATGGTGATTCCGATTTGGATCATGGTGCCGTGTTCCTTAGTCATGGCGATCGGTACTTCAATCGGTGGTTATCGAATCATCAAAACGATGGGGATGGACATGGTCAATTTAGACAAGTATCAGGGATTCGCTTCTGAAATCGTGGCATCCGGAAGTATGATCGCAGCTACGATGTTTGGAATCCCGCTCAGCACCACCAACACAAAAGCGTGTTCGATGATGGGAGCCGGAGCTTCGAAAGGATTGAATAAAGTCGATTGGGGCATCGCCAAAGAAATGGTTCTGGCATGGGTACTGACTTTCCCGGCATGTCTGATCTTAGGTTATGTGTTCGCGACTGTGTTTCGTGCAATCTTATTATAAAAAAGTATGAAAGGTGTCAAATCATGACTGAAAATAACGGAATGTTGAATAAGATCAAACGAGCGATAACGCATGGAGATGTCGACTACTTTGAAATGTTTATTAAAGGGTCGAATATTTCATTAAAGGCCGCATTGGTATTGCAATCAGCTTTTGCCGATGAAATCGTCAGTATTGAAGAGTTGACTAAAATCAAAGAAATCGAACATGAAGGCGATCGACTGGTTCATGAATCACTAAAAGTCCTTGAAGAAGCGTTCATCACACCGATCGATCAGACCGATCTGATGGAAATCCTAAAGGGGATCGAAAATATCACCGATAGTATCGATTATGTTGCATCACATTGTTATATGCTGAAAATCGAACATTCAGATAATTATATCGACAGTTTTATTACGATCATGATTTCAGCCTGTGAGGAACTTGTCGAGCTCATGCAAGAATTGAGAAACTTCAAGAAAACACCGTTCAAGAGAATGAACCAGTTGATCGTGGACATCAATGCCAAAGAAGAAGAAGCTGATCGTATTTATACGGAAAGCATGCGTAACTTATTTACGAATGAGACCAATCCGATCACGATCATTCGTAAGAAAGAAATCTATCAACGCTTGGAAGATGTGCTGGATCGACTTGAAGATGTTGCCGACATGGTTGAAAGACTGATTGTCGCAAAACTCTGAGAATCAGATATCACGAGTGAAAACCTTATTTCAGATTTGACCTAGTGAGTAAATTATTCAACCAGAAATCTGAAATAAAGATTGCTGGTTTTTTATTTGGCAAATCAACAATATGCGTTCAAGAATGGATGTATCATGGAAAATTTGAACCGACTTTGTGATGAAATAGGTTTACAGAACATCAATATTAAGAAATGAATACTTTCTTTTGTGATAGAATTGAATTGCCTTAATACATTCTGTCATTAATATGTTATTATTTAAAACGGAATAGTTTGTTTTGACAATAGTAAACAACGAATGGTTCAATTAAAAGTAGAATTGCATGTATAATTGTTTGGTAGATCATGTAAAAAAATCCTACGATGAGTGTAGAAAATTAGAGAGAGATTCGTTTAAAATCAATTCATATAACAACATAGAAAGAGAGAAACCAATGAAAGTTGTAATATTAGCTGGGGGCTTTGGTACTCGCATAAGTGAAGAATCACATCTTATTCCGAAACCAATGATTGAAATCGGCGAAAAGCCTATTTTATGGCATATCATGAAAAGCTATTCTAACTACGGATTCAATGAATTTATTATTTGTTTAGGATATAAGGCGTATAAAATCAAGGAATTTTTCGCTGAATATTATCTGCATACATCGGATGTCACAATCGACTTTTCCAACTCAAATGAAATGATCGTTCATAACAATTTCGCAGAGCCTTGGAAAGTTACACTGATCGATACAGGTCTTAACACAATGACCGGCGGTCGCATCAAACGCGTTAAAGAATATATCGGTAATGAACCATTCATGCTGACTTACGGAGACGGTGTTTGCGACATCGATATCGGTAAACTTTACGATTTTCATTTCAGTCACAAGAAAAATGCCACGATCACTGCGATTCAACCCGGCGGTCGTTTTGGAACACTTGAAATCAATCATACTGATCTCGTCGAGAACTTTGCTGAAAAGACAAAAGAAGACGGCGGATGGATCAACGGCGGATTTATGGTGCTGAATCCCGAAGTTATTGATCTGATCACCGATGATTCAACTGTATTTGAACGGGGACCGCTTGAAATATTGGCTAAAACCGGCCAATTAAAAGCGTATAAATATGATGGTTTCTGGCAATGCATGGATACTCAGCGTGATAAACAACAATTGGAAGAACTTTGGACGAGTGGAAAGGCTCCGTGGAAATCATGGAAATAAACCTGGAATTCTACAAAGGAAAAAAAGTTCTGATCACAGGACACACCGGTTTCAAAGGATCCTGGTTATGCAAGATTTTGATCAATGCCGGAGCGAAAGTTTCCGGGTTTTCATTGAATCCTCCTACTGAACCTAATTTATTCACAATGAGCGGAATCGAAAAGAAAATGGATTCGACTATCGGAGATATTCGCGATCTAAAAACACTGAAACAAGTATTCGATCGTATACAACCGGAAATCGTGTTCCATTTGGCGGCGCAACCCATCGTTCGCGACAGTTATAAAGATCCTGTTTACACGTATGAAACAAATGTTATGGGTACAGTCAATTTGCTGGAGTGTGTCAGATTGACCGATTCAGTCACTTCATTGGTCAACGTAACGACCGATAAAGTCTACCACAACAAAGAATGGGATTGGGGCTATCGCGAAAACGAAGAATTGAACGGCTTCGATCCATATTCCAACAGTAAATCATGTTCGGAATTAGTCACTGATTCATATAAAAATTCTTTTTTTTCTGCACGTGAAATTTCAGTTTCAACACTTAGAGCCGGTAATGTGATCGGTGGAGGCGATTTTGCGAATGATCGTATTATTCCTGACTGTATTCGTGCAGCTCTGAAAAAAGAACCAATCGTCATTCGTAATCCGTATTCAACTCGTCCGTTTCAACATGTACTTGAACCGCTTTGTGTTTATTTGATGGTAGCTCAGAAACAAGTGGCTGCTAAAAAACTGGCCGGTGCTTATAATGTCGGCCCTAATGACAGTGATTGTGTTACCACCGGGAAATTAGTCGACCTGTTTTGTGAGAACTGGGGCGATGGATTGACGTGGATAAACAAGTTTGACGGAGGTCCGCATGAAGCGAATTTCCTAAAACTCGACTGTTCAAAATTAAAAACGACATTTGGGTGGAAACCGAAATGGGATATTGACACTGCGATCAAAAAAACGATCGAATGGACCAAAGTCTACCAGCTGAACGGTAACATTGAACAGATCATGGATGCACAGATCAACGAATATCTAAACGCATAATCAAACCGCTGATTTCAAACTAACGAGGTAATAAAAATGTTTCAAAATATGAACGAAAAACAAGCAAAAGAACAGATATTGAATTTAGTCTCAGAGTATTGCGATACTTTCCACAATCAACGAAAACCTTTTGAAGCAGGTGACCGAATCTCTTATGCTTCACGTGTCTATGACCATGAAGAAATGGTCAATCTCGTCGACAGTTCATTGGAATTTTGGCTGACATCAGGTCGATATACCGATATATTCGAGAACTCACTGGCGAAATACCTGGATATCAAATTCTGCTCGCTGGTCAACTCAGGTTCTTCAGCTAACTTATTGGCGTTTATGGCCCTGACTTCACCTTTGTTGAAGGAACGAGCGATCCAACGTGGGGATGAAGTGATCACTGTGGCGGCCGGTTTTCCTACGACAGTGGCTCCGATCATTCAGTATGGGGCTGTTCCCGTATTCGTGGATGTGACGATTCCGCAATATAACATCGATGTTACACTGTTGGAGAAAGCACTTTCCAATAAAACAAAAGCAGTCATGATTGCCCATACACTCGGAAATCCGTTTGATATTGCAGCCCTGAAATCATTCTGCGACCAACACAACTTATGGTTGATTGAAGATAACTGTGATGCTTTAGGTTCAAAATATACATTGAACGGTGTTGTAAAATTTACCGGCGGTTTCGGCGATATTGGAACGTCCAGTTTTTATCCTCCACATCATATGACCATGGGTGAGGGCGGTGCTGTATATACCAACAACCCGCTTTTAAACAAAATCATTCGTTCCATGCGTGATTGGGGCAGAGACTGTGTTTGCCCGTCAGGTGTTGATAATTTATGCAATCATCGGTTTGATCGTCAATACAGTGAATTACCGTTAGGATATGATCATAAATATGTATATTCGCATTTTGGCTATAATCTCAAAGCAACCGATATGCAGGCGGCAGTCGGGGTCGCACAACTTATCAAATTCCCCGGTTTTGTTGAAAAACGCATTGAGAATTTTGACCGCTTGGAAAAAGGGTTGAATGAACTTTCAGAAGTCTTCATCTTACCTAAAGCCTGTGAAAACTCAACACCCAGTTGGTTCGGCTATCCGATCACCTGCAAGCCTGGTACCAATCGTAATCAGGTTGTTCAATATATCGAAAGCAAGAAAGTTCAAACCAGAATGTTGTTTGCGGGGAATATCACAAAACATCCTTGTTTTGATGAAATGCGCGCAAGCGGAGAAGGTTACCGTATCATCGGTGAGCTTGTAAACACCGATAAGATCATGAACGACACATTCTGGATCGGTGTCTATCCGGGCATGAATGAAGACATGATCGATTTCATGATCAAGACAATAAAGGAAGCCGCTGATCTTTTCAGCGGAAAGAGTGCCGATGTTAAGTAAAGAATCAATGATCGTTGCGGCCAAACAATTTCTGAAGTTTGGCATCGTAGGCGTTTCCAATACGTTGATCGCCTTGTTCATTTATTACTCATTGATCTTTCTGAATGTTCACTACATCATCGCCAATACTGCCGGCTTTCTTGTCAGCGTGATGAATGCGTATTATTGGAACAGTAAATATGTATTTAAAAAGAAATCCGAAGGAAGGAATAATTCATTTGTAAAATCATTTCTGTCCTACGGAAGCACGTTTGTTTTAGGAACAGTATTCCTGTTCATCATGGTACATTATCTTGGTATTTCGGATAAAGTTGCTCCGATCTTAAATTTGATCCTCACGATTCCGGCCAACTTCTTGCTGCATAAGTTATGGGTATTCATGTAATCGCGAATCATTCTAAATTAATTGTTTAACCTAGTTTATAAAAATTGGATCAGCTCACAGAACCGATATCTAAATTACTGTGGTATGATAAAAATCCAGAAGGTGACATAAATGAAAAAAATATCCATTATCATTCCTACTTATAATGAAGAATTAAATGTCGTTCCGTTGTATGAAGCCATTACTTCGATACTCGCTCAAGAACTGAGTACCTATGAATACGAAATTATTTTCATCGATAATAAATCAAAAGACAGTACACGGGATCGTTTGCGAATTTTATGTGCTAAAGACAGTCGAGTAAAAGCTGTGTTCAATGCAAAAAACTTCGGGCAATTCAATTCACCATATTACGGTCTGCTTCAGTCAACCGGTGATTGTTCGATTCTGATTTCAGCTGATTTTCAAGATCCGATCGAACTGATTCCGGTTTTCGTGCGTGAATGGGAAAAAGGATTCCGCATCGTTGCTGCCATAAAGACTTCCAGTAAGGAAAGCGGATTTATGTTTTTTATGAGATCAATGTATTACAAGATGATCAAACGTATTTCCGATGTTGAGCAGATTGAACATTTTTACGGATTTGGTTTATATGACCGATCATTTGTAAAAGTTCTGGCTGATCTTGAAGATCCGGCACCGTTTTTACGAGGGATCGTAGCTGAATTAGGATTTGAACGCAAAGAAGTCCATTTTGCACAAGCTAAACGCAGAGCCGGAAAAACAAGCAATAACTGGTACAAGCTTTATGATGCAGGAATGCTAGGAATAACGTCCTATTCCAAGGTCATCATGCGTATCGCAACGATGGTTGGATTTGTTTTCTCGATATTCAGCTTAGTGATCGCAGTTTCATATTTTATCATGAAACTTATGTTTTGGAACAGTCTGCCGATCGGTACAGCACCGATCATCATCGGAATATACCTACTAGGTTCGATTCAGATATTCTTTATCGGGCTATTGGGAGAATATGTGCTGAACATCAACTCTCGCGTTATGAAACGTCCGTTGGTCGTTGAAGAAGAAAGATTGAATTTTAAAGATTGATGTAAAGAAAATAGTGTAGGAAATGTACGCTTGTGTTACTCATTTTTAAAATTCGAAAGGTTCAAATACGATGAAAAAGACAAATAACTCTTCAAAAAAAGTAACTGAATTCATAACTAAATTTTCATCTAGGAAGAGATTCTTGCCACTTAGAAAAGATAAACCAGGAAAGTTGGCTTGGACGTTTTTATTAATCATCTCGACACTGCTTTTTGTATCTCATACCTATAATGATATAGTTTTTACAACGAGAAATGGAATCAACCTGATAAATCTTCTCTTTGAAGGTAAAATTTTAAGTTTCTTCAGTTATAATGCTAATATCGTTTCAGGAAATATTTATTTTCCGGCAATTCAAAGTGCAATCTATAATTTTCTACTTTATGTTGTATTTGCAATTTGGAATTTTCCACTTTGGATCCTGGAAAAATTTTTACATGTGGATGTTATGAATAATATTTATTGCCTTTTATGGTCAAAAACAATGGTGCTCTTTTTCTTGTCTGCTTCGGCAATTGTTCTGCGAAAAATTTGTATTGAGTTAAAACTGAGCGAGAAATCTATAAAATGGAGTGTCTTCTATTACTTGTCTTCCGCTCTGGTACTTTCTTCAACCCTAATCATGTCGCAGTATGACGTAATCAGCATAACTATTATTTTGTTGGGATTCTTAATGTACCTACGTGGTGATATGAAAAAGTTCGTCCTATACTTCATGGTAGCCATAACTTTGAAATATTTTGCTTTATTTGTTTTTATTCCGTTAGTGCTGCTAAAAGAAAAACGGATCATGAAAATTCTGCAATACGTAATAAGCGGATTTAGCTTAACAATACTGATCAACTTTATATTTTCGTTTGATAAAAGCACGCAAACATCAACAAACTTTTTACTTGAAATGTTGAAAAAATTTATGGCAAACAGTTTACAACTTTCCGTTGGGCAGACATCATGGTTTTATTTACTGATAATTTTGCTATTTGTTTTTTGTTATTATAAAGTTATTTCCACAACTGAAGAATTGAATAAATTTAGCGTTTATGTTTCGTTTTTATCTTTTGCGATACTGTTTGGATTTACCAGCAGTTATCCATATTGGGTTATTTTCATCGTACCTTTCATTATTTTATTAGTTCTTCAGAACCCGAAAAATATGGAATTTAATATGATTATTGAGATAGTAATGAGCACCGTTTTGATTTTTTCTCATATGATCGTATTTCCCCATTGTTTTAGTGATTACACGTTTGCTCCAATGGTATTACCAAAATTATTTGTTAAGCTTTCCGATATTCCTAAACTTCTAACGACTGAAAGTCTAAGAAATTACCCGAATCTTTTTGATTTTGTAAACCAGCAAATATTACCGATATTGATTGCAGCGTTTATCGGGATGCTTTTGACTTTAGCGTTTGTCAATTTTCCGAAATTTGAGTTAAACAAAAAAAATTCCAAAGAAATCAATCCAAAGATTGTATTAGTTCGATTATTGATCAACGGAACTATTTGTTTGTTACCAATATTAGCGTATTTTATAAGTATCGCTTATAAATATATTAAGATGTAGGTATTGTTATACTGCCAGTAAGAAGACTAAATCTGAATATATAAGGGTAAAATTTAACCGTTTTGACATCTTAATCTGTGCTAACAATCAATATTTGTGATTGAATCGGTAGATAATTGTTACTTTACTTAATGTGCAGTTTTAGTATAATTAGATAGCATTGCATAATGAATGGTTGGATTTTCAAACTCGATATTTTTATTCAAACGATTAAGATTTAAAGATATGGAGTAAATAATATCTACGAGAATAGTACACATATTTACAAATAGGGGGTCTAAAATGACAGACATTAAATTATTGGATTGTACATTACGAGACGGCGGTTATGTCAATGATTGGGAATTCGGTCATGATAATATCATCAACATATTTGAACGGTTAGTGAGTGCAAATGTTGAGATTATTGAGATAGGGTTTTTAAATGACAGCCGTGAATTCGATATCAACCGGACGATCATGCCTGACACTGCGTCAGTGGACAAGATATTTGCCGGTTTGGATAAAGGAAATTCTATTGTTGTAGGGATGATCGATTACGGTACTTGTGCCATAAGCAATCTTGCACCGCAAAGTGAAGGATTTTTAGATGGGATACGAGTCATCTTTAAAAAACAAGTCATGGTTCCTGCATTGGCTTATTGCGCTGAAGTTAAAAAACTCGGTTATCAGGTATTTGCCCAAGCCGTCTCGATCACCAGTTACTCCGATGATGAAATGCTGCAACTTCTTGCGATGGTCAATGATCTGGAACCGTTTGCTTTTTCACTTGTCGATACGTACGGATTGTTACATAAGAATAAACTGATCCATTATTACTCAATGTCACATGAACATCTGAAATCCTCAATTGGACTTGGCTACCATTCACACAATAACTTTCAATTGGCTTACGCCAACTGTGTTGAGTTGATTTCAGATGCACCGGAAGACAGAATTCTGTTGGTTGACGGTACCTTGCACGGAATGGGAAAAGGGGCCGGGAATGCGCCGATCGAACTCTTGGCAATGTACATGAATGATAATTCAGCAAAGAATTATCATATCGGACAAATGCTGGAAGCTATCGATCTGACGATTTTGGAAGCCTATAAAAAAAGTTCGTGGGGATATTCGCTTAAATACTTCATTGCAGCATCGAATGATTGCCATCCGAATTATGTAACGTATTTGATGGACAAGAAAACATTATCCATCAAATCAATCAATGAAATATTGGAAGTGATTACCGAAGAGAAAAAATTGATGTACGATAAAGCCTATATCGAACATTTATATTTGGATTATCAGAAAAAAGAAGACAGCAATGATTTTGAGGATCTTAAGTTATTGAAAACGATTCTGCACGGTAATAAAGTACTATTACTGGGTTCGGGAAATTCAGTTGTATCCGAACGAAAGATTATCCAGGACTATATTACTGAAAATTATCCGATCGTAATCGCTGTCAACTATTTGCCTGATTATCCGGTCGATTTCATTTTTATCAGTAACTCACGCAGATATGTTCAACTGTCTTCTCGCATCAAGAAGCTGGATGACAAAACGAAATTGATCGCAACATCGAATGTTACGAAAACCAACGGTAAATTTGATTTTACACTCGAATACAGTGCGTTGTTGGATGAAAAAGCAGAATTTGCGGATAATCCGATGATCATGTTGATCAAGGTGTTGGATATGTGCGAAGCAGCCGAGATCGTATTAGCCGGATTTGATGGTTATTCCACGGGAAATACGTCTGACTATGTGAATCCTGAAATGGAGTATTCGTTCTCAAAAGTGAAAGCTACTGAAATCAATAATGATGCAATCGCCAGTTTGAATCGACTGACAATAAAAGTACCTAAGCATTTCTTGACCAAATCCTATTATACGGGTGCTGAAAAGGAATAAATGAATTCATTTCCGAAATGCACAGATTAAGATCTATCACAGAGAAAGAGAGAATCAAAATGAAAATAAAAGTATCAAACTATATTGCGAATTTTTTAGCCGAAAAAGGGGTGGAACATGTGTTCACCATTACCGGCGGAGGTGCAATGCATCTGAATGATGCTTTTGGCCATCACGAAAAAATAAAATGCGTCTATAATCATCATGAACAAGCCAGTGCTATCGCGGCGGAAGCCTATACAAGATTGACCGGTAAGATCGCAGGTATATGTGTAACCAGCGGCCCCGGCGGAACAAATACGCTCACGGGTGTTGTGGGGGGATGGCTTGATTCGATCCCCATGTTTATCGTTTCCGGTCAAGTAAAAAGAGAAACGACCATTTGGTCGACTGAAGTACCGCTCAGACAACTGGGCGATCAGGAATTCAATATCGTTGATTGCGTAAAATCAATGACGAAATATGCGGTCATGGTAGTTGATGCCAGTGAGATCCGTTATCACTTAGAAAAAGCATGGTACTATGCACAAAATGGTCGCGGAGGACCGGTTTGGTTGGACATTCCGCTCGATATTCAAGCTTCGCTGATCGACCCTGAAGAATTGGAAGGTTTTGATGAATCGGAACTGCCTGTTTCTCTGCACCCAATCTATGATGAAACGCTGACTGATGCCATTATTGAAAAAATCAGATTGGCCAAAAAGCCGATCGTTTTTGCGGGCAGCGGGATTCGTTTAGGCAGCGCACATAATGAATTTATCCGATTGATCGAGAAATTGAATATTCCGGTCGTTACTGCTTGGAATGCTCATGATGTTTTATGGAACGACCATGAATTGTTTTGCGGTCGTCCGGGAACACTCGGTACGCGCGGCGGGAATTTCGTTGTTGAAAACAGTGATTTGATCCTTGTGCTCGGCAGCCGTCTTAATATCCGTCAAATCAGTTATAATTATAAGGATTTTGCGAAATCAGCCTATAAAATAATCGTTGATATCGATGCGAACGAACTTAAGAAACCGACGCTGAGTCCGGATATGGCGATCCATGCGGATGTAAAAGATGTCATTAATTCGCTGAATTCAGCATTACAAAACAGATCCGTCGGCGATCATGCGAAATGGCTGAATTGGTGTAAGAAAACAAATGAACGTTATCCGGCAGTGCTTGAAAGTTACTATAACACCGACAGTCCGGTCAATATCTATGCATTCATGGATAAATTATTTACTGAACTGCGCGAAGGCGACAATGTCATCACCGGTAATGGATCGGCCTGTGTCACGTCATTTCAAGCAGCGACGATCAAGAAAAATCAACGTCTTTTCACCAACTCGGGTTGTGCTTCCATGGGATATGGATTTCCGGCTGCGATCGGTTGTTGTGTCGCAACGGGCGGGAATCGTGTAATCTGTTTGGATGGTGACGGAAGTTTCCAAATGAATATCCAAGAAATGCAGACAGTCGTCTATAACCAATTAAACATCAAAATATTCATTTTAAATAATAACGGATATCATTCAATCAGACAGACACAAACGAATTTGTTTAAACCACCTTTAGTTGGGGTTTGCGACGGTAACGGATTGAGTTTCCCGGATATGGAGAAGATCGCGTTTGCGTATGGAATGCCGTATGTGAGAATTGATTCACTGAACGGCGTTGAAACAAAAATCGATCAGGTTATTTCAAGTAACGGGCCTGTCCTTTGTGAAGTTGTTTTGGATACGAAACAAAACTTTGAACCAAAATTATCTTCAAAGGTCATGCCTGACGGTAAAATCGTTTCTCCTCCAATCGATGATATGTTTCCGTTCTTAAGCCGTGAAGAGTATGAATCGAATAAGTATAAGGATGAGGAATAAGACAATGAGAAAAGTACTGATCACAGGGGGATCGCGCGGTATCGGAAAAGCGATCGCCGAGCGATTTGAAGAGGGCGGCTATCAAGTAGTCACGCCCAGTCGCCAAGAAATGGACCTTGCTGATATTGAGTCGATCAACCGCTATGCTGAAATACACAAGGATGAATACTATGATGTTATCGTAAACAATGCCGGAATCAATGAGGTGAATCTTATCGAAGACATTACCAACATTGAGTTAAGTAATATGATGCAAGTTAATTTGATTGCTCCGATCATGTTACTGCGCGCATTTACCGGAAAAATGAAAGAACATCATTACGGACGAATCATCAATATCGCTTCGATCTGGGCAGTTGTTTCAAAGGACGGACGATGTGTTTACAGTGCAACCAAGAATGGTATTCATGGTGTAACGGCTACTTTATCAGTTGAATTAGCACCGCATAATATCCTGGTTAACACTGTTTGTCCGGGATTTACGATGACCGATCTGACTAAGAAAAATAACTCACCCGAAGCGATTGCTCAAATCACCAAAGATATTCCGATCGGAAGAATGGCAGAGCCTAGCGAAATCGCCGAAGTTGTCTTTTTCCTCGGTAATGAAACAAATACCTATCTGACCGGACAGAAAATCGTTGTCGACGGAGGATTCACGGGAAAATGATCATCAAATCAAATATTAAAGATTATCAGTTGACGATCGAAGAGAATTTCAATTTCGTCAATGAATTGATTCAGCTGGAAAATGCCTATTTTGTGATCGATAAAGGATTGTACGAGCTTTATCATAAAAGTTTTTTTAGTTTGATACCGGAAGATAAACTGACGATCATCGAGTCGTTGGAAGTCAACAAGACGATTGAAACAGCCCTGATGCTCTGTGAAACGATGACTCAAATTCCGGCTAAACGGAATGCCCATCTTGTTTCGTTCGGCGGTGGAATCATTCAAGACATCACCGGATTTGTTGCCAATATTCTCTATCGCGGGATCCATTGGACGTTTGTGCCGACCACGCTATTGGCTGCCTGTGACAGTTGCATCGGCGGTAAAACTTCACTGAATTATAAACAATATAAAAACTTATTGGGCACATTCTATCCTCCTGAGGATATCCGTGTCTGTTCGTTGTTTTTTAAGACTCTCAGTGAAAAGGATTTTCTCAGTGGATTGGGCGAGGTAGTGAAATTTAATCTAATGTATGGTGAACAAGGTCTCAGACGAATCGAAAAGGATCTTCAATCACTGTTGAATCGAGAAGATCGAGCACTCAATACCTATTTGGAATCTTCATTGGCGTTCAAAAAACCATTTATCGAAGAAGACGAGTTTGATCAAGGTGTCAGGATCCATTTAAATTTCGCTCATACTTTCGGACATTCATTTGAAACTGTCAGTCACTACTCGATCCCGCACGGAACTGCGGTGGCTATGGGGATGATCGCTGCCAATCGCGTTTCATTGTCGCGCGGCTACCTAAGTGAAGAGTTGGTTATAAGTTCGGAAAATGTGCTCAAACAGATCATTCATGTCGATCTGAGTAAGATATCTTTCGATGTGGAAACGATCATCGATGCGATGAGAAAAGATAAAAAACAAACGAGTACTGTTCTTACGGCAGTTCTTCTGCATGATGATATGAAATTAGGAATTTTCAGAGATATCAAAAAAGAAGAGATCGTGGATAGTTTAAACGCACTGATCGATTGTTTACAATCATAATCCGAGCGTAAAGGAGACAGAAACGATGAAACGTGTTGTTATCAACGGACCTACAGGGGCGATTGGTATCGCTTTGATCAATCAATGCATCAAGCAGAACATAGAAGTTCTTGCTTTATGTCGCAGAGGTTCAAAGAGAATCAGCAAGATTCCGGTATCGGATCTCGTGAAAATCGCTGAGTGCAGTCTGGATGAACTGAATGAATACGCCAGTGAGATCAAGTATGATGTATTCTACCATTTCGCTTGGGAAGGTACGTTCGGTGATTCAAGAAATGACATGTTTCTTCAGAATTTGAATATTAAATATACGCTTGATGCTGTTGATTTGGCCAAGCGACTTGGATGTTCAACCTTTATCGGAGCCGGTTCACAGGCTGAATACGGACGAGTTGAAGGGAAATTATCAGCTGACACGCCGGTCTTTCCGGAAAACGGTTACGGTATCGCAAAACTGTGTGCGGGTCAAATGAGTCGTGTTATGTGCGGGAAACTGGGAATCAAACATATCTGGGTCAGGATACTGAGTGTCTATGGACCCAATGATGGTGAACATACACTTGTCATGTCTACCATCCGTAAACTGATGAAAGGTGAAGTGCCTAAATTCACCAAAGGTGAGCAGATATGGGACTTTTTATACAGCGGAGATGCTGCCGAAGCACTATTGTTGATGGCCGAAAAAGGAACACACGGTAAGCTTTACAGTTTGGGCAGCGGAGTCGGAAAACCACTCTGTGAGTTCATTAATGTGATCCGTGATACGATCAATCCATCAGCTTCCGTTGCGTTCGGAGCGATTCCCTATTCTGAAAACCAAGTCATGTATTTAGTCGCTGATATCGATGAATTGAAAAAGGATACAGGATTTACTCCTAAAACAGAATTCTCTGCAGGTATCAGACAAATCGTCGACTCGCTTCGATCTGAAAGTGTAAAATAAATCGACTGACTTTACAAGAATGAACATTGTGTTCATTCTTTTTTTTGTTATGTTGTAACTACATGAGAAAAGAATCCATCTTCGTGGTAAAATAATAAAAGACAGGACATAGTTCCAAGGGAGAAATTGTTATGAACCCAAACAAAATAAGAATTGCTACGATCGGTACCAGTTGGATCACAGCTGAATTTATCGAAGCATGCCGACTCAGCGAGAAATTCGATGTCGTCGCCGTATTTTCACGTTCACTTGAACAAGCACAAAAGTTTGCGGATGAAAACGGAGTCGAAAAGACGTATACCGATATGAATGAGATGTTGAGCGCAACAGATCTGGACGCGATCTACATCGCTTCTCCGAATGACATGCATTTTCCCCAAAGTGTGATGGCGTTGAAAGCCGGGAAACACGTGATCAGTGAGAAACCGATGGTCTCTAACAGCCGTGAGTTCGCTGAACTTACCGGCGTGATCAAAGCAAGCGGGAAATTTTGTTTTGAAGCGATTACGAGCCGTCATCTGCCGAATTTGGAGTTCGTTAAAGAAGGATTGAAAAAAATCGGTGTATTGAAATTAGTTCGTTGCGACATGACACAATATTCAAGCCGTTATAATCTTCTTAAAGAAGGCAAACTGACCAATGTATTTGATCCCAACCATTCAGGCGGAGCTCTTTATGATTTGGGTATCTATACATTAGCACTGAACGTTACCTTATTCGGTGAACCGCAAAACATTACGTATCAATGCAATCAGCATGAAAACGGTGTTGATCTTTCAGGAATCATGACAATGCGCTACCCGGGATTTTTGATCAGTAATACCTTTACGAAAGACAGTTATGGGAAAAATCAAACGTATTTCGAAGGCGACGGCGGTTATGTGTTGGTTGATTCTCAGCCGAGTCGGATTTCAGCCGTTGAAGTGAATACACCTGAAGGGAAAGAATTATTGGGAATCGAACAGAATGAGAACAGAATGATGTATGAAGCAATCGAATTCGCGCGTATCATCAATGAGAAAGACGAGGTTGCATGGAAAATCCTGCATCGTCAATCTGAAATTCTGGCCGGTATCATGGAAGAAGCACGTAAACAAGCGGGTATCGTATTCGCTGCGGACAGTCGCTGATATGCAAGTAACAACTATCGTCAGTGTAAGTGCCAAGGATTTCTTCAATTCATTGTCGCGTAATCTGATGCGTGATATTGCAGTCAATACCGGAAAACATATGACCCTCAAAGAGATCGCAAACGGGTATCGCTATACAAAGGTACTTAAGAAAGATAATGCGCGATCCAATCTGGAAATCAAGATCCATAAACTGGTTGCCCACAGTGAATATCATGTTTCTTACAATGGGGCAGCAGGTAACAGTGACATTCATTATCTGTTGGCACCGATCGATGATTCATCCTGTCGTATCACATATACGGAAATCAAAAAGCCAAGCGGACTGTTTAAGAAATTCTTAAATGTCTTGGATGAATCTGTTCTTAAATTCAGGTATGTGAAGAAAGTCACTTCTAAACTAAACGAAATGGCCGGTAAAATAGAAAAATCAGCGTAAGCTGATTTTTCTTTACTTGAGTTGACTGAACACCGACGTAAGATCTTCATGCAGAACCAGATCAGCAAGATTGTCCATGGAAGTTTTCGTTTTATTGATAAGAACCATCTTATGGCCTTGATAATGCGTGATCAATCCGGCGGCCGGATAAACGCTGAGAGACGTCCCGGCTACGATCAGTAGGTCGGCACCGGCAATCGCGTTTTGAGCGCGCTGGAACACCGAGTTGTCTAAGGGTTCTTCGTAAAGGACGATATCCGGTTTGAAGACACCTCCGCACTGACAATGGGGAGCATGATGATGATCACAATCGGCTAGCGATACTTTGGCAGAACAACGAACACATGTCGCAGTTTTTCCGTTTCCGTGCAACTCTAGGACATCGCGACTGCCGGCGGTTTGGTGTAATCCGTCGACATTCTGCGTGATGATCGTTATCGTACGGCCTTTTTTTTCTTCGGAGGCTAAGACATTATGAACGGCATTGGGAAGGGCCTTTGGGGAATACAGATGATCCCAATAATAGTCATAGAACAGATCCGGGAATTCACGGAAATATGAAGCACTCAGTATGACCTCAGGCGAAATTTCACTAGGTTGTTTATACAATCCATGAGCGGAACGGAAATCGGGAATACCGCTGGCCGTCGAAACACCGGCTCCTCCGAAAAATACGATATTCGTGGATTCTTTCCACCATAAGTTGAATGTTTGCGTAAGAATCACCTCTTTTTTCTATTTTAACATACTCTTTACAAGTAACGGAGGTCACTGTCTTTTATTTACTGTCAGCAGTGATGTATAATACATCTACAAGGAAGGTGTTTTAATGAAATTAGTACTATCTAAAACGTATGTGCATACCAGTGCGATGGTAGCACATATTATTGAGGGACAGCTGAAAAGTAAACCTGATTCTTTAATCGCTCTGCCTTCAGGCCCAACACCGGAAGGTATGTATGAACAGTTGATCGATGCTTATAAGAAAGCAGAAGTTGATTTCAGTCATGCTCATTTTATGGGTGTCGACGAGTATTTGGGACTTGGTTTGAATCATCCTCAAAGTGTCGCAAAAAGCATGTATGATCGATTCTTTACTCCGTGCGATATTCGCCCGGATCAGATCCATTTGTATGACGGAGCCAATGATCCGCAAAATGAAACCAACTCTTGGAACGCTTTTCTAGATCAGATCGGCGGAATCGATTTGATTGTCAGCGGAATCGGACTGAACGGTCATCTGGCCTATAATGAACCGGCCGAGTCGCTGTTTCCTCGCGTTCACGTCAATGTACTCAGTGAAACAACACGATTGAGTATCGTTAAGGATTTTTCGGATAACAGTGAAGTACCGTCACAGATCATCACATTGGGGATGGGAGATCTGTTGAATGCCCGTAAGATCGTCATCATGGCGACCGGCAATCAGAAATCTTCGGTCGTCCGTCGAATCGTAAACGCCAAGACAGTCAGCACTTTCTTTCCGGCTTCGTTTCTGATTCTTCACCCACACGCTATATTAAGTGCGGATGAAGATGCCGGAAAGGAAATCAGTGATAAATATAAGATCGGTGATAATAGTTGAAAGTAAAAGGAACGCATTGCGTTCCTTTTGTTTATTTTTTCATTTCGATGCGAATTTGAAGTTCTAGTTTATCTTTGTCGGTGATGATTTTTTCGACATAAGTGTGTTTCACAAATCCGGTTTCAATCGCCAACATGATCTCTTCCGTACAGCTTTTTGGCAAGTAACCCAAAATCTTCGATTGGTTATTGAGGACAACTACTTGAGGCACAGCTCCGATTCGGTTTATCTGCATATAGACCTCTTCATTGAGTCTGAGATTATTGATCAGCAGTTGACGATTCGTTCCATCCGGATTCTGAGCGTCGGTTGAATTCAGACGGATGAGTCGTTGTTTTGATGATTCATGTATTAAATTTTTATTTTGTTTGATGGGAGGTTGTGATTCTTGTTTTTTGTCTTTACGGGATAAAAATACAAACATTGAAGAAACAGCGGTTGCGAATATCAGTATATACAGCAGTATGTCTTTCATGGGAAAACCTCCATAATCATGGTTTAATTATACATCAAAATAAGTTAAATTGCGTTCAATTAAGGTTTAATATAGCCAAATCCTTGACCTTGACGTAAGGTCAATCTTCCAACTCCTGAAGGAACGGATATTATTCCCGAAATCAATTGGGATTCGGTGATATCGAAAGCGGCCATCGCATTGCGACAAGCCCAGATTTTTGTATCGAACTTGAGACATTCAGAAAGTTGATCTGATAATTCACTGCCTTGTTTTAATAGTTCGATCGCCGGACCATTGACCACCAATTCGATATGGTTTTTCATGACACTCATATCATGCATAAGATTCGTCATATTCGCGAGCGTCATCTTTAATTTCGCCGGCTCGTCTGAATGGAACACAGTATCAGTAATCAGAGGGAAAGGATGATTCAGGACTTCTTGTATCATCGGTACGATGCGCCGATTTGATTCGATCCAGTCCAAATCGTTCAGTCGGTCTACGTTGATCCACTGAATTTCATCGTAGATCTGCGGAATGAACTCACCGATCGGTTCGACCCAATAAAAATGCAAGTGAGTTTCGGGGGTTGAACCTGTTATCGGAGTGATTCCCCATAAAGCAGTGATCTTGATCTCTTGTTTGCCTTCTTCAAGGAGTTCACGTACCAATGCTTCTCGACAAGTTTCGTTGATCTCAACTTTGCCACCCGGGAATTCCCATTTCCCGCGGGACGGTTCCGATTTTCTTTTACCGACAAGCAGTGTATTTTGCTGCCGAATGATTCCGATGGCTACATGTTGCATTATTGTTTTACCTCAGAGGTAAGCATATCACGGTTGTTAATTGAAGTGTTGACGAAGATGCTTTAAAATAGAGAGTAGAAGAAGAGGAATCTACCTATGAAAGTTGCACTCTTGTATGATTTTGATAAAACTTTATCCCGAAAGGATATGCAGGAATACGGATTCATTGAATCATTGGGGATTGATGATGCCAAAGATTTCTGGAAAATGGTTAGAAAAACGGTTGTCGAAGAAAACATGGACAGCGTTTTAGCGTATATGTTTGAGATGGTCAATCAAGCCAAGAACTCAGGCAGACCGATCACGCAAGCGTCATTAGACGCATACGGAAATAGGATCGAATTTTATCCGGGCGTTAACGAGTGGTTTTCGCTTGTCAATGCGATCGGAGCAGAATCCAATATCGAAGTCGAGCACTATATCGTATCTTCCGGACTCAAAGAAATCATCGATGCGACATCGATCGCAGGCTGGTTCAAACAGATCTATGCCTGTGAGTTTCTCTATGATGCAGCGGGTGAGGCGGTATGGCCCAAAATGGCGATTAACTATACCGGGAAGACGCAGTTCCTATTCCGAATCAATAAAGGAATTCTGGACATCAGTAATGATGTAGATCTGAATAAATATACTCCTGAAGATAAACGCCCGATCCCTTTTTCGAATATGATCTATTTCGGTGACGGGCTGACCGACGTACCCAGCATGAAATTGGTCAAGACCGGTGGCGGTCATGCGATCGCCATTTATCCTCCGGATGAATTACCGACGGGTATCGCTTTACAATTAGCCGCCGATCAGCGCGTTGATTTCTTAGCCGCTGCTGATTACGGAAAAAACGGAGCACTCATCAAAATCATCACAGCAATCTTCAATGGGATTGTTGCAGAACATAATATCAGTCAACTTAAGTTAAAAGAACAGGAGAATAACAATGAACACACTTTCTAATTCAGAACGATTTCTGGCTGCATTCGCTTCGATCGAGAGTGAAATGGAGAAAAAGATCAAAGCTGACCGCTATGTCAGTTACTCGGAAATGGTCAGACGATGTGCGTCAACTGACAATAGTTATCATAAATATCAGCGTTATCTTGAAGAATTCGGTGATCTGCGCAATGCGATCGTACATGAGCGTATTGATGGTGAAGTAGTTGCCGAACCGCATTTAAAATTAGCGGAAGAGATTGAACAAATTGCGAAGCTTTTGACACAACCGGAAAAGGTACGAGATTATTTCCTGCGCAATGTTGAATTCTGTTATGTGGATGAGATGTTGGAAAGTGTGCTTGCCCGCTTGATGAAAAACCGTTTTTCCAAGATGCCGGTGTATGATCATTCGCAAAAATTCATCGGGCTGATCACGACTGACGCAATCGCATATTACTTGGCAGGTAATATCGTCAACATCGAAAAATGCATGCCGAATGTTACGATCGAGACAATCATGGATCTGGATGACAAATATCGTTCAGTCGGCTTCGTGAATGTGTCAACTTCCTTATTGAATGTGGTAAGTGAGTTTGAAAATTCGCTTGTTCAAGGTAAACGATTGAATGCGGTGATCATCACGCAAGATGGGGCAATGAATCAAAAGCCACTCGGTATCGTAACGATGACGGATCTGCCGATGATCTATGAACGACTAAACAGAAATTTACTTTAACGGCCGATGGGTCGTTTCTTTTCGGGAAGGGAAACATCATGTTTAAAAAGTATCTGACGTTGCCTAAAGATGTATGGATTCTAAGTATCGGTACACTTATCAATAATATCGGGAATGTAACATCACCGTTTTTGACGTTGATTATTTCGATTCGGTTAGGTTATTCAGCTGAAGTCACCGGATTATTAATAGCGTCAAAAACGATTATATCCGTGATCGGCGTGAGTGTTGCGGTGTATTGACGGATCGGATCGGTCGTAAGAAAGTGATCGTGTTGTTCGGTACCGTTGCAGTGATCGGTTATCTGGCTTGTGCACTTAGTTCTTCGATGCCGACACGTATCATCGGCTTGTTGGCAATCGTCACCTTTTTTCAAAGCTGCATGGATCCTGCATCAGTCGCATTGATGATGGATGTCGTTGAAACAGATCGTCAACGGGATGCTTTTTCGTTACAGTACATCGGAATCAATATCGGGTTTGCGATCGGACCGCTGTTGGCAAATATTCTCTATAAAAATGCACTTGGTTATTTATTTTTGGTCGACGGCCTTACATTGGGTATCAGCGTTATGTTGACAGTGATGTTTGTTAAGGAACGATATCATGTAAGTGAAATTGCGACGAAAACATCCATGATCAGCCATGTGTTGAAGAATCGTCAACTGAGTTGGTTTGTGGTTTCTGCTATTTTGATCTTTATCGTTTTCTTCCAGTATTCGTTCGGTCTTCCGTTACAAATGGAACGTTTTTTCGGTATTGATGCAGGTGCTTCCTTATATGCAATTCTCATGTCAGTCAACGCGATCACGGTGGTTGTTGCGACGGTATTTATCATGCATGCGGTGAAAAAATTCAGTTATCGTGACACGATCATCGTGGGAGCTTTCTTTTATGCAATCGGATTCGGAATGTATGGTATTTCGTCCACGTGGATATTAGCAATCACGGCAACCATACTTTGGTCACTTGGAGAAATCTTGGTTTCGAGTACCGTTAATCCTTATATCTCGGAAATGAGCCCACCTGAACTGCACGGTCGACTTTCTGCACTATTTCCATTGATCCGACGCTTGGCTGCTTTTATCAGACCGTTGGCCGGGGGTTGGATCATCGGTTCATTGAGTATCGGTTATCTTTGGCCGCTGCTTGCAGTAACTGCAGTCGGGGCTGGTTTCATACTAAAACTTACATCAAAGTAATAAAATCGACTTGTATCGGAACTTGAAATTGTATATAATTAGTTAGTCGACTGACTAATTAGGAGGACACCTATGGAAGATCTTGATCTTAGTTCGCAATACCGTACGTTGACACGATTGCATCGCAGTCTTGTTCAACAATACCTTGATCCTTACGGTTTATACCTCGGGCAACCTCGTCTGCTTTTCTATATCCAGACCCATGAGCAGGTCACGCAAAAGAAATTGGCTGAAGTAACCGAGAATACGAAAGAATCGGTATCTGTCAGTATCAAACGGTTGGAAAGTGCGGGGTTTGTGGAAAGCCGTGTAAATCCCAAGGATAAACGCGAGAAATATTTACATCTGACACGCAAAGGCAACGAAGTAACGGAAGAAGTTCACCAACAATTTCATGTCTTGAATGAAGCTATGTTTGAACCGTTGAATGAGTCAGAAAGAATTGAAATTTCCGGAATGTTCGATCGCATGATCGAACGATTGTCGGTATATAAAAAGGAGGGTAAATAAATGAAACGATGGTTTTCCTATTTTGAAAATCAACTTCCGATTGCGATTTTCGGGACTATCCTAACAGGTTCAGTTGTTCTGATCGAATTGACTCAACCAAAATTGATGGCGCTGATCGTTGACACAGGTATAACGACTAAAAATGTCGGATTGATACTCAATACCGGAATCAAAATGGGATTACTGGCACTGGCCGGAGCTGCATTGGGAGTAGGAAGTGTTATCTGTGCTGCAATTGCCAGTAATAACTTCGCCAAACGATTACGTCATGAAGTGGTAAACCGTATCCAGACGTTCTCATCGGCAGAAATGGATCATTTGACAACATCTTCGTTGATCACGCGCTGCACAAATGACATCAATTTTATCCAATCGACGGTTCTGCAAAGTCTTCGGATGTTGGTACGCGCTCCGATGATGTTGGTAACGGCGGTCATTATGGCATATTTGACAAATAAGACCATGTCAGTTGCCATCTTCGGAGCGGTTTTACTGTTGACTGTTTTACTCTATCTGCTTCTGACAAAGGGCTATCCATTGTTTGTTGTGATGCAGACAGCATTGGATCACGTAAATCGATCATTACAGGAAGGTCTCATCAATATTCGAGTCATCAAGTCATTTGTGCGTGAAAAACACGAAGATACACGTTTTTCGATCACGAACGAAGAGTTAATGCAGGCAAGCCGCAAAGCCAATAGTTTAATGGCACTTTTGAATCCGACCATGATGTTGGTACTGAACGGATCGACGTTGGTAGTTATGGCGTACGGTGCACATCTTATATTAAATACACAGACATTGAAAATCGGAGAATTGATCGTTTTTATCAACTACATGGCTTTCACATTGAATTCGATGATGATGCTTTCCATGACATTGACGATGTTTTCCAGATCTAAAGCGTCTTTTCAGCGGATCAATCAAATTTTTCTCACCGACTCTGAAATCGCCGATAAACTAACGGTCAGTGATGAGCAGGTAACAAAAGGTAAATTGGAATTTAAAAATGTCAGTTTTCGCTACAATCCGGAGAGTGCTGTAGCTGATCTTGAACAATTGAATTTTACTGTCGAAGCCGGACAGAAAATCGGTATCATCGGTTCGACCGGCAGCGGCAAAACGACATTACTAAAATTGGTTGTCCGTTTGTTGAATCTCAAAGAAGGGGATATCCGGATCGATGACAGATCGATCGATACATATTCGTTGAACTCGCTACGTCGATCGATCGGTGTTGTTCCGCAAAAAAATATCTTATTCAGCGGAACGATCGCAGAGAATCTACGCTGGGGAAATCCGGTTGCGACCGATGAAGAATTATGGCAAGCATTGGAATCATCGAGTATTGCTTCTTTTGTGAAGAGTCAACCGTTAGGATTAGACAGTCGAGTCGAACAAGGTGGAAACAACTTCTCGGGCGGGCAAAAACAACGTTTGTGCATCGCACGGGCATTGGTGATCAAGCCGAAAATATTGATCCTTGACGACAGTACAAGTGCAGTCGATGGGGCTACCGAAAATAAGATCAAAGAGACATTTAACACTCAATATCAAAACACGACGATTCTGATGATAGCGCAAAAAATATCCAGTGTCAAAGATGCAGATCGTATTTTAGTATTGGATAACGGCAGAATGGTGGGATTTGATGACCATGAACATTTATTGGCATCCAATGTGATCTATCGTGAAATCGTTGCATCGCAATCGGGAAGGGGTGATCTGAGTGGCGAATGAAGTCAAACTACAGCGCACCGGTGCAATGATGCCGGGTCGCGGTGCAATCTACGGAGGAAAACCAAAAGATACTAAGTCGACTTTAAAACAGATATTAAAAGTTCTGGGCAAAAACCGAAAAATGTTGGTGATCGTCATGATCGCAACCGTTATCTCAACGTTATGTATGTTGGCAGGCACCTATGCCATTCGACCGTTGATCAATCAAATCGAAGCAGCCATCAACGGAACACTCAGTATCGAAGCTTTCTTTTCTTGGTTACCGATTTTTCTGTTCGTACTGGGCGCGATCTATCTTTTGCAAGTCGTAATGACGTGGTTGCAGACACAATTGATGGTCAGAGTCAGTCAAAAGACAGTGTATCAATTACGGAAAGATCTGTTTAATCATGTGTTGCATTTGCCGGTCAGTTTTCACGATACTCATACCCACGGCGAGCTGATGAGTCGATTTACGAATGATATCGATCTGATCAGTGAAGCAATCACCAACAGTGTTTCATCGCTCTTGAACAGTATGTTGACATTGGTGGGTACTATTCTTATGATGATCTACTTATCACCGGCATTAGCGATCATTACGATCGTTGTATTACCTTGTTTTTCATTCATTATTACGAAAATCGTCAATCAAAGTAAAAAGTATTTCCGTAAACAACAAGCTGCGATCGGTGATCTTAACGGATTCATCGAAGAGGCAATGGAAGGTCAGCAGGTCAGTCAGCTGTTCTGCCACCAAGCGCAGGTGATCACGCAATTTGACGAATTCAACGAACGTTTTCGCCAAGTGGCAGTACGCGCTCAATCATGGAGCGGAATGATGATACCGTTGATGATGAATCTCAATTCAATCAATTATGCGATCGTTGCCGCATCCGGCGGGTACTTAGCGATCGCTGCCGGTCTGAGTATCGGTGCGCTCGGTGCTTTCGTCAACAGTACCCGTCAGTTTGCCCGTCCGCTCAATGAGATCGCCATGCAATATACAACGATCCAAGCCGGTCTGGCTGCTGCAGAGCGGATATTCGAAATCATGAAATTGCTTCCTGAACAGGAAAACCCGAATGCAATCGATATTACTTCGGCGGAAGGATTTGTACGATTTGATAATGTTGTCTTTGGTTATGTACCAACAACACAAGTATTAAAAAAGGTTACCTTTTATGCCAAACCCGGCCAAAAGATCGCCATTGTCGGATCGACCGGAGCCGGTAAGACAACGATCACCAATCTGATCAGTCGTTTCTACGATATTCAAGAAGGTAAGATCACACTTGACGGAAAAGACATCCGTGAGATCAATCGTGAAAGTCTAAGAAAACAAATGGCGATGGTCCTTCAAGATACTCATCTCTTTACTGGAACGGTGATGGAAAATATCCGTTACGGTAATCTGGACGCAAATGATGAGGAATGCATCAAGGCTGCCAAAATGGCCAATGCTCATAACTTCATCATGAAACTTCCGAATGAATACCAAACGATCATCACCGGAGACGGAAACGAACTTTCGCAAGGTCAGCGCCAGCTTTTGAATATTGCGCGGGCTGCCGTTGCCAATCCGAAAATCCTGATTCTGGATGAAGCTACTTCTTCGATCGATACTCGGACTGAAAGAAGTATTGAAAAAGGTATGGACAGATTGATGGAAGGCAGGACGACATTTGTGATCGCCCACCGATTATCAACAGTCAGACATGCAAATGCGATTTTAGTCATTGAGAACGGACAAATCATCGAACGAGGAGATCATGAAGATCTCTTATCACAAAACGGAAGATATGCTTCCTTAGTTCTCGGACAAAGCGAACTCACATAAAAACAGGCTGCTTTTGCGCCTGTTTTTTTCTTTATAGGTTATTTTTGAGATCCAAAGTTGAGAATGGGTGACCGTGCGAAGGACAGATCCTTCCGATATCATAGGACAAGATCTTTTCCCAACTCTTCATGACCATTTCACGATCCTGAATGATCAACGGTTGATAAGGAGCTCCTAAGAAATTCAACATGTTACGTGCGGCATCACCGATATAAGCGGTATCTCCAGAGATCAATGAAAGACTGTCAAAAGTATGACCAGGTGTTGTTATTAATCGACCTGAAACATGGATATTAAAAACGAAGTCTTTATCGCTGTTTATCGTAACATCGTTCTGTGCGAGAGTATAAGGCAAATATGAAGAGCCGATCTTACGGTTGATGCGCTTATACAAACGCGTAACAAATTCTACGTTGGGATGGGAAAAGCGCTCCTGCGAACTCATTTGATTCTGACCTTCAAGAAGCAATTTTGCGCATGCCGAAGTCATCACAAAACTAATTTTCGGATTTGCCTGTTTGATTTCACACAGGTTTCCTGCGTGATCATTATGATGGTGCGTGAGGATAAGGTGGGTACAGTTTGCCCAGTCAAATCCTTTCAATGAGAGTTTTTTCGTGATATTATCAAAATCATTTTGGATTCCGCTGTCGATCATAATATAGGCATCCGGTTGTCCGATGATATAGAGTCTTGTTTGTGATGATAAAAAAGATTGCATGCACGAAGCCTCCCTTGTATTTGTTCCTGGATAACTATTCTAATTTCAGTATACGTTCAACCGCATGAATTGACAAACACTAAGCTACTTAAACTGATTAAAGTTCATTTTAGATATAAACTAAAGAGTGTAAAAATTGAATTACGGGAATCAAACGAGTATATTTTGGTTGATACCGAAGATAAAAGTGATTTAATGATTTGTTCTCACTAAAAACTGAATTTTTGAATAGAATAATTCACTTTTTGAATCTATAATAGTAGTAGAAAATAGAAATAGTCATAACGCAATGCTCTCATTTATCCTTAGTTGCATGGAGTTTATTTAGTTAAATTCTAAAACAGTATAAATTCCGAAAATTATTGAAACAAAGAATGAAAAAAAAGAGGTATTATTTAACAATTAACGCAATTCTGTGTGTTTATTCATTGATTATAAGAATCTATTGGTATAGAATTTGATTGTGATTAGTGATATTTCCACATAAAATTGTGAGTATCGAGTCGATGTCGACAATTATATGTAAAACATAAGGGGGTTATGCGAAATGAAGAGTTATCAAGTTTCGACAATGACAAAACAGGGTCTGACGAATAAGATTGTTTTAACTGCAGAGTCAATTGATGATCTCCGTAAAAATGTAAAAGAAAAGAACGTATATCTCATTGATTATCATGAAGTTAATTATAAAGAAAGTATCGGAAGTAAACTCAAAATGAAACATCTGGTTATTTTTTGCCGTCAGATGTCGACCATGATTTCTGCCGGTATTCCGATCATACAAGCATTGGATATGTTGCAGGGAAAAGCGGAAGACAAACAATCTAAACGAGTATTCCGAAATCTGTTTGAGGAAGTTCAAAAAGGAAATTCGATTTCCGATGCGATGATCAGTCAGGAAGGGGCTTTTCCAAATCTGTTGACAAACATGGTTCGTGCCGGTGAATTAGGTGGAACATTAGATAAGTCGTTGATGAGAATGTCATCGCATTTTGAAAAAGAAGCTAAATTATCCAGCAAAGTCAAATCAGCAAGCGTTTATCCGGCAATTCTGGCGGTCATTTCAGTGCTTGTTGTACTTTTATTGGTAACTTTCGTGTTACCGACGATTACCGCAATGTTTGATGCCAGTCAGATGCCTTGGACAACGAAGATCATTTTGAATTTAAGCCATTTTCTGATCAACAACTGGTTGGCCATTCTGGTAACATTAGCTTTTGCGATCATCGGAGCTCGATTCTCATTAAAAGTTCATTCAGTCCGAGTCTTCGCTGACCGGCTGAAACTGAGACTGCCGATATTCGGTAAACTCAATCGGACAGTCTACTCTGCTCGTTGTGCACGTGCTTTTGCTTCATTATATTCAAGCGGTGTACAGACACTCGATATGATAGAGACTGCCGGTAAGGTGCTGAATAACACATATTTGGAGGATAAATTCGTTAAGGTTTTAGAGTCTGTAAGTCAAGGGGAACTTATTTCCAAAGCGATCGAAGCAACCGGAGAGTTTGAACTGATGTTGTCATCTATGATCTACATCGGAGAAGAGTCAGGCTCACTGGGGGATATCTTGAATAGTACGGCAGATTATTTCGATGATGAGGCTGATTCAGCGATTTCGAGAATGATTTCGATGATCGAACCGATTATGATTATTGTTTTGGGAGTCATCATTGGGTTTATCGTCATATCAATCATACAGCCTATCTTCCAGATGTATAAATCTGTCGGTTAAAGAGAAAGGGGGGTATTTCCATGCCAATATCAATTGAGTTTAAATCAGGCGTAGTAAATATCGTAGAGGCAAAAGTAAAAAAATACAACATTGAGGTCAAAAAGGTATATTCTTTTGATTTCCCGGAAGAGTGGATCGATTCAACAGGAATTCTTGATATGAACAATTTGGTTCTCTTGTTTGAACAGGTATTAAAAGAGCAAGGATTCAAAGAAAAACAATGTTCCATTTGTTTGAACAATTCATCGGTCATATATCGTGAATTGAACGTACCGAAAATCGAAGACAAGAAAATGCCTTTATTAGTTCGCAGTGAGATGATGGATGTTTTAAACCTCACTCCCGACTATATTATGGATTTTACGATCCTTGAGGAACTTACGGAAGAATCGACAGAAACGTATCGACTGCTGGCGGTCGCGTGTCCTTCATCAGCCATCGAATCGTACATGTTATTGATGAAACGGCTTAAATTAAAGCTTGTTTCGATCGATTCAGCCACGAATTCGATTATAAAAACAGTCAGTCTGATTCCGGCAATCAGTCAAAAAGAGCAGGCAATAATCGTTGATGTCGGCAGCGGCCATTTACGTTTATATTTGTTTGAAATGGGACTCTATGTTTTATCACGTAATAATCGCTTGGTCAGTTTGAATGAGTCAACGCGCGAAGAAGTGATCGCGACTATCGAAGACAATGTCAACAAAATGATCCAGTTTTCTTACACACGAGGTGCAAAAGTCGGAATCAAAAATATTGTTTTGATCGGGCGAGATGAAATATTACCAGATCTTCAACAACGTATCTCAGATGATCTAGCAGTTCCATGTGAAATTATGCAATGCCCGTCATTTGTTTATTGGAATCAACAGTTTGAATCTAAATATGTAAATGCGATCGGCACATTAGTGAGGTTGGCGTAATATGAAAAAAAATGATATGAATTTACTCGAACGTTATCAAGAAATACATAAGGAAAGAACGAATCGATTTTCGGCCGCGCGTATCTATATTGTTATCTTGGCAGGCACCTTACTCATATTGGGAGCTTTGACACTTCAGTTCTGGATGACTGAGAATGGTTTGAAAAGCGACATAACGACATTGCGTCAGTACAATGAAAATGCTCAGGTTCAGACGAAAATGGCAGAGATCGCCGTATTGAAGGAAAATGTCAAATCGTTGGATACCATGTTGGCAGAAGTAAAAAGTATAAATGCAGTATTCGATTCAGCCGTTCGCTTTAATTCGTATACACTGGATGTTTTATATTCTACACTGCCGACCAATGTTAAGTTTACTGCGATTACTTATTCCGAAGGAGTAGTGAAAGTAGATGTGAGCGGTACGCGACCTTCGGATTTCTCGAATTATTCATTACGTTTGATCAATGAAGCTTATTTTAAGACAGTTACCTATTCCGGATATACATTCGATTCAGGAGCAAATCTCTATAATGCTACGATCGAATGCGTTATGAAGGGGGGAAATTAATATGTCATTCAGTAAAAGAGAACAGTTCTTATTGTTTTTCATGGGAATGGTTGCAATTTTAATCTTTTTCATTACCATTTTCATTCTTCCGATGAATACCAGTATCAATAGTTTAAAAACGCAAAAGAGTACATTGCAGAGTCAAAAAGATATCATCGATGCGACTTTGCCTCAAGCAGCTGTTCTAAAAACACAACAAATAACTAAGGTAGCAGATGTGAATGCAGAACTTGCCAAAATTGAAAGTCCGCTATTAGCTTCTGAATTTGAACGTTGGTTACTGCCATTGACCACAAAATATGATATGAGAGTTGTGGATGCTATATTCTCTGAGCCTGCGTTAAGCACACCGACCGGGAATGTTGTATTGGTCGAAGAACCTGTATATGGTCTGAAAACGATGATCGAAGCTTATACAAAAGATGTGACTTTACCTGATTCGACGATCACCAGTAAATCAGTGCTGATGAAAACCAATTACGCATATACATTACTGACGAATTATAAACGGTTCAGAGGTATGCTAGATGATATTGCAGCCTGGAACACATCCTTTTTTGTCACCGATGCTTCATATAATTTCGCGACGGGTGTCGTGAAATTAGGGATAGATGCATATACTGTGGATAAGATTTCCTATGTTGGAGATAAAATATATCAAGGTGACTATGCAGCAACAGGTGATAATTCGTCAGGAGGCACATTAGGCTCAGGAGGTTCAACAGGCTCGGGAGGTTCAACAGGCTCGGGAGGTTCAACAGGCTCGGGAGGTTCAACAGGCTCGGGAGGTTCAACAGGCTCGGGAGGTTCAACAGGCTCGGGAGGATCAGCGGGCGTTATCGATGACGGATCAACCATTATAAGTAAGTAAGAGAAGTTCAGAAATAACGGCCGAATTCTAAACGATCGGTGAATACCAAAGTTTATCAATTTAAATCTACTGAAAGAAATTTCATGAATATTAAGGGGGGTTGTTATGAAAGCAATACCAATCGGACAACTATTAGTTGAGGAAAAAATCATTTCGAAAGAACAACTCGAACTCGCATTGGTCGAGCAAAAGAAATCACACAAACGTTTAGGCGAAGTGATTTCAGAACTTGGGTTTGCGAGTGAGCGAGACGTTTTACGCACGTTGGCAACACGCTTGAATGTGGAATATGTCGATACACCGGTATTTATTGTCGAATCCGATGCTGTTAAACTTGTTCCAGAATCATTAGCGAGACGTTACAACATTTTACCGGCGTATGTTCGGGCCGGAAGTTTGACGATTGCGACCAATGATCCGTTGGATTTTGCGTGTTTGGAAGATATTGAAATGATCACCGGCATGGAAATTCGTACAGTCTTGTCACCGATGTCCGAAATCGATCGTGCGATCAATCGAATCTACTCCAAGAAATCCTCAGAAGATATTCTGGGAAATATCAAAGATGAATTCAGTGTTTCCTATGTTTCGACTAACGAGAAAGAAGTTGAAGCCGACAGTATCATGAATGATCGGATTGATTCAGCTCCGATCGTTAAACTCGTGAATTCGTTGATTATGGAAGCTTACCAACAAAACGCTTCCGATATCCATATCGAACCGGAAGAATTATTCACTCGCATTCGTTTCCGTATTGACGGAGATTTACAATCGCATAATGAATTGAGTAAAGATCTTCATCAGTTAATCACGACTCGTATCAAAATCATCAGCGGAATGAATATTGCTGAAAAACGTATCCCTCAAGATGGTAGTTTTCAATTCAAGAGTGATTACTTCAAAGTCGATATGCGTGTATCGAGTTTACCTACTGCTTATGGTGAAAAATTAGTTTTACGTTTATTGGGAGCCGATCGAAATATTGATTATGATCTTAACGGACTGGGACTCTCGGAACAAACAATCGAAACAATTGAAAAAGCGGTTCGTTTGCCGCATGGTATCATTCTTGTTACCGGACCTACCGGTAGCGGTAAAACAACAACATTGTATTCAATGCTTGCTAAAATTTCAGATCCGCGTAAAGCAATCGTCACAATCGAAGATCCGATAGAACGCAAGTTTATCGGGATTACGCAAGTTCAGGTCAATCCTCGTGCCGGTATGACATTTGCCAGCGGATTACGATCCATCTTGCGTCAAGATCCGGATACGATCATGGTGGGTGAAATTCGTGATACCGAAACGGCTGAAATCGCCATTCGTGCTGCTATTACCGGCCATTTAGTTTTATCCACGATCCATACAAATGATGCTCTGTCGACGATCGTACGTTTAGTCGATATGGGTGTAGAACCATTCATGGTAGCCTCTTCAGTCAGATGTATCATCGCTCAACGCTTAGTTAAGAAACTGTGTGTCCATTGCAGGAAAGAAAGTGTAGTTTCAATCACAGATAATTTACTGTTGCATTCAGACCTCAAAGTTGCACACATGCCTGTCGGTTGCACACATTGCAATAACACCGGGTATTCCGGACGTATGGCAGTATTCGAAATCGTACTTATTGATGCTAGATTGGAACGGATGATCTCTGAAGGGGCGAGTGTCGATGATCTGAAGAAATATGCTTCAGAAAAGAAACTTCGTACTCTTCGTGAAGAACTAATGGATCTCGTTAATAAGGGTACAACATCGATTGACGAAGCTGTACGTATCCTATTCACGGCGGAATAGGAGATTGGTATGATCACTGAAATCTTGAAATTTGCGAGCGCAAATGACTGCTCTGATATTCATTTAGTTGCGGGTTCTCAGCCGATTGTGCGCAGAATCGGTAATCTGGAAAAGATCCAATTACCCATCATTGAAGATAAAGAGATTTTAACGTGGTTGATGGAGTTTCTTTCGGAAGATCAATTAACCATCTATTATACCGGTAAGGATATCGATTCTGCTTATACGGATTGGGTCGGCAACCGATATCGGTTAAATGCCTATCGATCGCAAGGAAGACCTTGCATCGCAATGCGCTTATTGAAGAATGATATACCGACGATTGATCAACTCGCATTGCCTGCGATATTGAAAGATCTGGCCGATCTGCCGCGAGGACTTGTGCTTGTTACCGGTCCGACCGGAAGTGGTAAATCTACCACGTTAGCTGCTATGATCGAACACATCAATCGACGTAAACAGCGACACATTCTCACATTGGAAGACCCGATCGAGTATATCTATGTTCCGAAAATGGCATTGATCAACCAACGAGAGATTCATAAGGATGTTACCGATTTTGCGGCTGGGCTGCGTTCCGCTCTGCGTGAAGATCCTGATGTTATCTTGGTTGGTGAAATGCGTGATTTTGAAACGATCAGTCTGGCGATCACAGCTGCCGAAACCGGACATTTGGTTTTTTCCACATTGCATACTATCGGTGCTCCGAATACGATCGATCGTATCATCGATACATTTCCGACCAATCAACAATCACAAATCAGAACGCAATTAGCGACTGTTCTGAAAGCTGTTATTTCTCAAGTATTGATACCGAAATCCGATCTCTCCGGCCGCGTTGCCGTACATGAGATCATGTTGATGAATGATGCAGTGGCTAACCTAGTTCGAGAGAATAAAATATTCCAAATCGGTACCACGATACAGACGGGTCAACGACTTGGAATGCAGACGTTAGAAGGGGATTTGGTACGTCGAATCAATGCTCGCCAAATCACTTATGAAACAGCCTTAGAAGTCGCAAGCAACCCGGAACTTCTGAAACGTCTCTTGGGAAGATAGCCCCTTATATGTTCGGTTTAGTTGATGTTATCAGAAGAAAAAAGTATTTACAATATAATTGACAAACGCTTTCAAGTGTAGTTAAATTAAGTCACAAGGGAGAGGAAACAAAATGAAAAAAAATCTCAACAAAAAAGGCTTTACTCTTATCGAATTGATCGTCGTTATCGCCATCTTAGCTATATTGGCGTTGATCTTAGTTCCTTCGATTACCGGATACATCGCAAAAGCAAATTCTGCCAAGGACCAAGCAAATGCGAGGTCAGAGTATTCACGTGTTGTCTTAGAAGCTTGGACCACAAACGGAGCTCCAAAAACTCGTACCGGTGCTGTAATTACTTCTGGAACAGAATATGTTCTAACGACAGCAATGAAATGCACCGCTACATTTGCTTCAACAAGCGTATCTGCGTTCTCATGTACATCAACCAATGGTACTTGGAGTGTTGCCAACGATTTCACGACAACTCCGTAATCTAAATTACTTTGTTGGTAGGGGGCTAATTATACTGAATAGTTGTTTTATTTGAATGAAAAATCAAATCGAATCAACTAAATGGATGGTAAGTAATTACCATCTTTTTTTTATACAATAATATTTATTTTTCAGCGGCAACCATCATCAATGATAAAACCTGAAAGCGATGGCTTTTATCGTATAGCTGGTATGATTTCATTAGTTTTAAAAGTATTTTTTCATATGAGTTTGTTGTTAAGGAAAGAACTCTAATTTTGTTTGACAAACCAATTCAGCTATAGTTAAATAAACCTACAAGGAAAAAATTTAAAATAACAAAAAACTCAACACAAAAGGCTTTACTCTTATCGAATTGATCGTCGTTATCGCAATTTTAGCAATATTAGCGCTTATCTTAGTTCCTTCGATTACCGGATACATTGCTAAAGCTGATTCAGCTAAAAACCAAGCGAATGCAAGATCAGAATACTCACGTATCGTTTTGAAAACCTGGACTACAAACGGAGCTCTGAAACGTCGTAATGGAACAACGCCGATTGTTACAACAGTTCAATATCCATTAACTTTGGCGATGAACTGTACAGCAACTTTTTCGCTAACGAATGTAACAGCATTCTCATGTATAGTTGGATCTTCTACTTGGAGTGTTGCTAACGATTTCACGACAACACCGTGATTTGAGTTTCTTCTATAGAAGTTAGACAATCAGATGGCAAGCTATTGCCATACTTTTTATTATAATTGAGTTGTATTAACAACTAATTTCAGTTGAAAATAGAACCAATTGATGAATCTGTTTGATAATCAAGATAATTGCACTTTTTTGTTTCAGGTGTATAATTAATTTGAATAAGTATACCTATAAATAGTTGATAAAGGGGTGATTCTTATGGGGAAATCTAAAAAGATAATGAATCAACGAGGAGTCAGTTTGATTTTCGTAGTTTTGGTATTGATTGTCTTAAGTATTCTGTCTGTAGCAATATTTACATTATTTACAAGTAATATGGCGCAGGCTAGATCTCAACAGGAATCTATTCGTGTACATTATGTAGCTATTGCAGGGGTAGATGTTACTATGGGTGCCCTAATGCAAGATAACAGATCATTGTTAACGAATTACTTCAACAAAGCAATTACCGTATCTGTTGCCGATCTTTCTGATCGAATCGATCTTGACAACGGCTACGCAGATATTGTCGTAAGCAGTTATATACTTGACAGTGAAAGATGGGTACTGATTACGTCAACCGGACATCTATCGGAAAAGCCAAATACAATTCGTGTTATTAAGATGAATTTCCGTATCGAATATCCTCAGATTCAGAATTGGGAATAAAAAAGCGAGGTGAAAGCAATGAGAGCCATCAACAAAAAAGGTTTTACACTCTTGGAAGTAATTGTTGTCCTCGCAATATTGGGAACCGTCATGTCAATGATTTCCGGTTTGCTATTTTATGGTTTTGATGTTTTTCAACTGACGTCCAAAGATTACCAAGTGCAATCGGATGTTCGTTTATTTATGGAAAAAACCAATAGTTTGGTTCGTTATTCACGTGCTTTATTTGCTGTTCCTGATGTGACTTATTTGGACGCCGAATGGAGTTACATTGGGTTAAACAGTGATCACACGATGTTGATCAATTACAAGTGGGATGCCGCGAGTAGTACGCATATTCAAGAAGTGATGGCAGGTCCGTATGAAGGGATCACCTTCAATATTGGTTTTGAAAAAACAAATAATTTATCGAAAGATAACACGCTAAGAATGTATTTGGAATCTTTTACAGCCGATGGTGCTGTTAAGCGTTATGAAATCAAGAGTGGATATGAAGCTCTGAATTCACTTCAGGTTATCAACTATGGAACATTGACTAATCCCGCTACAGCACTTGCCTATCGCGAAGAACAATATTCTTATGAGAATTTCAAGTTGGTCGTAAATATTGCGATGGTACTGGATGTTTCCGGTAGTATGGGTTCTGGTTTAGTTAATCCTAATGGTTATATATCATCAAGTAATCCTTCACGTATCAGTGTTTTAGTTGCCCAAAGTAAATTACTTGTTGCTCAATTTGCGCAGAATACCAATACGGATGTCTCAATCAACATGTCATTGGTTCCTTTCTCAAGTTATGCGAAGACACCAAGTATCTTTTATGATATCAAAAATGCTACTCAAAAAAGCTCGTTATTAAGTAAGATAAATGCATTAAGTGCAAACGGCAATACCAATACCGGAGATGGATTACGTAGAGCCTATTATGAATTACTTGATAAACAGACGGCTGATTTGGCAAGTGCAACTTCAGATACGTTGGTTAAAAATTATACGATTATATTAGTAGATGGAGATTCAAATCACTCTTCGATGGATAATACATCTACAACAAAGACTGTATGTACAAGGTATAAGAATGGGGTATGTACTAGAACACAACAACAAACAACATGGGACCAATTTTATTTCGATGCGGATGGAACAATCAATAATTGTACATTTACATCATCAAACAATAATTGTGCACCGGGTTATGTTTATAGTGTATCCCAAGCAAACGAGTATGTTGGTTTGATGGGAGAGAAATTGAGTAATCCTGATTTTGTATCAAATTATCTCATTTCGTTTGCAACTGACGTATCTGCATCGCAGATCACCTTTATTGCGAATTCAACAAACCTTCCTGCTTCTCGCATCTATTATGCAACAGATGCCGATCAATTAGGTTTATCATTTACAGAAATCCAAATGTCGATAACGAATGATTTATGGCAATTCTTAGGACCTAAATTAGCTGAAGTAGTTAACTAGAGAGGGGATTATATGAGTAAAAAGAAGACAAAAGGGTTTACGTTAATCGAAGTAATTCTGTCCATAGCAATTTTTGCGATTATCAGTGTCGGTTTTTTAGGTATGTTTTCAACGGTATTTATTCAAACCTATAGATCTACTGCCGTTACGGAGGCTGCGTTTCTTGCACAACAAGAGATTGAAGATCAGATTGCCAGCGTAAAGAGCGATCTGGAAAATAATATCACACCGACCGGACTAACAAGCAGCACGATAGAGTTGTTCTCCGGTACGAATCTGCGAAATGTTGTTGTCTATCATCTACAACAAGAGGTAACATCTGATCAAGTTCTGGAGACATATATAGCTCAATCCCGAGCTCCTTTACTTCAAACACCAAACATTACAAGTGCAGTTACCATTGCTGCATTCTCAAGTTCTACAAAAGTAACTTATCCTAATATCGGAATGCCAAGTCTATCGGTTGATCTGGAAAATGATCTGGTTGTTGATAATCCAGGTTACTTGATAAGATATCTTTATTATTGGTATATTTCTAACCCCGGTTATTATTTGCCAAGCAGTCCGCCTTCGTTCCCTGACAATTATCAAATAATTACTGATCATACCTCAAGATTGATTTCAGAAGTACCGTCAAGCTATTCGGGAAGATTTCTTAAATTAGTAGTAACACCTGTCGGTGAAAAAGGTCAAATGGGAACCTCCGTTGAGAGTAATGCGTTGTACATTTCATCAATGCCACTCAATGATAATGTAATTTTACATCTTGATTCAAATTATATTAATAAAGATGATGCGGTACAAGTTAGGAGTGCTACATCTGGTGGTTTGGTCTACAATTATATTAAACAGTGGAATGACCTTAGTACTTCAGCATTAAATCTTACGCAGACGACTACAAGCAGTCAACCAATCTTTTATCAATATACATTAGGGGCGGATACATTATTAGAAAGAAAAATTCAAGGTTCGTTGGGTTTCGCAACTGGAACGAATATGAGCTTAAAAACAGGTACGACCCCCAATATTGGATCTCTGGCGAACATGACAGTTTACATGGTGGCGAAGTTTGACCCAACATACCCGGTTAGTTCAACAATATTCCAAACCAAAGCAACATCTGCCGGAAGCAATCGATGGACACTCAATACGGACGCTAATGGGAATCTTACACTTGTAAGGTATTTAGACACTACCTCATCAACTAAAACCGTCGCTACTATTGATGATACCTATATGGATGGGAATTGGAAAGTAATAAAACTGGACATATGGCAAAATCAACTGTCAATCAAAATCGATGATGCGACCCCAGCAACATTAACAGGATTTACAACAACATCCGTTATGCAGTTTACGGATTTCAAGATCAACTTTAATAATAACTTGTCGATTGCTGAAGTAGTTGTTTTCAACAACATGCAAGCGACAGACTCTGCCGAAGCGATTGCAATGTATCAATATTTAAATGAGAAATATAAACCAAGTTAAATTATAATAAGATTGGGTAACGTTAATTGACAACTATTCGGGATGGAAGGTAGCTTCCATCCTTTTTTATCCAAAACAGGATCTAGCAAGAGATTTGTATAAAAAAAATAACTGAGATTGCCTTATGTAGATAAAATACAAAATTGGTGTGAAATTTCATTTTAATTGGGAAGTAGCCATCTTTTGTTGATTATACCTACACAGTCAATTGTAACTATCAATAAAATAGCATAAAATGAGAGAGAACAAGAATATAAGACAAGGGTGAAAAATGAAATATCAACACAGAAAAATCGGGATGACACTAGTTGAAGCAATTATCATTTTGGTTGTTTTTTTGTTCATTTCAATTTCGATATTCCCTGCATTTCTTATGGCTACCAAACTCAACATGGTGTCTCTGGCAGCGAATGTGACTGACATCAGTGCCCAGCAACAGATAGAATCACTTTATAGTTACAGTGCCACAGGTAAGCTTGCAGATGCATTGATTACACTTCAAAAGTCGTATGAAATCGTAACGGATGGAAATACGATTACCTTAACAAAATCAGATACGATCACCAGCACAATAATCATACTTGAAAAAGATAAACCGGCCGGGGGCATGACTTCTACTAAAATTACTGTTTCTTTGGTTGATAATGAGAAGCAATTAATTCCAAGTCATATTGAAACGATTCTTGTTTTTCAATAATCGGTTAACAGATAAATGTATTTGTAGAAAATTAATACCATTTAAAGAGAAAAGAGACTGACATCGAATTGATGTCAGTCTCTTTTCCATCATCTAACAACTACCAGAGTATATAAAATTTCTGAAGGAATGACAGACAATGGATTGTATTTATCAAAAAGTGATATTTATTGATCAACTGAAGAGTGAAAAATACCATTGAAATATTGAAGTACCGAAGAGGAAAGCTACATAAAGTCCGATACAAAGAAATGGGCCGAATGACATCATCGATTTTGCTTGTTTCTTTTTGAACAGCAGAAGAAAGGATGCGGCAATTCCGCCTAAGATGATTCCAATCAAGGAAGCAACAACGATCGATTGTACACCGAGGAAAAATCCCCCGGCAGCCATCAGCTTTATATCTCCGCCGCCTAATCCTTGCGTCAGATAAGCAATGATGAAAAAGGGAATACTGATGATTAATGCACCAAGTAAATGATCAACTAAATTAGCTTTTAGAAACAGGATGTTGATCAACGCAAGGCCAATGATGATCAAGTGGAAAGTGTCATAAATATCCATGGTGTCAAAATCGATCATGGCGATCACAACCAATACAGCACTGAAGATAAGTCCCAGGAGGGTCATAAAGTTATAGCCGTAAACCAGAAAAACTCCCAGAAATAAACAACCTGTTAAAAATTCAATCACCGGATAGCGGAATGAAATTTTAGCTTTGCATGCCCGACATTTACCTTTGAGAAAGATAAAACTCAGAATCGGTATTAGATCATAGGATCGAATAGGTGTCGAACACTTTGGGCAGTGGGATGAACCGACAACAATAGATTCATGATGTGGAATTCTGTAGATACATACATTCAAAAAAGAACCAATGATGCATCCGAATAAAAAAGTAACCGTTGCAAAATATGTGTGCATTAGAAATCACCTTTCATTTACTTCTATATTATAAAGAAATGAATTTCAAAAAGAAAGAAAATAAGGACATGTTACGAATTTCTACGAACTATGAATGAATCGTGAGAGATATCGAAGTGTGTATACTTAAACATCACGGCTGATTACTAATTTTTTTGTCTTTTTTGCTGAGTCACCGACTAACAGACCTAGAAAGATCCAAAAAATATAAGCAACGGATACAACACTGATATTGAAAGTCGCTTGAATTAAATAACCAATAACGGAAGCGAATAAAGCTAAGTAAATGGGATTTTCTTTTAAGCGAATGATCCCTGTTTTCAAACACAGACTCACAAAGCTCAGATAAGCGATCAATGAAGGGATACCTGAAGATACAGCAATGTTCAGATACTCATTATGGGCTTTATCAACAACGATATTTAACTTTAATAAATTTTCAATATCAGAACTAAAATAACTCATGAATGGAGTAAGTAAATTCTCTATTCCATATCCAAACCAAGGTTTCATTTTTATTAATTCGAGAACTCTAACCCAAATAAATAAGCGAATTGAATTGACACTACTTGCAACTTTTAGTGAATTTATAGTTAATGAATCAATTCTTACAGCTAATCTATTGTTTGAGAAATGATAGAATATGTAGAAAATAATTACTGAAAGAAGTAATAATTGGAAAACTCTCTTATAAATTCCGGGATACTTATTTCTATATTTATAAATTAAGAATAGATATACACAAATGGAAATGAAACTACCTATCCATCCACCTCTTGTCATAGTACATAAAAGACAAGTATAAAGCGTGCAAAAAACTAAAAGAGCGAACTTGTTCTTTTCAATAATATAGGAATGTACAGATATGGGAATCATAAGAACAAGGTAAGAACTCAAAAAGTTTGGATTACCGATTGTTGAAAAAGAAATTGGCCAGCCCCAAGTACTTCTAATATAATCTCTCGGGATTGGATCAATTCTATAATATTGAAGAATACCGTAGAAAGATACTATAAAGGCTGATATTAAAATCAAATTGAAATTTTTACTATCAAACTTCTTTGCTATTCTCGCTGCTAGAAATAAAATCATATAAATGATTAATGTTATAAGACCTTCATCACGGAATATTCTACCTTGAATAGCGATAGTTTTATCAATTGCGAAAAAAATTGAAACACATAGCAGTAAGAAATAGACAAAAAGTGAAAGATTAATTTTATCGAATTGAATTATTTCATCGATGTTTTTCCGAAAATTCAGCAATAATAGAAGGAAAAGAATCGCAAATAAGAGAAGAATATACAATTTAGGTTCATAGAAATAGTCGGAATTAATTGACACTGGTACTATAACAAGTGGAGTAACAAAAACAGCAGAAATGACAATATTTTTAATTTTTCTTTTAGCTTCTAATATCTCCATATTACCTCCAATGTAGTACCTACATGTGTTGACTGATTATTATTAATTGAATTTTCTCAAATATCGCAACATAGACATATTCTATATTAATTTAGATTTAATTGAAACAGGAAATCATTTTAAATGAATGAAGTTATGTAAATTTTAATTCATAAAAAATGACTCCTAATTTCAGGAGTCATTGCGATTAACTATTTATTTCCGCCTAAGAATTCTCGAATCTTTTTAGCTAACGGTTGAACAAAGGGTACTTCATACTCTTCATAATCCCAACCGTCGATACAAGCGATGATAGCGATGATAAACAAGGCGATACTCAAGATCCAAGTAAAGAATCCAAGCAACGGAACCAGCCAAATAGCGAGAGGGATCAATAAACCGATAATTTCGACTGTAATCGACTGAATTGCGTGTTCTTTTACTAATTCACTGTCCTTTTCGATAAAGAAGATAACGAAGGGTACCAGGAAAGCCAAACCACGAATAGGATCGATCACGGATACAATGGCTGAACCAAACCAAACAAATAAAACGACAACATTGGCATTCATTCCCAAGGATGAACGATGTGGTGGGAATTTGCGTAATGACATAGGAATTACCCCTTTCTCTATAGGTTAAGTGTAACGCTATTGAGGCGTTAAGTAAAGGAATTCGAAAACAAGAAAAGTGAAGGGGTTGCCCCATTCACTCGAAGTTATATTTTAAGATCGGATGACGGGCAGCCAGAACATCATCGACGCGACGAATCGGTGTTGTCGTAGGAGCGTTGAGAATCTCTTCCGGATTGCGATAGGCTAACGCATGTAACTCTCTGAGTACATTGATTGCGTGATCCAAAGTTTCTTTACTTTCCGTTTCAGTCGGTTCGATCATCAATGCTTCATGAACGATGGAAGGGAAATACATGGTCGGCGGATGAATCCCGAAATCAAGAAGTGCCTTACTGATGTCTTTGGCACTGACACCGGTCTCGTCCTTCAGTTTCTGTAAAGAAACCACAAATTCATGCATACAAGGACCCGGATAAGAAACAGGATAAAGATCAGCCAAACCGGCCATCATGTAATTCGCATTCAGCACCGCCTGTAATGAAGTGTCTTTTAAACCGTCACTGCCCAAACTGAGAATATAGGTGAGTGCACGGATGTTTGTAAGGAAATTACCGTAAAAACTGCGCATGCGTCCGATACTTTCAGGTGTGTTGGTCACAAACGAAAACTCTCCGTTATGCTTGATCAGACTCCCTTGCGGCAGATAAGAAATCAGCGAACTCTTGCATCCGACCGGACCGCTGCCCGGACCGCCGCCGCCGTGCGGCGTAGAGAATGTTTTATGGAGGTTGAGATGAACAACATCGAATCCCATATCACCGGGACGGGCGATACCCATGATCGCATTTAAGTTAGCTCCGTCATAATAGACAAGTCCGCCGGCAGCATGGACTAAACGGCTGATTTCTTCGATATTCGGATCGAACAGTCCGAGTGTATTCGGGTTTGTCAGCATCAAAGCTGCCACTTCGTCATTCAACAGTTCTTTAAGAGCGTCAAGATCGACTCCGCCTTCGGAATTGGAAGCAACACTGATAACTTGATATCCGGCCATCGCAGCAGAAGCAGGGTTAGTACCGTGGGCAGAATCCGGAACAATGACTTTCGTTCTCTTCAGATCGTTACGATGTGCATGATAAGCGTGGATCATCAGCATGCCGGTGAATTCTCCGTGAGCTCCGGCGGATGGTTGCAATGTGAATGCATTCATGCCCGTAATCTCACACAAGCTCTCTGACAGAAGTTCCATGGCACGCAGAGCACCTTGAACGGTAGAAATAGGTTGGAGTGGGTGAATTTGAGTAAACCCCTCCAGCGCAGCGCATTCTTCGTTTAAACGAGGGTTATATTTCATTGTACAAGAGCCAAGCGGATAGAATCCGTTATCGACCCCAAAGGCATTACGTGATAATTCGATATAATGACGCACCAAGTCGATCTCCGCTATTTGAGGTAAACGGAGCGGTGTTTGACGCAAAAGATCTTCACTGAAATCGACTTGTTTGACATCCAGTTCGTCGAGTGTGACCGTAATACGTCCCGGTCGGCTTTTCTCGTAGATCAGTTCACTCATGCGAGGACCTCCTTCAGAATCAAAATGGTTCGATCGATATCATGTTTACTGACTGTTTCGGTGCAACACCACAGCATTCCGTTTTTTCCCAAAGGAAGACCGGACAGGATACCGCGTTTATGCAACGCATTTTCGACCGTGACCGAAGTGAGCGGTCCGTCTGTCACAAATTCATGAAAGAAGGGTCCGTCATAACGTAATTTAAAACCGATCGATGCAAGTTGTTCAGCTAAATAGTGAGCTTTACTGCTGCTTTGGATGGCTACTTCTCTTAATCCAACGGGACCCATGGCAGCCAGATACATTCCGGCAATCAGCGCACAGTGCGCCTGATTCGAACAAATACTGGATGACGCTTTCTCTCTGCGAATATGCTGCTCACGAGCTTGTAACGTCAGTGTAAAGGCTCGTTTTCCATCCAGATCCAAAGACTGCCCGACGATCCGTCCGGGCAAGCGACGAACCAACTCAGTCACGGTGGCCATATAACCCAAGTAAGGACCTCCGAATGCCATCGACATACCTAAAGGTTGTGCTTCACCGACCGCAATGTCGGCACCGGCTTCGCGCGGGCTCTTCAATACACCCAATGTCATCGGATTGGAAGATACGATCACTTTCGCTCCAGCCGCATGAACAACTGCACTGAGTTCACTCACATTCTCGATCAATCCATAGAAATTCGGATTCTGGATAACAAGACAAGCGGATGTTTCACTTAGGGCTTCTTTCAAACTTGCAACATCGATTCGTCCGTTGAGTGTTTTTATTGTTTTCAGTTCAATGTTCGACCAGTGTGTATATGTCTTCACAGTCGTGAGTGTATGCGGATGAAGATTATCCGGCAACAAAACAACAGTGCGTTTACGGTCGATTGTCATGTTTACAGCTTCTGCGACAGCGGATGCGCCGTCATAAACAGATGCGTTCGACGCATCCATGCCGGTCAATTCACATATACCGGTTTGGAATTCGAAAATCGTTTGCAGAATCCCTTGACTGAGTTCTGATTGATAAGGAGTATAAGCGGTAACGAATTCTTCGCGTCCGCTCAACTGGCGGACGACACTGGGAATATAATGCTTTTCACTGCCGGCTCCGCGCAAAATAACGCTGAATACTTCATTCAACGAAGCCAGTTCCTTCATTTTCTTCGCTACGGCAAACTCACTTTTACCGAGCGGTAAATTCAACGGTCGTTGCAGTTTCAATGAATCGGGAACAGCTGTAAACAATGAATCAAGTGATTCGGCTCCGATCTTTTCTAACATCGCTTGTTGTTGAGCAAGGGTGTTTACGGTATACGAAGCCATAATTATTTCGCCTGTGCGATCAGCACGGTGTACTCTTTCGGAGTCAACAAGCCTTTTTTATCGAAATCGCCGGTCACTTTCATGATCCAAGTATTCATTGGATCAGAATTTAATTTCTCCGGTGAATCCAGTAATACTTCATTGGTTTCCGATACTTTTCCGCTGACCGGAGAGATCAGATCGGAAACAGCCTTAACGGATTCCACATCTCCAAAACGGGTCGCACTGCCGACGTTATCTCCGACATCAGGAAGATTCACATAGACAATATCACCTAATGCGTGTTGAGCAAAATCGGAGATCCCGATCTGCGCTGTTTTCTCATCCAAGAATTTTACCCATTCATGGGTAGCTGTGAAATAGAGTTGTTCCATTTTTTCTCCTTATGGTTTCCTTTTATAGAAAGGCATCGGTACTTTGACCGCATGCAGTTTTCTTCCGCGAACATCCAATTCAAATTCTGTCTGAGTCAAATAATCGGCATCGATCAGTGCCATCGCAACAGCTTCATTGAGTGTGGGGCTCATCGTACCCGAGGTGACGGTCCCGACACGTCGATCACCGATATAGACAGGTGTATTTTCCCGGGCAATTCCGCGATCGGTCAGTTTCAGTCCGATACGACGGCGCTTCGGCGCTGTTGCCAAGGCTTCGTAAGCGATGAATCGTTCCTTTTCCAACTTCACAAACATTTTCAGTCCGGCTTCCAAGGGTGTAATATCTTCGCTCAATTCATGTCCGTATAACGGCATCGAAGCTTCTAAACGCAAGGTGTCACGTGCTCCTAATCCACACGGTTCAAGACCGTAATCCGCGCCGGCTTCCATGATCTTCTCAAATAAACTGACAGTATGTTTGGCGGGAAGATAGATCTCATATCCGGCTTCACCCGTGTATCCGGTCGCACTGACCAGACAGTCGAGTCCACCGACTTTAACGTGATTCACAAACGAATAGTACTCTTCGGGCAGGGTATCGCAAAGTTTTGACATGATCGCTTTACTGCTGGGTCCTTGTATGGCTAGTTGTCCGATGACATCGCTGAAGTTGCTGAATGTCACACTTCCTTCTAAATGATCACGAATCCAGGCTTCGTCTTTATCGGTATTGGAAGCATTGACGACCAACAGGTATTTATTCTCATCTAAATGATAGACCAGAAGATCATCGACGGCTGTACCGTTGGGTTTTACCAAAACACCGTAGCGGATCTTGCCAATCTCCAAGTTACGGTAATCATTGGTCAGCAGATACTGCAGATTGGCTAATGCATCGCGACCTTCCAAAATCAGTTCACCCATGTGACTGACATCAAATAAACCGGCTTTCGATCGGACTAAGCGATGCTCGTGCAGGATCCCGTTCTCATACTGAACCGGCATGAGATATCCCGCAAACGGAACCATACTTCCATGATAGAGAAGATGCTTGTTATATAACGGTGTTTTCTTTTCCATTTTTTCTCCTTTTACGAAAAAAAGCGCACAAATAAATGTGCGCCTTCGTCTTGATACCTGAAAGATTCTCTTAGTGGTAAGATTGCTTCTTCGGTGGATTACTCGCTCTACGAAGGTTCGTCCAAATCCGGTCCTTTTGCCTGAGAGTTGTTGCGCAATTCTCCTTCGGCTCCTAGTTAGGTCTCTCCCGGATTCTTCATACGAACATAGTTAGTTCTTCTCCTACATTATAGGGGAGAAAGCGTAAAAACTCAACGAACTTTTGGGGCAGCGTGGACCGCTTTCCCATTTAAGTTCTCCAACACTTCGCCGATCGCTTCACTGAGTGTCGGATGAGGGAAAACCAATTGTTGGGCATCTTCGACTGAAATCTGATTTATCATCATCAAGACAAAGAAACTAAGTAACTCTGTTGCCTCGGAACAATACAGGCTGACCCCTAAGATGAGATGGGAATCATCGGTGATGATCTTGATGAAACTGCGCACATCCGCTTTGATTTTTTGTTTCGCCATCGACGACATCAAAAATTTGGAAACTTGGTAGGGAATTTGCTTGGCTTTGACTTCTTCTTCATTCAATCCCGCATAAGCGATCTGGATCGGAGTATAGATACCGTAAGGTATCAGAATCGGTTCTGGTCGGATCGCTTCAAACAGATAAGCGATCAGTTGTTTGGCCTGTGAAGCCGCCACGTGGGCCAATTGGACGGATCCGTTCACATCGCCGATCGCATAGATCGAAGGAGCCGATGTCTCAAAATGCGAATTCACTTGAATGAAACCATGATCAGTTTTCACACCGACTTTATCTAAATCAAGTTTCTCGCTGACGGCTTTTCGACCGACTGCTACGATCACGCGATCGAAAGTTTCACTATCTTCGTTGGATTTGGTGAGTTGAACTTCAGCAACATCGTTATTGAATCGGATCGTTCCGATCTCATTGCCGGTGATCACGCGAATTCCCATCTTCTTCAAATCCATGTTTAGACTTTGCGCTAATTCACGCTCGACAGCCGGTAAAATCCGACCTTCTTTTTCACTGATCGTCACGGTATGTCCGAGTTGGCTCAACATGCAGGCAAGTTCGACTCCGATCACACCACCGCCGATGATCAATAGTTTTTTACCGGGTTCCAGCGGTGTGCACAGAACATCATCGCTTGACCAACATTTATCGGGTTCATTGCAATCCAGCGGGATACTTCTGGTTTCGCTGCCGGTTGCGAGGATAATAATCTCTGCTTCGATATCCAACTTATGCTGCGTCAGATGGACCGTTGAGTGATTCACGAAGACAGCTTCATCATGGATCAACGTGATCTTATAGGCATTCAGCAGATCTTCGATGCCTTTTGTTAATTGAGCGACAAGTCGATCTTTCTTTTCAAAGATTCGGCTCACAGAATAGGTTAATTGCGGGGTATCCAACAATTCCGCGGCTTTCGTTAAAATATGCGCATCTTCCAAGAGTGCTTTGGTTGGAATACATCCGCGTTGCAGGCAGGTACCGCCGACTTTATCTTGTTCGATCAAGATCACTTCTGCATGGGCTTTGGCAGCTTCGATCGCTGCCGTATAACCGGCCGGCCCGCCGCCGATAATGATTATTTTTCGCATAGATTACCTTCTTTCTCTGCTTGCAACCATTCGATGATCTCATCTAACTGTTTTTGTAAGGTATATTCGAATTTCAACTCCATAAGTCGTGAAGTGAGCGATTCGGTTGTATCGGGGATACCGAGGACCGAATCCTGCAGTATTTCGATCCAAGCGACATCAAGTGCATCTGAATATAAATGACTTCCGATGATTCGATTCGATTTAACTTCCAATAACCAACGGATCGAACCGAAGGCGAAGCGATGATCGATTTTAAGGATACCGTTCGATTCGGTTAGCGCAAGCCATTCTTGCGATGCGAATTTCTGAATCGAAGATGCGGCTTCTTCTATGGGGAAGGGGATTTCACTGATTGGGTACTGATAGAGTTCCGAGACAGTTTCAATGAGCCTTTTTTTAACGGCTTCGATTGTGATCTCTGGATTCAGATCAGCTAAGTTTGCGATACGGGATTTGACGGACTTTACGTTTTTACGTTCGAGTTTGGCGGCGGATACGTTCAGGTATTTTCCGAGATTTTCTTTTTCCACTGCGACGAGCAATGTTCCGTGATGAAGTCCGATATTATTTCGTTTGAGGAATGCATTACCGGATACTTTGGCTCCGTCGATCTCAATATCATTGCGTCCGCTGAGGACTGCCGGAAGGTTGAAACTGCGAAGAGTCTGACAGAGTGCTTCCATTTGAGCAGGTAGATCATAGATGCTCACTGGGGCAATAAAAGTAAAATTCAGGTTTCCGAGATCATGATAAACAGCACCTCCGCCGGATGAACGGCGAGCCAATTTTCCGTTATCGTCGATTAAACGTTGTAGATGGACTTCGCTGGGTGCATGTTGGTTTTTACCGATAACGACAGTATGAGCGTTCTGCCAAAGATAAAAGCGAAGTGTGTCCGTTGGGCAGGTTTCCATGAGATATTCTTCAACACCGAGGTTAATGTAGGGGTCAGTGCTGGGTGATTGGATGAGTTCGATGATTTTCATAAAGTACCTCTATATCGAATTATAGTTGAATCTGTCAGCTCTCACAAGTAGGCTGAAAAAGTTTCGTGCATCGCGGATGCACGGTAACGAGATGTTTGCTATAATCAACTCATAAGGAGGCGAAAATGATGGAACCTGTCACTATATTTGTTTTGAAGTTCTGCCCTTATTGCCGTCAAGCGTTATCGTATTTGGAAGAACTTCAAAAAGAAGATCGATATAAAGATATTCAAATCAACATGATCGATGAAGCGAAGAATCGTGCACTTGCTGATTCGTATGATTATTACTTAGTACCTACTTTCTTTTTGGGTCGACGGAAATTATTTGAAGGCGCAATGGAAAAAGAGGATGTTCGAAACGTATTGGAAGAAATTTTGAGTGCAGTTTAACGGGGCAACCCGTTTTTTTATCACGGAAAGGAGCATTATGAGAAAAATCATACTTTATGCGGTGTACAGTTTAGATGGTTATCTTGCCAAAAGTGATGGTTCCGTTGGTTGGTTGAAGGGTCAGGGAGACATTGAAAATCCTGATTTGGGGTATGAAACTTTTTTAGCGACGATCGATACGATCATAATGGGCCGGACCACTTATCAGTAATTGATCACCGAATTATCTCCAGGCAAATGGGTATATCCGGATAAGCAGTGTTATGTGGTAGCGTCTGAACCGATGGCGTTTGATCCCAATATCGAAGTGCTAACGAACGATCTGATCGAATTCTTTAAGGGGTTGAAACAACAAGATGGCCGAGATATTTGGTTGGGCAGAGGGGCAAAATTGATCGATAAATACATCGTTACAATTATTCCAATGTTACTTGGCAGCGGTAATCCGTTGTTTATGGGGGACTATCCGAAAGTCGAACTGCGTTTAAGCGGTGTAAAATCTACAGACGGAATGGTCGAAATGACGTATGTGAAGCGCGAAACTTCTGTCGGATCGCCCTGAATCGGCTTGTTTCAGGGTATTTAACTGCAGTTGGCGGATATACACAGCGGGCTAAACTGAGTATAATAAAAATAGAAGAGGTTGCGAAACTATGTTCAATTTATTTATGAAAAACCGCTTGAATGACGGTGAAATCGAATTAGTCCAATATGGGAAACATAAAGATTCCGAGCCAGACGGTTGGGGAAATTCACTGCTTTACGATATCGTGGAACTCGCCACCGGTAAAATCGTCGGACGTTGCGATCTGCGCATGGGGACAGGGAGAACTCTTTATTACGCGGGAAATATCGGCTATTCGGTCTATATGCCGTATCGCGGGCATCACTATGCGGCGAAAGCTTGTATATTAATGTATGGAGAAGCCCGCAAACGTAAAATGAAAGAGATCATCATTACCTGTAATCCGGATAATCTGTCTTCTTATCGCACTTGCGAATTGGCCGGATGTAAATTAAAGGAAATCGTCGATGTGCCGAAAGATCATGACTTGTATTTCCAAGGGGATCGCCAAAAAGCGATTTTTATCAAAAATTTAACAGAGTAAGCGCTTTACATTACACCTGTTGACTGTACCTTGGTTTTGATTCAAGGTATAATACTAGTATGTACAAGTTGTGCACGAAGTTAAAGGTTATCGCATCGATAACTGATGGAAAGGAGGCATATGATACAATTATTCGCTTGTGATTTAGATGGAACACTTTTATTGAACGGAGATGAATTATCCGGCGGAGTCAGTCCGGAGAATTTTGATGCAGTTCAATTACTTCATAGAAATAATGTGCGTTTTCTGATGGCTTCCGGAAGAGAACACCATTATCGTCGCAAACTGGAAAAACAATTTGGTTTTCAAATCGATGCGATCGGTATGAACGGTTGTTGTGTTATGGTCGACGAGAAACTGGTCAGTTACCATACGCTTCAAAAGCAGGATGTCCTTGATCTTATGGCAGCTTCACAAGAACTGCCGTTTTTCATGAATGTGATGTCGTTGGATGTGGTCGGAAACCATATCTTTACGATGCCGGATCGTTATCCGGTTTCGATGTTTAAAGACTTTGAAGCCAACGGAGACATGACTCGCTTGATCGATGAACCCTTAAGCAGTTGGCTGGAGAATCCGGCCAATGCCGAAGCAAGTAAAATCGTCGGAATCGTTGATGATCCCAGTAATCGCGATCTAGCGATCGACTTTCTGAAAAAACGGTTCGACCGTCGCTTCGATATTCTTTTCTCGGGTCCGTTTTATATTGAAATCATGCCGAAAAATGTCAGTAAAGGCAATGCACTGTTGGATCTCATGAAAGCGTATGATTATAAGCCGGAAAATGTGGCTGTCATCGGTGATTCGATGAATGACATCTCGATGATGAAAGTTACACCGTATAGTTTTGCGATGAGCCATGCAGAAGAACGTGTTCAGAAATATGCAAACTACATCGTGAAGAGCGTTGCGGAAGCCGTTAAGATCGTGTTGAAGTTAAATGAGGAAAATCATGCAGAAATTTAATTATCATACGCATACCTATCGTTGCGGACATGCCATCGGAGATGACGAACAATATGTGAAAGCAGCAATCGCTGCCGGATATACAACATTGGGATTTTCCGATCATGCTCCTTATCCGGGAGTACATCATCCGGGTGAACGGATGGATATGGATGAATATCCAATTTATCTGAAAAGTATTCGCGCACTGAAAGAAAAATATAAAAGTTTGATTGAGATCCGCATCGGAGTCGAGATCGAATATTTCGAAGAATTGAATGATTATTATGATGAATTGCGGAAAACGACCGATTATCTGCTGTTAGGTCAACACAACAAAATACCGGATGCGTACGGTTATGATGTATATTGTGATGACGAAGATGTCATGGAATATGCACATGCCATTGAAAAAGCGCTTGACGGTAAGTTTGCGGACTTGTTGGCACATCCCGATTACTTTATGTTGGGACGACGTACTTGGAGTGCCGCTTGTTCGCGTGCTTCACATATAATTTGCGAAGCAGCGAATCGAAATGATATTGCGATCGAGATGAATCTTAACGGAATTCGTTACGGGAAGATCGATTATGACGGTGAAAAACGTTATCCTTATCCATATCGTGAATTCTGGAAAATCGCTTCGGAACACGGATGTAAAGTGGTTTACGGCGTCGATGCTCATCAACCGTTGACACTTCTCGACCAAGGTCGGATCACCGTTGTAGGTAAAGTTGTAGAAGATATCCCGTTGAATTTTATTGAAAAATTAGTATTATAAAACGAACCGACCGGCGGAAAGGAGATCCTATGCGTAAATTTCTACATATATTGGTCAGCAAACCTTTTGTGATCTCCATGACCGTGTTGATTGAGCTGAGTATGATCATTTATGCGATCTATTATTTGAGTTTACGCTTCTTGCAGGTCTATTCGATCTTGGTTCTGCTGAGTATCATCACTGTCATATATCTTGTCAACAAGACCGAGAATCCATCTTACAAACTCTCATGGGCCGTGTTGATTCTTACGGTTCCGCTGATCGGCGGCGTCATGTATCTTTTATTCGGCGGTAAAAAGATACCGAAAGCACTTCGTATCGGTGTGATCAAGCTCACCAACGATGAAGCTCCGGTTCTTAAACAGGATCGGCGACTCTTGGAGAATATTTACGAGTATGACGTCAACCTGGGTAAACAAGCGAATTATATATGGCGTAATGCCTATTATCCCATCTATGAGAAAACGAATGTTACTTATTTACCGTTGGGTGAAGTCAAGTTTAAGCACATGCTTGAAGAATTGGAAAAGGCGGAGAAATTTATCTTTCTTGAGTATTTCATTATTCATCAAGGATTGATGTGGGGATCGATTTTGGACATCCTCAAGCGTAAAGTCAAAGAGGGAGTCGATGTCAGAGTCATGTTTGATGACGGCGGATCACTTGGCGTTCCTTACGGATATGAATATGAAATACGTAAATACGGAATCAAGTGCTATGTGTTCAATCCAATTACACTGCGATTGGCTGTCCAGATGAACAATCGCGATCATCGCAAGATCTGCGTCATTGACGGAAAAGTCGGCTTTATCGGCGGAATCAATTTAGCGGATGAGTATATCAATGTTTATGAACGTTTCGGCTATTGGAAAGATACAGCTGTCATGATCAAAGGGGAAGCTGTATTCAGTCTGACCGTCATGTTTTTGCAGTTCTATAATTACACAGCAAAAACAAAAGATGACTATTTCGCTTTTAAAGCACCGAAAGATGAAATGATCGAATATCAGAATGCCGGTTATGTTCAACCGTTTTCCGATAGTCCGACTGACGATGAAGCTGTCAGCGAAACAGTCCATCTGAACATGATCAATATGGCTAAACGCTATGTCTATATCATGACACCTTACTTAGTTATCGGTCACGAAATGATCTTAACACTCAGCATCGCCGCTAAGAACGGTGTCGATATCAGGATCATGGTTCCGCATATTCCCGATAAATGGTATGTCCATGCCGTATCAAGAAGTCATTATGAAGAACTTACGAAAAACGGAGTACGGATCTTTGAATATACACCCGGCTTTGTTCATGCGAAAATCATGGTATCGGATGATGAAGCATCGATCGTCGGAACAACCAATATGGATTATCGAAGTTATTACCTGCATTTCGAATGCGGTGTTCTGATCGTCAACGATCCATCTGTAATGGTGATCAAAAATGACTTCTTGAACACGCAGGAAAAATGTATCGAAGTCACGTATGCGGATACGCGAAGAGTTAATTTGTTTATTCGATTAGGCAGGGCAATACTGAATTTATTCAGCGCATTGATGTAAAGGGGAAATTATGAAATTAGGACTAGTACTTGAAGGCGGCGGATTAAGGGGAGCTTATACAGCCGGTGTTCTCAGTTGGTTGATACGTGAAGGAATCGAAGTCGACATTACAGTCGGTATTTCTTCCGGTGCTTTGCATGCCTGTCATTATCTGATGAAAGACGTGAAAGCTTTGCATGGCACAAGTGTTGATTTCGCCAGTGACCTTCACAATGTCGGCTTAATACCGCTGCTTCATGAAGGGCAGCCGGTCGGATATGACTTCTTGTTTGAAGGGGTACTGAAACATGAATTGAAATTCGATGTCGCGAAACTGAAAAGCGTTCCGCAGGTAGTTGAATTCGGAGTCTACAGTTTAGAAAAATGCGAAACATTTTGGATGAGTCAAGCTGATATGGATGATGATCTGCAATTTCTCAAAGCAGCGTGTACACTTCCTTTAGCCGGGAAAAACGTTAAAATCGACGGGAAATTGTATTTGGACGGAGGCATCACAACGATGGTTCCGATCGATCGTTGTATCAAAGGTAACTGTGATCACATGTTGGTAGTTGTCACCAAAGACCGTGGATTCATTCGTAAACCCAATGGTTTTATCACGCAATTACTGTTGGACATCATCTATCGTAAATATCCGATCTTGAAGAAGGATTTCCGTAATCGAACGGGTATCTACAATCGAGAGATGGAAACAGTCCGACAACTTGAAGCGACCGGCAATGTTATCCTGATTCAACCGAGCCGTGATTGCGGAGTGACTCGTTTTTCAGGCAAAAAAGAGGATCTTGAAAAACTCTATCAATTAGGTATTGAAGATTGCGAGAACCAAAAAGAACGCTTGTTCAAATTTCTAAAACAAAGCAGCTGAAGCGATTCAGTTGCTTATTAATTCTTCGGTGATCCCAAACAGATTCCATGGGAAACTATTCGGCGGTGTACTCGTAAATCTCATCCGTTCTTGTGAAACAGGATGATTGAAACTGAGTGCGACAGCCCACAAAGCAATCTGCTGACCGGCTTTGGCACTTGAATTGTAGCGCGCATCTCCCCATAATGGATTATTGCGGGCAGCGAACTGGACACGAATTTGGTGAGAGCGACCGGTTTCGAGTTTGATTCTAATCAAGTTCAATTGTTTCTGCTGATCGGTATCGATCGGCTCGAATGTCAACCTGGCTTCTTTGCCTTCGGCGTCATCGGCTGTGACGACTTTCGATGTATTATTTTTTTTGTCTTTGCGCAGTACATCCTCCAAGCGACGTTCACGGGGAAGATTTCCCTGTGTTACCGCAAAATAGATCTTATCAAGTTCGCGTTTACGCACTTGTTCACTGAGTCGGGAGGCTGCTTTGGATGTTTTGGCTAACACAACAACACCGCCGACCGGACGATCCAAACGATGGACCATACCGACATAGATATTGCCTGGTTTATTGTATTTTTCACGCAGATAATCTTTTGCGAAAGTTAGCAGATCTTTGTCACCGCTCTCATCTTCCTGCATCGGAACGTTCGGTTCTTTGATCACAACGAGCAGATGATTATCTTCGAACAGGATTTTCATTCAGTTCCATCCTTCCGTAGATTCCACACGGTAAGATCCAACCGCGCGAGGCAATCGGCAAACCGATCTCACCAGCAGTGATTTCGCAACGAGGATAGCGCGGCCGCAAAACAAGTTCAAGAATGTTTGCGAGAACGGTACTGGAAAACCCGGTCGTATAGGCATTTACGCAGAAAAACAACGGGTTCGGATCAAGTATTTCAGTACAAGCTTCGATCAATTTATATAACTGATCTTCCAGTTTCCAGATCTCACCGCTCGGACCTCTGCCATAACTCGGCGGGTCCATAATGATGGCATGATAAGTGCGTCCGCGGCGAGCTTCGCGTTGAACGAACTTTAAAACATCATCAACGATAAATCGAATATGGGCGTCTTCCAAATGACTGAGCACCATGTTTTCCTTCGCCCATGTCACCATGCCTTTGGAGGCATCGACGTGGACGACTTCAGTTGCTTTGGCACTGGCACAAGCCATTGTTGCTCCGCCGGTATACGCAAACAGATTCAATACGCGGATCTCTCGATGCGCATTTCGAATCTTTTCCTGCATCCATTCCCAGTTGACGGCTTGTTCAGGAAAGAGTCCTGTATGTTTGAATCCCATTGGGGAAACTTTAAACGTTAGTTCGTTGAAATTGACTGTCCAAAATTCAGGCAGTTTCTTTTTGAAATCCCAGCTTCCGCCACCTTCATGCGAGCGACTGTAGACCGCATGCGGTTTAAGCCAAAGACCGGTTTCACCTTGGATCGGCCAAACTGCCTGAGGATCGGGACGACGAAGAATATAGTCCTTCCAACGCTCCAGTTTTTCACCGCTTCCGGCATCGATGCATTCGTAATCACTCCAATGATTGGCAACTTGGTTCATCGTACATTCTCCTTTATGAGGCTATTATAGCACAGAAACAGAATCGGTTAATTTGAGCGAAATCGATTCAAAAAAATAAAAACGCTGTTTTCACAGCGTTGCGTTATCAATGGCTGGGATGGCTAGGATCGAACTAGCGAAATACCAGAGTCAGAATCTGGCGCCTTACCACTTGGCTACATCCCAATATTTAACGGGCACTTTCCATTCTACAAAAAAAAACAAAGAAAAGCAAGATAACAACGTGATAATGTGGATAAGATTCCCACAATATTATATAATTGATAGGCAAAGAAGGAAGGGTCACCTATGAAAAAAATAAGAACACGATTTGCGCCGAGTCCGACCGGATACATGCATATCGGTAATTTGAGAACAGCGCTTTACGAATATCTGGTTGCCAAAGGTAGCGGCGGCGACTTTGTTTTACGCATCGAGGATACCGATCAGAGCCGCTTGGTTGAAGGCGCTGTCGATATCATTTACGATACACTTAATTCAGTCGGTCTGAATTATGATGAAGGACCGGATAAAGGCGGTAAGTTTGGACCTTATGTTCAGTCGGAACGTTTACCGATCTATAAAGAATACGCCGAAAAACTGATTGAACTCGGCGGTGCACATTATTGTTTCTGCAGCGAAGACGACATTCAGGCACAACGCGATGAAGCGGAAAGAGCGGGAACACCGTTTAAATTCCGTGATCCGTGTCATGGCATCACACTGGCTGAAGGAAGAGCCAGCATTCAATCGGGCCAAGTGTATGTCGTACGACAAACCATCAAACTCGAAGGCGACAAAACAACGTATCGCGATGAAGTATACGGCGACATTGAGGTCGACCGTGATATCTTGGATGAGAGTATACTGATGAAATCCGACGGTTATCCGACCTATAATTTCTGTAATGTGATCGATGATCACTTGATGGAGATCACGCATGTGGTGCGCGGAAATGAATATCTGTCTTCGACACCGAAATACAACATGATCTATGATTCGTTCGGTTGGGATCGTCCGAGTTATATCCATCTGCCGCCGGTCATGAAAGACGAGCAACACAAACTGAGTAAACGTAACGGGGATGCTTCTTTTCAGGATCTGGTCGTCAAAGGATATCTGGGCGCCGCCATTTTGAATTATATTGCTCTGTTGGGATGGAGTCCGGAGACCGAGCAGGAGATCTATACACTGGAAGAACTCACGAAAGCTTTCCATATCAGCCGCATCAGTAAGTCACCGGCGATCTTCGATATCGAAAAACTCAAGTGGATGAACGGTATGTACCTGCGTGCCATGTCAGTCGCGGAATTCAATCAGCTATGTCTGCCGTATTACAAGAATGCCATCCGGCGTAACTGTGATCTGATGGAAGTCAGTAAGATTCTTCAACCGCGTGTCAATATTTTAGGTGAAATTCCGGAAATGGTCGATTTTATCGATGTCATGCCGGACTATGATGTCACCATGTTCTTCCATAAAAAAATGAAGACGGATAAAGAAATCTGTCTGCGTGCTCTTCATGCATCTTTAGAGGTTTACGAAGCGATTTCGGATTGGACAAGCGTACTTGAACTGCAAGAACGTTTAAGTAAACTGCCGGAGGTAATGGAAATGAAGAACGGTCAAGTCTATTGGCCGATCCGCACTGCTGTCACCGGTAAACAATTTACTCCGGGAGGAGCACTTGAAATTCCTTATATTCTCGGAAAAGAAGAAACGATCCGTCGTACCAACATTGCCATTGCGAAATTGGAAGCCTATCAGCCAATCTAAACAGAACTTATCGTTCTGTTTTTTTTGTATGTTTCACGTTGCTTGACTGAATCGTTAGAACTGACCATAATGAAATAAAGAATAGAATACAGATCGATGGTTTGATCCATAAGGAGGATCCGTATGAACTATGTAAAAATCGCAGACATCAATGAAATCCCGATCGGCAGTAAGAAAAAGATCGAGACGGCTATGGGTACGATTCTGGTCGTGAATATCAGAGGAGATTTTTATGCGTTGGATAATAAATGTCCGCACATGGGCGGTTCATTGGGCGATGGAATGCTTGAAGGTAATCACATCATCTGTCCAAAACATGGCGCGACATTTGACGTCACCACGGGGAAGAACGTACAAGGTGCCAAAATTGCGTTCATTAAAGCCAACGTCAAGGACGCGCGCAGTTATCCGCTCAAAGTCGAAGGAAATGAAATCTTGATTGGGATCGAGTAACGAAAAATAATTTTAGGCAAAAGCCGCATTTCATGATTGAATTGCGGCTTTTTAATGGATTCATTCACTTGTTTCAGAAATGGCTTAGTTCATCACTGAGTTGGTCGATTGCATTATTGCGGCCCGGATTCGACCAAGTAATAACACCACTGGAGTTGACGGAAGTACCTTTGGAAGAACATACTGTTTTCAGTTGCGTAAGTGCGCGGTTTCCGCCCATCCATGAAAAAGGAAAAAACTCTGTCACAAAGCAATTGACTTTTTTATTATCAAAACGGCGGAGTTGTTTCAAATAAGCCGACATGGGAAGTGACATGGAAGCACCGTGGGTCGGACAACCGACCACAAACGCATCATACTCTCTGACATCAATAAAGGAGGCGTAATGGATATGATCGATATCTGTCGCATGTTCATGATCGGGTTGGATACATATTATCGATGCAGAGTATCCCATTAAGATCAACTTTTCTTGAATTCTAACCGCAACACTCAATGTATTCCCGGTTTTGGAATGGATGATCAGCGCGATTTTCATAATTTCCCCCTAGTGAACGATAGTATGTTCTTGGACTGAAGGATGCACTTTTAATCTTTACTAACTCAAATATATTTTATTCACAGAGTAAATGCAAGCAATCTTGATGAAATTATTCTAATAAAAAATCAAATCGGGATGAATTTGATTTTTATTCACTTGGATATGTTTGTTATTCCGATGATTTGGTTTCCCAAACAACTTTAAAATCTGATTTATCTGTTCCAATCAACCTGATTGAGGTCATTGCGGAATAAGTATTGGGAATGATGATCGTTTTAGGTAAAAACTCTCCTAACAAGATACTTGAATCGACCGAGATGCTCAGGATTCCGCTTGATTCATCGTAAGAAGAATGGAACCCACTGTATTTTTTCGCACTCGAAACAAAATCCAATGACAGCGTTATTTCACTGGTTTCAACATTCACCTCAGCTGCGATCTCATGAGTACTTACTCGCTGAGGAAGTACTAACACATAAAGAACAGAAGCCACAAGCAAGAAAGAAATAGTCAGAAATACAATCAAAATTCTTTTTTTCATAGGTCGACCTCGTTACTTGAATAATAACACAACAGCTGATGGTTTATCATCGAAAGTATAAAACAAAAGCCCTTGCGGGCTGTACTGATTCAATTGGTGACCCGTACGGGGTTCGAACCCGTGAATGCATGCGTGAGAGGCATGAGAGTTAACCGTTTCTCCAACGGGCCGCAATAGTAGCGTTCTTATTATAGTATGAATCGCGGAAGTTGTAAACGGGGAACGGCCGGATGTTCGTTCTGTATGAAAAATGTCGGGATAAAAGGACAGAACACAGATAACCGTAGCGTGTTCGCTATACCCTCCCCCTGTTTTTTGGTATAATACATGAGAGGTGATTTTGTGTCATTTTTAGACTTGTTAAATCCTCAGCAGAAACAGGCGGTTCTTACCAAGAGCCGTTATGTTCGCGTGATTGCGGGTGCCGGAAGCGGTAAGACACGCGTGCTGACGACCCGTATCGCTTATTTGATTGAAGAACTGGGTGTGGCTGCCAATTCGATCGTAGCCATCACTTTTACCAATAAAGCGGCCAATGAGATGAAAGAACGTATTCAACGGATGTTGGGTGACCTGGGATCAGGGGTTCATTTGAGTACGATCCATTCTCTTTGTGTGCGCATTTTACGTGAAGATTCGCCATGCATGGATCTGCCGCGAAATTTCACGGTGTTGGATCAGGACGATCAGAAGAGTATTTTAAAAGAAGCATATAAAGAGATCGGATTGGACCGTCAGAAATACAATCTCAATTCGATGCTTGATTATATCTCCAATAATAAATCAGCGGAAGTCAGTGTTGAACGTGCGTTTATTTTGGCCGGTGAATTGTATGGGGAAAAAGAAAAAGCACAAGTTTATAAGTATTATGTCGATCGTCTTCATAAACTCTATGCGTTGGATTTTGATGATCTCCTGTTGGTCGTGGTCAAAATGTTTGATTTGTTTCCCGATATTCTGCGTAAATGGCAACGTCGTTTCAGTTTCATCCATGTGGATGAATTTCAAGATATCGATAATGTCCAATATAAGTTGATCCGTCAGTTGGCCGGAGCTGAAAATCAGGTCTATGTGGTAGGGGATCCCGATCAGACGATTTATACCTGGCGCGGAGCTGACGTCAATATCATCATGAATTTCGAAAAAGACTATGTACCGACTGAAACGATCGTCATGAGCGAGAATTACCGCTCGACTCCGATGATCCTTGAAGGTGCCAACAGTATGATCAAACACAATCAGTATCGGGTCGAGAAGGATCTGTTTACGCGCCGTCCCAATTTGGAAAAGATCACTCATTCCAGTTTTCCTTCTGAAGATCAAGAAGCGAAGTGGATCGCTCAGAAATGCGGTGCGCTTCATAAAAACGGGAATGATTTCCGTCAGATCGCCATTTTATATCGTTCCAATTACCTGTCCCGTTCAGTCGAAAAAGGATTGTTGGATGAACATATTCCTTATGTTATTTACGGTGGAACGAGATTCTATGACCGTGCCGAAATCAAAGATATGCTGTGTTATTTACGCATGATCACGCATGCGGACGATCTTGCGCTTTTACGTGTCATCAATACACCGCGAAGAGGTCTGGGTGATAAAACGATGGAAACATTGCGCAGTGCCTCAAAGAGAAATGATCGCACCATGTATCAGGAACTGTTGAGTGAAAAATACTTCAGCGGAAAAATACAAACGGCATTGGATCGTTTTTGCGTGATGATCGAGAATTGGAAAGTCGAAGCACCTAAACTGACGTTGATGCTATTGTTGAATAAAGTAGCCGACGAAAGCGGAATGCGTGCGATGTACGAAGAAAATCACGAAGTAGATCGACTGGAAAATATCAAAGAATTGATCAATGACGTTCAGACATTTCAAGATAACTATCCGGAAAGTTCATTGGATGAATACCTTCAAATGGTTTCTCTCTATGGGGAACGTAACGATGTGCCGGGCGGCGATTATGTTCAGTTGATGACGGTGCATGCCGCCAAAGGATTGGAATTCGATACCGTCTTCGTCGTTGGACTGAGTGATGGAGTGTTTCCGAATGAACGGGCACTTTCCGAAGGAAAGCGCGGTGTCGAAGAAGAACGGCGCTTGGCGTATGTCGCTTATACCCGTGCTCGTAATAAATTATTCTTGACCGAGAGTCAAGGATACAGTTTTGTGTTGACGAAAGCACGGACCCGCTCCAGATTCATCGATGAGATCAGTGAAGAGACGATTGAACACATCGGTGTCAATTTTGAACATCCGACACCGCGTGAAATCAAACTTCCGTTTATTGATTCTTCATTCGGTAAGATATTTCCCGATGAAGTGGTCAAAAAACCGAAAGTCACTATTAAAAAAGGCGACTTGGTCATCCATGACGCCTTTGGAAAAGGAATTGTCTTGAAAATTGACGGAGCGTTAGCTGAGATCGCGTTTGATTATCCCAACGGTGTTAAGAAAATCATGGCTACCCATCCTTCGCTTAAGAAATTCGACGGTTCTTTCTCATGAGCCGCCAACGGATCGAAGAATTACGGAAGCTGATCAACCGATACAATAATGAATATCATGTATACGATAAGCCATCGGTAAGCGATCAGGAATATGATCGCTGTATGCAGGAGTTGACCTTACTTGAGAGTCAAAACCCCGAATTCGATGACTCGGACTCTCCGACTCATCGTGTCGGCGGAACTGTGTTGGATTCCTTTAAAAAAATCAACCATAAACGACCGATGTTAAGTTTGGGAAATGTGTATAATCGTGAAGAAATGGATGCTTTTTTGGATCGTGTCGAAAAAGAAGTCGGCAGTACTGAATTCGTACTTGAACTGAAGATCGACGGTCTTGCAATGTCGGTTGAATATCATGCAGGACATTTCGCTTTTGCGGTAACGCGCGGTGACGGTGAAACCGGCGAAGATGTCAGTTCCAATGTTAAAACGATACGCTCGATTCCCATGAAGATCGACGTTGAACCGGAAATGGAGATTCGCGGTGAAGTCTATCTGCCGCGTAAGAGTTTTGAATCACTTAATCGTTTACGTGAAGAAAACGGTGAGGAAGTATTTGCCAATCCGCGCAATGCGGCAGCCGGTAGTATCCGTCAGTTAGATTCGGCGATCGCGTCAAAGCGCGGACTGGATGCTTTTTGGTATTACCTGCTTGAACCCGAAAAGTTCAATGTCAAAACCCACTACGATTCATTGAAATGGATGCAGGAAAAAGGATTTAAAATCAATCCGCATACGAAAGTATGCCGAAATAAAGAAGAAGTATGGGAAACCATCATCGCAATGAGTGATCTTCGCCCAAGCTTCGCTTATGATATCGATGGCATCGTCGTCAAGGTCAATGACTTCGCTCTGCAAGCGAAATTAGGGTATACGGCTCGTACTCCGCGGTGGGCGATCGCCTATAAATTTCCGGCCGAAGAAGTGACGACCCGCTTAAAAGACATCTTTATCACTGTCGGCCGAACCGGCCGCATCACGCCTAATGCAGCCCTTGAACCGGTTCGCTTGGCCGGAACATCCGTCGCATTTGCGACCCTACACAATGAAGACCGCATCGGCGAAAAAGATATCCGCATCAATGATATCGTTACGGTCCGTAAAGCCGGCGAGATCATTCCGGAAGTCGTGCGCAGTCATCCGGATCGACGTGACGGAACACAAGTACCGTATATATTCCCAACCGAATGTCCGAATTGCCACGGTCCGCTGATCCGCTATGAATCAGAAGCATCCCACTATTGCATCAACACCGATTGCCCGGCCCGTGTCAGCGAATCGATCGCTCATTTCGCCAGCC